>Ga0081539_10006032_pt1 | contig 11878 bp, 9 predicted proteins | sample TabmetS4T2R2_FD_71023 | JGI IMG/M metagenome (GOLD analysis project Ga0081539, IMG submission 71023) | Tabebuia heterophylla rhizosphere microbial communities from the University of Puerto Rico - S4T2R2 | ecosystem: Host-associated > Plants > Roots > Rhizosphere ...
CACGGTATCAGCCATGATCCATCAAGCTCTCCTGATCGCCGTCGCGCTGGCGTACAGCGCGGCCATGCTGGCTGTGGGGCGCCGGTTGTCCCGTCCCGCGTCGCTCGCCGCCTATACCACGGCGGTCGCCGTGCTGTTCTCCGTGCCCCTCTTCCCCGAGCAGACGGTGCAACGCGTGGACCATGTCCTGCACCTCGCGGGGGCGGGACGGCTCCTGGTCCATGGCGCCTTTATGACCGCCATCACCGGCCTCTTCCTGACGATCGTGCTCGCGACGCACCGGTGGGGCTGGCGCCCGCGGCTGGCGGTGGGGGGCGCTGGCGTGCTGCTGGGACTCTTTGTGGTCTGCTGGCTCGTGGTGCAGAGGCTCCACCTGCCGGACATGACGGCCGTGTTTTACGGCCACGGGGCCTCGCCCCCGACCCCCGTGCTCTGGATGAACCTCGCCAGGGGCGGCGGCATTGTGTATATCGCGGTCTGGGGCCTGATCGAATTTCTGCACTTTCTGCGCAGCGCCCGCCGGCCCTATGAGCGCGGCGTGGCGCGTGCGGGCCTCGTCTTGTACGTGCTGACCGGCGTGCCCGGCTCCATGACCATGCTCGAGTCTGTCGCGCGCCATCGCGGTCTGGACATGGCCGTGATGCAGCAGGTGCGTATCACCTTCACGGTCATCCTCCTGACCGGCATCGTCGTGGTGCTGGCCGTGCAGATCTGGCTCTGGCCTCTGTGGCGCCAGTGCCGCCAGAGGCTGGCGCGCTATGTCGAGCCCGAACTGACGCAACTGCGGAATGACTTGCTCAACCTGAGTGCCGTGCAAGCCGCCCTCCAACTCGACATCCATCAGGAGGCCTACGCCAACCGGACCATCGTCGAGGCGGTGGCCGCCCGCTGTCGTGGCGCCGGGGTTAGCCAGCCGCGCGTGGCCATGGCCCGCATGGCGACCAGTCTCCTGACCTTTCAGCGGACGAATATCCTCAAAGACCCGCTCTATGACCCGGAGACCTCCTGGACGACGTTGACAGAGGAGGCGGCGGCAGAGATTGACACGATGATGGCGCTGACAGCCTGGCAAAAGGCCATGCGGGAGAGCTACGTCTCCCAGAACGTGTACATCCTGATGTTCCTCGTCCTCGACAGCCCGGCCTACCGGGAGGAACTGTTGATCGACGAACTGCCACGGATGGCGGCCTGGCATCAGCAGCTGGCGGACCTCATTGCGACGGTCATGCACGAGCATGGGCACGCGACGCCGCGGTACGCCACCCTGGCGCAGCGGACCCATCGTCGCCAGCGCCGCGCGCGCTGGGTGTCCAGATGGCGACAGGCCCTGACGCGTCTGGGCCTCCCAGCACGCGACGCCGCTGCGCGTACGGACGATGGCACCCCTACCACATAAAGGGCACCAGCCGCCACGTGCGCTGGGCCCAGGCGGTGTAGGCGGTGCCAAAGCGGGTCTGCAGCGCCGCCTCTTCGATCTGGATACGGTTGGTGAAGCCGATCAGGGCGCCGAGGACCGCGAGGAGGAGACTCAGCCAGTTCCCCAAGGCGACGCCAATGCCCGCCAGCGTCAGCAAGGATCCTGCGTAGGACGGGTGGCGGAGCAGCCGATAGGGACCGGTAGTGATGAGCGGATGATCGTCGTCAATCATGACCACCGTGCGGAAACGGGGTCCTAATGTCCGCACGGCCCAGACGCGCAAGGCGATGCCGCCCCACAGCATCGCCAGGCCCACGAGCAGCAGCAGCCACCCATTGCCCGGGAGGTGCGCAGCCGGCACGGCCCATGCCGTCAGGAGGGCCAACAGCACGCCGCTCCACAGGCTGATCCCGATGCGGGTGCGACTGCCCTGGTCGGTCGGCGTATGTACATCGACATGGAAGCCACGATCTCGCAGGACCAGGCCGATCCAGATGACCACCCAGGCGCCGAAGTTGAGCCAAAACAGGAGGATCGGGAGGGGATCAGTCGCGAACGAAAAATGGACCATGCGTCGTGTCCTCACGCTTCCAGAGTGGTCGTACGCCGGGGAGCGGGTGCGTCCGCCAGGACGCCTCACGAGGAGCCCGTGGAGGCGCATGGCGTTGCCGCAGCGTGGCGTGCCTGAGGGATGCGCCCTATCGCGTACACGATACTCTGCGAGCGGGCCAGAGATCAAGAGAACGATCCACACCACGAGAGGAGAGCGGGATGCATACGGAGAATCGCATCACGATCCGTGGAGACATTGACCATATTTTCGCGGTGGCGAGTGCGGTGGACGCGTGGCCACGTTTGCTGCCGCATTATCGCTGGGTCACCGTCCTGGAGGGCGGTCCCACCGAACGGCTGGTCGAGATGGCGGCGCATCGCGACGGCTTTCCCGTGCGCTGGACCGCCCGGCAGCGCCTGGAGCCGCACCAGCACCGCATCCACTTCACGCATGTCCGCGGGATCAGTCGCGGGATGGACGTCACCTGGTTTCTGGAGGCGGATGGTCCGCTCGTCCATGTACGCATTGTGCACGATCTCACCTGGCGTGGGTGGCCCATCGGCCCCTGGGTGGCCCGCTATATCATCGGGGAGCTGTTCGTGAAGAATATTGCCACCAAGACCCTCCGCACCCTCAAACAGCATATTGAGAGTCATGATGCACTGCCGTCGCGGTAAGATCCGAGACCAGGGACGGGTGATGCCACCGCTGCGCGTGTTACTGGTCGTCATGCTCCTCGTCCCACTGCACGCGGCCGTGGCCGATGACGCCCAGGTGCTGCCTCAGGGGGTGTTTCACCTGTCTATGGAGGCCAGCTTTTCCTTCCCGGTGACCGAGCGCTTTACGTCAAGCGGCGGGACCGAAGCCCTCGCCACGGATTTCAATCGTGATCTCACCAGTACGGTCTTTAGTGACTTACGGTTGGTCGAGGCCGCCTTTCGTCTGCCGGAAGGCTCGGCCACGTTTGGCCGCAGTGTGGTGGACTTTACCCGCCATATCCAGATCTACACGGTGCGTGCGGCCTATGGCCTCACCGATCGGCTCTCCCTGGGGGTGCGTGTGCCCTACTGGACCCAGGAGAACCGGGTGCACGCGACCCTCGATAACCGCACCGCCACCGTCGGCTTCAATCCCGCGGTGCCCGGGGGGATCGCGCCACTGCGAGTCCCAGGGACGCGGCCGCCCACGACCGAGGATATCCAGGCGTTGGTCGAGCGGCTGGGGTTTCGCCGCGTGGAAACCTGGTCGGATGCCAGCTTCAGCGATAGCTTTGCCGGGGGCAAGTATCAATACTACCGCTCGGCGCACTGGCGGCTCGCTGCGACTGGCCGGGTGCGGTTCCCGACGGGGCGCTGGGATGATCCTAATAATCTCGTGGACTTTCCGACGGGATTCGACGCCTGGGGCCTTGGTCTGGAGTTGCACCAGGATTTTGTCTGGCAACAACCAGGTCTCGCGCAACGGCTGGGCGTGCTGACTGCGGGGGAGTTTTTTCTCAACACTACGTTCCATTATGAGGCTATTCTCCCAGACACCAAGCCGTTCCGGGTGTGTTCTATCCATCAGCCGATTTGTCCGAATTTCGACCCCCATGTCCACCGCGATGTCGGCGATCTCGTGGAGGCCGAGATCGCCGGCACGGTCGGGCTGCTCCCCGGGCTGACGCTCACACCCATGTATACGTATACGCACAAGTTCCAGGATCAGTTCCGGGGCGATCGTGGCTTCGACTACGGGCAGCTGAAGGCGGAAACCGAGGGGGACCTCCACACCCTGGATCTGCGCTTGGCCTACAGTACGGCGCTCCTCTTTGCCGAGAAGCGCTTTCCGGTACCGCTCTCGGTGTCGGTGCGGTACGTGGATCGCCTGGCCGGCAATAACAATCGCTCGCAGACCCGATATCTCGGTTTTATTCTCGCTGGCGCTTTTTAAGGGGGGACTCCTCCAGGGGATGCCTCGTACCCTGGGGGGCGCTCCCATGCGCACAGCATAACAGACCGGACTATGAGGCGTCTCCCATGTCCCTGGTCACACGCCGTGCTGCGCGCTGGGCTTGCTGGTCTGCAGCCCAGGCTTTATGATAACAGCGCTTACACACATGTTGCCAGTTGTTGCTCTGCTTCGTGCGCCACACCGGCCGCTTTTTGCAGACGGGCACTTCCGCTCGGCCATGCGTACCTCCTGTCATCATCGATGTCACAGCGCCACCAGACAGTGCCAGACGACAGGAGGTCGTCGGTCGAGATCGGCTCGATGCGTGGTGACATGGGCATCGCTTCCCCTGCACGCGTCGTTCACTGAGGTGTATCAGGCAATCCCCAGCCAGCGGGTGGGCCGCCAGCAAACGCATGCTCCAAGAGACCATTTCCCAGCGCGGGCATGGCGAGTGGGGCATGGCCCCCGCCATCGCCTCACGAGCTGCACACCAGCGGGTCCAGCCCCCGCTGGCGCAGCCAGGCGCGGAACACCACCGCTCCTCCCGGGGACAGCGCCACCTGGATGTCCTCGTCGTCGCCGTCCCGATTGGGCGTAAAGGCCAGGTGGTCAAAGAGCGTGAACGGCTGTCCCAGCAGCGTCGGCAGGTCGGCTGGACGCAGCCAGGGCGTGAGATCATCCAGGAAGCCTTGCAACGCGTGCTGGTGCGCCTCGACCGTCGGGCAGCCCAGGGTGCGCTGGAGCAGCGCCGCGACAAACTGCATCACGAGTGCATGGTGGGGGGCAGGTACATCGGCCATCGTAGGTCTCCCTGTGTCCGTGATGGTAGCCTCCAGAGGTTATAGCACACCCCTCGTGCGCACAGCGTGGGCCTCTGCCACCATGGCGTCGCGTGTGGGCGGCCCACCTGCCATGGCCGCACCAGCGCTGGCACCCTTGCCTGGCGCGCCTACGCCCGAGGCCCGCGGCTTTCTCGCCCCCAGCAGGCGTGGTATACTGCCTGCAGCCCTCGTGTGGGTCGCATCAGCCCATGGTGCGGTGTTCATCAGGAGAAGGAAACTGCTACGCACGACACCCGAGTCCGCTCGCCTATCCTATATGGGTCCATGCTGTGTGCCGTGGTGACGTCGTTTTCGTTTTCGGCCTATAGCCTGTTGCTGCCTGCCTTCCTCCAGGAGTTCCACTGGGCGCGCAGCGCGGCAGTGCTGCCGTTTTCCCTGGCGATGGTGGTCTGGGGCGTGATGCAGCCGCTGACGGGCGCCCTCGCCGACCGCCGGGGCACGCGGCCCCTCATCCTCGGCGGCATCCTGTGCAGCACGCTCGGCTTTGTCACCCTCGGCACAGCGCAGAGTCTCTGGCAGATCGCCCTCGGTTTCGGCGTGCTCATCGGCACCGCCAACAGTGCCTGTGGCTCGATGATGTGGGCGCTGCTCATCGCGAAGTGGTTCCCCGGTGCGCGCCGGGCCGCGGCCGTCGGCCTGCTCCAGGCAGCCACACCGGCCTCCCCGATCGTGCTGGCCCCCCTGCTGTTTGTCAGGATCGCGCAGTATGGATGGCGCGTCGCGGCACTGGGCCTGGGGCTGGTGCTCCTCCTCCTCGCGTTCCCGCTGGCCTGGATCATCGTCAAAGACCCGCCCGCGGCGGCAGGGGCGGCGCCGGGGGCGCCGCCCACCCCGCCACGCGGCCGCGTGCAGGACGCGCTCAGGCAGCTGCGCCGCCGCCCGCTGCGCAACCTCATGCTCGCGCGTTTCGCCTGTGGCCTGAGCTTCTTCATCATCCCGCACCTGGCGACCGCCGCCACGGCCGCGGGGTTGCCGCCGGCCGCGGGCGCCACGGCGGTGGCGCTGTACGGCGTGTCCTCCCTGGTCGGGGCGCTGGCCGGGGGTCTGGCGGCGGATCGCTGGGGCCGCGTGCCGACCCTCCTGGCCACATACGGCCTGCGCGGCCTCGGGGCGCTGGCCCTGGCCTTGCCGGGGCTGCCCGCCTGGGGGTTTTACGGCGCCGTGGCCCTGGCGGCGGGCCCGATCTTTGCCACGGTGACCATCAACAACGTGCAGATGTTCGAGCTCGTCGGCCCCCACCGGGCCGGCTTGGTCCTGGGCGTGAGCTTTGTGCTGCATCAAGTCGCGGCCGCGGTCGGCCCCTACGCCAGTGGCCTGGCCTTTGACGCCACCGGCACCTATCGCCTCGCGTTTGTCGTGCTGGGGATCGTGATGCTCCTGGCGCTCCTCCCCGCCGCCTACACGTACCCGGAGGGGGGTGACGCCGCCGCCCGTCAGGGCGGACCCCTGGGCGCGGGGCACATGGGACCAGCGCGCCTGCCCAGCTGACCATGCACGACGGCGCCGTGCGGCGGGCCGGCCCTGGTCGGTCGGACGGCGCCTCCGCGTGGCGCCCATGGCAAGCGTTGGGCGGGGCGTGCCGCGGTCCGTTGCTCTGGGTGTCGCGGCCCGTCCGTGCGGTGGTCAGCGGTTGGAGAGGCTGGCGGGCTCCAACGAGGCGCCCGCGGCAGGGTGGAGGTGCTGGATATAGTCGGCGGCACGCTGCGCCTGGGCGGCCGCGTGGACCAGGAGGGTCGCATCGTGGCGCAGCACGCGCATCCAGCTGTGGAGATAGGCCGCGCTGTTGTCGATGGTGGTGTTGGCAATGCCGCACACGCCGCACAGGTAGGCAGCTCCACACTCCGCCACCAGCTCTTCTTTGGCGTAGGTGGGATCGCCGAAGCGACAGGAGTCCGTGAGCGTGGGGCGGTTGAGCCGCGAGGAGTGCCCCGCCGAGTGGACTAATTCATGAAAGACTGTGGCGTAATAGGCTTCCGGGCTGTGAAAACACGCCGGGTGCGGCAGATGCAGGGTATCGGTGGCGGGCATGTAGCAGGCGCGCTGATGTCCGTGCAGGATCTTCGGACGCTGCGGCATGGCATCGACCAGGTGAGCACACCGCTCGATGGGCGTGAAGCGGTGTGCGAGCACCGTGATCTCTGGGATGGCCACGCCGTCGAGTTGCGCCGCGTTGAACACGGTATACTGCCGCAGGACGAAGCGCTTCTCCGCCTCACCGGTCTCGGGGTCTTCGTGGTCATAGACCTTCCAGAACACCACCGGGACTCCGCGTGCGCCCTTGCGGACGCGCCCCCCGGCGGCGTGCACTTGGTGGAACGTGGCCCAGAACGGCGAGGCGTAGCCCATGGCCGTCAACAGCCACACGTTGATGCCCTTGTAGGACTGCTGGCTGAAGAGATTCCTGGGCATCCCCATGGTGCTGTCCCAGTAGGGTAGGCTGTAGGCGAGGTCCTCTCGGCCTTTTCCCGCAGCCCCCCTCCGAACCGTGCTTGCACGTTTCCATGCACACGGCTCTCCAGTTTCCTATGTCTTCGAGCGTGGTCTGTTATGGTGAATATCGTTGTGACATCTTACGCAGAGCGGGATGCTCTTACGTTGTCGTGATATCATGATCTTCATCCATTCGGGCTTCTCCCGTCGGCCTTGTTTATTCAGGTCAGCTAGTTTCCTGATGTGATGCATCTGGATGTTTTTCTTGCTCCCGCATACTTCGCAGGTATCGTTGAGTAACCTTTCGATGATCTCCGATCTCTGGCGTGCATACGGTAGCGTGATCTGATCCTGAATGGCGGGATTCCTTCGTCGTCTGAGTGATATGCCCCCGAATACTGCTACGAGCGGGGTCTTACCTGCTCGTGGGACGATCACTTTCAGACATTTGCGTGGGCCTTCTGTTGTCTGCGTTGTTGCGTGCAGCTTTGTGGCAACTTTGGCTACAGTGGTGTTGCCCTTCCGTGCTAGGGTCTTCAGGAGCGAACCTCGCATGATCCCCTGAAGGTACGAGAGCGTCTGAAGGTTCTGTGCCAATGCATAGTAGTTGACCAGGCCCCGGTATTCTCCTTGATAGAGGATTATGTTGTCATAATCGCTATTGTTGAGGAGTTCGGGGCGGTGTATTGGTTTCCCGTCCCGCATATACCGTTTGCTTTTCTTGGGAATCACGTCATCGGGGATGTAGAATCCTATCTTGCCGTTGACACTTCTGTGTTTCCTCGTGTCCATCTTTGTATCGGATGCTAGTGTCCCGATGTCGTAGCCGAGAAATCTGGCCCTACCCGTTTGGGCATGGGTTATCAGCGTTTTTTCTGCTGCGAGGGTAAGCTTCAGTTCCGTTCCGAGGAACGTCGTGAGGCTTGCCTTGATTTCTTCGGCTTCCGCCCTGGTCCCCACCAGGCCGAGGAGAAGTCGAGTAGCGCGGGGGAATCGCACCCCCACGCCCTCACAGATCCGGACGTGAACCTCTCAGCTCATCCGGCTCCTATCGTCCAGCCGCAGGCCGTACCCCCATCTGCCAATGCACAAAGAGGCGCGGCTGCCGTCGGGCAATCTGCCCGAGCCAATGGGTCGCTCGGCGCTGATGGCCTTTCAGCTTCTTGTATTTCCGCATGGCCCATTTGACCAAAATGCGATCCAGGACCTGGAAGGTCGGATACAACGCCGATTTGTAGTACTGCCCATAATATTGCACCCATCCTCGCAGGATGGGATTGAACATGCGGGCGAGATCGTCGAGAGTCTTATCGCTACGCAGGTGCAGCCGCCAGCTGCGGATGGTCTGCCGCATCGCTTTGGTGGCCCTGGCACTCACCGCTGGAGTGAAGTTAATAAAGTACTCCCCCCGGCGATTCTTCGACCGTCGTGGGCGAAACGTATAGCCCAGGAAATCGAAGCGCTCCTGGGGGAACGTGCCCCGCCGGTCGGCATCCTTGCAATACACAATATGTGTCTTGGTCGGATGCAGTTCCAGATGGCACTGCGCCAACCGTGTGGCGATACGCGCCTGAAGCCAGCGCGCTTGCCCTTCACTCTGGCAATGCGCGATGATATCATCGGCATAACGCTCGAACGGGATGGACGGGTGTTCCCGCTGCATCCAGGCATCGAACGCATAATGCAGGAAGAGATTCGCCAGGACGGGGCTGATACAACCGCCTTGCGGCACCCCTTGTCCCCGCTGGATGAGGGTGCCATCCTGCCCTTGCACGGGAGCTTGTAACCACCGTGTCACATACAGGAGGACCCATGGACAGGCCGTGTGCTTCCGAAGTGCCCGTAGTAGCAGCGTATGATCAATGTTGTCAAAGAACCCCTTGATGTCCAGATCCAAGACCCAGTCAGAGCGCCAACACCGCTGCCGGGCGACGCCAAGGGCCTGTATTGCCGACTTGCCAGGTCGATAGCCATACGAGTCCGGATGAAAATAGGGCTCGAGGACGGGCTCTAGCACCATGGCCACTACCGTCTGCGCAATGCGATCCGACACGGTCGGAATTCCTAAGGCTCGTTGACCTCCGTCGCGCTTGGGGATCATCACCGTCCGCACAGGAGGAGGAAAATAACTCCCAGACGCCAGGCGATTCCAGAGCTTGTAGAGGTTATCGGTGAGATGCTCCTCGAAGTCGGCAAGCGATTCCTCATCCACGCCTGCCGCCCCCTGGTTCGCCTTCACCCGTTTATAGGCCTCCCACACCATCCGTTTGGAAATCGAGAACGGCTTTGCTGTCGGCACTGGTTCCTCCCATCGCTGGTTGACCAGCACGAAAGCTGAACGATACACCCCCTTTGCTCCACCCCCATTACAGAGGCTTCGGCACTACTACGGGGTGTTCCGCCCCTGTGCCTCGCATCGGTACTCTGCCGCTGGTGGGGCCACCACTCGCGGGTCTCCCTTGGCATCGAGGCGACAGGTTCCCACGTTCCACACACAAGCCTGGATCACGCTCACGCCATCTTTATGCCGGACGCCGCTCAGGCAGTAAGCAGGTACCCCCTGAACTCCTCCTGGAGTAACGACTGGCTCCAGTTTTGACGTCGTCCTTACGCTTTCGACACCTCGTCAATGGTTCGCTTGCGCTCGTCTTCGTGATCCATACCTGACACGATCATGTCATGCCATTTCCTCACCGCTCACCACCCGGGCTCTTGACCCGCGCAGCGTGAGGTGGTTTGCAGCCTCCTCCTGCAAGGCGGCTGCGAGGGGCCTGCCCTCATCTTGTGTGCAGCAAGGCTGCTCGGGGTGCTCAGGTCATAGGCACTCCTTCGCGCCGTCGTGGCGCACAATCGTCGGCGTATCGTATGTACCTTAGTCGTCTATATCCTGCATCATACGGGTCCACGGATGGCAGTTGCTGCATGGCTTTCCGTAGGGTTTTTATCCTTTCTATCTTCCCGTATTGTTTCGCTTTATTCATTTGGTTATGGAGGCGATTGTAGGTGGCATTGTCGGTACGCCGCTTGCCTCGGGTATATACTGGAATGAGCGATTGCTCGACGAACTTGTCTAACCTATCCATATAAACGTTGGCTAGTATTGGGCTTGCTATGCCGCCTTGGGGTGTACCGCTATGGGATGGGTGGTAGGTCCATTGTTCGCAGTACCCCGCTTTCAGGAGTCCCTCTACCAACCGCGTAAAGCGGTTATCCTTGATGTTGGTTCGAATGATGCGCATCAAGATGGTATGGTCGATGTTGTTAAAGCACCCCTTGATGTCGCCTTCGATGAACCATTTTGTCCCCATCCATACTTTTTGCATATGGCTAAGGGCGGTGAGGCAACCCCTGTTCGGACGAAAGCCGTGTGAGTTGTCTGAAAACTGGGGTTCATAATACGCCTCCAATATGGATCGTATTACTTCTTGGACCAGTTTGTCTGACCAGGTCGGTATGCCGAGTGGGCGGAGTTTTCCGTTGCTTTTCGGTACCTCTTTCCGTCGCACGGGCGTCCATCGCCACCGTTCAAAGCGGATTGCCTCAATGATCTGGGCAATCTTTGCCTGGGACATACCGTCGATTGTTTCGTCCGTTATCCCTCGGGTCGTTGCACCATCGTTCTTGCTGAGACGGGCGTATCCCCTCAGGTACATGTCTGGGTTATAGAGTTGTCGGTACACATCTTCCAGTGGGAGCTTCTGTTTACCACGTTCTCGGATGATGTTCAGGATAGTTTCGGCTGTTCGCATCTCGCGTACCTGTTTATCCTTTCCATGAGGAAACCTGCTTCCCTTCGCCGTTGGGCTTCTTTTTCTCTCCTCTGCGCCCGTGTAGACGGCTTTCCCGTCTTCTGACTACTACGGAAGCTCCGTCACCATAGGGCTCGCGCCCCTTAGGCGATCTCGTGCTTCACTAATATCGTCTGTAAGCATGATGTAGGTGGCCCGTTCGTTTCTTTGTGAGGATTCATTATCCCCCGTCCTGAACCACGGAGTTGCATGTGACCAACCGTGTTTCACATGCATGGTTCGCCTCGTTTTCAAGCGCTCTTCCGAGGGGTCTGGCTGGGACCGACTCGAAACTAGGCTTCAGGCAATGCAGCTTTCACCATGTCATGCAGGTCTTGCAGAGCAGCGATTTCTGCGCTTTCTCTTCGCTTTCCGCTTTTCCGCCATGCTATTTTCCCCTCTGCCTTTCGACGTCAGGTGGGGCGGTTGACCTATGGGACCTTCTCCGAGTCCCATCCCATGTGTTCTGGGAAGACGATATTAGCTGTCACGACGCACCGGCCTATGCCAGGGGACCGTGCCCTGCTCCAGCAGCGCGAGGATCCGGTTGGTAATGACGTCGTAGGGTGTCAGACGCGGTAGAGTCTCCATAGAAGAAACCTCTCCTGGGCTCGATGGTGGTTGTCGGTGGCCAGAGGAGCACGCGTGGTGCCCCTCCGGCTGCGCGTTACGCACGGGCAGGGCCGGGCTCCCCAGCGTCGTGCAGGAGCTGGTGGGCCTAGCGCTGGAGCGGGGTCGGCGGCGTGGCCGCCTGCTGCTCGCGGACGAGGCGGTCTACGATGTCGGGGGGGATCGTGGCCCAGCCGGTGAGCTGGGCCTGGAGCGCCGCGACCGTGGGAATGGCCTCTGGGGCGGTGCCGATCCACAGGAGGCATGCGTCCACATCCTCCTCGATGGACGGATCAAACACCTG
>Ga0081539_10006033_pt1 | contig 11871 bp, 8 predicted proteins | sample TabmetS4T2R2_FD_71023 | JGI IMG/M metagenome (GOLD analysis project Ga0081539, IMG submission 71023) | Tabebuia heterophylla rhizosphere microbial communities from the University of Puerto Rico - S4T2R2 | ecosystem: Host-associated > Plants > Roots > Rhizosphere ...
TGGGCTCGTCCTCGACGATCAGCACCCGCATGTCAGTCCTCTCTCGCTTGAATCAGCCGCATTTATGCGCCCAACCGGCACTCTGGCTAATGGTTTCATTTCGGATGCGAGGGGAGGAAACACAAGGGCGGGGATTTCCGGCGACCTTGGACCGGCGTCTATCTACCCGACGTGCCGACGACCTGGCCGGTGCGGCCGTCCACGTCGATCCAGATGACCCGGTCGCCGCGCAGGAATTTCAGGCGGTAAATGCCCGAAAAGGTGTCGAGCTCTGGTCCCAGATAATCGGCATCGCGCATCTGCTGCCTGATCCGCGCCTCGATTTCCGGCAGTGGCAGGATGCGGCCCTGTTGACGGGCCTCGAAGGCGCTCTCCGGCGGCCGGGGACGGCCCTCGAACGCGCCTTCCGGTGGGCGCTCCCTTGGACGCGCGCCAACGGGCCCCGTCGCAAGGACGAGCGCAACCGTCGCCATAAGCATCGAAAGGGGCCTGAGCATGAGTCGGTTCCACTTGGTCCCCGACGCATAGCATAAGCCTTTGAATAGGCCATGAATGGTCCGGAAGGCTCTCCTTAAGCATCGGCATGGGGCGGCAAAGCAGATTCCTGCCGATTGAGCCACGTCCAATCTGCCCCTATCAGCCCCGCATGGCGGCACCGGTATTGGCGTTCGAGGATCTTGGTCTCATCCAGGGCAGCGGGTGGTTGTTTCGTCACCTCGACCTCTTCATCGGCGAACGCGACCGGCTCGCGTTGATCGGCCGCAATGGCGTGGGGAAGACCACGCTGCTGAAATGTCTCGCCGGTCTCCTCGACACCGACGAAGGCAGGCGCACGATCCAGCCTAATATCAAGGTGGTGCTGCTCGACCAGGATCCTCCGGTCGAACGGTTTGCAACGCTGCGCGAGTTCGCTTTGGCGGAGCCGCACGCGCCGGAGCCGCATGCGGTCGATGCCATCGCCACCCAGCTTGGCATCGATCTGGATCGGCCGGCCGTCACGGCATCGGGCGGCGAGCGGCGGCGCGCGGCGATCGCGCGGGCGCTTGCGCAGCAGCCGCAGGTCCTGCTGCTGGATGAGCCCACCAATCATCTCGATCTTGCCGCCATCGAATGGCTGGAAGGCTGGCTCAGCCGCTACACCGGCGCGTTCGTCGTGATCAGCCACGACAGGACCTTTCTGACGCGGCTGACCCGCTCGTGCCTGTGGCTCGACCGCGGCGAGCTGCGCCGCTCGGAGATCGGCTTCGGCGGCTTCGAGGCCTGGACCGAACGGGTCTATGCGGAGGAAGCCCGCGCTGCGGAGAAGCTCGACGCTAGGCTCAAGCTCGAGCTGCACTGGCTGCAGCGCGGCGTGACGGCGCGCCGGCGCCGCAACCAGGGGAGGCTCGCCAAGCTGCACCAGATGCGGGCCGTTCGCGCTGCGATGCTGGGCCCGGCGGGAACAGCCAGGCTTGCGCTCGAAAATGACGAGGTGCGCTCCAAGAGCGTCATCGTCGCCGAACATGTGACCAAGCGGTTCGGCGAGCGCACGATCATTCGCGATTTCACTTTGCGCGTCCAGCGCGGCGACCGGATCGGCATCGTCGGCGCAAACGGCACCGGCAAGACGACATTGCTGAAGCTGCTGACCGGCGAACTCGCGCCTGACGAGGGGACCGTTGCCAAGGCCAAGACTTTGAGCGGCATCGTCATCGACCAGCAGCGCAAGCTGCTCGATCCGGACAAACGGGTCCGTGACGTGCTGGCGGACGGCGGCGACTGGATCGAGGTGCGCGGCCACAAGAAGCATGTGCAAGGCTATCTGAAGGAATTCCTGTTCGATCCCGGCCTGGTGGATGCCAAGGTCGGGAGCCTGTCCGGCGGCGAGCAGTCGCGTCTGCTGCTTGCCCGGGAATTCGCCCGCCGGTCGAACCTGCTGGTGCTCGACGAGCCGACCAACGATCTCGATCTGGAAACGCTCGACCTGCTGCAGGAGGTCATTGCCGATTATGACGGCACGATGCTGCTGGTCAGCCACGACCGCGACTTTCTCGACCGCACGGTGACGGTCACGCTCGGCCTGGACGGATCGGGCAAGGTCGACATCGTTGCCGGCGGCTATGAGGATTGGGAACGTAAGCGCCGCCCCACTCAAACAGCGGCCAAAGCGTCGGCACCACCCACCGACCGGACGCACCGTCCCAGACAGCAGACCAAGCTCAGCTACAAGGACCAGCGCGATCTCGATCTGTTGCCGCAGCGTGTGGAAGAACTGGAATCGGCGATCCGCGAGTTCGAGACCAGACTGGCGGACCCGGATCTCTATCAGCGCAATCCGACCCAATTCGATGCCATCAGCCGTGCCATCGCCGACGCTCGTGCTCAACGCGACGAGGCGGAGGAACGCTGGCTGGAGCTGGTCGAAAAGGCCGAAGCGCTGAGCGGCTGATCGGCAGCCTTACGGTTGCAGATCGTACTGCTTCAGCAAATCGTACAAGGTCGGCCGGCTGATCCCCAGTAGCTTCGCGGCACTGGAGATATTGTTTTCGCTGCGTGCCAGCGCCTGGCGGATCGCCTTGCGATCGGCAGCCTCGCGTGCCGCCTTGAGATTGATCGGAAGCGCCTCTTCGCTGTCGGACGGCAGGTCGAGATCGTCGGCCGTGATCAGCTTGCCCTCGGCCATGATCACCGCGCGCTTCATGCGATTTTCGAGCTCGCGCACGTTGCCCGGCCAGCGCCAGGAATTGATCGCGTCGAGCGCGCCCGGGCCGAAGCCCTTGACCTGCGGGTTCATCTCATCGGCGAAGCGGTTGAGGAAATGCTTGGCGAGCAGGGTCGCATCGCCATGCCGCTCGGCCAGCGACGGAATTCGCACCACCACCTCGGCGAGGCGATAATAGAGGTCCTCCCGGAATGTCCCCGCCGCGATCATGTCCTCGAGCTTCTGGTGCGTGGCGCAGACGATGCGGGTGTCGACCGGGAGGGCCTTGCGTCCGCCGATCCGTTCGATCACCCGCTCCTGCAGGAAGCGCAGGAGCTTGACCTGCAGCGGCAGCGGGATGTCGCCGACTTCGTCCAGGAACAAGGTGCCGCCCTCGGCGAGCTCGATCTTGCCTTCGGTGGTCTTGATTGCCCCGGTGAATGCGCCCTTTTCGTAGCCGAACAGCTCGGCTTCGAGCAGATTCTCCGGGATGGCGGCGCAGTTGATGGCGACGAACCCGCCGCCGCGGCGGCGGCTCGCCTCATGCACGCCCCGCGCCAGCAGCTCCTTGCCGGTCCCGCTGGCGCCGAGCAGCATCACCGACACATCGGCATTGGCAACCCGCTCGATGGTCCGCGCGACCTTGAGCATCTCGGGTGCCGCGGTTACCATGGTGCCGAGCACGGTGCGGCTGTCGCCCACGCGCTCCTCGAGCCGCCGGTTTTCCGTCTCGATGCCGTGCAGCTGGAAAGCGCGGCGGACGATGAGCCCGAGCTGGTCGACATCGACCGGCTTCTGGTAAAAGTCGTAGGCGCCCGAGCCGATCGCGCGCAGCGCGCTCTCCCGCGCGCCGTGGCCGGAAGCGACAATAACTTTGGTGTCGGGTTTCAGCGACAGGATGGTCTCCAGCGCCGCGAAGCCTTCGCTCACGCCGTCCGGATCGGGCGGCAGCCCCAGATCGAGCGTCACGACGGCAGGCTCCTCCGATCGCACGAGATCGATCGCCGCATTCCGGTCCGAGGCGACCAGCACCTCATAATCGTCATAGGCCCAGCGCAGCTGACGCTGCAGACCTTCGTCGTCCTCGACCACCAACAGCTTGGGCTTGAAAGGCGCGTTCATGCTCTCATCCGTTCAGGTTCAGCTGCCTGCTGCTCGACAGCGGGCAAATAGATGGTGAATCGGGTGCCTTCGCCTGGTCGGCTTTCCACCTCCAGGCGACCGCCCATCGCAACGATGAGGCTGCGCGCCTCATAGGCGCCGATGCCAAAGCCCGACTCCTTGGTCGAAGCGAAGGGCTGGAACAGGCGCGTGCGGATGAACTCCGCGGACATGCCGCTACCCTTGTCGATGATGGCGATCGCCACCTCAGCGTCGCTGCGAGAGATGTCGATCCTCACCGGCTCGCCTTCAGGGCTCGCGTCGATGGCATTTTGCACCAGATGCGCGATCGCCTGCTCGAGCCGCGACGGATCCGCCTCCGCGGCAAGACCCTCTTCCCCTGAAACGGCCACAGGATGGGCGCGATTCTTGATCTCGGCGACCGCGGTGACAAGGTCGCGGATCTGCAGCGGCCGTGGCGGCTGCGCCTCGGCAGCTTTGTCCCGGGAGAGGCGGACGAGCATGTCGTCCATCTTCTTCACCGAGCTTTTCAATGTTGCGATCATGTCGGCGCGGAACTCGGGATTTTCGGCGTGGCGCTCTGAATTGCGGGCGACGAGGCGCAGTTGGCTCACCAGATTCTTGATGTCGTGCATGATGAAGGCGAACCGGCGGTTGAACTCGTCGAAGCGTTGGGCGTCGGCCAGAGCGTGATGGCTGCGGGCTTCCGCCAGATAGCTGGCCGCCTGCTGGCCCGCGGTGCGGAACAGGTCGAAATCCTCCCAATCGAGCGACCGGCGAACCAATGGGTGGGCGAGCAGCACGATGCCTGTCAGTCGCTCATTGTGGATGAGCGGCACGGCGCACCAGGAGCGTCCGTCCCCGATCATCCAGTCGGGTATCGGCACCCGCTTGCCGGCCACCGGAAGCAGCCCATCGCGGACCTGATCGAATTCGACGATATGCGCGCTTGATTCCAGAAAATGCGACAGTTCGGCTTCGCCGGCGTGGCTGCGAGCCTGCAACCGCGGCCAGTTCCAGCCGGCAGATGGTGCCAGACGATATTGCGCGTCGGGGAGCACGAGCAGCCCGGCCGGTGAATCGCCGATGTCGGCGATCGCCTTGACGACGCGATCCTCGATCGACCCTGCCTCCTCGCCCACAAGCGCCATCGTGCGGGTGAAGCGCAACCACTCCTCGCGATAGTCATAGCGATGCTGAAACAGATGCTTGATCAGGGTCACACGCAGCCAGGCCCGGGCCTTGCCCGAGGGCACCAGGATCAGCGCGGCGACGCTGGTTGCGAATACCAGGCCGAGCTGACCGATCCGAATCCATTCGCCGCCGATCGCCTCCAGGATTCGCGTCGCCGACATCATCAGCAGCAGGTAGGCGAGGATCGCCAGCGCCGAGATCGACTGGAAGGCCGCCGTGCGCGACAGCCGGATGCGCCAGGCGCCGTGCTCGCGCAGGCGCAGCGCAAACAATGGCGCCAGCATCGCCATGATGGCGCCCCGCAGCGCGAACAGATCGTCGATCGATGCCGCGCTCAAATAGCCGACCGTGTTCAGGTGCAGATCGTAGATCCACATGCCTGCCAATCCGGCCAGCGGCAGGCGCAGACTCCAGCGCGAATCGGGCGTTGCCTGTGCATAGATATTGTGGACCAGCACAAGACATCCGGTTGCGACCGTCAGCCCCAGCAAGTAGCTCGTGGACAGCAGGTTGGCATGGATCTGCGGAATGGCCGCAAAGCGCGGAATGATCCCCACGACGGTAATGTGCAGCCCGATGACGGCGGCAACGGTGAAGTAGACGACCTTCACCGCGCGTTGCCGGCCGTCCTCCTCGGCGCTGCTCAGGATCGCGTACATGAAGCTCAGGAAGGCGAAGGTGCGGGCGCTGGCGAGCAATCTGGCGGCGATATGGTCGGGGCCGAGCAGCGCAGCCGCCGTTGCCCAGGCCGACGTCGCGACGAACGCCATGGCAAGCTGAAAGCCGCGGCGCTCCCCTTGCCAGTGGCGCAATTGCCACAGCGCAAGCACGCCATAGAGCACGGCCGCCAGAGCATGGCTCCAGACGCTGATCACAGCGATCATCATCGGGCCGGGCCTCGGTCAGGTGTAAAGTTCTTCGACACGTCGGCAATGTCGCTGAAATTGACAAATATTTCCTGAAAATCCGGCGGTGCAGATGCGACGGGGCGCGCCGGAAAGCGGTTGACGCAGATGTTAAGGGGTTCAGAATATCAGTGCATACACCTGCTGCCGGTTGCGGCAGCTCTCTGGGGGAGGGGTGAGCCAGGGGTGGAAAGCCGTTACCTGAGGATGGTCCTTTGCGGGCTGCTCTTCGCCCTGGGCGTGCTGGTGATAATCGGCTGGGCATTTGGCATAGAGCCGCTCAAGTCGGTCGTTCCCGGCTTTTCCACCATGAAATTCAATACGGCCCTCTGTTTCGCGCTGATCGGATCGGGCCTGGCGCGCGCTCCGCAGCGGCAAAGGCTGGTGCGCAGAAGCGCGGCGGCACGAGGCGCACTCACTGTCATCATCGCCGTCCTCACTCTCGCCGAATATGGGAGCGGCCGAAATATCGGCATCGATGAATTGGTGGTCCGCGATCCCGGCAATCTGCTTGGTTCAGGGTTCCCGGGCCGCATGTCGCCGCTCACGGCCACAGCGTGGATCGGACTTGGCATCGGGGTGATGCTGCTCGCGCTGAGCCGCCATCGCCGATCGATCATCGCTGCGCATTTGATCATCAGCTATGCCGGGTTCGTCGCCTTCCTTGCTGCGGCCGGCTATGCGTTCGGCGCCGACGCCTTCTGGCGGTTCAGCGCCTACACGGCGATCGCCATCCACACGGCTGTTGGGCTGCTGGTCGCGGTTGCGGCGGGGCTGATGACGCGCGCCGACGAAGGCTGGCTCGCGCCCTTCAAGGATTCACCCGACGCGCGCGCTCTGCTGGCAAGGCTGCTGCCGATGTCGGTCCTGGTCCCGATCAGCCTCGGCTTTCTGTTGCTGTTCATCTCGGGAATGGGTGCGTTCGATGCCCCGGTCGGCTTTGCCGTTTTCGCGCCGGCAACGGCCGTGGCATTCGTTGCCATCGCGCTTCAGGCCGCACGCTGGGCACGGGACAGGGAAATGGCGCTCCGTCGCAGCGAAGCGGCCCTGAAGCAGAGCGAAGTGCGACTGGCCTCCGCGCTGGCCATCGCCCGGCTGGGCACGTTCGAATGGGATCTGCAGACCGACGAGCTGCTGCTCGATGCCCGAAGCCGGGAAATCCTTGGCTTGGGCGAGAGCGGCCCCGACCGGGTCGACATTCTGCTCGGCAGGATTCATCCGGACGATCGGCAGCGGGTCCTAGCCGAATTGCGCGCGTCTCGCGATTCCATGTCGCGCCTGGAAACCGAATACCGGATCGAGCTGGGCGACGGCTCGGTCCGGTCGATCGCCAGTTTCAGCAACGTCTACGGCGACGGCGTGCCACGGCGATTGTTCGGCGCCATCGGCGACATCTCGGAGCGCAAGCAGCTCGAAGACGATCTTCGGCGGCTGAACGAGACGCTGGAAGAGCGCGTGCGCGAACGCTCGGCCGAACTCGAAGGCGTGCATGAACAGCTGCGCCAGGCGCAAAAGCTCGAGGCCATGGGTCAGCTGACCGGCGGTGTCGCGCATGATTTCAACAACCTGCTCAGCCCCATCATCGGCAGCCTCGACCTGATCCACAAGCGCGGGTTCGACGGCACGCGCAGCAAACGCCTGATCGAAGGGGCCCTGGCATCCGCCGAGCGCGCGAAAATGCTCGTCCAGCGGCTGCTCGCTTTCGCCCGCCGTCAGCCGCTGCAGACGGGCCCCGTCGATGTGGGTCAGCTCCTCAGGGGCATGGAGGAGCTCATCGCCAGCACATCCGGTCCTCGCGTCAAGGTAACGACCGAGGTGGACCCACAGCTTCCGCAGGCGATGGCCGATGCCAACCAGCTCGAAATGGCCGTTCTCAACCTGGCGGTGAATGCGCGCGATGCGATGCCTGACGGCGGCCGGCTCATCTTGTCCGCGCACGCCGAAGAGCGGGACCAGCATCATTATGTCCGGCTGGCCGTCGCCGACAGCGGCATCGGCATGGACGAGGCGACCATCGCCCGCTGCATCGAACCTTTTTTCTCGACCAAGGGGGTCGGTCAGGGGACTGGGCTCGGGCTTTCGATGGTCCATGGCCTTGCAGCCCAGCTTGGCGGCGAGCTGCAAATTCGCAGCAAACCGGGCCTCGGCACGGTGGTCGAACTGTGGCTGCCTGTCGTCGGCGATCAGGCGCACGTTCCCGCGGTGACGGAGGCCAGGCCGCTCACGCGCGCTTCCGGTGTCGTCCTGCTGGCGGACGATGAGGATGCCGTCCGGGCGAGCACCGCGGAAATGCTGATCGACCTTGGCTATTCAGTCATCGAAACCAGTTCGGCGGAGGAGGCCATCACGCGCCTCTCCAACGGCTCGGCCGCGGACCTCGTCGTCACCGATCATCTGATGCCGGGAATGACGGGCGCGGACCTGGCGCGCTGGCTGAGCACGAACCGGCCCTCCCTGCCGGTATTGATCATTTCCGGTTACGCGGACGTTGACGCGATTGCGCCGGATCTCAACCGGCTTACCAAGCCGTTTCGGCAGGACGATCTAGCCGCGGCGCTGGCGAAGATCGTCGAGTCCGAGAGGCGCGCGCGCGACTTCCTGCCGAGCGCTTCCGCTTCTACTTCTTGAGGATATCGAGCGCCGCGGCGGTCATCGCTTCGGTTGCCGTGGCAATGACGGCATCCGCGTCGGGAGCCCAATAGGGGCTGTGCAGCGAGGGAAGCTTGTTGGTGTCGCCACCCGCCCGTTCCCATGCGGCTTTCGGCGTGCCGCCGACCCAGAAGATCAGGCTCTCGATCGATTTGTCGGCAAGATAGTAACGGCCGAAATCCTCGCCGCCCATCACCGGCGGCGTGCGTACGACGCGGTCCGTGCCAAACCGCTGCGTGAACAGGCCGGCAAGGCGCGTCGCCAGCTTTTCGGAGTTGAAAGCCGCAGGCGTGAATTCGGTCTCGCGCACCGTGACGACGGGCATGCGATCCTCCGGCATTCCGGCCGCAATCGCTTCGCCGCGGGCGATCCGGGCAATGCCGTCGAGCAGCAGCTTTCGCGTCTTGTCCGTGTAGCTGCGGACTGTGATGAGCAGCATCGCTTCGTCCGGCACGACATTGTGCTTGGCGCCGGCATGGAAGCTGCCCACGGTCACCACCCCTGGATCCTGGGGATCCATTTCCCGGCTCACCAATGTCTGCAGCGCCATGACGATCCGCGAGGCGAGCACGATCGGATCCTTGACGGTCTGCGGATAGGCGCCGTGGCCACCCACGCCTTTGACGAGCAGGTCGACGCTGTCGACATTGGCCAGGGCGTAGCCGGGCGTATAGCCGATGATGCCGGCCGGAAGGGCAGCGGCGTCATGAAAGGCGAGCGCGTAATTGGGCTTGGGAAAGCGGGTGAACAGGCCATCGTCCAGCATTGCCTTTGCGCCCGCGCCGATCTCCTCGGCCGGCTGGGCGATCATCACCAGCGTACCCGACCATTGATCCTTGCGGGCGGCGAGCTGCCGGGCGGTGCCGATCCACGTGCTCATATGGGTATCGTGGCCGCAGGCATGGGCGATTCCGGTTTCCAACCCCGACGGGCCGACGCCGCGTTTCTTGCTGGCGAACGCAAGGCCGGTCTGCTCCACCACCGGCAGCGCGTCCATGTCGGTCCGGATCAGCAGCACGGGGCCGGGCCCATTGCGGAGCACCGCGACGATGCCGGTCTTGCCGACTCCGGTCGTGACATCGAAGTCCAGCTTGCGGATCCGCGCCGCCAGCCTCGCCGAAGTCTGCACTTCCTGTGTGCTGAGTTCGGGATTGGCGTGAAGGTCGCGATACAGAGCGAGCAGCTCCGGCAGTTGTACCTGCACCGAATCGCGCAACGCGTCGGCGCGCACGGCCTGCACGGGTACGATCGACGCCAGCAGCAGCGCAGCCAGCCACCTCACTGCAAGGCAGTCCGCTTCGGGACCAGCTCCATGACGTCGGTCAGCGACTCGAAATGCGGGCTGGGGAAGACCAGACGCCAGCGCTGATCGCCGATCGTCTCGAGCAAGGCGGCGACGTCGCGCTCCTGGTCGCGGCCGTAGACAAGGGTGTTGGTCTCATCGCCGAGCTGCAACGTGCCCAGCAACACCATCCTTCTGTCGGTCTGCGGAAGCAGTGCGCCGATTGGACGCTGCGATCCGTTGAGCTTGGCGAATCGGAGCGCACCACTTGTGCGGCTGATCCGACAGTCGAAGGCGGGGTAGGGGACATAATGAAGCTGGCCCTGCGACTGGGCGCCCAGCTTGATGGTCCGGCAGTTGTAGATGCCAGGCGGCGGCACCTTGAGCGGCAGGGCCGCGTCGGGGTCGAGCAGCGGGCCTTCCGCATCGATCTGCATACCGAACCCCGCGGACCGCGCATCTGCCAGGGCCTTCACCCAGGAATCGCGCCATTTGCGAAGGCGATCATTGTCCTCCTTGTTGATCTTCGAACGCCAGATTTGCGCGGCCGGGTTGGCGACGACCGCCGGGCATGCGGCCTCGTGGGACGCGCACCCGCCGGCAAGCAAGGCAGTCCCCAGTAGCGCCGAACGCCATGTCGAAAGCAGTTTCATAGCGTCCAGCCTGCTACAGCCGGGTGCCGCCGACAAGCCGGTTCATTGCGCCGTCCAGCCGCCGTCCATCGACAGATTGGCGCCGGTGATCGGTGCGGCTTCCTCGCGGCACAGGAAGACGGCCATGGCGGCGACCTGCTCGATGGTGACGAATTGCTTGGTCGGCTGGGCGGCGAGCAGGACGTCATTGATTACTTGCTCACGAGTCATGTGACGGGTCTTCATCGTGTCGGGGATCTGGTTCTCGACGAGCGGAGTCCAGACATAAGCGGGGCTGATGCAGTTGATGGTGATGCCGCTGGTCGCCGTCTCGAGCGCCACCGTCTTGGTGAGGCCGGCGAGGCCGTGCTTGGCTGCGACATAGGCCACCTTGTTCGGGCTGGCGACGAGGCTGTGGGCCGAGGCGATATTGATGATTCTTCCCCATCCTTTGGCCTTCATGCCCGGCAGCGCGAGCCGGACGGTGTGGAAGGCGGCGCTGAGATTGAGCGCAAGGATGAGATCCCACTTTTCGACCGGAAACTCGTCGATCGGCGCGACGTGCTGGGTGCCGGCGTTGTTGATGAGGATGTCGATACCGCCTGCCTCCGAGCGCGCGAGTGCTATCATCTCGGCGATGGCATCGGGCCGGGTGAGGTCTGCGGCACTGTAGAGCGCCTTCGCCTTGCTCGTCGCCGCCAGTTCGGCGCGTATCTGCTCGATCTCCGCGGGTTCGCCGAAGCCATTGAGGATTACACTCGCCCCTTCGGCGGCCAGCGCTCGGGCGCACCCAAGCCCGATTCCCGATGTAGAGCCTGTGACAAGCGCAACCTTTCCGCTGAGCAACATACGAATCTCCTCGGCCGGCCAAAGCCTCTTGGCGCCGCCGCCCGGAAATGCAACCCAGCTCCTCACGGAAGCATTGTCGCGGAAGGAAGGATCGGTCGATGCGCCTGGATGATGAATCGGAAAGCACACATTTCGAGGACCGGACGGGCCAGCGTGGCTTCGGCCTCGGCGGCGGTGGCGGCGGCCTGGGGCTGTTGCTGGGTCTGGTCGCCAGCCGCTTTGGCATAGTCGGGGTGCTGGTCCTGCTTGTCGGCTATTGCGCCCTGACCCAGTTGGGCGGCGGCGGTGGTCCGGTCGGCGTGCCGTCGAGCGTGCAGAGCGGCAGCCAGTCGGGCGCATCGACGCTGGACCCGCAAACCAAGGATATGGTCCTGCGGGTGCTCGGTTCGACCGAGCGGCGATGGGCCGACCTGTTTGCTGCCAAGGGTCGCCAGTATGAGCCGACGACCCTGGTCTTCTATTCCGAAACCAATCAGTCGGGCTGCGGCGTCGCGCAATCGGCCATGGGCCCATTCTACTGTCCGACGGACGGCAAGATCTATCTCGATACCAGCTTCT
>Ga0081539_10006034_pt1 | contig 11869 bp, 6 predicted proteins | sample TabmetS4T2R2_FD_71023 | JGI IMG/M metagenome (GOLD analysis project Ga0081539, IMG submission 71023) | Tabebuia heterophylla rhizosphere microbial communities from the University of Puerto Rico - S4T2R2 | ecosystem: Host-associated > Plants > Roots > Rhizosphere ...
TGCGCCACGTCATCGGCCAGGTCGACCCCCAGGGCTGCGAGATCGCGTCCTTCAAGGCCCCGACCCGCGAGGAGCTGGCCCACGACTTCCTGTGGCGGATCCGGCGGCGGCTGCCCGGGCCGGGCAAGCTGGGGGTGTTCGACCGCTCCCACTACGAGGACGTGCTCGTGGCCCGGGTCCACGACCTGGTCCCCCGGTCGACCTGGAGCCGGCGCTACGGCACCATCAACCGCTTCGAGGCCGCGCTGGCCGACCGGGATGTCCGCCTGGTCAAGGTGTTCCTGCACATCTCCAAGGAGGAGCAGCGCCAGCGGCTGCTGGCCCGGCTCGACGAACCCACCAAGCACTGGAAGTACAACCCGCACGACGTCGACGAGCGCGCCTTCTGGACCGACTACCAGCAGGCGTACGAGGCCGCCGTGCAGCGCTGCAACACCGACCTGGCCCCCTGGTACCGGGTCCCGGCCGACCGCAAGTGGTACCGCAACTGGGCCGTGGCCAGCCTGCTGGTCGAGCAGCTGGAGGACATGAAGCTGACCTGGCCCAAGGCCGACTACGACGTCGAGGAGGAGCGGGCCCGGCTGCTCGCCGACGCCTGACCCCGACCGGCGGTCAGGCCGGGGCCGCCAGCAGGGCCTCGGCCTCCAGGGTGAGGGTGCGGGCGCCGACCGACCGGTAGAACGCGAGCGCGCCCGCCAGGTGGGGGGCGGCCTCGGCGGGGCGGCCGGCGGCGGTGAGCAGGGCGGCGGCCCGGAGGCGGGCCAGGGCCTCGTCGGGAAGCGAGCCGATGCGGGCGTAGACGGCGGCGGCCCGCTCGGGGTCGCCCTCGGCGACGGCCAGGGCGCCCTCCAGCCACGGGGTCGGCTCCAGGCCGGCCAGGAGGCCGGCCAGCTCGGGGCCGCGGCCCAGGCGCGTGAGGGCGTCGGTGATGTCGGCCGACCAGTCGGCCGTCATCCCGGCGTCCTCCTGGTCGCGGATGAGGGCGAGCAACTCGGCCGCGGTGGCCTCGGCGGCCGGGACCTGGCCGTCGGCCAGCAGCACGCAGACCCGCAGGCCCAGGGTCTCGTGGAGCCCGACCAGGTCCTCGGCCTCGGCGACCAGGGCCACCGCGGCGTCGGCGTCGGCCAGGGCGCCGGCCAGGTCACCGCGGGCCAGCCGCACCCGGCCCCGCACCACCCGGCAGGTGGACTCCATGTAGTGGGGGCTGCCCGCCTCGACCTCGGCGATCCAGGCGTCGGCCAGGGCCATGGCGTCGTCCCAGCGGCCCTGGAGGTAGCTGTCCCAGGCGTCCTCGACCCCGAGGTAGCGGAGCTGGCTGGCGTGGCCGAAGCGCTCGGCCAGGCGCCGGGCCTCGGCGTGCAGCTCGACCGTGCGCCGCAGGTCCCCGAACCCGGCCCAGGTGGTGGCCAGGTTGGCCACGATCGTGCAGGCGGCGGGTGCGTTGGCCCGGACGGCGATGGCGGCCGCCCGCTCCAGGTCGTCGACCCCGCCGCGGTCGCCGCGGTCGAGCCGTCCGGCCCCGATCCACTGGAGGGCCTCGGCCCGCAGGCCGTCCAGGTCGAGGGCGTCGCCGATGGCGAACGCCGCCCGCCCGGCCTCGACGGCCTCGGCGCTCTCCCCGCCGATGATGTGGGCGCCGGCCAGCTGGGCCAGGACGAACCCCTTGGACGGGGAGGCGGGCGCCCCGGCCAGCAGGGCCGCCGCCTCGCGCAGGTGCCGCATCCCCTCCTGGCCGTGGCCCTGGCGGCGCAGCAGGCGGCCGAGCAGGGCCCTGGCCTCGGCCGCCCGTTCCCGGTCGCCGGTTTCCAGCAGGGCGTCGGCGGCCTCGGCGAGCAGCTCGGCCCCGGCCAGCTCGGCGTGCATGCGGGCCTGGCCGAGCCCGAACAGCCACCGCGGGCGGCCCGGGTCGCCGGGCCCGGCCAGCTCCAGGGCGCCGGCGTAGAAGCGGGCCGCGGCGTCGAAGGCGTGCAGGGCGGTGGCCCGGTCGCCGGCCTCCCCGAGCGCGACCCGGGCCCGCCCGGCCAGCATGGCCGTGTCCTCCTGGCGGGCCGCCCGGGCGAACTCCAGCGCCCGCGAGTAGTGGTGGGCGAGCAGCTCGGCCCGGTCCTCGGCCCGGTCCGGGGTGAGCGAGGCGATCCACTCGGCGGCCCGGCGGTGCTTGTCGGCCCGGGCGGCCCGGGGGATCTGGCGGTAGGCGACGTCACGGAGCAGGACGTGCCGGAAGCTGTACTGGGTCTCCCCGGCCACCGCCGAGCGGCGCTCGGCGGCCAGGAAGTCGCGCGCCTCCAGGACCTGGAGGTGGCCCCGGACGGCCGCGGCGGGCCGGCCGGCCAGGGCGGCCAGCGCGCCCAGCCAGACCACCGTCCCGATCACGGCCGCGTCGGCCAGCACCGCCTTCTCGTCGGGCCCGAGGGCGTCGACCCGGGCGGCGATCAGGCCCTGGACCGTCTCGGGCAGGGGCAGGGCGTCGGCCGGGGCGGCCCGGCCGGGCCCGCCGGCGTCCAGCAGGCCCCGGTCGGTGAGCATGCGGACGTACTCCTCGGCGTACAGCGGGTTGCCGCCGGCCCGCTCCAGCAGCGGCGCCTGGAGCTCGGCCGGGAGCACGCTGGTGTCGAGCAGGGCGGCCAGCAGCCGGGCGGTGTCGTCCTCGCTGAGCGGCCCCACCCGGACGAGGTCGGTGCCGGGCCGGGCGCCCCAGCCGGGCCGGCGGGCCAGCAGCTCGGGCCGGGCGGCCGCCACCACCAGCAGGGGCACGTCGCCGGACCATTCGACCAGGTGCTCGACGAAGTCCAGGAGGGCGTCGTCGGCCCAGTGCAGGTCCTCGAACACGAGCACGGTCGGGCCCTGGGCGGCCAGCGCCTCCAGCAGCCGCCGCCAGGCCGCGAACGCCTCGGGCTGGCGGTCGAGGCCGGGGCCGGCGTCGCCGGCCAGGCCGACCAGGGGTCGCAGGTGGCCCTCGACCCAGCGGGCCTCGGCCGGGTCGGCCAGCAGGTCGTCGGCCATGGCGGCCAGCTTGGCCCGGGCGGCGTCGGCGGCGTCGGTCTCCAGGATCCCGGCCTGGGCCTTGACCATCTCGCCAAGGGCCCAGAAGGTCACGCCCTCGCCGTAGGGCAGGGAGCGGCCCTGGCGCCAGGTGGTCAGCTCCGGCTCGGCGTCGACGGCGGCCAGCAGCTCGGCGACCAGCCGGCTCTTGCCGATCCCGGGGGCACCGACCAGGGTCACCTGCCGGGGGGCCCGGTCGGCGCGCACCCGGGCCAGGGCGTCGCCGAGCCGCCCCAGCTCGGCCTGGCGCCCGATCAGGGGGGTGCGCCCGCGCGGGCCGACGTCGACCCCGAGGCGGGCGATCGGCTCCAGCGCCTCCCAGACCGGGAGGGGCTCGGCCTTGCCCTTGGCCACCACCGACCCGGCCGAGCGGTAGGCGATGGCCCGCCGGGTGGCCCGCCAGGTCGTCTCGCCGACCAGCACGCCGCCGGCCGGGGCCAGCCCCTCCAGCCGGGCGGCGGTGTTGACCACGTCGCCGACCACGGCCTCGCTCTCGCGGTCGCCGAGCACGACCACCGCCTCGCCGGTCATGACCCCGACCCGGATCCGGAGGTCGAGCCCGGGGTCGGCCTCGTTCAGCTCCTTGACGGCATGGAGGATCTCGAGGGCGGAGCGGACCGCCCGTTCGGGGTCGTCCTCGTGGGCGGCCGGGGCGCCGAACACGGCCATGATCCCGTCGCCGATGAACTTGTCGACGGTGCCGCCGTAGCGCTCGACCTCCCGCCGGACCCGCACGTGGTAGGCCAGCAGCCGGGCCCGCACGTCCTCGGGGTCGGCGTTGTCGGACTGGGCGGTGAAGCCGACCAGGTCGCAGAAGACCACGGTGACGACCTTGCGTTCCTCGCGGGCCGGCGCAGCCCGCAGCGGGCGCCCGCACGAGAGGCAGAACCGGGCCCCGGCCGGGTTCTCCTGCCCGCACCCGCCACAGACCGACATGCCTGGATTGTACGGTCCCCGGCCCGGCGGGCCGACGCCGAACGGTGACGTGTCCGAGCCCGGAGCGTACCGATCGCGCCGCCGGTTCGTGACCCGCCCGGTGGAGGCTAGGGCTGCCAGCGCCGTGGGGGCGGCGCGGGGAGAGAGGAGCAGGTCATGTCGGCACCGAACCTCACACAGTCACCTGAGCACCCGACAGCGACGTCCGGACGGCGGGGCCGGCGGCCCCTGGGGCTGCTGGTCGCGGCCTGTCTGGTCGTGGCGGGGGCCGCGGTCGGCACCACCGTGGCCCTGGCCGGCCGCGACCCGGGCCCGGTTACCACCGCCGGGGCCGGCCAGGTGGCCGCGACCCGGCCGGCCACCCAGCCCGCCGACGGCGGCCAGGTCGAGGCCAACGGCACCAGCAAGGACATCACCAGCAAGGACGGCGCCCGCGACGCCAGCGACACCGCCGCCGGCGCGGCCGTGCTGGCCGACGGGGTCCACCACGCCCTGATCCGCAAGGTCGACATCGCCAACGACCGCATCACCGTGGACGTGGTCCAGCTGTTCCTGGACGGCGACGCCGTCAAGGCCGCCATCGCCGACGGCAAGCCCCGCGAGCAGGCCGAGGTCATGTCGGTCTACCTGCGCAACCAGAACCCGCGGCTGCGGACCCTGCCGCTGGCCTCGGACCTCAAGGTCGACTTCTACCAGAGCTGCGAGGAGAAGCCCGACCGGCGGGCCGTCCTCGAGCAGCTGGCCGACAACGCCCGCCTCGGCGTCTACTTCCACAGCCTGACCGTGCGCGACGGCGTGGTCCACGCCATCAAGGAGCGCCAGATCCACCCGGCCTGCTGAGCACGAAGTTTTGCCCCGCTACGCCCACAGTGGGCGTGGCGGGGCATAAACTGTATGGCGTTCAGGATGCCCGGGGGTGAGGCCATGACCGCGATCGGCTCGGACCGTGGTGGCCCGACGGTGCAGCGGATGCTGGTCGGGGCCAAGCTCCGCCGGCTGCGCACCGACCTCGGTCTCACCCGCGAGCAGGCCGCCGACCACATCCGGGCCTCGGCCTGGAAGATCCACCGGCTCGAGAACGGCCAGGTCGGCTTCAAGGAACGCGACCTTCTCGACCTCCTGGACCTCTATGAGGTCGCCGATCCCCAGGAGATCGCCGACACCCTCGCCCTGGCCCGCGAAGCCAACCACCCGGGCTGGTGGCAGCACTACGGCGACGTCCTCCCGGCCTGGTTCCGCGCGTATGTCGACCTGGAATCGGCCGCCAGCCTGATCCGGACCTACGAAGGCCAGTACATCCCCGGGCTGCTCCAGACCGACGACTACATCCGCGCCGTGGTCCACGCCGCCCACCTCACCGACACCTCCGACGAGGTCGGCCGCCGGGTCCGGCTCCGCATGGCCCGCCAGACCCTGCTCACCCGCGACCAGCCGCCCCGGCTGTGGGCGGTCATCGACGAGGCCGCCCTGCGCCGACCCGTCGGCGGCCCCGAGGTCATGCGCGGCCAGCTGGAACGGCTCATCGAAGCGACCAAGCTGGCCACCGTCACCCTCCAGCTGCTGCCCTTCGCCGCCGGCGCCCATCCGGCCATGGCCGGCGCCTTCAGCATCCTGCGCTTCGGCGACCAGGAGCTCCCCGACGTCGTCTACCTCGAGCACCTCACCGGCGCCAGCTACCTGGACAAGCGGGACGAGGTGGAGCGGTACCTCGACATCATGGAGCTGCTGTGCCTCCAGGCCGAGCCGCCGGCCAGGACCGTGGAGCTCCTGCAAGGGATCCTGGAGGAGTTGTAGGCTTCAGCTCCCCCCGCTTGCCCCACGGATGGAGCGCAGGTGGCCGACGACTGGACCACCAGGATCAACACCGGCGTGCCGAACCCGGCGCGCATCTACGACTACTTCCTCGGCGGCAAGGACAACTTCCCGGCCGACCGCGAGATCGCCGAGCAGATGCTGGCCATCGCGCCGGTCGCCCGCGAGGTGGTCGAGGACAACCGGGAGTTCCTGCGCCGGGCCGTCGAGGTCCTGGCCGACGCCGGGATCCGCCAGTTCATCGACCTCGGCAGCGGCCTGCCGACCCAGGGCAACGTCCACGAGATCGCCCAGGCGGCCGCCCCCGGGTCCCGGGTCGTCTACGTCGACAACGACCCGATGGTGGTGGCCCACAGCCGGGCCCTGCTGGCCGGCGACAACACCGTGGCCATCGAGGGCGACCTGCGCCAGCCCGACAAGGTCCTGGAGCATCCGGAGGTCCGGGAGCTGATCGACTTCGGGCAGCCGGTCGCCCTGCTGCTGCTGGCCATCCTGCACTTCGTTCCCGACGACGAGGACCCGTTCGGGATCGTGGCCCGCTACACCGACGCCCTGCCCGCCGGCAGCCACCTGGCCATCTCCCACGGCACCCGGGACATCCCCGAGCGGCCGGACCTGTCCCCTGAGGAGATGGCCGAGATGGGGGCCAAGGTCGAGCAGCTGTACCAGCTCACCACCGCGTCGCTGGTGACCCGCACCCGGGCCGAGGTCGAACGGTTCTTCGACGGCCTGGAGCTGCTCGAGCCGGGGGTGGTCGAGATCCAGCGCTGGCGGCCCGACGGCCGCACATCGCTGCTACCGGGGGGGTTCTACGGAGGAGTCGCCCGCAAGCGCTGATCCGCCGAAGGAGGCGCGCCATGGCGCAGAACGGTCCGTCCCCTGGTCTTGCCCGGGAGGCCATCGGCCTCCGGGAGGTGCTGTTCCAGTCGATCACCCACATGGCCCCGGCGGCCGCGGTCGCCTTCTCGATCATCGTCGGGGCCAACTTCGCCGCCGGGGCCCTGCCCCTGTCGGTGCTGCTCGCCCTGGTCGGCTGCCTGCTGGTGGCCGTCTCGATCGGCCAGCTGGCCCGGCGGCTGCCGTCGGCCGGCGGCTTCTACACCTACACCGCCCGCGGCCTCCACCCGGCCGTCGGGTTCCTGGTCGGCTGGGGCTACGCCTTCGTGGAACCGCTGGTGGCGCCGCTGCTGTTCCTGATCTTCGGCAACGTGGTCGCGGGCACCCTCGAGCAGGAGTTCGGCTGGAGCTACGACACCTGGTGGGTGGTGTCGGCCGTGGCCGCGGCCGTGGTCGTGCTGGTGCTCGGGTGGTTCGGGGTCCGGCTGAGCACGGGCGCCGGCACCCTGCTGGGCCTGTTCGAGATCCTGGTCTTCGCCGCCCTGGCCGTCACCCTGATCGTCAAGGCCGGCGACGCCAACACCCTGTCGGTGTTCGGCACCGGCCACGCCACCGTCGAGGGGTTCGAGGGGTTCTCGGGCGTGGTCGCCGGCTCGGTCTACACCATCCTGGCCTTCATCGGGTTCGAGGCGGCGGCGCCCCTGGCCGAGGAGGCCAGGGATCCACGGCGGACCATCCGGCTGGCTGTCATCTACTCCTGCCTCGGCATCGGCCTGTTCTACGTGCTCACCACCTACGCGGCCACCGTCTTCTTCGGCCCCGACAAGTTCGCCGAGTTCCCGGCGTCCGGCGACGGGAACCCATGGGACGCGCTGGCCCGCGCGGCCTGGGGGGCCGGCTGGGTGCTGGTGTTCCTGGCCGTGGCCAACTCGGCCATCGCCAACGCCAACGCCTCGGCCAACGCAGCCACCCGGACCTGGTTCGCCATGGGCCGGATCCGGCTCCTGCCCCGGCCCCTGGAGCACGTCAACCCGCGCTGGCGGTCCCCGGACGTGGCCGTGGTCGTCCAGTTCCTGGTCGGGGTCGGGGTCAGCCTGTGGCTGGGGCTGCAGTACGACCCGCTGACCGCCTTCGCCCTCGTCGGCACCATTGTCACCGCGGTCATCATCGCCATCTACATGGTCGTGAACCTGGCCTGCCTGGTCTTCTACCTGCGCGAGGGGCGGGGCGAGTTCAACCTCGTCCTCCACGGCCTGGTCCCGGTTCTGGGGATCGCCGCCTTCCTGCCCGCCTTCCTCACCGCCGTGGGGGTCGAGGCGTTCGACTTCATCAGCGCCCTCCCCTACCCGATCAGCCTGGTCGGCCCCGTGGTCGGCATCTGGTACGCCATCGGCCTGGTGTATCTGGTCGTGCTCATGACCCGGCGCCCCGAGCGGCTGCGCGAGACCGGCCGGGTGTTCATGGAGGAGCCGACCGGCGAGGCGGCCCTGCGCTGACACGGAGGAGCGGACATGGTGGAGGTGCTCAGCTACCGGCCGGACCCGGCGGAGTTCGCCTGGACGTTCGGCGGGGTGCCGCCGGTCCGCCGGGTCCGGCCGGGCTGCATCCTGGAGCTGTGGACCGAGGACGCCTTCGGCGGGCGCGTCCGGGGGCCGGACGACCTGGTGTCCCGGGTGGTCGAGTTCCCCTTCGTCAACCCCCAGACCGGGCCGTTCTACGTGGAAGGGGCCGAGCCGGGCGACACGCTGGCCATCCACTTCGTGTCGATCGAGCCGTCGCGGGACTGGGCCGCCTCCTCCACCATCCCCCTGTTCGGGTCCCTCACCGGGACCCATGCCACCACCCTGCTCCAGGAGCCGCTGGCCGAGGTGGTGTGGATGTATGAGGTCGACCGCGACCGGCGCATCGTGACCTTCCGGGCCCGGCGCGGCGACCTCACCGTCGAGCTGCCGCTCGACCCGATGCACGGGACGGTCGGGGTGGCCCCGGCGTCCTTCGAGGCCCGCTCCTCGCTGGTCCCCGACGCCCACGGGGGCAACATGGACACCCCCGAGATGCGGGCCGGCACCACCTGCTACCTGGGGGTGAACGTCGAGGGGGCGTTGTTCTCGATCGGCGACGGCCACTGCCGCCTGGGCGAGGGCGAGAGCTGCGGGGTGGCCGTGGAGGCGGCCATGGACACCGTGGTCGCCGTCGACCTGGTCAAGGGGGCGGCGACCCCCTGGCCCCGGCTGGAGACCGACACCCACCTGATGAGCACCGGGTCGGCCCGGCCGCTGGAGGACGCCTTCCGGATCTCCCAGGTCGACCTCGTGCAGTGGCTCGGCGAGGCCTGGGGGCTCGACCAGCTGGACGCCTACCAGCTGCTCACCCAGGCCGCCGAGGCGCCGGTGGCCAACGTGGTCGACCCCAACTACACCTTCGTCTCCAAGCTCCGCAAGGACCTGCTCCCGGCCCAGGAGCTGTACGGCGGCGCCCACGGCCGCCTGCGTGAGCTGGGACGCGACTACCTGGCCGGCCGCGCCTGACGGGCCGGCCGTCGCGTCCCACCCATCGGCGCCGAACGGTCAAGTAGCCACCGGATCGGTCGATCAGGGTCGTGACATGATCGAGCGCCTCCTTCCTGCCCGGCGCCGCTTCCCGGCCGAGTGCGCCGACATCGGGGTCCTGACCCTGCTGTGGCTGGCGTGCCTGGTCCTGGGCCTGGGCGGTCAGCAGACGACCCAGGCCATCTCCAACTTCGGGCTGATCGCGGCCGCCGCCTTCGCCGGCCTGACCTGCCTGGCCACCGCCCGGAGCGGCGGCTGCAGGCACCGGCGGATGTGGCGGCTCCTGGGCGCCTCGGCCCTGTCCTGGGGCAGCGGGCAGGCCGCCTGGACCTGGTACGAGTCGGTGCTGGGCCGCGAGGTCCCGTTCCCGTCCCTGGCCGACGTCGGCTATCTGGTGGCGGTGCCGCTGGCCGCGGCCGCGCTGCTGAGCCTGCCCTTCGCCGCCCAGAACACCACCGGGCGGGTCCGCCAGGTCCTCGACGGGCTGATGATCGCCGCCTCGCTGCTGCTGGCCAGCTGGGTCCTGGTCCTGAACCAGGTCTTCGCGGCCGGGGCCGACAACGGGGTGTCCCAGGCCATCGGCCTTGCCTATCCCATCGGGGACGTGGTCGTGGGCACGATCGTGCTGTTCATGGCCACCCGGGCCCGCCGCCACTCCGGGCCCGCCGACCTTCCCCTGTCCCTGCTCGGCGGCGGGCTGGTCGCCTGGGCGGTGGCCGACAGCGGGTTCGTGTACCTGACCGCCGTCGGGTCGTACTCGTCGGGGGCGCTGATCGACGCCGGCTGGTTCCTCGGCTACATCCTCATCCTGCTCGCCGCCCGATGGGCCGCCACCAGCACGGTCGAGGCGGCCGCCGGACCCGAGGGCGAGGACCGGCCCGAGCGCCCCGCCGGCAGCGACCAGGTGGGGCTGCTGCTGCCGTACGTGGCCGTGGCCGGAGCCCTGGTCGTGTCCACCGTGGCCCAGGTCCAGCACGGCCGCCTTGGCCCGTTCGTGGGCTGGATCCGATCGTTCATCATGCTGGCCCTGATCTGCCGCCAGGTCCTCACCCTGCTGGAGAACTCCTCGCTGGCCCGGCACCTGGAGGCCAGGGTGGTCGAGCGCACGGCCGAGCTGCGCGCCTCCGAGCAGCGCTTCCAGGCCCTGGTCCAGCACAGCTCCGAAGTGGTCATCCTGGTCGACGCCGACGCCCGCGTCGAGTACGTCAGCGAGTCCATGACCAGGGTGTTCGGGTACCGCGACGAGGAGCTGCTGGGCCAGCCGCTGAGCGACATCCTGGATACCGAGGCTGCCGCCCGGCTCCGCGAGGGGCTGGCCGAGGTCGCCGAGCGGGCCTATGGGGTCCTGGAGCTGGAGCTGCCCCTGCGCCACCGTGGCGGGCACCAGTGCACCGCCCAGATCACCATCACCAACCTCCTGGACAGTCCCGGGGTGGGCGGCCTGGTGCTGAACACCCGTGACATCTCCGAGCGCCGCCGCCTCGAGGACCAGCTCGTCCACCAGGCCTTCCACGACTCGCTGACCTCGCTGGCCAACCGGGCGCTGTTCAAGGACCGGGTCGACCACGCCGTGCAGCGGACCAGGCGCCAGACCCCGTCGGTGGCCGTCCTCTTCCTCGACCTGGACGGGTTCAAGGAGGTCAACGACAGCCTCGGCCATGCCGCCGGGGACCGCCTGCTCATCCAGGTCGCCGAGCGGCTCCGCTCCTGCGTGCGCCCCAGCGACACCGCGGCCCGCCTGGGTGGGGACGAGTTCGCCGTCCTCATCGAGGACGCCGCCGACGAGGAGGAGCTGGCGGCCGTGGCCGAGCGGATCCTGGAGGAGCTGCGCCAGCCGTTCTTCATCGGCGGCCGTGAGCTCCACGTGCGCGGCAGCATGGGCATCGCCCGGATGGAGAGCGACGTCGACGGCGCCGACCAGCTGCTGCGCAACGCCGACCTGGCCATGTACCGGGCCAAGGCGGCCGGCCAGGGCGGCTATGAGCGCTACGACCCCCAGATGCACACCGAGCTCGTCCAGCGCGTCCAGCTCGAGGCCGACCTGCGCCGCGCCCTCGACAAGGGCGAGCTGTTCCTTCACTTCCAGCCGACCATCGACCTCGCCTCCGGGCAGGTGGTGGGGGCCGAGGCGCTGGCCCGCTGGCAGCACCCGACCCGGGGAGTGGTCCCCCCGACCGAGTTCATCCCCCTGGCCGAGGCCTCGGGGCTGATCCGGCCGCTGGGGGCCTGGGTGCTGCGCGAGGCCTGCCGCCAGGCCGCCGAGTGGCAGCGCAGCACCGCCCACCGCGAGAAGCCGCTGGCCCTCAGCATCAACCTCTCCGGGCGCCAGCTCCAGGTCCCCGAGGTGGTCGACGACGTGTCCACCGCCCTGCGGGAGAGCGGCCTCCAGCCCGACTCGCTGGTCCTGGAGATGACCGAGAGCGTGCTCATGGACGACGACGAGAACGTCCTGGCCATCCTGCGGCGCCTCAAGGAGCTGGGGGCCAGGCTGGCGATCGACGACTTCGGCACCGGCTACTCGTCGCTCAGCTACCTGCACCGGTTCCCGGTCGACATGCTCAAGATCGACCGCTCGTTCGTGGAGCGGCTGAGCCACGCCAGCGACAACGCCGAGCTGGCCCGGACCCATCGTCCGCCTCGGCCAGAGCCTCCAGCTGGTCACCGTGGCCGAGGGGGTCGAGGACTCGGCCCAG
>Ga0081539_10006035_pt1 | contig 11868 bp, 17 predicted proteins | sample TabmetS4T2R2_FD_71023 | JGI IMG/M metagenome (GOLD analysis project Ga0081539, IMG submission 71023) | Tabebuia heterophylla rhizosphere microbial communities from the University of Puerto Rico - S4T2R2 | ecosystem: Host-associated > Plants > Roots > Rhizosphere ...
CTGCGGGCAATCGAAGTGGTTCGAGTGCCCCTGCCACGGCTCGAAGTACAACTCGGCCGGCGAGTACCAGCTGGGTCCCGCACCGCGCGGCATGGACCGGTTCAACATGGAGGTCTCGGGAGGGCGCTTGATGGTCGACACGTCCTCGGTCGTCCTCGGCCCGCCGCGCGGCACCGACACGATCAGCCAGCCGCCGCAGGGTCCCTTCTGCGTGGCGCCGGGGTAGGAGCGGACGTGCTGGCGCTCTCGACGACCGCCGGGCTCGTCCTCGCGGTCGCCGGCGCACTGATCGCGCTCGCCGCGATCGGCGGGATCTGGCTGCGCTCTCGTACCCGGGAGCCGGGTCCCGACATCCCCGACGCGATGGCCCCCGGGCCGGCCGACGCCGCCCTCGAGACCCCGCTCCTGCAGAAGCTCCAGGGGTGGAGCGTGCTGATGCTCGCCTTCCTCGTCGTGTGGGTCCCGATGACGTGGATCTTCGAGCCCGGCACGAACCTCGATCAGGAGAAGGAGCTCCGCCAGCTCGCGCTCAGCCGGGGCGAACGCGCGGTCCAGCTGTTCTCGGAGGAGAACCAGCTGGGGGTGGGCTGCGTCCGCTGCCACGGGCCCGAGTTGACCGGCGGCGTGATCCAGTTCGGCGCCACCTACGCCTTCCCGAAGAACCTGACGACCGTGTGCGGCGGACCGAACGCCGGCCACGCCGAGATCTATTCGACCGAGGACATCTACCAGGTGATCTCGGAAGGCCGGCCCGACCGCGGCATGCCGTCGTGGAGCATCCGCTTCGAGGGCGCCCTGGACGACCAGCAGATCAACGACATCGTCGTCTACCTCGTGAACCTGTCCTCGAAGAACGTGCCGTTCGAGCAGAACGTGTGCCTGAACGCCGACGCGTCCGAGAAGGCCCTCGAGAACGCGTCCACCAACCCGAGGGATCCCTAGATGGAGTGCCTGGGCTTCACGATCGACTGCGGCACGCTCGCGAAGGGCGCCGGCGTGGTGGCGATGGGCGTGATCCTCTTCGTCGGGAGCGTCTACCTGATCCTCGGCGCCGTGATCGGCCGGTGGATGGCGTACCTGGTCGTCGCCGTCGCCTTCTCGGGCTGGGTGATGGTCCTCGCGTCGCTCTGGACCTTCGGGTTCTTCTCGCAGGGACCGGACACGCCGGTGAACCTGGGACCCCGCGGGTCGGAGCCGGCGTGGGTGCCGCTGGAGATCTCGACGGGTGAGACGAGCGACGCGTACCGCGCGTTCGAGCGCTACCCCGACGGGCCGTGGAAGACCGCCGAAGCCGGTGATTACCCCGCCTCGTCGCAGGCCGTTTCCGGTGTCGTGACCGCGCTGCTGGCCGAACGCGCGAACGAGGAGCTGGAGCTCCCCGAGACGAGCGCCGCGGCCGTCACGGCGATCGACTTCGCGATCGACCGGATCTCGTTCGCGCCGGCCGAGGACGGGAAGACGTCGCTCTCGGTGGTGCAAGCGCACTTCGTCGAGGGCGGACCCCTCCTGACGGTCTCGCTGTACCACGACTCCGGAAGCGTTCCCCGGTACTCGTACATGTTCCTGGCGGGCTCGGTCGTGGTGTTCCTGATCCACCTGCCGCTGCTGGACATCGCCGAGCGGAAGCGGCGCGAGTTCCTGGTCGGCGGGACCGCCCCCGCGTGGTACGGGCCGGCGTGATGCGGGAGGAGGTGGGAGCGTGATCGGCGCCGAGGTTCCCCTGCTCGATCAGGGCGCCGTCCAGTTCATCCTCCTGGGCGTGATGATCCTGGCCGTCCTGTTCGTGCTCTGGATCACGATCGCGAAGTAGCGCTCAGGCCTCGACGGCGGCGACGGTCCCCGACGACCGGCGGCGGATCCCCTCCAACGCGGCCTTGCGCTGCAGGTGGTAGGCGAGGATCTGAAGCTCCACGGCGAGGTCGACCGAGCGGATCGTGACACCCGGCGCCGGCGTGACCGGCGCCGGCGCGAAGTTCAGGATCGAACGGATCCCGGCGGCGACCATCCGGTCCGCCACCTCCTGCACGGCGGCGGCGGGCGTGGCGATCACACCGATCGCGATCGCCCGTTCGCGAACGATCGCGGGGAGATCGTCGACGTGGCGCACCCGGAGATCGCCGACGGCCTCGCCGACCTTGGCCGGGTCGATGTCGACGAGGGCGGCCACGCGGAACCCGCGGGCCGAGAACCCCCGATAGTTCGCGAGGGCGTGTCCGAGGTTCCCGATCCCGGCGATCGCGATCTCCCAGTCCTGCGTGAGTCCCAGCTCGCGCCGGATCTGGTGGATCAGGTAGGCGACGTCGTAGCCCACACCCCGGGTGCCGTAGGAGCCGAGGTGGGACAGATCCTTGCGGACCTTCGCCGAGGTGACGCCCGCCGCGGCGGCCAGCTCTTCGGAAGAGACGACCGAGGTCTCCTCCGCCGCGAGCCCGATCAGCGCCTGGAGGTACCGAGGGAGGCGGCCGACGGTGGCCTCGGGGATCGACCGCTCGGTCAACTTCGACCTCCGTCCATTCATCGAGCGTAGCCCAAGAGGCCCCTGGATTTCACGAATTCACGAGCCCAGCCTGCGACGCTCGCTCGAGCCCACCTGTCAACCGGTTCCCGACATCGTCCTGCGACGTCGTCGGAACCGGTTGTCATCGAGCCCGGACGAGACGTGCCAGCTCCGTTCCGTCCACCGTCACCTCGAAGCGCTCCTCGCCGTCCACCTCGACGACCGGGATCCGGATCCCGTACTCCAGCTCGAGGTCGTCGTCGCCCTCGATGTCGACCTCCTGGAAGGAGAAGTCGACCCGATCGCGGACCGACAGGACGACCTCGCGGGCGACGTCGCAGAGGTGGCAGCCGGGACGCGAGTACAGGACGACCCGGTGCATCGCCCCGATGGTAGCCCGAGGCCGACCGGCAGCTGCCACACTGCACGCCGATGGCGACCGAGGTCTCGGAGGATCTCGAGCTGCTCCGGCGCCTCGAGGCCGGCGACGTCGGGGCCTTCGACCGCCTGTACCGGCGGTACGCCCCCACGGCGTACGGACTCGCCTACCGCATCACCGGCCACCAGGCCATCGCCCAGGACGTCGTGCACGACGCGTTCCTCGCGATCTGGCGGGCGCCGGAGGGCTTCGACCCGACCCGTGGAGCGTTCCGGAGCTACTTCCTCTCGCTCGTCCACCACCGGGCGGTCGACGCGATCCGGCGGGAGGAGCGGCTCCGGGCCAGGCAGGAACGGGCGGCGAACCTCGAGCCGGTCGAGGGCGAAGACCCTGCAGAGAGCGTCGCCGACGAGGACCTCGTGGCGCGGCGCCGCCGCGAGGTCCGGGCTGCGCTCGCCGGGCTCCCGCTCGAACAACGACAGGTGCTCGAGATGGCGTACTTCGGTGGCATGACGCAGTCGCGGATCGCGGAGGAGCTCGGGATCCCGCTCGGGACCGTGAAGACCAGGACGTTCGCCGCGCTGCGGAAGCTCCGGCGCGAGCTGGAGACGGGGGAAGCGTGATGGCCGACGACCACGAGCGCATCGACGAGCTGATCGCCGGCTACGCCCTGCGCGCGCTCGACGGCGACGACGCCGCCGAGGCGGAGCGCGTCCTCACCGATCACGTCCCCGGCTGCGACCGCTGCCGCCGGACGTTGATCGACCTGTCGAACACCGTCGCCGACCTCGGCCTCGTGCCGCCCCCCCTCGACCCGCCCGATCTCCTGCTGGCGCGGCTGCAGCGCGAGCTGGAGCCGCGCGGCCGTCGAGGCGTGAGCCGCCGGACGGCGGTGGCCGCCGGGGTCGTCGCCGCGGTCGTGGTGGCCGGCCTGACCCTGTCGCAGACGATGCAGGCGAGCGACCTCCGGCAGCGGAACCGGCTGGTGAACGAGGTGCTGGAGTACATCCAGCGGCCCGGCGCCAGCACCGACCGGCTCGTGGAGGCGGAGACCTCCGACGCCGCTCCGATGTCGGAGGTGACCGCCCCGGAGGCCGGGCACTTCTACCTGCTGGGGACGAACCTCCCTCCCCCGCCCCGCGGGACCGTGTACGGGATCTGGTTGTCGGACGGCGTCGAGTCCGTGTTCGCGGGGATCTTCCCGTGGGGTCCCGGCGTCCGGATCGTGAACGTGCCGTTCGATCGCGCTCGCTTCGACCGAGTGCTGGTGACGCTCGAGGAGCGGAACGCCGAGCCGGACCGGCCGGGGACCGTCGTGTGGCAGGCCGCGGCCTAGTCGGCCGGGCTCGTCTCCAGCTCCGGCCGCCTGGAGGGTGAGCTCCGCGTGGCGCGGAGGAAGCCCACGAACATCACCGCGACGCCGATCAGGAGGGAGATCGAGAACGCCGAGGCGTTCCCCAGCGCGGCGAACGTCGAACCGGCGACCGCGGTGATCGTCGCCCCGATGACGATCAGCAGCGTCCCCCAGAAGCGGTCGCGGAGCTCTGGCCGGCCGCGCATCCGCCACGCCGACCACGCGGCGCCGCCGACCAGCACGAGGTAGGCCGGGATCGAGATCAGCTGGGGCAGCCGGTGGGCGGCCGAGCCGTCGCCGAAGACGTCCTTGCCCGAGGGGAGGCGCTCGGCCAGCGCGGCGGCATCCATCGCGGCCCCGCGTGTGACCGCGACGGTGTACGCCGTGACGAAGGCGAGCACGATCCAGACACCCCCTTCCACGTACCGGTCGTCCGAGAGCAGCCTGACCTCGCCCGCGGCCAGCAGGACGACGTTCAGGACGGCGCCGAAGATCCAGTAGACCTCGAAGAGCGGCTCGCTCCAGTCGAAGGCGACCCCCGCCGCCACCGCGAGGCTCGCGATCCCGTACATCGCGAGCGCCAGGCACCAGAGCCCGACGGCGGGATGTCGACGATCGATCCATCGTCGGCCGAGGGAGATCGCGAACGCCAGCGCGACCACGGCTGCGGCGAGCGGGAAGACCCACATGATCGGGCAGGATATGGCGTGGGCGGCCGGACGGGCCCGGCGGAGCGCCCGGTAGCATCGGCCACATGCCCCCCGGGCCGGTCCTGCTCTCGACCGCCGCGTTCTTCTCCCACCCGATCGCCGCGTCGCTCCGCCTGGCGGGGGAGTGCGGCTTCACCGGCGTCGAGGTGATGGTGACCAGGGACCGCGACAGCCAGGACCCGGGTCGGATCCGAGCGCTGGCGGACGAGCACCGCCTGGGGGTCGGGGCCTTGCACGCGCCGTGCCTGCTCCTCACGCGGAGCGTCTGGAGCCCCGACCCGATCGCGAAGATCGAACGCTCGGTCGAGGTCGCCTCCGACGCCGGGATCCCCGTCGTCGTGGCGCACCCGCCCTTCCGGTGGCAGCGGGCGTTCCGTCGATGGATCGAGGAGGACCTCCGCGGGCTCGAGGCTCGGACCGGCGTCATCGTCGCGATCGAGAACATGTTCCCGGTCCGCGCCGGGCGATGGGGGTTCGCGTTCCACTCGGACCACGACCTGCGCGAGCTGGACCACGTCCCGCACGTCGTGCTCGACACGTCGCACGCCGCCGTCGGACACCACGATCCGATCGACGTGCGACGTCGCTTCGCCGAGCGGCTCCGGCACGTGCACCTCTCGGACCACCCCGGCGGGAGCTGGGACGCCCACCTCCCCCTCGGCGAGGGCGTGCTGGACATCGATGCGATCGTGGCCGACCTCGCCCGATCCGGATACGCGGGCGCCGTCTCGCTCGAGGTCGATCTCCGCGCCGCGATGCAACGGGGGGCCGTGCGCGAGCTGCTCGTCGCGATGCGGGAACGTGTCGAAGGCCTCTTGGAGGTCGGCTCGCGGCCGGCGCGCACCCGTCGGCGGGCCCGCTAGCCTCGCCACGTGCGGCGTGGAACGCTGATCATCCTGATCTCGCTGTTCGCCCTCCTGGCCGTCGCCACGGTGGCGCAGCTGCTGATCGCGCCGGGCGATCGCGGCCCGTACCCAGGGCCGACGAGCCCGGGACAGCTGCCGAGCATGTCGCCCTAGGGCGCCTCGAGCACCACCGCGTTCCCCGTCGTCAGCCGGAGCATCGTGGTGGCGCTCCCGTGGTTCACGACCAGGGACAGGAACCCGTCGGAATCGACGATCATCCCCGGCTCGTGCTCCGGCAGCTCGGCGAACGTGCCGGCCCGCGGGAGACGGCGGCCATTCACCACGAGCACACGCTCCTCGTCGACGCCGGCCGCGTGGAGGTCCCGCATCGTCGCGTTGAGCTGCACGTTCCCGAAGCCGTCGACGCCGGTCACCCGGGCGCCGACGGCACCCGGCGCGACCATCGGCGACGGCACCTCGAGACGATGGAGGTGCGCCGGGTCGATCTCCGGACCGAGCTCCGAGATCGACGCCCCGCGCGCGAGATGCGCGGCCGCGGGAGCGAAGACGTCGCGACCGTGGAACGTGCGACTGATCGGCGTGAGCAGGAGCTCCTCGTTCTCGATCCACACCGCGCCGCTCGCGCCGCCCAGCGCCTCCCACGCCAGCGACAGCACGCCGTTGTCGGGGCCGACGAGGAGCGCCCCGCCGGCGGCGACGGCGGCTGCACGACGCGACGACCCCACGCCCGGGTCGACGATCGCCAGGAAGACCGCGTCCTCGGGCATGTACGGGATCGAACGGCCGAGCTCGATCGCGCCACGGAGCACGTCCTGGCGCGCGACGGCGTGCGTGAGATCGATCACCTTGGCGTCCGCCGCGATCCGGTGGATCACGCCGTGGCAGATCCCGACGAACGGGTCGGAGAGCCCGTAGTCCGTAAGGAAGACGATCGGCCGCGTCATGCGCCGGTCGGGAGGTATCGCTCCAACCAATTCAGCATCTCGGTGCTGGCGATCCCCGCCTGGTTCCCGGTGAGGATGTCGGTCCCGTGGTCGCCGGTGGTGAGGATCTGGACCTTCTTCGGCTGGATGCTCTCGTCGTAGAGGAGCTGCGCGGACTCGGCGGCGGATGCGTCCTCGTGCCCGGCCAGGAAGAGCTTCGCCGCCGAGACCTGTGAGAGCACCTCGGGCGTGACGTCGAGCCCCTGGAACGACACCGGCGCCGAGAGCGTGATCACCACCTCGACGTCGACCTCTGGGTGCGACGCGGCGAGGAGCGACGCCGACCCGCCCATGCTGGCCCCGATCAGGCCGACCCGCACGGCCCCCTCGTCTCGGATCGCCTCGATCGCCCCCAGCACGTCGCGCCAGTCGTCGTACGTCAGCTTGTCACCCTCGGAGCAGCCGCCTTCGCCACCGGGGCAGTAGCCGCGGAAATCGAACGTCAGGACCCGATATCCGCGCGAGGCCAATCGGTCCGCGAACGCGAACCACGAGGTCTGGTCCGCGGGGAACATGTGCGCGAGCACGATCCCCTCGTTCCCCTCGCCGAAGAGACGGCCCGCGAGCCGGAGCCCGTCTTCCGATTCGAAGCTGATCGCTCGGGAACCGCTGGGCGTCGGGACGGGCTCGGACCCGCAGGCCGCCAGGATCAGGAGCGCGACGATCGGGATCGTTCCACGTCGGATCGGCGTCGCCACGCCGGCCACGTCCCGCGCTACTTGCCCAGCTTCAGCCGCTGGTGCCGGGTGCGCTTGAGCAGCTTCTTGTGCTTCTTCTTGCGCATCTTCTTCCGGCGCTTCTTCACGAGGGACGGCAACGATCCAGGCCTTTCATTCGGTTCCGAAGAGGTTCCGGAGGTCGATCCGCTTCGCGCGGAAACTCTCCTCCAGACGAACGGAGCCCAGTCTAAGGGCTTTGGGTGCCTCTGCCACCGGAGAGATCAAGCGGAGCCCGCCGTTGCCCGCGATCGGCTCGAGGTATCCGATACCGGTGAAGCCGCCCTCGCCGTCGGAGAGGCCGACCAGCAACCGATCGAGCTGCGAGAGATCGAACAACGGTGGGAGCGACGGCATGAACACCGTGGGCTTCACGCGGAAGCGCTGCAGCGGCGGCGCGAAGTAGCGGCGCATCGCCGCCTCGCGCTGCTCCATCCGTTCGTCGACGGTCGTCGGCACCACCGACGGATGGATCGCCAGACGGACGACCTCGATCCCGAAGAAGCGCTCGACGACGCCGAGGATCGGCTCCAACTCCTCGCCGCGCTGGAGCGCGACGACGAGATCCGGCTCGAGCGTGTCCACCTTGTAGTACTTCACGAGCTGACCGCGGATCCCGGACACCTCCCCGCCGGTGTCCACGACGATCAGCTGTGCGCCCTCGTCGAAGGCACGGTCGCGCAGCCGGCCGAGCGCACCGACGAGCGGGAGCAGGTGGTCCTGCGGCGAGGTGGAGCCGACGAACCCGAGGGCGTCCGGCTCGGCGAGGCGCTCGTGCGTCAGGTCGTCGGGCTCACGGACGTGCTTCAGGCCGACCGTGCCGGGAGGACCGACGGTCTTCTGCGCGACGTCGGCGTCGAGGTAGGCGACGTGCCGACCGAGTCGGAGCGCGAACGCGGCGACCGCTCGCGCCATCGAGCTCTTCCCAGAGTCCAGGCCGCCGACGAACAGCACGGCCCGAGCGTCGCGTGCGGCTCGGTCGACGAGCCGGTCGTGCTCGTTCATCGCGCCCTCCGCCCTTCAGCGGAGGCTCGTTCGTGTGCGCGGGGCGCGCCGGCCGGGCTACCCGGCCTCCGTGTAGCGCCCCCTCAGGTAATCGTGGACGTCTTCCTCGCGGAATCGATAGCCCCTGCCCACGCGGAGCGAGGGCATCTCGCCGGTCTTGATCAATCGGTAGACGGTCATCCTGGACACGCGCATCAGGTCCGCGACCTCGCTCGCCGTCAGCAGCCGAGCCTCCGTGAAGGGTTCTCGCATCACCATCCGGTCGGGCGATGGTACCCCAGGCCCCGAACCGCTGGGTAGGGCGGAGCCCCGACGAGGCTTCCTCAGGCGAGACGAGACTCCTTGGATCGGAAAGCTTCTGCGATGGCCTGGAAGCAGGGCCAGTAGTTCTCGGGGGGCACGTGGTCGTCGAGGACGACCACGTGCTGGGTGCGGCCCTGAGCCTTCGCCACGATCAGCGCGGGGTCGTTCACGTCGGCGAACGAGAGCGTCTCGACTCCGGCCTCGATCGCCGCCCCGGCGAAGCCGTGGTCGGCGATCACCAGGTCCGGGCGGTCAGCCTGCAGCATCCGGCGCATCGCGTGCGGCTGGTGCGTGTGCCGCGGGCGGTCGTGGTCGGCGATCATCCCCACCGCCCCGTGGTACGCGATCGTCCAGTCCTTCTGCACGTACGCGTCGAACCACGTCTCGCCGTCGGCCGGACGCACGATCGTCGCTCCGTGCTCCTCCGCGAGCCGGGCGATCGCGCCGTACAGCGGATCGAGGTCGCCCGGATGGCCGGTCGCGACGAGCAGCCGCCCTCCGTGCGCCGAGGCTTGGGCGAGTCCCTCCCCGAACGCCGTGCACGCGTCCAGGAGGGTGCCGGCGTCGATGTCGGGCGCTCCCTCGGTCGCGAGCGCGTCGATCGGGACGCCCGCGGCGTCTCCGACCAATCGGACGATCTCCTCGAACCCGTACGGCTCGGGGATCGCCGAGAGGCCGAAGAGCTTGTCGGGATCGTGCGCGACCAGCTTGCGGATGTTCCCGAAGACGTTGTCGTGGGGATGGCCGGCGGGGCCGGCGACCCCGCCGGCCACCAGCGCCCGTTCGAGCTCGTCGCGGGGGTATGGCCGCGGCCCCCAGCGCTCGTCGAGCGCCGGGAGCCGCCGCGCGTGCGCTCCGATAACGTCCAAGGACCCGCCGCCATCGTACGAGGGGGTCCGCCAGCTGGAGATCCAAGGAGCCGTCGTCGTCGTCACCGGTGCGTCCTCGGGCATCGGCGAGGCGTCCGCGCTCGCCTTCGCGCAACGCGGTGCCAAGGTCGTGATCGCGGCGAGGCGGACGAAGCTGCTCGACGACCTGGTCCGACGGATCGAGGCCGCCGGCGGGAAGGCGCTGGCCGCGACCTGCGACGTCACGGAGCCGGCGCAGCTCGAGACCCTCCGCACCGTGACCGAGGAGGCCTTCGGCCCCACCGACGTGCTGATCAACAGCGCCGGGATCCGCGGTGGCGGGAGGTTCTCCAAGCTCCCCTACGAAGACATCGAGCATCACGTCCGGGTGAACGTGCTCGGCGTGATGTTCGGGACCCGCGCCTTCCTCCCGGGGATGCTCGAGCGAGGTGCCGGACACGTCGTGAACCTCGGCTCGCTGGCCGGACGGTTCGCCACGCCCGGCAACCCGATCTACGGCGCGACGAAGCACGCGGTGGTCGCGTTCTCGGAGGCGCTGCACTACGAGACCGAGCGGCGGAACGTCCGCGTCACCGCCGTGAACCCCGGCTTCGTCGATACGGAGGGCTTCCCGCAGGGCGACCTCCCCTCGTGGGCCGTCCTCGAGATGGGGACCGTGACCGACGCGATCGTGAAGGTCGTGCGCGAGGGGATCGCTCCCGAGTACGCGGTGCCGCGCTGGTTGAGCCCGTTGCAGCTGTTCCGCGTGGCGACCCCGCCCCTGTACCGTTGGGGGATGAGGCGCGTCCGGCGCGCGGGCGCCTCGCGGCCGCCCGACCGATGACCCCTTCGACCACCGGAACGACCACCGCGCCGGTCGAGGTCGAGCGACCCGTCGGCGACGAGGTCCACGAGCCCGAGTTCCCGTGGCTGGTCGTGGTGTGGAACGACCCGATCAACCTGATGACGTACGTCACCTGGGTGTTCATGAAGCTCTTCGGATACGCGAAGTCGCGGGCCGAGCAGCTGATGTGGGACGTGCACACCAAGGGGAAGGCCGTGGTGTCGTCGGGACCGCGGGAGAAGGCCGAGGCCGATGTCGCCCGCCTGCACGCGCACGGGCTGTGGGCCACGATGGAGAGGGACGCCTGAGGGTGCCCCGGCCGTTCCGCCGGCGAGGCGATCGATTCGTCGTCTCGCTCGGCGCGCGTGAACGCGAGCTGTTGACCGAGATCGCGCGCCACTCGCGCGAGCTGCTCGAGGCCGAGGATCCGTCGTCGGACACCGCGGTGGCCCGGCTGTTCCCACCGGCCTACCAGGACGACCCGCTCCAGAACCTCGAGTTCGAGTCGGCGCAGGGCGACGCGCCGCGGCGCGGGAAGCTCGAGGCGATCGAGACGCTCGAGCGGACCGTCGACGCGTCCGAGGTCACCGAGGAGGAGGTCCTCGCCTGGGTCGGGGTCGTGAACGACGCGCGCCTCGTGCTCGGTACGAGGATCGCGATCACCGAGGAAGCGACCGAGGAGACCTATCCGCCGGATCACCCCGATCGCGATGCCTTCGAGGTCTACGTGTACCTCACCTGGCTCGAGGAGCGGATGATCCGAGCCCTCGGGGATCCGCCGGTCGGCGAGGCCGCCTCGAGCTCCGGAGGCTGACGCGGCGGCGCGGGTCCGCGGATCTAGGCCATCGAACCGACCTGGTGGACCTTCAACAGGTTCGTCGTCGTGCGGCCGGCGGGCATCGAGGCGGCCATCACGACGACCGTTCCGTCGGCGGCGAGCCCGCGCGCCCGCAGCCCGTCGTCCATCATCGCGATCATCGCGTCGGTGTCGGGCGGGCGCTCGGCCGGCACGGCCTCGACGCCCCACAGCAGGGCGTTGGCTCGGCGGATCTCGGGATCGGGGATGAACGCGTAGATCGGCACGCCGGGTCGCTCCGCCGCGAGCAATCCCGCCGTGCGGCCCGTGGTCGTGTAGCAGGTGATCGCCACGACGTCGTCGGCGCCCTCCACGATCGAGTCGGCAGCGTGGGCGACGGCGGCGGCCTCACCGGTGTGCGTGCAGGGTGGTTGGGCGGCTCGGTACTCGGCGCCGCGCGATTCGACCGCGACCGCGATCCGCGTCGCAACCGAGGCGGCCTCGAAGGGGAACTCCCCGACCGCGGTCTCCGCCGACAGCATGATCGCGTCGGCACCGTCGAGCACG
>Ga0081539_10006036_pt1 | contig 11867 bp, 11 predicted proteins | sample TabmetS4T2R2_FD_71023 | JGI IMG/M metagenome (GOLD analysis project Ga0081539, IMG submission 71023) | Tabebuia heterophylla rhizosphere microbial communities from the University of Puerto Rico - S4T2R2 | ecosystem: Host-associated > Plants > Roots > Rhizosphere ...
GGGCGCGGAGCCGCGCGACGGCTCCTTCGCGCAGGCGCCGGGAGCCCCCCCCCCGGGCCCCCCGGGGGGGCGGGGCGCCGCGGGTGGGGGGGGGGGGGGGGGGGGGGGGGGGCGGGGGGGGGGGGCCGGGGGGGGGGGGGGGGGGGGGGGGGGGGGGGTGGTTTTTCGAAGTTGTTTCGCCGGGGCATACACACGGACCCCCACCCCCAGCCCCTCCCGCAAGGGGGAGGGGAGCCCGCTGAGTTTGCCGTCTCTTAGGCGCTTACCCGCTTCTCCACATTGGCGCTGCGTGTCGGCACGCCGAACTCGCGACGGCATACCTCGGCGAGGATCGCGATGCCCTCGCGGATCTGCTGCCTGCTCGGGCTCGCAAAGCAGATGCGCAGGCGGGAGCCCGCGTGCTTTCCGTCGGTCGACCACTCCGGCCCCGGATTGATTGCGACGCCTTCCTTCAGCGCGGCCTGATAGAGCTTCATGCTGTCGACGCTGTCGGGCAGCTTCACCCACAGGAAGATGCCGCCCTTCGGATCATCGAACTCGGCCGCGGTGCCGAATTGCTCGTTCAGCGTTTCCATCAGCGTCTCGACCTTCGCGCGCAACGCCTTGCGCAGCGCCGGCACATGCGCGGTGAAGTGCGGCGCGCAATACTCGGCGAGCACCATCTGCTCGAGCGCGCCGGAGCCGGCGTCGGTTTTCAGCGCCAGCATGCGCGACAGGATCGACCACGGCGCGACCAGGAAGCCGACGCGCAGCGCGGGCGCGATCGATTTGGAGAACGAGCCGCAGTGAATCACGTTGCCGCTGGTGCTCATCGCGTAGAGCGCGGGCGGGCGGTGGCCGTCCCAGATCAGGTCGGAATAGCAATCGTCCTCGAACACCGGCACGCCATGCTCTTCGGCGAGCCGCAGTAGCTCGACGCGCCGCGCTTCGGACAGGATCGTGGCGGTCGGGTTCTGCACCGTCGGGATCGTGTAGATCATCTTCGGCCGCACGCCGCGCGTTTTGCAGTCCGAGAGCGCCGCGGCGAGCGCATCCATGCGCATGCCGTCGCGGTCGAGCGGAATGCCGATCGCCTTGACGCCGAGCCGCATGAAACGGGTCAGCGTGCCCTGATAGGTGTCCTGCTCGCAGATCACGATGTCGCCGCGCGTCAAGAGCGCGCCGTTGACCAGGTCGAGCGCCTGCAGCGAACCCGACACCAGCAGGATGTCATCGGCCGTGCAGGTGATGCCTGCGTCGCGCTTGAGCTTGCCGACCAGGAACTCGCGCAAGGGGCGATAGCCCTGTGGTCCGGTAGCGAGATTGTAAGTCGCGAGACTGCGCCCCTCGCGCTTGAGCGAGGCCGTTGCGGCGGCGATCAGGCCATCGACCGGAACTTGCTCCGCGTCATTGTTCCCGCCGATGAAATTGTATCGCGCGGCCCCGGTCCAGCGTACCGCAGGCGGCGGACTGTTCGGTGGCAACAAAGGCGCAAAGTCGAAGGCGTGGCTCATTCATTTCCTCCCTTTGCGAGGACGCTAGCATGACGGCCCGGCTGGAGCAGTGCCCAGCAGATGATATGAGCTATGCGAAATTTTTCCGCTCGCGAAGCTTCCCCGCGCGACCTCGATCGCTCAAAGCTCGCCGAGATCGCGGACGATCTGCGGGGCCCGGAGATGGCCTCGCTGCATCTCACGCCACAGCCGCTGAACTGATCGCGTCTGGCCGTTGTGCTCCGCTGTCTGTGCAAGCCGCAGTCTATTCTCTCGGCGTCTCGTTGGGTGCCAGGTCTGGACGCCACCACACACTGCATTGCCGCCATCTCGGAAAAACCTGCCTCGCATCCTTCGATCGAACCGACCTCGCACCGCGATAGACTAACCCCTGCGGTGGGAGGACGGGAGCGCGAGGGAGCTCATGTCGTCGATACAGATCAACATTGGCGATCACACAAGCTCGGAGCCGAGCTTCATCACGGTGCCGCCAAATCGGCTTGGCCAAGTGCAATGGGCGCGTAAGAAGGCGAAATGGATCGCCGTCAACATACCGAGCGCGAACGTTTATTACCGCACCTTGCCGCTCGGGCGTTCGTTGAGCGAATTGCTCGCAGATTCGGATATCTGGATTAATTTTCACCCGACCTCCACCGACATGGGGCTCACCAATTTCGCCGGCGGCAAAGAGATCGCGATCTGCGTGCCTTCGTTCCGGATTGGCCGCTGGACCGTGCTCGCCACGCTCGTGCACGAGCTCGCGCACGTGAACGGGGTGCGAGGCTCGGTGGATCCCAAGGGCGCAGAGCGCGCCGTGCTCGAATGTGGGCTTGGGCGCAGATCCGAGCTGCGAACCGGAGTTGATGATCCGTTCACGCCCTACGACCCGACCATCAACGGCTGAGCATTTCCGTCAGGCGATGCTGCGGCGGTAGCGCGACAGGTAGAACAATGCTCGTCCGAGGCCTTTTGGGATCCGCCGCGCTTGTGCTGGTGATTGTGAGCACTGAAGCCAAAGCTTGTCGTTGCGCCGGGCCTCACACGCCGCAGACAGCCTACAACACGGCCGACGGCGTCGCGGTCGCCGACGTGGTCGAGGTCGAAGGAAATTTCGAAGCGCCGGGAGGCGCTCTGGCAACAGTGCAGGTAAGCAAGGCGTGGAAAGCCAAGCTTCCACCGCGCTTCAAAGTCGAGACACGCACGACATGCGCGTACGATCTCCGCGCCGGTCAAACCTATCTGCTCTATGTCACACGTTCGACCGGTCGTGCCCCATACGCAACCACGATTTGTCGTGGGAACCTGCTCATGCGGGACGCCTCGCGCGCGCTGGAATGGCTTGATCGTCACGCGACGCCCTCACGCGTCGGGCCATGATTATGAGCGGGGCTCGTGTCGCCTCACACGCGCATAACGCCCGCGTTGAGGCACTTGCGTCTGGAGCTGTGAGCGTTGCGTGCGGAAGACCGAGTCCCGAGCGTCCCTGACCGCGGATTGCACCGCACTGTTCGACGCGGCCGTGCCCGCGTCCGTTGCCCGGGCGTGCCCGGTCAGGATTGCCGCAAGCGCTGCGCCTAGCAACGCGGGAACAATGTGTCTCATCTTCATTGCATTCCTCAATAAATGCGCCGGCAGGATCGGAGAACCTCTCATCTCCCAACGCGCGGCCAAGGCAGCGGTTCGCCCGCCGGTCGCCGCGCCTGAACTATCGAACCCTCTGGAACCATTGTGGGAACTCGTAATATTCCCTAAGGTTACCCGCCGTTTGGATGAGGACCGAAGCGATCCCCGCGTCGTAAGCTTGTCCATGACACCGTGCTATCGCCCGGCGAACTTGAACCGCCTCGGCCCGGAACCAGACAAACCTAGTGAAGGTCACAGCCGTTCCGGCGGAAGTTCACATAGGAGTAGTTACGCAAGCTGTCGTGTGGTGGAACATCCGACAGCGAGCGGCCGAGAGCGGCGCGGCGATTTCGTGATGGGGCAGCAATGTTGCGCATCCTCCTATCCGTCGTCACTTTCTGCCTTGCTGGCGCAATGAGCGCGTCCGCGGCCGAGCGTGTGGCGCTCGTGATCGGCAATGCCAATTACGCGCACACCAAGACGCTGGTGAACCCTTTCAACGATGCGGAGGACATCGCGCGCCTTCTTACCAAGCTGAACTTCAATGTCATCACGGTGATTGATGGCACGTTCGGCGACATGCGGTCGGCAATTCGCAGCTTCAACGTGCAGGCCGACGCCGCAAAGATTGCCGTCGTCTATTACGCCGGACACGGAATGGAGCTGGGCGGCGAAAACTGGCTGATTCCGACCGACGCACAGCTAAAAGCCGATCTCGACATCGCGAATGAAGCGATCAGCCTCAGTGGGCTGCAGCAGTCGGTCGGCCGCGCGAGCGACCTTGGTCTCATCATTCTCGATTCCTGTCGCGACAATCCTTTTGTCAAGATGGCGCGGACGAAACTGACGCGCTCCGTTGATCGTGGCCTCGCGCGTGTGGAGCCGGTTGCCAACGTGCTCGTCGCCTATGCGGCGAAAGACGGGACCACAGCGACCGACGGCGATGGCCGCAATAGCCCGTACACCGCGGCCCTGCTGCGCCATCTCGCGACACCCGGACTCGACATTGGTTTCGCGTTTCGCAAAGTTCGCGACGATGTGATGCGATCGACCGGCCGGCGGCAACAGCCGTTCGTGTACGGCTCGCTTTCACGCAACGCGATCTATCTTGCGGCACCAGACGCAAGCGTGCCGCCCGTGTCGTCGCGACCTGAGGCGCCGGCAGCGCCGACGAAGAGCAAAGCCGAGGACAGCCTCTGGAACACGATCCGCGTATCGAATGACGAGCGTCTGTTCGAGAACTTCCTCGCCCAGTTTCCAGAGAGTGCGCACGCGGGCGATGCACGCGTCCGCCTCGAGGCGGTGCGCTCGGGCAGCGAGTGCGATCGCCTGACTGCGCAGGTTTTGCGCAGTGTCGGTGAGAAGGACTCCGTCGCTGAACCGTTCAAGTTCGCCGCGCAATCGCAGTCGGCCAGACGGGCCTGCGAATCCGCCATATCGCGTTCACCGGATGTGGTGCGATATGCGCTTCAAGGCGCGCGCGCTGCCGAAGCGGCTGGGGACTACGCCGGCGCGCGCACGCTCTACGAAAGGGCCGCAGACCTCGGCAGCGGCCCCGCGATGGTGCGTCTCGGTCTGCTGCAGGAGTCCGGTCGCGATGGTGCAGCAGACTACAAGCGGGCCATGGCGACCTATGAGAAGGCCTACACGCTCGACGAAGGGCACGCTGCGACGCGGATCGGCCTTTTGCATGAGCTCGGCAACGGTGTCGGTAAGAATCCGGGTGAGGCGGCGCACTGGTATCGCGAAGGCGCAAGGCTGGGCGATCCTGTCGCGATGACGAGGCTGGCGCGTCTGCTCGAGCTTGGTCTCGGAGTGCGCAAGAACATTGCGGAGGCGCGCAAGTGGCGCCGCAAAGCGGAGGCGCTGCAGCCCGCCGCGAAAACCTCGACAAGCAGCTCGGACGACGCGCAGCGGAGCCGTCCTGCAATTCGGTAGAGTACACGGATGCAGATTGGGGAATTTGCCATGGCCTGGACACGCAAAGCGGTGCGGCGCGCTGCGGCAGTCTTGCTCGCAGTCTTCGCGACGGTAGCGGCATTTCCGATTGGAGCGGTGTGGGCACAAGGAGACGGCCGCGTCGCTCTGGTGATCGGCAACAGCGCGTACGCGCATCTTCCGCAGCTCAACAACCCCAAGAACGATTCGATGGACGTGGGGCGGGCTTTTGAACGCCTCGGTTTCAAGGTCACGACGGTGCAAGATGCATCGTTCGAACAACTGCGTGTCGCGCTTCTTGAATTCGGCCGCGCGGCGAGCGAGGCCGACATGGCCGTCCTGTTCTATGCCGGCCATGGTATCGAGGTCGCCGGCGAGAACTGGCTCCTTCCGGTCGACACCGATCTCAAACGCGAGACCGACGTGAACACCGAAGCGATCACACTCAAGCGTGCGATGCTTTCGGTTTCAAATGCCAAGGTGCTCGGACTGATCATCCTCGACGCCTGCCGCAATAATGTCTTCGCCAGCATTCGGCGAACGAACGCGACGCGGGCAGCGGAGCGCGGACTTGCGCCGATTGATCCCGCCGAGAATGTGCTGGTTGCCTATGCGGCGCGCGATGGGACGACCGCGCGTGATGGGACCGGAAGAAATAGCCCCTATTCGGCGGCCTTGCTGCGCCACCTCGAAACGCCGGGGCTTGAACTGGAATTTCTGTTTCGCAACGTCCGCGACGACGTCTGGACCGAGACGAAAGGGGAGCAGCAGCCGTTCCTTTACGGCTCGCTCTCGAAGGACGAGGTGTATTTCAAGGAACCTGCGGCTCCGACGCAAATCGCAGATGTCAGACCGCCAGTGCCCGAGAACATGATCGACGCGAGCGATCTCACCTGGTCATTCGTGCGTACGACCTCCGATGTGGACACCCTGCGGCGATTCACCGAGCAATTCCCGTCCAGCGCGCGCACTGCGGATGCGAAGGTGCGCATTGCGGCGCTGGAAGCCAACAGCAAATCCGACGCGCCGGCCGCAGGGGCCGTGTTCAGCGTTGCATCCGCCGAAGCTGTCCGGCTCGAGGAAGAGGATCTGAAACTCTCCCGTCCGTTCCGGCGCAACACGGCGGCGACCGAGGCGGCCTGGAAGGTGCTCAAAGACAGCAAGGACACGACCATCGTCCGGCGATTTGTCGATCAGTTTCCGACCGGTCGGCGGCGCGTCGCACTGGAGAGTCGTCCTGTCCTCGTCGCCAGCCGCTTTGGGTCGGACAGCGCCATCGACAGGGATGCGCGTCCAGTGCTGATCACGCGTGATGTCCTTCTCCGAGCAGCGGAAGACGAGGACGTCCTGAAATGCTTCCAGCTCGACGATATTTCGGTCCCGGAATGCCGGCGCGCGCTGGAACGATATCCGCTGATCTCGCAATTCAGTTACGACTATCGCTTTCGCTTGACGCTCTGTCGCGCGCTGGCTGACGCTTGCGGCAATAGGCGCGACCTGCTGCAGAACAGCTTCGGCCTGCAGAGCAAGGCGCTGTTCAATCCGGCGAATGCGGATCCGGCGGCGGTGGCGGCTGCGCCCGCAGGAATCATTATTGCGCCGAGCCATGGGCCGACTGGCCCGGGTCCGGTCGCGCCAAGCTCGGGGCCAAGTTCAGGACCAAGTTCAGGACCAAGCTCAGTACCAAGTTCAGGACCGAGCTCCGGCCCAACTGCGCAACCCGTGGCGAATGTACACGGGCCGAACGGCCCGCATAGCCCGCGCGCCTACGTCGTCAACGGCAAGCCGACCGCCAAGTACATTCATGCGAACGCGCCGTTTGGAAGTCGAGCGCGCCTGTACAAGTGGAACAGCAAGATCTTCACAGGCAACATTCCCGCTGCCAAGACTGTGAACTCGAAGAGCTTCCGCATCGGCACGCACAACCTGAAAGGCGTCCCGAAGTCTGTCAACGTGGGCTCGAGCATCAAATCTCTGAGCGTCAAGACGACGCACGTGAACGTCAGAGCCGGCACGACGAATATCAAGACGCTCAATGCGAATACGGTCCGCGCCGTCACCGTCAGCACACCAAAGGTCGGCGCGATCAACGTCAATGCGGCTCGCGCCGTGAACGTCAGCACGCCGAACGTCAAGATCACGAACGTGAACGTCAGAGTGCCGACCGCGAGTGTGCCGACCGTCAAGGTGCCGACCGTCAAGGTGCCGACCGTGCGCGTTCCGACGATCCGGGTCCCGGCCGTTCAGATCTCGCGCTGATGATGCGCAAAGTCGGAAAGCGCACGACTGGCAAATTCGCCGCACGACCGCGCGGGCCATCCTCGCCGTTTACCAAACGGCTTTCTTAAAGCCGCTCGCGCTGTTCTGTGAACGCATCTGCAGCAGCAGCCGAGACGCGCCGTCGCGCGCGTCGGTGACGGCGCTCCGCACCGATGCATGCGTGGCCGCGCCGACATTGGCGAGGGCGGGCGAGACGGAGACGGAAGCCGCCGTTACGGCAACCGCAATGGTGGCAAGAGCAATTCGGGTCATCGTCGTTTCCTGAGAGGTCGTGATCGGTCGTCCCCATGGGTCGCGGCGGCTGCCCGGCAGGTTCAGTTCTTGCGGGTTGCGGTGTGATGGTACCGTCCAGCGCGGCAAAAAACAAACACAAGTGTGGCTTTTCTGTCATTGCATGCGACTTCCGCATAGGTGACCTTAGTGTCCGGCTGGGGTGGCACGTGGAGGGGGCACTTTCATGATTCGCCGCAAATTGTGTGCGTTGGCCAAGCTGTTTGTTTTCGCGGCCGCACTTCTCGCGATCGGCGCGGTCGATCGCGCTACGGCGCAATCTTTCCCCTCCCCGGTCGGAGGGACGCTGACCTGTACCGGGTCGACCTGCACAATTGTCGGGGGCCCGTTCAGCGGCGCGACCGGCTCGTACAACAGCCTCACCGGTGCATTCACCGCGAATTTCGGAACCTGCACCGTCAGCGGATCCGCGGTCACGGGCACTTTCACGTTCTCGCCGGGCTGCGCGGCCACAATTTCCTCGACTGCGACTCTCGGGCGCTCGGCGCAGCAGGTCTCGCAGGTCAGTGTGAGCGCGGTGCACAGCCTGATCACCGGGGTGCGTGATGGCTTGCAGGGGCAAAGGAACACGAGTCCCGCAGCTCTCCGTTACACCTGGGACGATGACAGCCTCGAAGCCGCGATGAACTACACGTCGAAAGGCGTTGCGCAGAAGCCTGTATTCAAGGCGATGCCCAAGCCGGTGATGATGCGAACCATCACGTACGCGCTCTGGGGCCAAGGGTTCGGAGACGTTGAATGGCGGAGCGGGACCTTCGCTGGTATTGACCTTGGCCGCACCACGACCACGGTCGGCGGGATCGGCGGCGCCGACGTGACCATTACGAACATCTTCTCCGCGACCGACGCGTACGTGATCGGCGTGCTCGGGGGCTACACATCCGCGCGGGTGAGAAACAGTGATGGCTCGACGGCCCGCGTCGACGGCCCCGGCGTCGGCCTCTACTCGATCTATGTCAACGGCGGATTTTCAACCGACTCCACCTTCAAGGTCGACTTCTTCGATCTCAACCGGTCGGTCACGGGCCTGCCCGATCTCGGCCTGCACCTCACGAACTACACCAGCGCTTACAATGTGAACTACAAGTTCGACATGAAGCCTTGGTGGCTGGAGCCGACCGTCGGGTTTTCTTACACCAGCACCAATTGGGACGGCGCCTCGAAGGCGCTTGGTTTCATCGATGGACATACCTGGCGGGTGCAAGCGGGCGTGCGATTGGGGACGGCATATGATTGGAACGGCGTCACCGTTGAGCCGACATTGACCGCGATGGCTTACAGCGACGTCGAGATCCGGGGCGGCACGATTGCGATCGCCGCCGGCATACCGACCGCTCCAACCGACGAAGGCAAGGTCTTCGGCCAGGGAATAGCGAAGCTCAACTTCATCTGGAACACGCACCTTTCGAGCTATCTGGAAGGTGAAGTGCGTGGGCGCGAAGGCGTTCTCGGCGCAGCGGGTCGTGTTGGCCTTCGCTACGCGTTCTGATCGACGGACAAGCTGGAACGCGCGAGCGTCTGCGGCATTGCGGCGTCCGCAATTCTCCCGATGCGGCGCATTGCCTGCGCGCCCAAGAGGTTAACGGCAGGGTAAGCGGCGCGTGATGAAATCGCCGCATGTCCACGGACCATCGCGCCTCCAAGCGCCGCCCAGTCGAGATTACCGGGATGATCTGCGATCATCAGGGCAAGGCGCTCGCGCGCTGCATGCTGCGCAACGTGTCGGTCGGTGGCGCGCAGCTCGAGCTTGACCGCGAGAGCGACATTCCGCCGACCTTTCTGCTCATGCTGTCACATGATGGTCACGTGCAGCGCCACTGCCACAAGGTGTGGCAATTCGCGACCGTGGTGGGTGTCAAATTCGACACCAAGGGGCTGCATTAGCTCCTTTACTTCAGCGCGAAGCCCTTCCGCACCTCGTCCTTGAACCGCAATCCGTGCCCCGGCCGCTCCGGCGCCGTGATGTATCCGTCGGCAATCTGCGGCGGATCGACCCAGAGATCGTCGAGCAGACCCATGTTCTCGGCCCAGATGCCGTTCGGAATCGAAGCGAGCAGGTGCACGTTGAGCTCCGGGAAGAGGTGCGGCGCGATCGTGATGCCGAAGGTGTCGGCGAGCGTTGCGATCTTGCGCAAGTCCGTCATGCCGCCGCGCATCGGGTCGGGCTGCAGGATCGGCAGGCACGGGTTGAGGAAGAAGGGTCGCAGATCATAGCGCGTGAAATGCGTCTCGCCGCCGACCACGCGCATGTCGAGCGCGGCCGCGATGCGCTGATAGCCGGCGAAGTCATCGGCCGGCACCGGCTCCTCGAGCCAGTAGATGTCGTATTGCTCGAACTTGCGCCCCATCTCGATCGCGACATCGGCGCTCCAGCCCATGTTGACGTCGATCATGATGTCGATCTCGGGCCCGAGCGCCTCGCGCATGCGCCGCACATTGTCGAGGTCCTGCGCCAGCGTGTGCAGATGCGCGACCTGCATCTTGATCGCCCGGTACCCCTGGCTGACATAGTGCTTCGCCTTGGCGATCATCCCGTCGCCGCCGGCGCCGCGCCAGCAACCTGAGCCGTAGACCGGGATCTTCGAGCGATAGTGGCCCCACAGCCGATGCAGCGGCAGGCCGGCGCGCTTGCCGACCGCGTCCCACAGCGCGATGTCGAGCGCCGACATCGCCATCGTGGCGATGCCGCCGCGGCCGTAGGTCATGGTCGCGGTCCACAGATCGCGCCAGATCGCCTCGACCGCGGTCGCGTCCTTTCCCTTGACGCGCGGAATGAGGCATTCCTCGAGACAGGCGGCGATCGATTTCATGCCGGCGCGAAAGAGAAACAAATAGCCCATGCCGGTGATGCCGCCCGCGGTCTCGACATCGACAATCAGAATGTCGCGCGTCGTGCCGAGCGCGTGACCTTTGAGCCACGGATCGGCGGCCCAGGGCATGCGCAGCAGCGTGACGCGCACGTCGCGGATGGTCATGTCGGGATCGGTCACGGGACCCTTCCTCACGTTATTGGTTGAGCGGGCGGGAGAGGAGGCGCGAACTATAGCGCGCCAAATTGAGCGAGCGAGCCGCGCGCTTCGCATGGCTCTCCAACGCGGGACGCTGTCCGCGATGCGTCGTGTCCCGCCATGTGCGGTTAGCCCCTGCCGCCAACCCGCCTTGACAAGCGTCCTGTCGTGTCTGATATTTCTGTCATGACAGAAATTACCGATAACAGGAAACAGCTGCCGATCGCGATCGAGCGCTTCGTGTTGCACTGGGGCGAGATGGGCGGGCAGTGGGGCGTGAACCGCTCGGTCAGCCAGATCCATGCGCTGTTGTTCCTGTCCGAGAAGCCGCTGACGGCCGAAGAGATCGCCGACGCGCTCGGCCTCGCGCGCTCGAATGTCTCCAATTCGATCAAGGAGTTGCTCGGGTGGAATTTGATCCGGCGCGTGCCGGTTCGCGGCGACCGGCGCGATCATTTTGAAGCCGAGACCGACATCTGGGAAGTGTTCCTGCGCGTCGCGGCCGGGCGCAAGGAGCGCGAGATCGATCCCGCGGTCGCGGTGCTGCGCGCCTGCACGGCGGATGCCGAGCGCGACGCGGCGGTGAGCGCGACCGCGCGCGCGCGGCTGAAAGAGATGCTCGGCTTCATCGAGATGATGGAGCGCTTCTACACCCAGATGCTGACGGTGCCGAAGCCGCAGATCGCAAGCGCGATCAAGCTCGGCGCGCGCGTGCTGAATTTCCTGCCGGGCGGGAGAAGGAAACAGGCTTAGAGGCGCCCGCATGATCCCGAAACAGCATGTCCCGGACATGATCCGGTTTTCGGAAGAGATCATGCGGCAAAGGAAGACGCATACCCAGGTCGCTGCGCGCGAAGCTTCGCTTCTCTCCCCCGGGAGCGAGCCCGAGCTCGGCGATCTGCGGTTCCGCGCGCTCATGGGCGAGGCGGAATGGAATGCGCTGCCGCTTTCGATCCGCCACCGCTTTTCCAAACGCCTCGCGGGTGGAGACACCGCCGTCTATGTCGGCGAGATGCTCACCAATGAGATGAGCCGCGCCGGCTGGCTGCTCGTGCAGGCGGCGCGGCTGATCGGCGGGCCGCTGCCGGTTGTGCGCGATCAGCGCTTTCCGAGCGTCGTCACCGTGACCGAGGATGTTGCTACTCAGGGCCAGCACTGGACGCGGCTCTACGCGCGCCGCAACGGCTTTCCGCAGATCGTGCATTCCTCGAAACGTTTCGCCGGGCCGACCGGGCTCGAGGAATATGTCGGCTAC
>Ga0081539_10006037_pt1 | contig 11865 bp, 17 predicted proteins | sample TabmetS4T2R2_FD_71023 | JGI IMG/M metagenome (GOLD analysis project Ga0081539, IMG submission 71023) | Tabebuia heterophylla rhizosphere microbial communities from the University of Puerto Rico - S4T2R2 | ecosystem: Host-associated > Plants > Roots > Rhizosphere ...
CCCCTGCGGGATCTGCCCGCGCCGCCGTGGCCCCTCCGGCCGGGCTACGCCCGACCTACGGAGCCACGGCGGCGATTCTCATCCTGATTGCCGCGCCGTTCTCATCCTGATCGCCGCGCTGCACTCAGGCCTGGGAAGGCGGTTCTCACCGGATGCATACCAGCTTCGCGCGCATCGGCGCGGCGTTGGCGATGCGGGTCGAAGACGTGTTCGTGCAGAACTGCCGACTATGGGTGCGGCTTCGCGAAAAAGGCGGCAAACGGCACGAGATGCCGTGCCATCACACGCTCGACGAGTACCTACATGCCTATATCGATGGCTGCGGCCTCGCCGGCGATCCCAAGGGGCCGCTGTTCCGCACCATCGGGCGCGGCACGGGGCAGCTCACGCGTACCCCCCTGCCCCAGGCCAATGCCTTCGCCATGGTGCACCGGCGTGCCGCGGCCGCCGGCATCGGCACAAAGATCGGCAACCACACCTTCCGGGCGACCGGCATCACGGCCTATCTCAAGAACGGCGGCACGCTGGAGAACGCGGCCGCCATGGCGAACCACGCCAGCACACGGACCACTCAGCTCTACGACCGGCGGCGCGACGAGATCAGCCTCGCCGAGGTGGAGCGGATCAGGGTTTGAGCCTTATCCACCCCTGTCGAAGAACGGATCCCCGACCTCAGTTCCAGGAAAATGCTGGCAGCGCAATTCGCTGGCGTATGCCATGCGGCTGGCCTCGACCACATGCGTGTTGCCGTCGAACTCGGCGCAGTAGGTCGCTACCGGCTCGTCATGCCACGACGTCACCAGCTGGACGAACAACCCAACTCCAATCGAGGCCAAAACGCCGTTTGGCCATACAACCTGCGGAGCTGAACCGCCCTGGCCATACTGGCGCGCCTCTTCCGCCAGCCGTCTCTCGCTCAAGATACCGAAACACCGGAGGCAGGGGCCACCGGGTGAAGAGAGGACAACCTGCCCGCCCATACGGAAACCTTGGCTGGATTTGTGTATATCCATGCCAATGTCGATGTAGGGCATCAGGAAGCGCCGGCAAAAGCCTTCCAGCTCACTGCGCTCCTTGAAGCTGTCCACGCATCCGAAAACAATGTCGCATGCGCGAAGGTGGTGAACGGCCTGTTGCCACCGACACAGGCACGTGATGACCTCTGCAGTCGGGTTAACGTTCTTGATGACGCGCTCGGCGATGCTGGTCTTGGGCATGTTAGCGGCAACGTCTGCAGCAGTTGCACCGACCAACCGATTCAGGTTCTTCTCCTCAATCAAGTCATGGTCGGCCACCGTGAAATGCAGGACGCCGAGGTGGGCCAGCTGTTGGACGACGTGCGACCCACCGCCGCTCAACCCGACGATGCCGACGCGGATAGCATGAAAGACCGCGTCACTGTCAGGACCGAGGAATCGCTGGCTGACCGAGCGGTACGACATCATGCTTTCTCCCAAACCCGGAATGGTGCACCGACAATGGCATAGCGCGCAATTGGCACGGGCTCTTTGTCGGGGCCTGGCCAGCACAGTCCAAACGCCATGTCGTTGCTGAGGACGAGAGCTCCGTGCGGTACTTGCGGCGCCACATTGAAGAAGTCGGGCACGAACCTCCTGCCTTCGCGGTCATCGACGGAGCTGAATCTCGGCATGCCCGCGTGACCATGCATATGCACATGGATCATGCTCAGATCGCCCGCACCCTGGTTGTAGGCGAGCTGTAGAGCCTTGCGGATCGCCTGAGGACCCATCGTGGCGCCGGCACCGGGCAGATCCACATAGTCGTCATCAGCAACTGCTTCATAACCTGCCCCTAGGATTGTCAGGCCGTCTCCGTGCAATCTGCCAACGCGGCAGACGATGAACCCGATCCGCTCGTGCGCGAACCTATGCGGCCGACGAAGATCAGCGCGAACGCGCTCGAGCAACCCGGCGGGGACGCGAAACAAAACCGTCATGGGCTGTATACCCGGAGGTGATTCCGTAGCATCACGATGGGCTTGTCGGGCGCGACGCCATTCCAGGAAGGGGTATGCCAAGCTCGACCCAGGACGCTGTGGATCGTCCAGTTTTGTCCGAAACCGGCTACTGGCTCAGAGAGATACAGCCGGCTCGTATAGCCCGAGTGCGTCTGGAGCGATAGGAGCGCGTCGCGCGTGACCTCCCCCTTGCCGGCCCTGAAGGTAAGGCCAGGCAAGTCTATGAACCCAGTCCCGCCTTCCTCGAGGTAGCGCGCCTCAGGGCAGAATGCCCTGAGCTCCGCAAGATCTTCCTCCCCGATGTTCATGCCGAACCCCCGGTGAGGACGTGCGAGATGAAAACCTCGCCGCCGTGGATGGTGATGTGGCCGCTGTCATCAAGCGGCACGAGTGCGCCCTTCTTCAGCTCGTCGAGCTCACGATCGGCTGTAACCCCGACCAACTTTTTGAGGTCCGCCACCAGGTGCCGGCCCACGGGCACCGTGTGCGGCTGCCGGTCGACGGTAATGACCACTTCGTGGCGGTGATCATTGGGGGGCGCAACCATCGTTGAACTCCTGGTTTGAGGCCGAGCTGCCCCAGGTTAGGGCGCGCCCCCGGCAAATGTCAACCAGCAACACGTTTACAAAGTTTGCTAAAAGCACAATGTTTGTCACGTTGACAATAGGATACGATGCCTGTAGACACACTCAGATGATGCAGAAAGCCATCTACAAAGCGGTTGGCGCGCGAATCGCGGCGCGTCGCCGGCATCTTGGGATGACCCAAGAGACCGTCGCGGCGCGCCTCGGAATGTCGCGTGCATCGCTGGCCAACATAGAGACGGGTCGGCAATCTCTGTTGCTGCACAACGTTTACGCGATCGCCGAAGTCCTTGAGCTGTCGCTGGTCGATCTGCTACCGGCAAGTTCCAAGCAACCGGTTACTACTGAGCAGGATGATGTTGAAATTCCTGATGACCTCAAATCAGAACAGCGAAAACAAATTGCGATGCTAGTGGCTAGTGTTACTGTAAGTGGGCAGGGAGGAAAGACAAAGCCGTGACAAAAAAGCATAATCCTGAGACCGAAGCAAAAACTCTGCGAGAGCGCGCTGGCGCGAGAACAGTTCCCGTTTCGCTCGAACGGATAGCAAAGTATCTCGGTGCTGAGATCCGTTTGGCGGCTCTAGATGACGAACTATCAGGCATGATTTTCATTAAAGACGGCGTTCCTGTAATAGGCGTTAATGCTATGCACCATATCAATAGGCAGAGATTTACTATAGCACACGAGATCGGGCATTTAGTAATGCATAGGAGTATTGTCGGAGCAAAAGTGCACGTCGACAAGAGGTTTCCTGTTCTAATGAGAAATTCTATGTCCTCCGCAGGAACTGTAAATATCGAGATAGAAGCAAATAAATTTGCGGCAGCATTGCTTATCCCAAGAGACGTCTTGGAAGATTATCTTGGAGAGAAGATAATAGACATCGAGGATGATAGGCCCCTAGAGGATCTTGCCCGTAAATTCAAGGTTAGTAAACAGGCGATCGAATATAGGATTCGTAATATTATGAGCTGATCGTGATCTCGTCTTCCTGGCCTGCCTTTTGTGGCCTAAAGCTGTTAGCCTAGCCCGAATATCTCACCAGTTGTAGGTGCAGCGGGGTCCTGAATCGGCGAAAGTTCTTCTGCGACAAAGACTTACCGCGACGCAGGAGGGATCCCCGATGCCGACGGAGTGTAGCCCGGCGCTGTTCCCGTTTGCACCCGTCGAGGGCCGCCGCGTGGTCGCCGGCTTTGACGGCGGCGCGATCACCTCGAACGCGGGCGCGCTGCTGCTCGGCGCGACGGACCGCGCCATCAACCTGGTCGGGCGGTTCGCCGGGTGCTTCCGCGACGCCCGGATGCCGGAGCGGATCGAGCATGCGATCGCCACGCTGGTCGGCCAGCGCGTGTTCGGCATCGCGCTCGGTCATGATGAGGACGTGGTCTATCACGACCAGCTGCGCCATGACCCGGTGCTGGCGATCCTCGCCGGCAAGCTCGCGGCCCGGCGCAGCGATTGCGCGCCCCTGGCCGGCAAGTCGACGCTGAACCGGCTGGAGCACGCGCCTGTGGGCGAACCCGGCCGCTACCATCGCATCGGCCACGACGCGGCGGCGATCGAGGGGCTCTTCGTCGACCTCTTCCTCGAGACCCACCGCAAGGCGCCGCCGCGGCAGATCATCCTCGACCTCGACGCCACCGACGTGCCCCTGCGCGGGCACCAGGAAGGCCGGTTCTTCCACGGCTACTACGACGCCTACTGCTACCTGCCGCTCTACGTCTTCTGCGGTCGGCATCTGCTGGCGGCGAGGCTCCGACGAGCCGACAGCGACGCCTCGGCCGGCGCCGTCGAGGAGGTCGCCCGGATCGTCCGCCAGATCCGCGCCCGTTGGCCAAGGGTCCGCGTGCTGCTGCGCGCCGACAGCGGCTTCGCGCGCGAGGCACTGATGGCCTGGTGCGAGGCGAACCGCGTCGACTTCCTCTTCGGCCTCGCCCGCAACGCCCGCCTGGTCGAGGAACTCGCCATCGACCTCGCCTGGGCCGAGCACGAGGCCAGCCGGACCGGCAAGCCGGCGCGCCGCTTCCGCGACTTCCGCTGGTCGACGCTCGACAGTTGGTCGCGCCGGCGTCGCGTCGTTTGCAAGGCCGAGTGGACCCGCGGCGAGGCCAACCCGCGCTTCGTCGTCACATCGCTCAAGCCCGCCGAGGCCGATGCCCGCACCCTCTACGAGCGGCTCTACTGCGGCCGCGGCGAGATGGAGAACCGGATCAAGGAATGCCAACTCGATCTCTTCGCCGGCCGGGCCTCGGCGGCCACCATGCGCGCCAACCAACTCCGCCTCTGGTTCGCCTCCATGGCCTATGTCCTGCTCTGCGCGCTGCGCCGCATCGGCCTCGCGCACACCCAGTTCGCCGAGGCGACCTGCGGCACGCTGCGCCTCGCCCTGCTGAAAATCAGTGCCCAGGTCCGCAGGTCGGCCCGCCGCGTCAAGGTGGCCATGGCCTCCGCGCACCCGTTCCGCGACGAGTCCACCCTTGCCCATGCGCGATTGGCCGCCGCCGCGGCGCCCTGACGACCCGGACAGCGCACAGCCGCCTTCGCCCCAAACACCCCTGCCCGGCGGGCGGCGATGGGCGCGCTCGCCTGCCGCAGGCGGTGCCTGCCCATCGGATGATCTCAACACGCCGCGGCATGCCCATCGCGGGCCGAATACCCGACCCCGCCGTGCCATGGTGAGAATTCCGGGCTAACCCCATCGTGCGGCGGCCATGCGCCGACCGCGAAGAGAAGCGAGTGATCCACGGGAAGGACTTCCGGCAAGAGGAACAGCTTGACCCCGACAAGCCCAATCAGAGAAGACTCTCAGGAACGCCGGCACTCGCGTCACTACGTAAAATATCGCATCGACCAAGTTGACCCAAAAAAATCAGGTTGCCTCTAATAGGTCCGCATGCGGCGACCTCTCGGAAATACTCCTAGCAAGCAGCCCGTCTAAAACCTGGGCCGAAGACGTTGTCGCGAGACCGACTATCAATCCGTCTAGCCGTAGAGCCCAACGCTGAACTAGAGCCTCATCGGCCAAAGGACCATTAGTCCTTGAGTTCATAGTAATTAAGCGCGCCATGCTCTCGTCAAGAACATTCAGGCGAGGGTCCTGGTCGTTGCGTGTGTCAATAAGCAAAAAATTACCGTCATCCAGTTGGGTGAGGCAGAGTACCGGCTTCGCATCCATCCGCCAGCGGTCAATCCAGCCCTGTACGTCTAGCCGGATGCTGTGAACCAGACTTGGAGCCTGTTGGTCTATCGTTTGCCCGTCGCCCACAAAATGGTAGGCCAAGTTGCGTACGGGCGCCCAAGAGGGGTATATCCGGCCATAGTTCTCATGGGGTCTGAGCATTGCAATATTATACTCATCAGGCCGGTCGAAATAGGGTGAAAACCGATCGAAACTAACCTTTGAAAACCCGTTGGGAGGGCTAAGATGGACCAGGCTTCTCAAAACGGCAGAAGTCTCCTCGTAGTCACTCGCACATTCTCCTGGGAAGCCATACAGTAGGTTCCAGATGGCATTAATTTCTAGTTCTCGACAATGCCGTAGCAATTGAATGTTTTGCGCCGCACTGACGCCCTTCTTCATGCGCTTCAGCAAACTAGTTGACAGCGCCTCGATACCCGGTTGGATCGAATTAACACCCGCGGACTTCAGTGCGAGGAGCTGCTGCCGCTTAAGATTGGATTTTTGCTCGTAGAAAATATCGAGTCGCTGCTTGCGTGAGCTCAATTGTGGAATGAGCGTTTGGAAGTAGCCGACGGGCATGATGTTGTCCGTCATAGCGAACCTTGCTATGCCGCTCTCGTTCGTCAACCTCTCGAGATCGGACACTACCTTATTGCTATCCTTAACGCGAAACTCCATGCCGTTGGCGTTTAACCCGCAGAATGTGCAGTGGTGCTTTTGGCCCCACCAGCAACCTCGGCTCGTTTCGTACGGCAGGAAAATCTGCCCGGACCTGGACAGCTCGCTTTCAGGCAGGTAACACGCGCTCTGCCTAAAGAACTCTTGAAAATCAGGGCACGGATTATTGATCCATGTCTTGCTAGGGCGCCCCTCTATTATTCGGCCGGAGGGAAGTCGTAGTTCGCGCAGATCGCGACAGAACTGGGCAAAGCTCTCCTCGCTTTCCCCTGAAAATATATAGTCAAATTGGGGGCAGATGGATTCGAGACCAGACGCCATCTCGCCTTCACAATTAGCACCGCCGACAATGATAACGCTCTGCGGCTTTTCTTGCCTGATGATTCTAGCCAATGTTACTGCAGCGGGATTTTGTGCGAACATGCTCGATAGACCATACACACGAAACTCGGTTTGCCTAATAGTGGAGCGGAAGCAACTAAGCCACGCATCAACCCGCATTTCGAGCTTATCAAGACGAGAAGCTATGTCCGGGACGATATGTCTCTGCTGAGAGCTTCTCTGGAGGTTCTTTTTAGTCATGAGGTGTATAGGCTCGAAAGGCTCGCCTGGAAACGCGTGCTGCGAGAATAGCCGTTCGCCAAGGAGATCCAAAGGTGGGCTATAAGCGACCGCTACATAGTCACCCTCGCCCAGGGCTCGAGCTAGATGAATGTTTGCGTAGTAAACGCTCGCGAGAAGCCCTTGGTCTCGAGCGATTGCCTGGATCGTGTGCAATCCAAGTGATGGCCGGTCGATTCCAGCAAACGGCGGGCAAATTAGGAGAATGTCCCCGGGTGTGATGGCCGCGCTGGATCGTTCGCCTGGGGACATCAGTCCTAATTTCCGACTGTGACGCCAACACTTACAGCTTGAGGGTCAGGGGGCATTACCCCACCAGCAAGGTTGCGGCGCTGGAGCTGCTGCCGCAAGGCATCCAATTGGTCAGCACTAAGGGTGATACCGAAGCGCTGCAGAACGGCACCTGGATCGGAAACAAACTCGCCGCGCAGGTTGCTATCGGCCCTTAACTGGCTCTGCAAGTCTGCAAGGTCGGCCATTCGGTGCTCCTCCCTTCGGGTAAGGAACGATCGTATCCGGTATCGCACCCGAAAGAGAAGGTCGGGCGGACAGACTCGCTACACAAATTCGCGCACGCGCCGGTACTGGAATTGGGTATCGTTTGAGGTTGTCTGCGGCTGGTCGGCCGCCACTTCTGGGGAGAATTCGGGCGCCGTAGACAGGTGCAGAAGGATGGCGCTGAAGGGCTTGACCTGGTCCAAGCGCACCGCGCCGTCCCGTGCGAGGTCGAGGCCGGCGACGAAGGGGCTGGCGACCCCGGCCCGCAGCTTCAGGAACCGCTGTGGCCGTCGGGCATCTCCGGAAGGAACCGCCACACCACCGCCGCCCCCTCGCCTACCCGCTCCAGCAGCGCGCGGATCCGCTTAGCGCCTCCGGGACGCGCCGGATCTCGTACGGTGCTGGCCGATAGATCGGCACCCTCCTCCGCTGACAGGTCGCGCCGGCCTTCTAGCATGACCAGCACCGTCTCGAGCAACGCGATGAGCTCGCCGCGCGGCTGGACCGGAATCTTCGGCGCGCCGCGCGCGAAGATGTCCACCCCGAGTTGCGGCCGCTTGCTGAGCCAGGCCGCCGCCGCACGGATGACACCGAGTTCCTCGAGCTGCGCTAGCCGGCGGCTCGCGACCGTGCCCGCAGTTATTGAAACCCGCGCCATCACCGCGTCACCACCTCTGGGGCGCGCACCACCAGGAGACCGACATGACCACTTTCGGACGTGCCCGCGCGCCGCTACGGGCCATGCTGCTCGCCTCCGCCGCGCTCATCGTGCTTCCGGTCGGCGAGGCCGAGGCGGGCTGCCGCTGGAGGGGCAAGGCGATCGGCGGCTACATGAGGTGCGACGGTTCCGTCGCGCAGGCCTTCGGCAGGGCCAGCCGCTACGTGCGGGAGAAGCCCTTCGAGGCCGCTATGATCGCGGCCGGCGTGGCGGTCGGCATCAGCGTCATCGCGAGCGGCGCGACCGTGAGCGTTGGGGTCGGCGCCAGCGCCGCGGGAGGCACGGCCACCGTCCCCGTCGGCTCGATCGGCGGCGGCATCGCCAGCGGCGCTGCGACCGTCGCTGGCGCGCGTCAAGCCGACATCACCGCGCAGCGCGGCGGCAGGCGCTCCAACGATCCGGGGCCACCGCGCCTCTCGGCGCCGCCTGTGTCCGCGGCGGCGCCGAGTCAAGTGCCGGCCGGTCCGGCTCGATCGGCGCAGGACGGGACACCGCCCAGCCCTGCTGGCGGTCAGCCGCCCCGCGTCCAGGATGCAGTGCGCAATCGGCCCGGGCTTCCCTACGAACACGAGATGCCGCTGAGCGAACTGCTTCCGCGCGTCGAGAGCCGGCCGTCGAGCCACGAGCCGCTGCCCGCACCACCGACGCTCAGAGGGGTCGCGCCGGTGACGCGCGCCGCTCTGGACCCGTTGGCAGACTTCCTACCGCCAGCCCTGCACTCCCGCGGGTACGTCCCCGGCGTGGACCGCTCGATCGCTCACGACTGGCAGCTGGTCGGGGAGAAGCTGTCGGCTTTCGAGGCAGCGCTCCGGCGCGACGCCGCGATGTCGCTGGCAGAGCGCGAGCGGCACCGCGACCAGATCGCCCGACATATTGACGAGGCGAGTCACATTGCAAGCATGTGGCGAGCCGCGGCTCGGCCGGAGAAGGCCGGGCGAGTCTACGCCGACCGTATGATGCGCCAAGTCGAGGCGCGCCTCGCCGAGGAGCGGCTGCATGCCGACATCGAGCGGGCCTACCAAGCGGTCCAGGCTTCGCCGGGCTCGGAGATGCACGGCAAGCCGCCCGAGGAGTTCGAGCGCTGGTATCGCCAGCGCGTGACGGAGGCGAACGGCCGCTGATGCAAGAAGCCCACCTGGCGAAAGCTGAATGCCGCGCGCCCAGGCGTGCTCTAACGCTGTCGTCGCGCTCAGCTACAGTCTAGGGGCGAGGTAATGCTCATCCCGGATCCAGCGCAGTCGAGGTGGCCCGATGTGGCGCAACTGCTGCTGAACGGGGGGATGCCCTTACCCTACCGCCTTCGCCGCGTCCTCCCCAGATCAGCGACAGCTTCCACCAACTAGGGAGAGTCCACGATGGGTCGTCCGCGCCGTCGCTCACCGCTCACTTCCGAAGCGGCCCGAGGTCTGGTCCAGATCGGGATCGACCCGGAGGAGGCCGCGGTGCAGGCGGCCGGGAGCGGTTTGCGTATCTCCCGAGCGACCTTCTACCGTGCTCTCGGCGCGTCGGTGCAGAACCCGGTGCCGCTCAACCAGAACATCTTGGCGTTCTTCTTCAAAGTCAGGTTGGCCAATGAGGCATCGGAGGAGACAAGCCTGCGCTTCCGCGAGGCGCATATGACCGCTGGTGGCCTTTGGAAACTGCTCCTCATCAACCTCGAACTCGCGGACCAGGCCGGGGTCCGGGCGGCGACCAGCGAGATCCTGACGACGCTGCCTCCGTACACCGACTCGCCCTTGGTTGCCTTGGTGCGGGGGCAGGGCTGTCTCCACGCCGCGCTCGTCCGTGCGGCGGAACTGGGGGAAAGGACCGAGGTGGCAGAAATGCTCGGCCGCGCCGAAGTTTCGCTGAGGTGCGACGTCTTCGAGCCCCTCCACAGCAGCTACAAGGGCTTGGTGCCGGAGGCCTTTCTCACGAAGTTGGACGCAGGCGGCAAGAAGCCCGACGTCCGCGATGTGGCGCACGCCGATTGCATGGGCGTCGTTCTCTCGACCGCGATGCACAGCCAGCTGTACATCGCACGCCAGACGGACGAAGCCAGGTGGAAGGAGGTGATCGACGAGTTCGCCGAGGCCGGTGTCCTGCCCCAGCTTTGCGTGAGAGGCGTGGTCTTTGGGCAGCCAGTGCCGATGCTGAACGCAGCGGAGGCGTTCCACGGGAGGCGGCAGGAGACTGAAGCGCGGCTGGTGATGGATCACCTTATGGACCACATCATGCAAGATCCAAGTCCTCTGCTCGATTCAGACTACGACCCTTCCTTTGTGGCTTGGGCGCTTGCGTACATCGCGGCCAAGCTGTGCCCCGTTCCCACTAGCGGCCATCTCAGCTGAAGAAGGAGGTCCTCCCGTGCTTCGTACTCTTCGCCTCGCCGCGGCCGCCCTTGCTCTCGCCAGCGGCCTCACGGTTCCAGCGGTTCTGCTGGCAGCAGCCCTGTTCTCCACATCGGCGGCGGTGCTGTCGGCACCAGCCGCTGCCATGCCGAAGCCCATCGGCCGAGAGTAGCCCTCTGGGCGTTCCGCTCCTGGAACCCATGCCGCTGTGGCGGCTGGGCCGCGAGCCGACGCTGAACGCATGATGTGGCACATCCAATAAAATAATGCCTGTGCGCGAATGCGCTTGAGGCGACGCGAATCGCCCTGACTCGATGCCGCCGTAGGCGCGAGGTGGTGATGGCGCGGCGGCGGATTGGACGAGGGGATTGGATGGCACGACTGGAGCCGCAGCCGGCATCGCTGCCGTCGGAACTGGCTGCGCTGATCGACTGGGCGGCGATCAACCGCACGCCGACATCTCGGCAGCGGCGAAGGGCGAGCTCGGCCTCTGGCGCTCTTCAAGGCGCTGCTGTTGGCCACCTGGCACGACCTGTCGGATGTGAACCTCGCTGAGGCGTTGAAGGGCCGTAGCAGCTTTCGTGGTTTCTGCGGCTTTGCTGCGCACGAGCCGACCCCTGAGCGCACCGCCTTCGTCCGCTTCCGCCGCGAGTTGGTCAGCCGCGGCTTGGACCGCGTGCTGTTCGAGGCCGTGACCCGGCAGCTCGACGCTTAAGGGTGTGGCGGTGTGCACGGGCACACTGGTGGACGCCACCCTGATCCCCTCGGCCAGTAACGGCCGCGAGGCCGAGGCACGCTACTATGCCAGCCAGGACGAGGTTGCCCTGACGGTATGACTCAAACTCACATGCCTCCGGCAACCCGGGGCGGTTCAGTGCGCCCCTCCTCGCCGCGGAAGCAAGGAACACGACCCGGCTGACCACGCCCCTCCCCCATCTCCACAACGAAACGGAACATCAGACCATCCGTGTCGCCGTTCCCACCGAGGGCGAGCGAAGCTGCTCGGCTTCCTCCTGCTGCTGGCTGAGCGTGGGCTTGATCGTCTCCTCGGCCTCGCCGCGATAGAAGTGCACCGGCACGCTGTCGATCAGGAAGACGAAGTGATGCGCACCAGCAGGCGCGCCGCGGCGACCAGCCGCTCCTCGGTGAGGGCGGGGCAAAAATCCCAGGGCAGCCGGCGCGGCCGCGGCGACTCGGGCGAATCGGCCATGTCTGGAGTCTATCCGTTCACGCCGCCGGACGCGCGGTTTCGCGCGCCGTGGTCCTTTCGGCAG
>Ga0081539_10006038_pt1 | contig 11865 bp, 7 predicted proteins | sample TabmetS4T2R2_FD_71023 | JGI IMG/M metagenome (GOLD analysis project Ga0081539, IMG submission 71023) | Tabebuia heterophylla rhizosphere microbial communities from the University of Puerto Rico - S4T2R2 | ecosystem: Host-associated > Plants > Roots > Rhizosphere ...
CGTCACGGTCCGGTTCGCCGGCGATCCGCTGCCGAAGGGGATCGCGGCCGCGCTGGAGACGTCCCTGTGCACCGGGTTGTACGTGGCCGGGGAGCGCCTGATCCGGCGGGTGGGCGCCCCGCCGGTGGCGGACGAGCCGATCGGCACCGCCGGGCAGGGCGAGCCGCGCGACGACGACCGGGTGGTCGTCGAGGACGGTGGCAGCGCCGAGTACCAGGTCCCCTACTACGACACCGGCGGCAAGCCGACCGCCGTACGCCTGCACGGCCTGCCCCGCACACCGCCGGCCCCACCGCCACCGCCGCCGCCCCAGCGCCTGCGGCGGTTCGCCTCGCCCCAGGATCTGTGGGCGGCGATCATGCAGCGCACCGGCGGCTACCCGCCGGCCCGGCTGGTGGCCATCCGCGGCACCGACGACGGGAAAGGCTCGTGGGCCGATTTCATCGACGTGGCGCCGAGTGGCGACGGCGGATTCCAGGCCCGGCTGACCGGCGAGGTGCCGCTCGGCGTCTACGACTTTCCCGGCGGACAACAGCAGGCCGTGCTGCGGACGGTCGGCTTCGTCTCCGCCGACTACTGGAGTGTGTTCGGTTCCGCGACGGGCGCGGCAGAGGTCCGGGAACTGCTGATCGAGGCGATGAGCCTGGATCTGCTGCGCACCTCCCCCGGCGCGCGACCGGAGGACATCCGCCGGCAAGCCGCCGCACGGGTCGCCGATCTGCCGTTCAAGCCGGGCAACTCGCTCACGCTCTACCAGCTGACCTCGCACGGGGACGTGGTGTGGATCGGTCCGGTCCTCAGCCCCATCCCCGGCGACGACCGTCCCGTGCTGGTGTTCACCGAGGACGATCCGGAGGTCCGGGAGGACGCGTACGGCAAGAACTGCCCGCCGCTGGACGCCGGCGAGCCATCCGTCTGGCTGTCCATGCTCGGACTCACCCACCCGTCCCCGCACACACCGGAGACACCGTTCCTCGGCGAGCCGGCCATCGAACACTGGCCGACGGGCATCTCGGCACGCCTGGACCAGAAGGTCCGGCGGATCGCCGCGATGCTGCACATGGCGCCGGGCCCGTTCGCCGGTGGCTTCCTCATCGGGGCGCTGGCGCACATCGACCGCAGTTGCCGCATCGTGACCAGCACCCGGGCACCCATCTGGCCGCAGATCGAGGCGATGGCGGCCGCGTTCCTACCGATCCGGGAGCTGTTCCAGGAGTACGTGACGATCATGCTGAGCCAGGACGACCTGCGCGCGCTGCCGTGCCCGGTCGCCGGTCAGGCGCCGGAATGGGCGCTGCGGTTCGCCGAGGTCTTCGAGTCGGCCCGCAACGACGCGGTCGCCTCCATGTTCGTCTCGACCTGTCAGGACATCCTGCTGCAGACGCTGTTCGCCAGCGGTGAGGAGCTGTCCAAGCGGGCGCAGAACTTCCCGCAGTACATGCCGCTCACCCGGATGCTGCTGACCGTCATGCTCGCCGACACCGTCGAGCTGATGGACCTGCGCGACGCCGTGATGGAGCGGGAGCGTCGGGCGGCGACCGCCGCGATGGCCGGCTCGACCATCATCGGTGGCACGACGCTCACCACCGGCTGGCTGCTCCTCACCGAGAACCTGCTGGACTCGGTGCCCGACGAGCCGGTGTCGCGGGAGCCGGCGGCCGGCACCGTGCAGCTCTTCCGCGGCGGCTACCGGGTCTACGACGGTAGGGGCCGGTGGTGGAGCCACGACGAGCTGGACGCCGTGCTCACCGCGCAGCGCCAGCAGACCGCCGCCGTCGACCCGCTGCTGGACAAGGTTTCCGAGATCGACGACCTGGTCCGCCAGCTGAGGATCGCGCAGGACCTCGACGCGAACGCCTCCACCACGCTCGGGCACCAGCTGACGTCCCATGTGGACGACGTCTTCAGTGACCTGCTGTCCGACCTGCTCAAGGAGAACCGGCGCTGGCAGGGGAAGGCGGTGATCGACCGCAAGCTCGCGTTCGGACTCGCCAACTTCAGGCGGGAGGAGGTACGGACGGCCTCCGACATCGGCGCCAAGCTGTCCGGCATCCACAAGCTCGCGGGCGACCGGCTGCGCCCCGCGTTCAGCGATCCCGAGGCGTACGTGGCGGGCATGAGCCGGCTGGCCGCCGAGGAGATCGGCAAGGAGGAGCTGTCGGAGATCCTCAACCTGGTCGGCATCACCGTGCTGGCCATCTTCTGCCCGCCGCTCGCCCTCGCCGTGGGCCTGGTGCAGGCGGGTGCCGGTCTGATCACCGCGTTCGAGCATCGCGATCTGCAGCGGGCCATGCTCGGCGCGGACGAGATCCTGTCCAAGGCGCAGGTCGAGGCGGAGATGTGGGCCGCGGTGATCAACCTCGCGCTGACCGTGCTGCCCGAGGTGCCGGCGCTGGCCCGCGGGGCGAGATCGGCGACCCGGGCGGTGGTCCGCGGGGAGGCCACCGAGGCCGCCGCCGCGGCGACCCGCCAGGCCATGCGCAACATCGCGCAGCACCTGGCCGCGCTCAGCGTCGAGCACTTCACCCGGCGGTTCCTCACCGAACTGGGCAAGGCGTACCTGATCAATCTGGCGCTGTCCAAGGCGATGAACCGGATCGCCGAGGCGGTGGCCCGGCAGGTCGGCGTCACCGGGCACGCCTCGGTGACCGACGTGTTGGACGTGCTCGGCTCGGCGATCGCCGGCGCACCGGAGGAAACCCCATGACCACCTTCAAGGTCCGCGGCACGCACATCGAACCGCACGTCCGGGTGACGCTGGAGAAGCTCCCGGTGGTCGAGGCGTTCCAGAAGCGCTTCGGCGTGGAACCGGAGGTCGCCAAGAAGATCCTCACCGAGTCCGTGCTCGACGCGATGGACATGCTCGGCTCGCGGTACGTCACCAAGATGACCCAGGTCGTCGGCCGGCTCACCCAGCTGCGCGAGGCGATCCATCTGGTCTACGAGAAGGTGCTCGCCGGTTCCGCGGAGACCGTCGACCGGGCGGCCCTGCAGCGCGCCTTCGAGGAGTTGCACGCCACTACGAAGGAACTCGCCGATCCCAAGACCTGGGCCGAGGGTGAGGGCAAGCAGGTCGAGCCGCTGCCCGCGACCCCGGCGATGGAGTACCCGGGCGCCCGCACCGGGCTGGCGGACAAGCCCTCGGCCGCACCACGCTCGGGCGACCCGGTGCGCGGCCGGCCGGGGAAGACCTGGGAGGTGCAGACCAAGCACCGCGGCGACATCACGCTGGAGATCGACGCCGAGGGGCTGTACTGGAAGTTCCCCGACCTCCAGGAGGGCGTGGTCCTGCACTTCCCGGAGTACGGCTACCGGGTGTGGAAGGAGCCCGGCACCGGGGCGATCGTCGAGGAGCTGATCGTCGGGCCGAGCGTGTCCGGCGCCCGGCGGTTCACCCGCGGCGAGGACGTCATCTTCAGCGCGGCGGAGATGGGCGAGGCGTACCGCAAGGGCGGTACGCAGCGCGCGCACGGTGCCGGCTCGCCGGGGCTGGGGTTCGACGCGGGCTACGGCATCGCGCACGCGATCGAGCGGATCAACGGCTGGGTGGAGAACAGCGGCGTCGAGCAGTGGGTGCGCAACCTGCGGGACAACGCGGAGCCGGGCGTCGAGTACGTCTGGTCGACCAGCACCCGCAAGCGGGGGCAGAAGCTGGCGCAACGGCAGTACACGATCAGTGCCGTCGTGGACGGCACGGTGCACGAGCTGTACGCGTTCGAGGTGAGCGTCCCGGACGGCCCGCCCAACATCGACGCGCCGATCGAGTTCGACGTCGTCGGCGTCACTCCGGCCGCGGAGCTCTACGGCGCGCCGTACACGAAGAAAAGCCGGGCCGCCTACGAGGCCGCGGCCGGCGAGGAGAAGCCCGCGCTGGAACGGCTGGAACCGCCCGAGGTGGTGAGCAAGGCCCTCGGCCGCACGCAGAAGGCCGGCCGGCCGCCGACCGCCCACGAGGGCATCCAGCGCGCCGGGGAACGGATCCAGGCGCTCACCCGGGTCCTCGACACCACGATCATGAACAAGTACGCGGCCAGTGGGGACCCGGCCTGGGGCGGGGTCATCGACGACCTCGCGGACGTGGTGGGCCGGCTGGACCGGGACGTCAAGAGCTCGACGCCGGACCCGGCCCGGCTGGGGCGGATCAGCGACGCGATCACCGCCTTCAACCGCCGAGCCCAGTACGCGACGCCGGCCGACCTGCGGGCGTTCGCCAAGGAACTGCGGAGCCTGCTGCGGGAGCGACGATGACCAGTTCGTATGCGCCGTACCTGCACACGCCCAGCGCGGTGCTGTTCGACGGCATCGTGCCGGTGCCGTTGTGGGCGGTGACCCAGATGTCGATCGACGCGTCGTACTCGGTGCCCGCGGTCGGCGGCAGCAACCGCCGGGTGGCGCTGCCCACGCACGACGACACCATCGGGCTGTCCGCCGTCCTCATCGGACCGCTGCGCCTGGAGTGGAAGACGGCTCTGGAGAACATCGCCGAGGCCAGCCGGTACGGCACGGTGCTGTCCCCGAAGACCGGCGGGCTGGGCACCGGGCTGGTGCTGGTCAGCAGCGCGACCGTCCGCACGAACCTCGCCGTGCAGTCGCTGAACTTCAGCCTCAGCGCGGCCCGGCGCGACACCATCGACGTGAGCCTGCGCCTGATCCATCTGCCGCCGCCGGGCAGCCTCACCAAGTTGCTGGACACCACCTCGATCGCGGTCGGCGCGCTCACCGACGCGCTGCCGTTCTAGGAACCGCGATGGACGTCCTGCCCGCCCTGGTGACCCGGCCGCTGGTCGAGGCGTACGCGGACGCGCTCGACCCGGCCCCGCCGCCCGCCGCCGAACCGCCCCGGGTCACCGTCGACTCGGAACTGCCCGACGGCGTGCCCACGCGTCTCCCGCTGGACGCCACGCGCCTGCTCGTCCTGGCGGTCCCGGTCGGCATCGCCCGCCCGCTGCTGGACGCCGACCCCCGCGTAGTGGTCGTCGACGACCGGGCGATCGCGTCCGTGCCAGCGGACGTACGGGCCCCGCTGGACCTGCCCCGGCCGCGGCTGACGCTGGTGGTGGACGGGCACATCGCGGACACCACCGCGATCGTCCCGCACGTGCCGCTGCGCCTCGGCGACGGCACCCGCGCGGTGGTCGAGGTGATCGTGGACCGGCTGGTGCTGACCAGCGGCGCGCTGCGCGGACCGGGCCGGTTCGACAGCCGGATCACGCTGCGGTGGCGTGACCTGCTCACGGCGGGCGACACCGGGCCGGCGCCGACACCCGGCGACCCGGCCCTCGACCTGATGCGGGGAGTGAACCGATGACCGCGACCCTTCCCGGACCGTTCCGGGCCGCCGGGCTCACCGACGGGCCGGACGTCGCGCCGGGCACCATGCCCGCGTGGGCCGTCGTGTTCAGCGCGGAGAGCCCGTCCGGACTCAAGCACCTGCTGACCGCGGGCAGCGACACGTACGACGGGTCGGTGTCCGCCACGCTGCCGTTCGACCTGGAGGGCGGACGCTACGAGGTCGTCATCGAGGGCCTGACCGACGACGACTACCAGCGCATCCGGCTGACCAGCGGCACCCGGCTGGCCGCCGCGATACACCTGTGGTGGCGGGATACCCCGGCCGGCGTCCTCGGCGACCTGGCCCGCGCGGCCGGGATCGGCGACCTGTTCGGCGGGGGCGCGGCGAGCTCGCCGGCCGGCTCGCTGGTCGCCACGATCCGGGTCGACACGCTGCGCCGGCAGGCCGGCGAGCGCCGGTACGACACGGTGATCAGCGGCCGGGAACGGGTAGTGGCCCGGCTCGCCGAGCGCGCGATCCGGGACGGCCGCTGCTACGAGTCGCTGGACGCGGCGGCCCGGGCGATCGCCGACAGCGCCGGGATCGACCTGGTGCGGCACGGTCTCGACACGCTCACGCCGCCACCGAACCTGCAGAACTTCGCCGACGTGCGCCCGGGCAGCGCGCTGCAGGCCATGCGGAACGTCCGCGACCAGGCCGCCGCGGCGCGCAAGAAGCAGGGCCTGTCCGCGGCGGTGGTCCGCGACGGCGTCCTGCACGTGGGTGAGTGGACGGCGCGTAAGGCGGGGACCGCGCCGCTGCCGGTCATCCACGTGCTCGACACGTCCGGCGGCCTGGTCCGCGCGGAACGCGGCGCCGACGCGGACGTCCGGGAGGCCACCACCGGCCCCCAGCCGCCCAAACCCCGGGCCAAGGTCACCGCCACCGCGCTCGGTCGTCCGGACCTCAAGCCGGGCGACGTCGTGCAGCTCCCGCTGCCGGCGGAGGACTACCCGGCGCTGGCGCCGACCGGGCCGGGCCTGCCGCTGCTGCGCGACCTCACCAGCCTGCTCGGGCCGGGTGCCGACCAGGCGGAGGACCCGACGGCGTGCCTGGTCACCCAGGTGACCCACCGGCTGTCCCGCAGGCAGGGCTTCGTCACCACGATCCAGGCGTCGGTGCTGCGTTCCGACGATGACGGCTGGGATCCGGTGACCGAGGCGTCCCAGGAGGATCCGCGTACCGGGCGGGAGCAGCGGGGCTCGAAGCCGGCCGACCACGCGACCGGTGCGGCCGGCGCGGTCGAGGGGGTCGCCCGGGCGGTCGCGCAGCGCAACACGGGTGCGCGCCTGCGGGCCGGGCAGGTCCGGGCCCACCCCGGCAGCCCGGCGGTCCAGAACACCAGCGATCTGTGGTACGCCACCGCGCCGACCGACGGGATGCCGGGCGAGCTGCGCCGGGTGGAGATCACTCCCGATCAGCACGGCGAGCTGACCGGCATCCCGGTGGTCACCCCGTTCGCGTACGGCGGGTACGGGCTGGTGCTGCCCCGCTACCCCGGCTCCCGGGTGCTGCTGGCGGACACTGGCGGCGGCCGGGACGTGGTCGATCTCGGCGGGGTCTGGGAGGACGGGGTCACTCCGCCCGCGAAACCCGGCGACTGGTGGCTGGTCCTGCCCATCTCCCTGCCGACGGACGACCTGACCGCCGACGCGGACTCGACGCCGCCCAAATCGGACGACGCGAGCCACGACCTGATCGACGGCGACGGCCGGCGGGTGATCGAGGTCGCCGGGCTCACCCTGCGGGTCATCGACGAACCCACCAAGTGCGACAAGCGCCCGGACCCGGGCGACACGGGCACCGTCGTCATCGAGAACGTCCAGGGCTCTTCGTCCGCCCGGATCGTGATCAAGGCCGACGGCAGCATCACGGTCAGCGGGAAGTCGATCACCTTCCAGGCGACAAACGACATCAACCTCAAAGCCTCGAACGTCAAGGTCAAAGTCTCCGGAACGATGGACGTGAGCGGATGACCACCCCGAACCCGCCGAACCCGGTCGTCGAGGCCGGCAGCTTCACCTGCCAGGACAACGGCAAGCGGTCGCTGTCCGGGGTGGCCGGCGACGGGGTCAAGCTGACCGTGGGGGGCTCGAAGGTCGTCACGGTCACCGCCGCCGGCTCGACCGGCACCTACACCGGCTGCACCGCACAGGACTCGAACAGCGTCGTCCAGCCGTGCGCCTCGACCACGATCACCAAGTCGGGTCCCCACAAGCTCACGGTCGGCGGCAGCGCCGTCCTGCTGACCAGCGATTCCGTCAAGACGGTCAACGAGAAGGCGCCCGCGGGATCCGGGGACGCCACCGTGGCCGCCGGCCAGACCAGGCTCACCTCGACGTGAGGACACCATGACCACACCGTTATCCCCGGACACGCCCGCCGGCACCACCGCCGACGAGGCGGTACGCCGCCGCCGGCTGCTCGGCGTGGGCCTGCGCGCCGATCTGGTCGACCTCCGCGACACCGCCCGGGACATGTCGCTGCGCACCACGCCCGGCGGGGTGGACCTGGACATGGTCGAGGGCCTCGACGCGTTCACCCAGGACCTCGCGGTCGGACTCACCACGCTGCGCGGCAGCGATCCGTTCAACGCCCGCTTCGGCTTCCTCGGGCTCAGCCCGCTGGCCGAGCAGACCTCGCCGGCCATCACCCGCGAGGCGCTGCGCAGCGCGGTGGCCCAGGTCGTCGCCGCCGACCCGCGGGTGCGGCGGATCACCGACCTCACCGCCACCACGCCGACGCCGGGTTCCCGGTCCCTCGACATCACCGTGTCCTTCGAGTGCATCAGCGGCGACTCCGCGACCGTCGAGGTCAGCGGCCTCGCCTCCGGCGGCACGTTCGGTCTGGAGATTCCCTCATGAGTGACGACCGCACGCTCGACCTCACCGACGTCCTGGCCATCGACGACGACGTGACCCGGTCGACGGGCAGTGCCGGATTCGGCGTGACCACCGCCGGTTTCCTGCCCAAGCCGTTCACCCGGCTGCTGGCCGAGCGGATCGCGGTCGCCCGCCAGCTCATCGACGCCGACCTGGACCTGTCCAGCGGCAGCGTGCTGCGCAAGCTGCTGGAGATCAGCGCGCTGGAGGACGCGCGTACCTGGGCCGCGCTCGGCGCGCTCTACGACGACTGTTTCGTCGGCACCGCCCGCGGCCTGGCGCTGGGCGAACTCGGCGCGGAGCTGGGCATCGACCGGCCGTACCGGAGCGCCACCGGCACCGTCACGCTCACCCTCGCCGGCGCGCTGCCCACCGGCGTCACGCAGCTCGTGCTCCCCCGGGGCAGCCGGATGGGCACCGCCGGCGGGCACCGCGTGGCGCTGGCCGCCACCACGACGCTCAGCTCCACGGTGACATCGCTGCCGGCGCCGGTGGTCAGCTTCGACCCGGGCCCGATCGGAAACCTCAACCCCGCGGTCACCGACGCCGGTGGCGGCAACCCGCAGAAGATCGACCGCTGGGAGATCGCCGATCACAAGCTCGCCGGCCTGCTCGCCGCGGACGCCGCCGCCGGGTTACCGGACGGGGCCTCGGCGGCCGGGAACGGCCTGGTCCGCATCGCGCACACGGTGCCCATGTCCGGCGGTGAGGCGCAGTGGGACGACGAGCGGTACCGGGCGCTGCTGCTGTCCGCGCCACGCTCGGTGTGGTCGGCCGAGGCGGTCGCCACCACGGTGAGCCTGCTGCCCGGCGTGCGGCAGGTGACCGTCCGGGACGGCTGGGGCGGCATCGACCTGTCCCAATCGGTGTTCGGCGACTTCACGTTCATGGAGCGGCTGTTCGCCGCCGACCGGGACCTGGCCTCGCCGTACTTCGTGAGCGTGCTGGTCGCGCCCACCGAGGCGGCGATCTGGGAGGGACCGAACGGCCTGCGCTCGGCGGTGGAGACCGCGATCCGGGACGTACGCCCGCTCGGCGTCTTCCCGGACGTGGTCGAGGCGGACCAGGTCTACCTCGGCGTGCAGGCGGACATCATCACCACCGGGCTGGCGCTGCCGGCCGGAAGCCGGGCCAGCACCGACTCCAGCCCGGCCGCGCTGGCGCTCAAGGACCGGCTGCTGCAGCGGCTGCACCGGGTGGTGGACACCCTGCGGATGGCCGAGCCGGTCCGGGTCGCCGCGGTGACCGCCGCGCTGATGGGCGAGCCCGGCGTCACCGACGTGGTCCACCTGCGGCTGGTGCGCTTCCCGCGGATGGTCGACCGGATGGGCAGCACGACGGACGCCGATCCGACGCCGCAGGTGCTCGGCGCCGACGAGAACCTGGTGCTCGGCGCCGACCAGATCGCGGTGCTGGTGGACGCCCCGAACCTGCTGACGGTGCGGTGAGCGCGATGACCCTCATGCCCGCCGCACCGCTGCCGGCCGAGATCGGCTCCCCCGGCGCCGGGTCGCTCGCCGCCGTCGCCGGCGAGGTGATCGGCCCGTTCGCCGGCGCGCTCACCCCCCAGCCGCTGCCATGGGACGCCGCCCCGGCCGCCCGGGTCAGCGTGCCGGACGGCACCCGGTACCCGTTGCTGCTGCTCACCCTGCTGTCCGATCTGGACGGTGGGCAGATCGTCGCGGTGCCCCGGGTGCTCGGCACGGCGACCGACCAGCCCGCGGTCACGTACGCGCCGTGGAGCCAGGCCGGCAGCAGCCTGCCCGCGTACGTGCCGGACGTGGACGGCGCCGGCGCGGCGGCCGGGTTCCGGGTCCGGGTGTCCGCCACCCGTACCGCCGCGGACGGCTCGACGACCACGCTCACCGGCGACGACGTGCGCGCGGCGGTCCGGGTCGACCTGGTGGAGGGCGTCGCGGGACGGCTACTAGCCGCCCTGCTCGCGGAGAAAGCGCGCCTGCGCCGGTGCGGGCGGGAGATCGCCGCGCTGCGGTCGCTCGCCCTCGCCCGGGACAACGCGCTGGACCGGCTCGGCGGGGACCTCGGCTGTCCCCGGTTCGCCGACGAGCTGGTGTGGGACCCGGTACGCCGATCGCCCACCGCCCAGCCGCTGTCACCGCCGGGCAGCCGGGAGGACGACGCGTCCTACCGGGCCCGGCTGCGGCTGCTGCGCGGCCTCCGGCTGCCCACACCCGACTACGTGGAACGCCTGCTCAACGGGACGGCCGGGACGCCCGGCCGGCTCGCCGACGTAGGGTTCACCGGCCGGATCGAGGTGGACGAGACGCCGAACGTCCTGCACCTCGCATTGCGGCTCATCGCGCCCGGCTCGGCGCACGGCCGCGCGACGCTGCTCGACGCGATCCGGCGGGTGCACCTGGTCTGGCCGGCCGGCAGCGCCGCCGGGGACACCGCGCACGACGGGCGCCTGCTGCCGCAGCGGGTCGCCGACCGGGTGGTCGCGACCCGGGCTGCGCTGGCCCGGTGGAGCCTGCCCGCGGGGGAGCCGGTCGCCGCGGCGCTGGCCCGGGCGCTGGAGACCCTCGACGCCCGGTGCGGCCAGCTGGCTGCCAAGCCGTGGGCGGCGGTGGTGGCCGGGCAGCGCGACGCCGGCGGCTCCCGGCTCGAACTCGGCCACGGCGCCCTGCTGGCCCCGCCCGATCCGGCCAAACTGGACGCCGCGGTGGCCGCGGCGACCGCGCTGGGCGATCCCGGATTGATCCCGGTGCCGCGGTCGGCCGATCCGGTGGGTGCGTGGTTGCTCGCCGCGTGCGGGATGCGCACGGCCGAGGCGACCGCGGACGGCAGCGTCTTCGTCAGCGCGCTGCCGATGGGTCCGCTGGTGGTCGACGTTACCCCCGGCCCGGACGCCGCCCTGCCGCAGACCGCCACGACGCACCTGGTGTCCCCCACCGACGCGGCGCACGACGTACCCATGGTCGCGGTCGTCGCCGCGATGGCCGGGCGGGGCCTCACCCCGGTCGCCTCTGTGGCCGGCATGCTGACCGCGATGCAGCCCGCCACGGCCGCGCCGGCGGGTGTCGTTCCGGCCCTGAACGAGCAGGGCGTGCCCGTGGTCGCCGACCCGGCCGGCTTCACCCGGCAACTGGCCACCGTGTCCGGCCGGCAGTACGCCGCCTTCGACCTCGGTACGGCGGGCACCGCCGCGCTCACCACCGATCCGTCGCGGCTGGCCGGTACCCTCGCCGCCGCCGCGTCGGCCGGGGCGAGCAGCGTGGTCGCCCTGGTCACCGCCGCCGGTACGGTCGCGCTGTTGCTCGGCGTCGCCGGGCTCCCGCTGGCCGGCAGCAACCTCGCGGCCCGGCAGACCGTGCTCTACCGCTGGCAGGTCCGCGGGCTGGCCGGCGATCCGGTGCGCATCGAGCCCCGGCGCGGGGCGGCCACCCAGATCTACGCGCCCGGGGACGGGATCAGCGTGCTCAGCTGCGTGGCCCACGTCCGCGGACCGGGCAACGACCCGTACGAGTGGAGCCCGGCACCGGCCGGCGGCGCTCTGCTGAACCTGCGCCAGTACGAGCACCTGATGAACCTCGTCGAGCTGGCCACCCCGATCGGCGTACGCGCCAACACCTGGCTGCTGCGGCAACACCACCTCGACGTGGACGGCTCCGGCACGCCGACGCCGCTGAC
>Ga0081539_10006039_pt1 | contig 11864 bp, 11 predicted proteins | sample TabmetS4T2R2_FD_71023 | JGI IMG/M metagenome (GOLD analysis project Ga0081539, IMG submission 71023) | Tabebuia heterophylla rhizosphere microbial communities from the University of Puerto Rico - S4T2R2 | ecosystem: Host-associated > Plants > Roots > Rhizosphere ...
TTTTCGTTATTTAAACACAAAGGACATGAAGCACACGAAGCTTTTAATTACTTTTCTTTGTAGCCTTGTGTCCTTGTAGTTCGTATATAGCCCAACGAATTATGTTTGCCTGATCCTTTTCCACGCGAATGCAATCATAAAGAATAGCGTAGCGGTCAACACAATCGCTGCGCCGGAAGCGATGCTCAGGTAATAAGAAAGATATAACCCAATGACTCCCGAAAGAGAGGCAATAACCGCCGCCAGAATCATCATGTTGAATAAGCGTTTGGTCAGCAGAGAGGCCGTCGCAGCAGGAGTAACCAGCATAGCAACCATCAATGCCACACCGACAGTTTGCAGTGAGACAGCGACAGTCACAGCGATGAGTGTGAGCAGGAGATTGTTGAGCACGCCGACGGGAAGCCGAAGTGTGATCGCGAGGATAGGATCGAACGATAAGGTGGTGAATTCCTTGTAGAACGCGAAAATGATCAAGAGAACAAGTCCCCCGAAGATGAGAATCAGCCATAAGCTTTGAGTCGAGACGCTCAACACATCCCCAAACAGGAAGTGACTTAAATCCACTGTATAGCTGCGGACTGTAGAGATCAATGCGATGCCCAGTGCGAACATTCCCGCGAAGATAATACCAATGGCTGTATCCTCTTTGATTTCCGCGTTTTTGCTGATCGTTCCGATCCCAAGCGCCGCGACAACAGCCGTTCCCAACGCCCACCAGAAGAGTGGTTCCCGCGCCCCGCCGCTGAGGAGATATCCAAGTGCAATGCCGGGCAAAATCGTGTGAGCTAAAGCATCACCGAAGAACGCCATACCTCTCAGAACAACATATGTGCCAACAACCGCGCAGACAATGCCAACCAGTATCGCGGCGAACATACCGCGTTGCATGAATTCGTACTGGAGCGGAGCAAGCAGAAAAGACATTTAGGGATAAGGTGTAGCTGTACCAGTAAACACTAAATCATCTTGCGAGATATCATACACATAAATGGTGTATAAATTATGAGGGGAAACATACTTTTCACCTTCGATTCTAAGCGTTGAATTATCGCTCCACAATTCGGGTCTTAGCAGCATTTCGTCTGTGGCGATCAACTTTTGTGCCTGATTCGTCAAAGCGTCCCAAATATATGCTGATGAAGATTGCAATAACTGCTCTCCACAACTTGCCGCCGAATAAGCAAGGTGTATACCATCAGGCGACCAACTCAGGCCCTGCACAACGCCTGGAACATCGATTTTCGTGACTTCACTTGTGTTTAGGTCAGTTATCATGACACCATTAATAGTTGCAGCAAATCTTCGCCCTGTAGGCGAAAACTCAATACCATATCCGGGAAAAGAATCCGTAGCTGGAATAATCGTAGTCCATGAACCCATTTTGAGATTGAGACGAAAGAGCCCGTATTGTCCTCTATCATACCAAGGAAAACAGTCGTTGCCACCACCAGAGTATCCAAGGGTTGATATGAAATATAAATACTCTCCATCTGGACTCCAAAATTTTGGGATTAATGCTCCTGGAACTCCAGCAGGACTATTTGGGCTTAGAAAGTCTTTGAAATCTAATACCCACTTTGCTCCTTCTCTATTTTGCACAATTAAGGTTTGATCTGATTTAGAGCCACAACTTGTAGCAAGCCATCTCTCATTGGGAGAAATATTGCCTGAGTGCTTGCCGTCACATGCAACAGGAAATTGGGCGACCTTGGTCGCGTTATCATCCTGAATCTGCTGCTTTCGTTGACTTTCTGCTGTCTCTGTTTGGTAGATTACTTGCTCTGCCTGCTGAGTAGGATTCAAAGTTTTAGATGCGCTTAGTATTGATATTTGGGGACTTAGAGAAATCGTTGTAGTTATATTAAAAGGTTCTTGTGTAGTAACAACTGCAAACGGCGCCTCTGTTACCCTCGGCTTGGATGAGATTCCACTTCCGCACCCGGCGAGTATTGACAGTGCAATTCCTAAAAAGAAAACTGTTTTGATTTTGTTCTGCCGGCCCAGCATCAAACTTGTCCTTGGGTCTATCAAATACTCAATCGTAAATCGTCATTCGTAAATCGCAAATTGTCTCATTCGTCGCAGCAATCATCCACCAACATCGCACCATCAGCATCGACTTTTAATCGTCCTCCATATGCCCTTACCAGATTTTCAGTATGTAGGACTTTAGCTGGTTCATCAAACGCAATCATCTTGTGATTGAGCAGCATAATGCGGTCGAAGTGATTCGCGGCTTGTTCGAGATCATGCGTCGCCACCATGACCGTGACATTTTCAATTTTGAGTCGATCCAATAATGAAAGAATACCTTCCTGGGAAGGGGCATCGAGCCCGGTCAGCGGCTCGTCCATTAACATCAGCTCAGCCTCTTGAGCCAGAGCGCGGGCGATGAACATGCGTTGCTGCTGCCCACCGGAGAGTTGACCAATCTGGCGTGAGGCAAGATTCGTTAATTCGACTGTATCGAGCGCGCGATGCACAAAGTCCCAGTCCTTTTTGTGAGGCCAATTGAGCGGACCAAGTTTTGCGGAACGCCCCATCATTACAACATCCGCGACACTGACAGGGAAATTCCAATCCACCTGGCTGCGCTGAGGGATGTATGCAATACAAACATGCCCACGCGGTTTGGAGCCAAAGACGTTCACTTCGCCTGATGTAGGCGACATGACCCCCGACACAACTTTGAACAGGGTGCTTTTACCCGCGCCATTGGGTCCTACCACTGCAACGCGTTCACCTTCGTGCAGATGAAACGTTATATCTTCAAGAGCGACATAACCGTTGTAACGTACATTCAGGTTTTGAACATCGAGAATGGGTTGGTTGGTTTGGTGATGTGTGTGTGGATACATGTTTAAGACCTGTCAGGTTTGTGCATTACTTATCCAAATCAGGACTCTCGTGCGGGAGGATTTCCTTTTTGAGGAGAAAATATGCACCCGTGAAATGATCATCCACACCACCGACCAACATCGTGCGGCGGCGCGGAATGATGTTTACCACTTCCCAGCCTTCGAGGCCATGATTTTCGAGAGCAGGCACATCGAAACCTTCGTTGAGCGGATCTTCACTTAAGATGGCGCCTGCAGGGAGGTAGACCATTTTGTAACGAAATACCTTACCGCCTTTTTGCAAACGCATTCGTGCAGACTCGACACGGGCACGTCGGTCGCGATCGCGCTCGGCTTCAATTTCAGCCCGCATCTTTGCCAGCTCAGGCGAAGAGAGTATCTCAGTTGCTACTTCGAGAATCGCCTCATCGTCGCTCAGGGTTGCCGTCATAAGAAATTCATACCCGCGGCGGTCACCGAGTTTGACAAGACCCTCAGCAGCGTCGAGCTGTGTCATCCATTCGTCATCTTCCGTCATTAATTCGTAGAGCGAGTCAACATCCCGCATGGCAACGAGGTCATTGATTTGGGAACTCATATTTTCCTCCAGAAAAATCTCGGGATTATTGTAACACTTCAAGGAAACGCTTCTGCACAGCAAACTACCTGTGCGACGTAACCTATGTTAATTATGGGGGGTTTTAATTTGCGATATAGTAGATTATTATTCAAGGAATAGGTTTATGAAACGGAATGTTCAGAGGATTCTTCAGTCAAATCCTGGTTGATCTGGGTGAGCTGGAAGGGGATTACCGCGTCTTTCATCTTAAGAATGACACCGCGCAGAGTATTCTCGCTTTAATTATCGCCAGTATCAGCATCCTGGGCATGTTGAGAATGGATGCATGGTATTTTAGAAATGAACCTCATCTACTGATGCTGCTTGCTCTATACCGTGGCGGGTTCGTCCTTTTGACTGTCATTATTGTGTTCGCGATCACCAAAATCCGTAAGGTGCGGATCTATGACCGCCTGGTGCTTGGTTGGGTATTCTGTACGATTTTGTTTCTCGTGTTATCCAATTTCACCCGCCCGGCAAACTATCTCACGACAGCCTCTGACATCATTGTTCCTTTTGCCATTTACGTGCTTTCGCCCTTCAAAGTGTTTTATAGTATTGCACTGGCTTTCGGTTTTTCCATGGGCACACTCTATGTCGATCATTTTTTCAAAACAGGGGTTGATCCCGTCATCCTGGCCGCGGCTACTTCCGCACAGGTTGTTGTCCATGCGCTGGGACTCGGCTCGGCATTACAGATCCAATCGTATCGTCGCAGGTCTTTCAGGGCTTATATGAAGGAAAAAGATGCTAAGGAAATGGTCTCCTATTTGGCCAACATTGATCCGCTTACAAAAAGCCTGACACGGCGTCAGTTTTTCAATATCGCCGAAAGTGAATTCCTGCGTTTCTCTCGTTATCACAGGCCATTCTCAGTCCTGGTCCTTGATCTCGATCGGTTTAAAAATGTGAACGACACGTATGGGCATCATGCGGGCGATCTGGTTCTGAGAAGCTTTTCGCTGGTAGCTTTGGAGCAAAAACGCGCACAGGATACATTCGGCAGGCTGGGAGGAGAGGAATTTGGACTGCTTCTGCCTGAGACAAACCTCGAACAGGCAAGAGTAGTGGCGGAGCGCATTCAAAAAACGTGGGAAAATTCGCCGGTCAACCTGGATGGTGTACCTATTCAATCCACAGTGAGCATTGGCGTGGCTGAAGCAACTACGGACGATAAATCCTTTGATGATCTACTTCGCCGTGGAGATCGAATGATGTACAAGGCCAAGGAAGGCGGCAAAAATCAGGTTGCTGCAGAATGAACAACTCCCTCATTTTCAGAATGAGGAAGTTGTTTTCAAATAAATTGTATTATCTTCCGGCGCTCTGAAGAATGAGGAAAATGATCAGGGCAGTAATAAGCAGAATTGAAATCTGAACAGGTGGGCGCATAAATACAGAACGACGGCGATACTCACCAGGGTTGCGGCGCCGGCGCCGTTCTCTATATCTTCTATACACAGAGTTCTCTCTCAGAATTAGAATGATTTTAAAGCACTTTCAAGGTCGGTGAATACTTTAAAGAACAGTTTCAATCCTGTGGTCTCAAGGGTTCTGTCCACGCCTGGCTGCGGGTTGAGGAGTTTCACACGTTTACGTGCGTTGGCGTGGTGAGTGAAATCAGGGCGGGTCTCTTTACCCTCCTGCTCCACTTCCTGCTGGCCGCCACTATAGATCAATGCAATCTTGTGAATTGCCACCAGTCCCGCACTACTGATAAATGGCACTTCACTCAAATCAAGGATGAGGTTGCGTACCGGGTTATTGTATATTTCCTGTGCTTTGTTTACTATTTTCACATAGTTTGATGCATCAACATTCCCATTGATGTTCATAACGGCAACAGGTTCATTCGCCTGATGAATGGATACAGTGATTTCCATGATTCCTCAACTTATGACTAACGGAAGTTAAATTCTTCGTAATGAAGATTTTCTTTCGGCACACCTAATTCCAGAAATTTTTTCTCAAACGCCATGGTCATTGGCAATGGGCCGCACATATATACATGGTATGAACGTATATCTCCCTGAACATTTTTTATGATATCGTCAATCCTCAACGATCCGTCTTTTGCGGAATAACGGATATGGACATTCAAACGCGGATTCTTCGCATCCGCAGCTTCGAGTTCGTCCACAAAGATGGCCTCTTCGGGATGTCGAACTGTATAGTAAAGATCCACGTCATGGGCCAGACTGCCATCCATATCGCGCGTGAAAGATAAAAAGGGCGTAAGTCCGATTCCACCTGCGATCCAGATTTGTTTGGGGCCGCCTGTTTTGTAATTGAACATGCCATATGGACCTTCGATGGTTGCATCTGTGCCTTCTTTCAGATGACTGAACAGGTCACGCGTGAAGTTCCCGCTGGCTTTGATCGTCAGACGCAGCACATCCTCAGCAGGAGCACTGGAGATTGTGAATGGATGAGATTCATTCAAAATCTTATCACGCGGAAAACGCACGAACAGAAATTGTCCGGCGCGATGTTTCTTAATTGGATTTTTCTTGGGACGTAGTGTGACTTCTGTGCTTGAGTTGTTCGGGTGTTTCACAGCCTCCACGTTATAGGGCATGTACTGTTTAAAGAAGCGCCCGAAGAATTCTGTATAAAGATATGAAATCGTGCCAATGATAAAGAAAACTTCCACCCACGTGATGGCGATCAGCGCGTCCAGAGCGCTTGGCACCGTCAACGAATGGATGAAAGCCAGGATAAAGAAGATGCCAATATAACGTTTGAGCTTCTTCCAGTCCTCGTAGTCGCCAGCCGTGAGTCGATTCAGAAAGGGAATACGTGGGGCGAGCGTGATCAATACGATGGTGACAATTCCTGTGAAGGCGATAACGGCCAGATAATTGCCGAGGGCCCAACCTGTAGTCGTGATGGGCACCGTGAGCACATGGACAAAGATAAGCAGGAAGGCGGCTGTGCTCGTATGGCGATGAGTCATATACATCTTATCCAGACCGCCAAAATATTGTTCAGCCCATTTCGGACGTGTAGAGAGAAAAAGAGAACATGCCATCAAAATAATGTTGTTCGCGCCGATGACCTCACCCGCGTATTGACGCCAAAAGTTCGGACGGCCATCGTTTTCAGGAGGGAAAATCCACCAAACAATGATGTTTAGTATCACAAGGGCAATAATCGCCCAATTACCGAGGTTGCTACGCTTCATGGTGTCTCCGAGGCTTGCAACTGAAAATAGGCTTTAAATCAGAAAGCGACACAGTCAAAAGCCATATCGCCTTGGTAATTAGAACGACTTCACCGCTTCATCTCGATCAGTAAATATCTCGAACACCCTGTCGAAGCCTACCATTTCCAAAACGCTTTTCACTTCATCACGCGGGTTTAGAAGTTTGATATGGGATTGCAGGCCTGCCTCGCTGCCACGTCCCATCGAACGATAGGCAGCCCAGCCCTGCTCCGTATCGGGCATTTCCTCACCTTTTAACATCAGTGCCACGCTATGCAAAGCGACCAATCCCGCACTGCTGATATACGTCAGATCAGTTAAATCGAGAAGGAAGTCGCGCGCACCTGCACTGAACAATTCTCTGGCTTTTACGATCAAGTCCTGATAACTTTGTCCATCCAGTTGACCTTCCACACGCAGAACTGTAACTTCCACAGGACCCGCTTCTTTCGTAACTGAGATATTCATTTCTCCTCCTTCAACTTTGAAGTGAATTGCCCAATTATACTGCCCCTTTTGTACTTATCTCATTTATTCCGCCAACTTTGCCCAGATAAGAAAACAAAAGCGGACGTTCTTTAACGTCCGCCACACAAAATCTTAATTGAAGGGCGCTCTCTATCGCACTTTTGCAATCGGTTGATCGTTTTTCCTTTCCAGACGTTCGAGGCGACGGGCAATTTCCTCCAGCCAGTGCTTTCGCATATAGGCAGGCATTTCCATGTTCTTTGCACATTTCATGGCAGATTTTGTCCATTTGAGAGCGGTTTTTAGGTCGCGTGATTTATGCTCGTAATGTTTCGCCAGTTCAACAAAGGCATACAACTGACCTCGTTCCGCAGCCTCCTCCCACAACCGGATCGCCTCGTTCAGATCACCGCGTTTCTTTTGCAGGATGGATAGCCGTTTCACTGCCAGGCCGAAATCTGATTCCGCCAAAGCTGATTCGAGTCCGCGCTCAAACAGGCGCGCCGCCTCATCCCAGTGACCGAGATCCTCAAAGAGTTTCGCCAATGCAATGAAATCGAGACCATGTTGCACGTGTCCATCATACGGGGTTTCTAATATATTATTGATGTGTGAAAGCAACGCAGCCATTGCAACGACGTCCATCGCATTATGATAGAAAACACCTGCCAGCGGGCGTGCATCTCCTGTACGAAGATAATCAAAATACAACCACGGAATTTCATATCCCGGCACTTCGTCAGCAGCGCGCGTTAAGCCTAGAATATTTTCTTCAAGATATTTCAAAGCCCGCGAGGGAAGCCGATCGCGCCACAACCTGCGTGCCAGAGGCAATAGGTCGAGGTGAGAATAGTCCTTATAGGGAATAGGGATTCGATGTATCGAATAACGGGTGGTAAGCAAAGGCGCGTCAAAGGCTTTGCCATTAAACGTCACCAGCGCCTGGCACGGTGCAAGGAAGTTCGCAAGCCCTTCCAGTAATGCAGGTTCCTCCGCAGGGTCACGCATGAAAAATTGTTGCAAAAGAAAATGTCCATCCACAAAGCGCGCAACACCCACGAGAAAAGCATAAGTTCCTGTGCCGCCAGCCAGTCCGCTGGTCTCTGTGTCAAGGAAGGCAAACTCCGAAAGCGGAATGTCAGAAATTCGAACGTCTCTCGCCCATTGAGAGATGACAGAGATTGGCAGGGATGAAGTAAGAGATGATAAACCGTGACGATATTCGGAGGCATACGTTTGTTCTGCGACAAACACATCGCCCAAAGCAGTAGAGCAAAATGCTCCAGCGACGACTGAATCGATTCCATAACGAGATGTAGGCCTGGGCGGTGCGAGATCTGCTACACCCACTTTGACACCCAGCGATTTGAGTTTATCTCCAATAGAGGATTTGCGAGAAGAATCTACAGAACTCATGTTCGAATATTATAACCAATGGAGACTTTTCAAACAACTTCATACTTAAAATAAGTTTAAAAAACAAAACGTCCATCGCTGTGTGATGGACGTTAATAAAATTTGCAGCCTGAGTTTGAACTAACGAATTAAACCCCAGCGTAACTCATCTGCAGAAAAATCAGTTTTTGGAACAGCGACCACAAACAAGCGCCCCCAGCTCGAAATTCCTTCTGCATCAATACAAGTTTGGAAAGTGACATGGCGATCACCTGTATAAACACGCTTGAACATTTGCTCAGCAGTCAGGACGGAGTTATCTTTGAGGTCACGGAATGAGCTCCATGGGCTATTAGGCTGCATGGCCTGGTATTGCAAAACTTCCTTCACAATGAAATACTCAACTTTTCCATCGCCATACACCAAACGGATTTCCTGTCCAATCAAGAGTTGGGAAAATATCTTGCCAGATAAATAATTGTGTGCCAGTAAACCGACATTTCCAAATTGAGAAGCCATAGCAAATTGAGTCACCTGGCCATCATTGGTGGAAACGTAACCGGCATTTCCTGCTGGCTGTTGCACAACGGGCAGAGCCAGCACATTTTTAACATAAACACCGCTTAAGACATCGGCCTTGCCATTTTGTACCATCTTCGAAAAATCGTTGAAATTAGGCACGCGGGCAGGCCCCTCTCCCATTGCCATCGCAGAAATCGGATTGAAAAAGATGGAAACAAAAACTGTAAACAATAACCCCCCATTAAGAACTGTTCGGATAATTTGATTTTTGAGTGCCATTTCGTTTTTCCTTCTCGATAAAGGCACTCAAATCAAGGCGAATGTTCACACTCGCTTTCGGCAACCTGGCGGTCATAGTTATGCTGCTGCACAACTTTAGATCCATGGCTTTGCGTCCCCGCCTTTCGACGGGTTTGCCTTTATCGAATGAACAATGATAAGGTTCCAAAAAAAGAGCCCGGCCAATAGCCAGGCTCGCGAAGATTATTGACATAACTTACATCTTCGGCAACCTGGCTGTCATGATCACACCTTGCGTGATTGTAGACCCTTGGCTTTGCGTCCCCGTTTTTCAACGGGTTTGCTCTTATCGGATTTAATTGATCACATTATAGCAAAGTGCTATAGGTTCATACCTTTCATTTCAGTAAAATTGACTTACAGGATTGCAACGAGTCAGAGTCACTTCCTGCCCTATTGCAGGAATTGTCGAATGAGATGATCGAAGCTGAAAGACTTTGGCACTGCTATTACAAATAACCGACCCCAACTGGAATTTCCGTTTGAAGTAATGCACTTCTGAAAAGTTACATGGTGATCTCCCGCATAAGCACGCGTGAACATTTGCTCTGTTGAGAGCACGTGATAATTATCGAGATTTCGAAATGAACTCCATTGACTGTAAGGGTCCAATGCCTGATAACGCAGTACTTCCGTAATGACGAAGTATTTAACAGTCCCATCTCCGTAGATCAGGCGAACCTCCTCCCCTATTACCAGACGCGAAAATAACTTGCTTGATAAATAGTTATGAGCAAGTAAACCTATATTGCCATATTGAGCAGCCATGGCGAACTGCGTCGCTTCATCATCATGACCTGAAACATAACCAGAATTGCCTGTAGGCTGTTGGACAACAGGCAAAGCCAGCACATTTAGGACATATACACCAGACAAAACATTTACATTCCCATTTTCAACCAGTGTGGAAAAGTCTGAAAATTTAGGCAGGTGGATTGTCCCAGACTCTAATGCTAGATGGGAAAGCGGATTGAAAAATGCGAAAACACAAAGGACAAGCAAGAGTCCCCCAACTAAAACCGTTCGGGCGAACAAGTTTTTGAGTACCGTCTGCATTGCTCTCCTCTTCGATAAAGGCACTCAAACGGATCCAGCAAATGTCTGGATTCACTTTCGGCAGCCTGGCTGTCATGGTCGTACTCATGCACAACTTTAGATCCATGGCTTTGCGTCCGCGTCTTTCGGCGGGTTTGCCTTTGTCGATTAAACGTGCGCATTATAAAAGAGATAAGAATATTGCCAAGCGACGAATACCCTTCGGATTCCCTACGATATGAATACCTTGAGATATGTGCAATCTTTTTGCTTCCGCCTCTATAGATATGCTACACTTGTGCATCCAAAGAATTGATGAATAGTTTATGAAGGCACGTCTCCCATTCTGGGTAAAACTGCTTTATGGATCCGGAGACTGGGGCATCGCCAGTGTTGGCATCATGCGCTCCATTTTTTATGCCATCTATCTCACGGATGTTGTCGGACTCGAGCCGCGCCTGGCATCCTTTGGCGCGGTCGTAGGCATCATTTGGGATGCGATCAACGATCCCATCATCGGTACTTTCAGTGATCGACTAAACACACGCTGGGGACGGCGTCGCCCTTTTCTGCTATGGTTCGCAATACCGTTCGCGCTGAGTTTTGTCATCCTTTGGTCTGCCCCAAAATGGGATAATCAAATCGCTCTTCTGATTTACGTGACTCTGTCCTTCATGTTGGCAGATACTCTCCAAACACTTATCTCTGTCCCGTTTCTTTCTTTGACGCCCGAATTAACTCCGGATTACGATGAACGGACTACGCTGACAAGTTACCGTTCCTTTTTTCAGCTGATAGGAGCATTGACTGTTGTCGTGGCCGCGCCAGCACTTGTTGACTTTGTCATTGAGTCAGGAGGTTCGCAACAGCAGGGATTTATCCTCGTTGGCGCCATTTTTGGCTCCATCAGCGCAGTTCCATTATTGCTGATCGGACTTTTTCTCCGCGAAACACCGAAACCGAATGAAGTTGAATCCATTCCTTTTCGCGAGACTCTGCGCATTGCCTGGCAGAATATTCCGTTCCGTTACGCAGTGGGAATACATATGCTTAATTGGTCCGCAGTGGATATGATCGCGGTGACATTCCCATATTTTCTACTCTATTGGGTCGCGCAGGGAGACTTGCTGGCCAAGATAAGACTATTTGGCGTTGATCTTGCTTATGAGTCAGCCTTCTTTGGCATCCTCATGTTTATTTGTATCCTATTTATTCCGTTCTGGTTATGGCTGGCGAGAAAACGCAATAAGCGTGAGGCGTATATTCTAGGTATGATCTTCTGGATCGTTGTACAGTTGATGATATTTACGATTCAGCCAGGTCAGATTGGCTATTTGCTCACTACTGCCGCCCTGGCGGGGATTGGCGTCTCCGCTGCATACACCCTGCCAGATGCGATGTTTGCAGACGTCATCGAATGGGATGAACTACGCACCCGTCGTCGCCAGGAGGGAATCTATTATGGTGTGCGCGCCTTCAC
>Ga0081539_10006040_pt1 | contig 11863 bp, 12 predicted proteins | sample TabmetS4T2R2_FD_71023 | JGI IMG/M metagenome (GOLD analysis project Ga0081539, IMG submission 71023) | Tabebuia heterophylla rhizosphere microbial communities from the University of Puerto Rico - S4T2R2 | ecosystem: Host-associated > Plants > Roots > Rhizosphere ...
CGCCGCGCGCACCCTTTCCAAGTCCGGCCCGCACGACCTCGCCATGTTCACCCAGGTGATCCAGGTCAACCTGATCGGCACCTTCAACGTCATCCGCCTGGCCAGCTGGCCGATGAGCCAGGCCGAGCCGATGGAGGACGGCGAGCGCGGCGTCATCGTCAATACCGCCTCGGTCGCCGCCTTCGAGGGCCAGATCGGCCAGGCCGCCTACTCGGCCTCCAAGGGCGGCGTGGTCGGCATGACGTTGCCGATCGCACGCGACCTGTCGGGCGTGGGTATCCGCGTCTGCACCATCGCACCCGGCCTGTTCCTGACGCCGATGATGATGGGCCTGCCGCCCGAGGCGCAGAAGAGCCTCGGTGCCCAGGTGCCGTTCCCGCAGCGCCTCGGCGATCCCACCGAGTACGCGAAGCTTGCCATGCACATCGTCGAGAACCGGATGCTGAACGGCGAGACCATCCGTCTCGACGGCGCCATCCGGATGTCGCCGAGATAGCGGACTGCGCTCATGCATTGGGGGCATGGGCGTTGGTGGGAAGCCGCGCTGGCGCTCCTGCTGCTTGCCGGGTTCGGCGGATCGGCGTGGGCCGAGCAGCGCTGGCTGGGCTGCAAGTACACCGACGTCAACGGCAAGCCGCAGAGCTTCTTGATGGCGTTCGACGACCGGCGCGGCATCGCCTCGATCCTCGACGCCGGCACCCTGGTGGCCGGCGCCAACACCACGATCAACTTCCAGTCGCTGCGCGCGCGCTTTCCCGAGTTCACCATCACCTACAACCGCAACGACGGCGCGCTTTCGCTCACCCCGCGGACCGGCGGCATCCTGAGCGGCGAGTGCCGCCGCGTCGCCCAGCCGCCCGGGGCGCCGAACCTGCAGTAGTCATCCCTGGGAACGCTCCGCTCCAGCAGCGTTCATCGGGGTTATGGGCGAAGAGGCGCAACTGGAGTTGCGCGCTCCCAGGGATGAGCCCGCCGACTCGAGCTCCAGCGTGGCGACGGCCCCTCCGCTCGCGCGGCGCCTGAGCGACAGCGAGCCGCGGTGGCGCCGCGCGATCTCGGCGGCGATCGCGAGGCCGAGGCCGACGCCGCCGGTCTGCCGAGATCGGTCGCCTTCGCTGCGCACGAAGCGCTCGCCGACGCGCGCGATCAACGCCTCATCGATCGGACGGCCGTCATTGGTCACCCGCAAGCACACCGTGTCCGCGGTCCGGCGCCCCTCGACCAGGATCTTGCCATGGGCGTTAGCGTAGGTGATGGCGTTGTCCAGCAGATTGAGCAGCGCGCGCAACAGGTGATCGAAGCTGCCGGTGACCATGAGGCCAGGCGCGATGTCGACCTCCATCGCGAGCCCGCGTTCGGCGGCGAGCGGGGTCATCTGCTCGACGATGTGCCGGCAGAGCTGGGAGACATCGACGTGCGCCTCGTCCCAGGGAACCGCATCGGTTTCCAGCCGGGCGAGCAGCAGCAAGTCACGCACCAGCCGGATCAGGCGCTCCACTTCGGGCTCGATGGCGTCGAGCGCCTGGCGATAGTCATCGACGCTGCGCGGTCGCTGGCGCACCACGTCAAGCCGGCTCTTGAGCGCCGCGAGCGGCGTGCGCAGCTCGTGCGCGGCATCGGCCACGAAGCGCCGCTCGCGGGCGAACGAGGCCTCCAGCCTCGCCAGCATTTTGTCGAGCGTTGTGGCTAGCCGCCCGAGCTCGTCGTCGGGACCACGATAATCGAGGCGCTTGTCGAGATCGTTGACGCCGAGCGACCGCACGAACTGGGTCATGCGATCGACCGGCCGCATCGCCCGTCGCGCCAGCAGATAGCCCGCGATGCCAGCGAGGCCCAGAGTCAGCGGCACGGCCCATACGAGCGTGAGATAGAGGTTGTACAAGGCCTGCTCGACGGCATCGATCGACTGGCCAACCGCGAGGTAGCCGACGGTGACGCCGTCATGCCGCACCACCGGCTGCCAGGAGACGCGCCAATGCTCTTCCGTGCCCTCGAAGCTCGTGTCGACCGTCGCGACGCTGCGCTTGCCTGTCGGGATCTCCGGCAACTCGAGCGCACGGCCAAAGCGCGCGAGCGGTTGGCGCCCGGGATCGAACAGCTGCACGGCGTAGCCCGCTTGCGAAAGATGCCGGTTGGCGTGCTGATAGGCGTCGCTGTCGACGAAGTGGATGGGATTCGCGTGCTTGTCGATGAGTGCCAGCGCCTGCCCCGAGGCACCGGCGAGCGAGCGATCGATCTGCCGCGACAGCGTCTCTTCTTGATTCCAGTAGAGCGCCGCCGCGAAGCCCACGATCACCACGTTCAGCACCAGCAAGTACCAGCCGGTCAGCACCAACCGCACTGTCGGCTGCGGCAGCCTAGGCATGACGTGCCTCGTTGCGCAGCCGATAGCCGTAGCCGCGCAGCGTCTCGATGATCGACGCGGCGCGTCCCTCGTCGAGCTTGCGGCGCAGGTAGCCGACATAGACGTCGACGATGTTGGTCTCGCCGTGGAACTCCCAGCTCCATACGCGCTCGGCGATCTGCGCGCGGCTGAGCGCCTGGCCGGGATGGCGCAGCAGATACTCCAGCATGGCGTACTCGCGCGGCGTCAGCGCGACCTCCTTGTCGCCGCGCGTCACGGTGCGAGCGGCGAGATCCATGATGATGTCGCCCGTCATCAGCCGGTTTGCCAATTGCAGCACTGGCCGCCGCAGCAGCGCGCGCAGCCGCGCCAGCAACTCGGAGAACGAGAACGGCTTCACCAGATAGTCGTCGGCGCCGGCGTCGAGGCCCGCGACACGATCGTCGATGGCGTCACGCGCCGTCAGCAGCAGGATAGGCGTGCTGAGTCCGCGGTGCCTCAGCTCGCGCAACAACGCGAGGCCGTCGAGCCGCGGCAGCAGGATGTCGAGCAGGATGACGTCGTACTCGGCAGAAAGCGCATAGTCGCGACCCTCAATGCCGTCGCACGCGAGGTCGACGGCATAGCCCGATTCTACCAATCCCTGGCGCAGCGCACCGGCGATGCCGCTTTCGTCCTCGATCACCAGCAGTCGCATCGAACCACCTCGATTGGCGATGCGCCGTCAGTCTCTGCCGGCTTGCCGAAAATGCAAGCTTCTCATGATTCTCTCATCGAACATTCGTCGCCTCCTCAGGATGGGCCGCCACCATCGGCTGCAATGATGGAGGTTCGAATGCGGCATCTGACTGCGATCATCCTTGGCATGGCGCTGGCGGCGCTCTCTCTGGGCGCGGTGCTGGCGGCCGAAACGGTGGAGCTGGTCTCGGTGTGGAACCCTAGCGGCGCGCTGCCCGACGGCTGCTCGCCGGCGCTGACCGGCGGCGGGCAGCCGCCGAAATGGGTTAATGTCGAGGCAGCCAACGGCGAAGCGCGCGGCGTCTCGGAAGTGAGCCGCGACGATACCGACTATCGCTTCCCGTTGTGCATCGTCGACGATCCGGCGTTCGCCAACCTCGCCAACCTCGACACCAGCATCCGCTTCCGCGCCGTGGCAGGGAAGGTCGACCGGGCGGCGGGCATTGCGATCCGCGTCAAGGATGCGCGCAACTACTACGTCGTGCGCGCCAATGCGCTGGAGGACGACGTTCGGCTCTACGTCGTGCTCGACGGCGAGCGCCGCGAGTTCGCAGGCAAGAGCACCAAGGTCGCGGCCGATCAGTGGCATACGCTGCGCCTGCGCGCCGTCGGCGACCGCTTCACCGTGTCCTTTGACGACGCGCCGCTGTTCGAGGCGACCGACCGGCGCCTGAGCGGACCAGGCCGCATCGCGCTATGGTCCAAGGCCGACAGCGTGAGTGAGTTCTTCGACTTCAAAGTCGAGCCTCTGCCGTAGAGGAAGCGCAGCGCATGACCGACATCGTCATCTCGGATCTGGCATTGTTCGTGGGCGCCACCTTCGCGGCGGCCCTGGTGGCCGGCACGGCGGGCTTCGCCTTCGGACTGGTTGCCGCGGCCGTCTGGCTGCATGTGCTGATGCCCTTGCGGACGACCACCCTGGTCGTGGCTTTCGGCCTCATCGTGCAGGGCTACTCGGTGTGGAAGTTGCGCCGCGCGTTGAAGCCCACGCGCCTGCTGCCGTTCATCGTCGGCGGCGCGACCGGCCTGCCGCTTGGCGTCGAGCTGTTGCGAGTGGCGCCCGCGGCGCAGGCGCGGATTGCGGTCGGCGGCTTCCTGGTACTGTTCTGCCTGTGGAGCCTGATGCGACCGCAGCTTGGTCGCATCAACGGCGGTGGCCTCGTCGCCGACGGCGGTGTCGGCGTGCTGAGCGGCATCGTCGGCGGCATGACCGGGTTCGGCGGCATCCTGCCGACCATCTGGTCGGGCCTGCGCGGCTGGCCCAAGGACGAGCAGCGCGCCGTGTTCCAGCCGGTCGGGGTCGCGATCTTCCTCGGCACGGCGCTCATGCTGGGTGGCAGCGGCAGCGTCTCGTCCGACACGGTCCGCCTGTTCCTGATCGGCCTGCCGGCCCTGCTCGCCGGCAGCTGGCTCGGCCTCAGGCTATATGGCCGGCTCGACGAGGCGGGCTTCCGCCGCGTCGTGCTCATCCTGCTGCTCGCCTCCGGCGTGTCGCTCGTCGTGCCGGCCTTCCTGGCGTCATGAGTCGAACAGCCTGACCTTGCCGCCGGCCGCCTTCCAGGCGTAGTGGCCGCCCGCCATGTAGCGCGCGTCGAAGCCCGCCTTGCGCAAGGCGATCGCGGTCTGGCAGCCGACGTGGAAGCCATAGACGCAGTAGGTCACCACCGGCTGCTCCCGGTCGAGTTCTCCAATCCAGTCGTCGACGCGTTCGGGATCGCGCCAGACCGCGCCTTGCATGATCTCGTGCGTGCGAGTCGCGTAGTGGCGCGGCCGCGCGTCGATGATCTGGACCGGCGTGCCTTGCTCGATCATCTCCTGCACCTGCTCGACGCTGACTGCCGGCGCGTCGCCGAACTCCTTCTGCTCGAGCGGACGAGGCGGCGGTACTTTGATTGCATCTTCGAAACGGCCCTGCACCGCGGTCCAGTCGATGTTGCGCATGAACGCCGCGACATAGGCGGTGGCGTTGCTGCCGAAGTCGAGCTGGTAGGCGTGCTCATACATGTCGATCGCGAGGATCGGAATGCCGCCGGCGATGCCTTGATTGTGATCGGTGCCGCTCTGGTTGACCAGCCGCTGGTCGCGCGGCAGCCACGTCAGCAAGACCCACCCGGATCCGCCGGCCAGCTGCTCGGCAAGCGCCATGAACTGGCGCCGCCAGCGGTCGACCGAGCCGAAGTCGCGCTCCAGCGCCTGGGCCAACGCCGGCGGCACGGTACGGCCGTCACCGCCCAGGCTCGCGAAGTAGAGCTCGTGCAACAGGGTCGAGTTCAACGCCGCGGTCTCGTCACGCTTCAGGCGATTGATGGTCTCGCCCGGCGTCGCGGCGGGATCGAGCGCGTCGAGTTCGGCACTGACCGCGTTCAGGCGACGCAACGCATCGCCGTAGTTCAATTCGTAATGGTTCTCGATCAGCCGCGGCGTGATGCCGTTCAGGGTCCACGGCCGGCAGAAGAGTGGGGCAAGGCGATAAGGCATGATGTCCTCCTACGTCATTCAAGGCTGAGACGCGTGCCGGCACCGGCTTGCAGCGCGCGCCGATAGATCGCGGCGGCGGCCGCGACGTCCTGCAGTCCCATGCCGGTGCTGTCGAACAGCGTGACGCTGTCGGGATCGGTGCGGCCGGGACGGCGGCTGCTCAGGATCTCGCCCAAGGTCGCATGCACGTCCTCCCGGCGTAGCGCGCCGGCGGCGAGCGCGTGATGCAGGTCGCCGATCTCGGCCGCCTGCTCCAGCGAATCGACGACGGCGATGCTCGCGGCATAGAGGCGCGGATCGATCTCCTGCTTGTCCGAATTGTCGGCGCCAACCGCGGCGATGAAGGTGCCGGGCCTCACCAGGTCGGGTGTGAGAAAGGCCTTGCGCGCCGCCGTGCAGGTAACGACGACGTCGCTCTCGCGCACTACCGCGAGACTGTCGGCTGCGTAGAGATCGAATCCTGTCGCCGGGCCGACGTCGTCGACCATCTTTCGGGCGGCATCGCGATTTGCGTCCCATACATGCACGCGCTCCAGCGGCAGGGCGGCGGAGAGGGCGCGCAGCTGAATACGGCCTTGCACGCCGGCACCGCAGATCGTGGCGACGCGCGAATCGGGTCGCGCCAGATGCCGGACCGCCAGCGTCGTGGCCGCCCCCGTCCGATTGATCGTCACCTCGATCGAATCCATCACCGCCAGCGGCCGGCCGTCGTCGGCGTCGGCGAGGTAAATGACGCCCTGCACCGTGGGGAGGCCGTGAGCGAGCGGATTGCCCGGGAAGTTGCCGTTGAGCTTGATGGCGATACAGGCGGGCTTCGCCATCAGCGCCGCCGCCTTGGCGTGGAAGGACCCCTGCGGAAGGTGAAAGGCGGCCGCCGGCGGTGCCAGGGCGCCACCGTCCGCCGCGGCGCGAAAGGCGGCTTCGACGGCCTCGACGTAGTCGTCGTATCCCATCAGTCGCGCAACATCGCTGCGCGAGAGAACGAGGAGTTCGGGCCGTGATGCTCGCGGCATGCTAGTACCGGGGCCGGTGCGAGGTGACCCAGGCGCGGGCATGCTCGACGGGCTTGCCGAGATGCGGTGCCACCATCGCCCGCACCTTCATGACGCTGGGCAGCGCTTCCAGGCGGGCCCGCCAGGCGGCGATGTGCGGCTTTGACGTGAGCATGCTCTGCCCTTCCGGTGTCAAGCCCAGTGTCGTCATCGTGGGCAACAGGAAGAAGTCGGCCAGGGTGAGCTGCTCGCCGGCGAGGTAGCCCCCTCCTTGCGACAGCGTGTCCTCCATCGCCTCGAGGCCAACCGTGATCTTGGGCAGCGCGACCGCCACGACCTTCTCGTCCGGCGCGATGCCGAGCGCCGGATAGATCAGGCGCTCGTGGCCGAGATGGAAGGCGATGTACGGGTAGTAATAGCTGTTGAGCGCGCTGATCCATTGGTTCATGCGCGCACGTGCCCTGGCGTTGGTCGGCTGCAGCGAGGGGCCATCGAACGTCTCGTCGACGTACACTGCGATGGCGGCGGTCTCGTAGATCCTGAAGCCCGCGTGATCCAGGACGGGCACGCGACCGAACGGGTGCAAGGCGAGGTGGCTGGGCTCCCCCATCTCCGACTCGAGATCGTGGAACTCGAACGGCACGCCTTTGTGCGCGAGCACCAGCCGGGCGACGTTGACGTATGTGCTGATGGGGAAGCCGTAGAGGGTGACGTCGTTCATGACGCGACCTCGTAGATCGCGGCGCGGTGACTTTGCGGCAGGAATGCGTAGACGCGATCGCCGGCCGGGGCGAAGGCAGTCGTGTGCGCCCCGCGCTCCGTCTCGACGCGGCCGAGGCGGGTCATCCTCGCGGTGTCGAAGACGTCGATGACGCCCGGATCGCCGACCGCGACATAGAGCTGCTGGCGCACCGGGTTGAAGAACACCACGTCCGGCGTGCCGCTGAGCGCGAGGTCGCTCAGAGTCTTGCCGGACACCGCGTCGAGGGTGATCAGCCGGCCGGCATCGCAGGCGCAGAACAGGCGATGCGTCGCAAGGTCGAGATCGAGGCCGTGCGGGCCGGCCGCGGGCACGCTGTACGTCGCGGCGATCTCCGTCGGCTTCTTCGCGTCGACCAGCACGATCACGGCGGGATCGGCGATGTTGACGTAGAACCGCTCGGCATCGGGATCGAACACGGCCCAGCGTGTCCGCCCCGGCACGACGACATCGGCGATCAGCGCACGCTTGTCGAGCGATACCATCGACAGTGTACAGGAGTTCGGGATCGCGGGGTCGCCGACATTGGCGGCGAGGAGCAGTCGGCGAACGGGGTCGTAAGCCAGCCCATTCGGGCGCACTCCAACCGGGATCTTCAGCACTTCGGGCTGGGGGCCGGGAGGGAAGATGCCGATGGTGTTCTCGCCGCGATTCGAGCTGAAGATGAGCTGGCTCTCCTCGCTCACCAACGCGCCTGCGACGCCGCGAAGGTCGGGAATCGAGAACAGGTGCCTGGCGGACATCGGGTCGAATACGTCGACGGCGTCGTTGGCGGTGTGCGCCACGTAGACATGGCCGGTCGCGGCATGGACGGCGGCGTGATCGAAGCCGCCGCTGCCTTTGTGCTCGGGCAACTCGACGTAGCCGATCAGGCGCAACGGATTGGTCATGGCGAGCTCACGCTTTGGGCGGCCATGGCCCCGAGGCGCCGGCCTGCTGGCGGCACCAGGCGTAGAGCGCGTCGTAGATCACCATGCCGTGCCGCAGCATCTCGTGATCGTCGGCATAGACCTGGCCGAGGCCGCTCGAGATCGCCAGCAGGCCGGGCGACTGCGGCGTCAGCTCGGGCCGCGACGTGTCGGCGCCGCGCACGATGTCGGCCAGCCGGTCGAGACCGGGCGCGGTCAGCTTGTACTCGGCGATGAAGGCATCGAAGCTGCACTTGTCGCCGACATGGCCGAACTTCACGTTGGGGATGTCGTAGGGAGTGGCGCCGGTCCTTTCGGCGACGTCGCGTACGTCGTTGGCCGGCACGTAGAGGAACTCCGGCGCCTTGTCGATGAAGCGGGCGATCAACCACGGACAGGCGATGCGGTCGATCCTCGGTCGTTCACGGGTGACCCATTTCATGCTTGCTCTCCTTCGTTGAGTGGTTCGGTGGGAAGTCCATCGGCACGCCAGGCGCCCAGGCCGCCTTGGATGGCGACGGCGTCGATGCCGCATTCGCGCAGGCGCGCGGCACAATCGCCGCCGATCTCGAAGCCCCAGGCGCAGTAGACCAGCGCCTTGGCGCCGCGCGGCAGCGACGCTGCGATGGCGTCGACCTTGTCGGGGGGAGCGCGGCGTGCGCCGCGCAGCCGCACTGGGACCGCCGAGACATCGTCGGCGAGCCGCGCGTCGATCACCACGAGGTCGCTTTCGTTGTCGAGCCGCTGTCGCGCCGTCAGCGCGTCTATGAGGTGCGATGCCGCCTCGGAGGTGGCGCCGGCGTAGCGCTCGCCGATCCGCGGCCAGTGCAGGTTGGCCATGAAGGCCTCGACATAGGCCGCAGCATTGGCGCCGAAGTCGAGATGATAGGCATGTTCGTACATGTCGAGCGCCAGCACCGGCGTGCCGCCGGCCAGGGCGTGCGTGTGATCGGCGGCCCATATGTTGCCGAGCGAGCCGTCGCGCGCCGAACGCGTCAGCATCACCCAGCCAGAGCCGCCGCCCAGGGCCCGTCCCATGGCGGTGAATTCCGCACACCAGCGCTCAAACGAACCGAAATCACGTGCGATGGCGTCGCCGAGCGCGCCTTTCGGCGCCCCGCCACTGCCGCCCAGCCCGTCGAAATAGAGCTCGTGCAGCAACATGGAGTTCGTCGCGATCAGCTCTTCGCGCTTCAGTCCGTTCAGCACGAAGCCCGGGACGGCCGCTGCGTCGAGACGCGCGAGCTCACCCTTGATTGCGTTCAGGCGGCGAACGGCGCCCCCGTAGTTATTCTCATAGTGGCTGGCCAGCAGTCGCGGCGACAGACCTTTGAGGTACTTCGGCTTGAAAGCGATGGGGCGCACCTGAAACGCCATGTCGGTCTCCTTTGATACACTTGTTTCTTGTTGTCTACTGCATTAACTGGGGCTTTGCAAGAGGAAAATGATACGCTTGTTGCAATTATGTTGGCCGATGTGGTACAGCTGAATCATGAACGATGTCGGCCTGCTGACGAAAACCGTGTGGCTGCTGCTGATCCACCAGCTGCCGGCCAAGCCGGCCTATGCGCGGGTCAAGGTGTGGCGGCGGCTGCAGGTGCTGGGCGCGGTGACGGTCAAGAACGCGGTCTATGCGCTGCCCAGCAATGAGGAGACGCAGGAGGATTTCGCCTGGCTCGCGCGCGAGATCGTCGAGTTGGGCGGCGAGGTTCTGGTCTGCGAGGCGAGTCTGGTTGAAGGCCTCGACGACCGGCAACTCGCGGAGATGTTCATCGCCGCGCGCAACGACGACTACGCCAAGCTGCTCGAGGACGCGCGCAGCGTGGAGCGCCGCCTGGATGGCGAGCCGGCCGATACCGAGGTGGCGGCTCAGGTCGTGCGCCTGCGCCGGCAACTGGGCGAGGTGGCTGCCATCGATTTCTTTTCCGCCGACGGCCGCGACGTCGCCGAGCGGCTGGTCACGACACTCGAAACCCGATTGCAGGAAAGGAGCGACGCCATGAACTTGGAGCAAGGCCTGTCCGCCACCCAGTCGCCGCTCATGGGCAAGGTCTGGGTGACGCGCGAGCACGTGCAGATCGACCGCATCGCCTCGGCATGGCTGGTCCGCCGCTTCATCGATCCCAAGGCGCGATTCAAGTTCGTGCCCGGCCGCAGCTACCTGCCGCGCTCGGGTGAGGTTCGCTTCGACATGTTCGAAGGCGAATACACGCATGAGGGCGACCGCTGCACCTTCGAGGTGCTGCTGCAGCGGGCGGCGCTGGACGACCCGGCGCTCGCCGCCATCGGCGAGATCATCCACGACATTGATCTCAAGGACGGCAAGTACGGCCGCGAGGAGACCGCGGGCATCCGTACGGTCATGGCTGGCATCGCTGCCAACCAGCGCGACGACGAGCAGCGGCTGGCGCGTGGCGGCGCCGTGCTCGATGACCTTTACGAGTCCTTCAAGGTGGGGCCGGCCCGATGAGCGACATCACAGCGAACAAGACCAGCGACGTGCCGGCGCACGGCGTCTCCTTCGGCGAGGCCATGAAAGTGTGGGCGCGCGTGGCGGCCCTGTCCTTCGGCGGACCGGCCGGCCAGATCGCGGTGATGCATCGCATCATCGTCGAGGAGAAGAAGTGGATCGGCGAGAACCGCTTCCTGCAGGCGCTTAACTACTGCACGCTCCTGCCCGGACCCGAGGCGCAGCAGCTCGCGATCTACATCGGCTGGCTGATGCACAAGACCAAGGGCGGCTTGTTCGCCGGCACGCTGTTCGTGCTGCCGGGGCTGCTCGCCATCATGGCGCTGAGCTGGATCTACGTGCTGTTCGGCCGCCTCACGATCGTCGAAGGTCTGTTCTTCGGCCTGAAGGCGGCCGTGCTCGTCATCGTCATCGAAGCCGTCCTGCGCGTCGGCCGGCGGGCGCTCAAGAACAGCGTCATGGTGGCGCTGGCGGCGATCTCGTTCATCGCGATCTTCTTCTACGACGTGCCGTTCCCCATCATCGTGCTCGGCGCCGGCGTCATCGGCTACGTTGCGGGGTCGGCGGGCCTGCAACCTTTCCTCAGCGCCGGCGGCCACGGCAAGGTCGGCGCCAGGCAGGTCGCCGACCGCGATTCGCTGCTGGGCGAGGAGACGCCCGAGCACGCCCGTCCCAACCTGCGCTGGTCGCTCTCCATCACCGCGGTGTTCCTGGCGCTGTGGCTGGTCCCGATCGCGGCCCTTTACCTGACGCTGGGCGGCGACAACGTCTTCACCAAGATCGCGGTCTTCTTCAGCAAGATGGCGATCGTGACTTTCGGTGGCGCCTATGCCGTGCTGGCCTATGTCGCCCAGCAGGCGGTCGACAACTACCACTGGGTGACCGCGGGCGAGATGCTCGACGGCTTGGGCATGGCCGAAACGACGCCCGGCCCGCTGATCATGGTCACGCAGTTCGTGGGCTTCCTCGGCGCCTGGCGCGAGCCCGGTTCGCTGCCACCGCTGCTGGCGGCGACCCTGGGCGGCCTGCTCACCACCTGGGTGACCTTCGTGCCCTGCTTCCTCTGGATCTTCTTCGGTGCGCCCTTCGTCGAGGCGCTGCGGGAGAACAAGGCGCTGGGCGCGGCACTCGGCGCCATCACCGCCGCGGTGGTGGGCGTGATCCTGAACCTCG
>Ga0081539_10006041_pt1 | contig 11862 bp, 11 predicted proteins | sample TabmetS4T2R2_FD_71023 | JGI IMG/M metagenome (GOLD analysis project Ga0081539, IMG submission 71023) | Tabebuia heterophylla rhizosphere microbial communities from the University of Puerto Rico - S4T2R2 | ecosystem: Host-associated > Plants > Roots > Rhizosphere ...
GTCGGTCCCTGGCTTCAGCCCGGCCTTGTCCAGCGCGGCGTTCAGCCGCGGGATCTCGCCCCCGGACGGCTCGACGAGCGTGATCGCCGAGCCCTTGGGGATGTCGCCGATCTTCTGGATCGGGCTGTCGGTCAGCACCCACATGTCGAACACGTTGCGGGTCAGCACCTCGTAGACCGACTGGAAGTTGCCGTTCTGCTCGTAGCCGAGCAGGACCGGCTCGGCGACGGCGATCCCCACCGGGGACTTGCCGGCGGCGACCTGCTGGACGACGAACGAGCTGCCGTCGGTCGCCTCGGACGTCACGTCAAGGCCGGCGTCCTTGAAGTACCCCTGCTCCTCGGCGATGTGGACCGGCCAGAAGGCGATGGAGCGCAGGTACGGGAGCAGGATGGTGATCTTGCCGACCGACTCGGTCCCTCCGCCACCCCCGTTGTCGCCGCCACCACAGGCCGGCAGGACCAACGCCAGCGAGACCAGGAGCACGATGAGCCTGATCCCGCCGCGGAAGCCGGGTGTGCGCACGTTTCGATGACCAGCCATGGCGAACGCCCTTCCTCGCGAATGCGCGACGACGGTTCCGGTTTCGACTCTTGAGCAATGCCGAGCGCCCGCTGTGCGGGCGAAGTATGGCACCTACCGACACATGGCGGAAGGGTCTTTCATATGGTGGTATTCTCGCGCGGTGGCGCCAGGCTAGCATGCACATCCGCGAGGCGGATACACTTTTCGCATCGTAAACGGGCATCGGAGGGCGCTGCCGTGAGGACCTTCCAGTTCGTGGCCCCGACCAGCGTCGAAGCGACGCTGGCCCTGCTGGGCGAGCACGGCCCCGATGCCTCGCTCCTGGCCGGTGGCCAGTCCTACCTGATCCTCCTGCGCCAGGGCCTGGTCGCCCCCGAGGTGCTCGTCGGGCTCCGGGGGGTGGCCGAGCTGGCCCGGGTCGAACGGCGAGACGGCGGCCTCCGCCTTGGCAGCATGGTCACCTACCGCACGGCGACCCGGGACCCGGCCGTCGCCGCCCGGTTCCCGGCGGTCGCGGCCGCCGCCGGCTCGGTGGGCTCGGTCCACATCCGCAACCGGGGAACCATCGGCGGCAGCCTGTGCCACGCCGACCCCGCCGGCGACCTCCCGACCGTGCTGCTGACCCTGGACGCCACCCTCCACACCGTGCGGCCGGACGGCACCGCCGCCGGTCACCGGGTCGACGACTTCTTCCGGGGCCTGCTCCAGACCCGGCTGGAGGACGACGAGCTGCTGACCTGGATCGACCTGCCGGAGCAGCCGGCGGGCTCGACCTTCGGCTACCGCCGTTTCTCCTACCGGCACGGGGAGTACCCGATGGCCGTGGCCGCCTGCCGGCTCGACTGGGAGGCGGGGCGCTGCGCCGGCGCCAGGGTCGCCGTCGGCGGCGGCGGCCCCTTCCCGAGCCGGCTGCCGGAGCTGGAGCGCCTGCTGGAGGGCGTCGCCGCCGACGGCATGGCCGCCGCCGCGGCCACCGAGGACCCCTACGAGCGGCTGCGGCCGCTGGCCGACATCCGGGGCGGCGAGGCCTGGAAGCGCCGGGTGGTCACCAAGCTGGTCCGCGACACGGTCGCCGACGCGGTCCGGAGGAGGAGCTGAGATGTCCGAGCATCCCGTCACCCTGCGGGTCAACGGCCGCGAGCAGGCGCGCACCGTGCCCGCCCAGCGGCTGCTGCGGGACCTCCTCCGCGACGACCTCGGCCTCACCGGCACCAAGGGCGCCTGCGAGGACGGCATGTGCGGCAGCTGCTCGGTCCACCTCGACGGCCAGGTGGTCAAGTCCTGCCTGGTCCTGGCCGTTGAGGCCGACGGGGCGGCCGTGACCACCATCGAGGGGCTGGCCACCGCCGGCCAGCTGCACCCGGTCCAGCAGGCCCTGATCGACAACTTCGGCTTCCAGTGCGGCTTCTGCACCCCGGGGTTCGCCATGACCATGGCCGCCCTGCTCGAGGACGAGCCGGAGCTGGACGCCGAGCGGGCCCGCGAGGCCCTTGTCGGCAACATCTGCCGCTGCACCGGCTACGTCCGGATCGTCGCCTCCCTGCTGGACGCGGGCCGGCGCGTCCGGCAGGCCGCCGCGCCCGCCGGGGGGGGCGACGATGCCCGCTGACGGCCAGCTGCTGGGGCGCTCGGTCCCCAACGTCGACGGCGTCGCCCTTGTCACCGGCCAGGCCGCCTACACCGTCGACCTGGCCCTGCCCGGCATGGCCCACGGCCGCATCGTCCGCAGCCCCCATGCCCACGCCCGCGTGCTGGCCGTGGACGCCTCGGCCGCCCTCGCCCTCCCGGGCGTGCTCGACGTGATCGTGCCGGCCGACGTCGCCGGGCTCCCCAACGTGTCCACCGGGCCCCTCCTCGACATGCCGCTGCTGGCCAAGGGCAAGGTCAGGTACGCCGGCGAGCCGGTCGCGGCCGTCATCGCCGAGACCGAGGAGCGCGCCGCCGAGGCCCTCGACCTGGTCGAGGTGGCCTACGAGGAGCTGCCGGTGCTGCTCGACCCCGAGGCCGCCCTCGCCCCCGGCGCCCCCCTGCTGCACGAGGGCCTGGAGGGGGTCGAGGGCAACGTCTGCTGGCGCCAGGTGACCAGGGTGGGCGACGTCGACGCCGCCTTCGCCGGCGCCGACCTGGTCCTGTCCGAGCGCTTCCGGACCAGCAAGGCGCACGCCATGCCGATGGAGACCCACGCCGCGGTGGCCAGCTGGGACCCGGTCGAGGGCGCCGTCACCCTCTGGACCTCGACCCAGCAGCCCCACGTCGTCCGCAACGTCGCCGCCGACGTGCTCGGCCTGCCCCAGAGCCGGGTGCGGGTGATCAAGCCGTTCGTCGGGGGGGCGTTCGGCCACAAGGAGGGGCTGCACACCCACGAGGCCATGGCCATGCTAAGCGCCCGCCGGCTCGGCCGGCCGGTGCGGTTCGTGCTCACCCGGACCGAGGAGTTCACGGCCACGGTCAGCCGCAACCCCCAGATCCGCGACGTCGAGATCGCCCTGCGCGACGACGGCACCGTGCTCGGCTGGCGCGAGCGGATCGTCCAGGACGTCGGCGCCTACTCCGGGCTGGGGCCGTCGGTCCTGGCCCTCAGCGAGTGGGTGGCGGTCGGCCCCTACCGCACCCCCGCCCTGGACATCGACGGCGTCTGCGTCTACACGACCAAGCCGCCGGCCAGCGCCTTCCGCGGCTTCGGCAACCCCCAGGCGACCTTCGCCCGCGAGGTGATGTTCGACATCGCCGCCAGGGCGCTGGCCATCGACCCGCTCGAGTTCCGCCGCCGCAACGTCATCCGGGAGCGGGACCTGCCCACCCGCACCGCCAACGGGCTGAAGCTCGACACGCTCCCGATCGAGCAGGCCATGTCGGTGGCCGCCGACGCCATCGGCCTGCCCCGCCTGCGGGCCGAGCCGAGGCCGCTGCGGGGCGTCGGCATCGCCAACATGATCGAGTGGGGCGGCGGCTGCCGCTGGCTGGAGGACTGGGACTCCGACCTCGGCTCGGTCACGGTCACCCTGAACGCCGACGGCAGCGCCGTGGTCGCCTCCGACGCCGCCGACTCCGGCCAGGGCCACGCCACCCTGTTCATGCAGATCACCGCCGACCTCCTCGGCGTCGAGCCGGCCAGCGTCTCGGTGGTGCGCGGCGACACCGAGCGGTCGCCGTTCGGCCTCGGCACCTTCGGCAGCCGCACCTCGGTGGCCCAGGCCAGCGCCCTGCACCGGGCCTGCGCCGAGCTGCGCGACCGTGTCCTTGAGGTGGCCGCCCACCGGCTCGAGGCCCACCCCGACGACCTGGTCATCCGCCAGGGCCGGATCCTGATCGAGGGGAGCAGCCGCGGGCTCGACCTGGCCGAGGTCACCGGCATGATCCACGACCACCGGGCCTCGCTGCCCGCCGGCATGGAGACGAGCGCGCTGGTCGCGACGGCCAGCTACGACACCCCGTGCGAGGTCCCGGACGCCCGCGGCTACGGCAGCTTCGCCGCCAACTACAGCTGCTCGGCCACGATCGCCGTGGTCGATGTCGACCCCGACTCCGGCAAGGTCACCGTGGTCGACTGGTCGACGGCCGAGGACGCCGGCCGCACCCTCCACCCCGACATGCTCAAAGGCCAGGTCCAGGGCGGCATCGCCCAGGGCATCGGCTACGCCCTCGGCGAGGACCTGCTCTTCGACCAGTCGGGCACCATGCTGAACCCGAGCATGGTCGACTACCAGGTGCCGACCGCGCCCGAGATCCCGCTGATGGAGGCCAAGCTGCACACCCTCGAGAGCCACGACCCGGCCCACCCGCTGCAGAACAAGGGGATCGGGGAGAGCGGCGTCACGCCGGCGGCGGCGGCCATCGCCAACGCCGTCCACGACGCCATCGGCGTCCCCGTGACCAGCCTCCCCCTGACCCCGGAGAAGGTGCTGGCCGCCCTCGACCGGGCGCGGGCGGCCACGGCCGGCGCCGGCTCATAGGCGGTCAAGGACCTCGGCCAGCCCGACCTCGGCCAGGCCCTCGACCACCAGCTCGGCCCGGCCGAGGTCGAGCTGGCCGGTGAGCTCGTTGGGGACGGCGACACAGCGCAGGCCGGCCGCCTTGGCGGCGGCGATCCCGTGGGGGGAGTCCTCGACGGCCATGGCCTCGCCCGCATCCACCCCGAGCCCGGCGCAGGCCTCCAGGTACAGGTCGGGAGCCGGCTTGGCGGCGACCCCGGGCCGGTGGCAGGCCAGCACCTGGAATCGCCGCCGGAGCCCGAGGCGTTCCAGGTGCCCCTCGACCCAGGCGGACGGGGAGCTGGAGGCGATCGCGGTGGCCAGCCCCAGCCGGTCGGCCTCGTCCAGCCAGGCCTGGACGCCCGGCCGGACGACCTCGGCCGCGATCAGCTGGCCGACGGCCTGACGGCCGGCCCGCCGGGCGGCCACGGCGTCGACCACCTGGCCGACCCGGACGGCCCGGTCGACCAGGATGGCCACGGGGTCGAGCCTGGTCGCGGTGCCGATGGCCGTCCCCCACTCCACCGGGGTCAACGGCGGGCAGCCGTAGCCGCTGAAGACATCCGCCCAGCCCTTGACCAGCGGGGTCTCGGTGTCGAGGATGACCCCGTCGAAGTCGAAGACGACGCCCCGGACCGGCGTCACCGGGTCATCCCGGCCTCGGCGGCGATGCGCTCGGAGGCGGCCTGGGCCTGGGTCAGCAGGGCCAGCTCCTCCTCCGGCCCCAGCCAGGTGGCGCGCCGGCCCTCCAGCAGCACCCGGCCGTCGACGACCACGGTGTCGACCTCGGTGCCGTCGGCCTGGTAGACCAGGGCCGAGGCGACCCGGTGGCAGGGCACCATGTTGGCCCTGGCCAGGTCGACCACGACCAGGTCGGCCCGCTTGCCCGGCTCCAGGGAGCCGATGCTGTCCTCCAGCCCGACCGCCCTCGCCCCGTCGATCGTGGCCATCTCCAGGACCTTGTCGGCGGTGATGGCCGCCGCCCGCTGGTAGCGGCCCTTCTGGGCCAGGGCGGCGACCTTCATGTCGGCGACGATGTTGACGCTGTTGTTGCAGTTGCCGTCGTCGGTGCCGAGGCCGACGGTCACCCCGGCCGCCTGCAGCTCGGCCACCGGGGCGATGCCCGAGCCAAGGAACAGGTTGCTGACCGGGTTGTTGGCCACCTTGACGTCGAAGGCCTTGAGGGTGCGGATGTCGTTGGCGTCGGCCTGGACGCAGTGGCCGGCCAGCACCTCGGGGCCGAGGAAGCCGATGTTGCCCAGGTACTCGATGCTGGGCAGGCCGCCCTGGTGGCGGTCCATGGGCGACTCGGCCAGGTGCAGGGTCAGCATGGTGCCGAAGCGGCGGGCCAGGTCGCGGGCGCCGAGGAGGCCCTCGCGGGTGCAGAAGATGGCCACCCCGGGCGACGGCCAGATCTGGATGCGGCCGTCGGCGGTGCCGTGGTGGCGGCGCATCAGCCGCTCGATCCGCCCAAGGGCCGCGGCCGTCGGCTCGACCTCGCCGGGGTCGTGGCGCACGCCGGGCTCCTTGGCCTGGTAGGCCTCGACCACCGGCAGGAAGTCGGGCGGGGTGTGGTCGTAGAACATCCGCGCCAGCATCACCCGCAGCCCGGCCTGGCGGTAGACGCCGACGGCGGCGTCGGCGGCCATCTCCCAGCGGTCGACCGGGAACTCGACGTTGTCGACGAAGGTGGTGATCCCCGAGCGCAGCGCCTCGAGGCAGTAGAGCGAGGCGGCCACCTCCACGTCCTGGCGGCGGTAGACCTGGAGCCCGGGGAGGACGACGTTGAACAGCCAGTCGTACAGGGCCCGGTCGTCCGACAGCCCGCCCCGCATCAGGATGTGGATGGCGTGGGTGTGGGCGTTGACGAAGCCCGGCAGCACGGCCTTGCCGGTGCCGTCCAGCACCCGTCCGGCCGCCTCGAAGGGGCAGTCGGCCTGCGGGCCGACGCCGACGATGGTGTCGCCGTCGACGGCGACGTAGCCGGGGGCGAGCACGCGCCGGCCCGGGTCCATGGTGACCACGGTGGCGTCGCGGACCAGCAGCGAAGGCGCGGCGACCCGTTCGGTCACGCGCTGTAGTCGGCGCCGAGCCCGAGCTCGGCCAGCTGGCGGCGGTAGGCGATGGTCATGCGGTCGGCCTGCACGTGCAGCTCCTCGGTCAGGTCGAGGGGCAGCTCCTCGGGCCGCTGGCCCTCGACGATGACCTGGTCCTCGCCCATGATCCGGCCTTCCCACTCGAGGATCTCCTCGGCGGGCACGTCGAAGTCGAAGTTCCGGCAGACGAAGAAGAACGCCCGGGTCCGCTTGGCCGACACCGGCGCGGCCACGTTGAAGACGACGTGGTAGGCCTCCTGGTCGACCCGGTCGGGGAAGCGCTCCCAGAGCCGGACCGCGAACGGCAGGGTGACGTGGTAGGAGGTCTCCCAGACCAGGGTCTGGGCGCCTTCCATCGGCGAGGCGTCGGGGTTGTTGGCGTTGAAGTCGAACTCGTAGGCCAGCCCGTAGTCGGTCAGCCGGACCGGGATCTCCGGGACCTCGGGCTCGGCGGCGTTGCCGAAGGTGTTGGCGTGGACGAAGGGAAAGTGGCTGACGTCCAGGAAGTTGTCCACCTGGCGGGCGGCCGAGGTCGCCCAGTCCAGCGGCTCGAGGGCCAGCCAGCGATAGCCGTCGTCCTCGGCCTCGGGCCAGTCGGGCAGGCCGCGCCGGGGCTGGCCGGACAGGCAGGTCCAGACCAGCCCGTAGCGCTCCTGGACCGGGTAGGTGAGCAGCCGGACCTTGGGCGAGATGCGCCGGCTGGCCGGCTGGGACGGGATCCGGGTGCACTGGCCCTCCGGGCCGTAGCGGAAGCCGTGATAGGCGCAGACCAGCTCGTCGCCCTCCAGGTGCCCCTGGGTCAGCTCCGAGCCCCGGTGCAGGCACAGGTTCCGGGCCACGACCACGCCCTTGGAGGTGCGGTAGACGACCAGGTCGACGTCGAGCAGCCTTGCCCTGACCGGTGCCGAGGCCACGTCCCGGCTGAACGCCACCGGGTGCCAGTAGTCGGCAAGGACCCGCCAGTCCGACTCGCTGAAGGTGCAGCCCACCGGCAGCTTCTGCACGGCCGCGGTGCCGTCCCTGGTGGCGGTCATGGGGTTGCCGCCTCGGGCGCCGCCTCCCGCTCCAGCTCCTCGAGCTGCCGGGCGGCCAGCCTGGCCTCGGCCTCGACGTCGATGTCTCGGGTCAGCAGGTAGTAGACGATGGCCGCGACCGGGAAGCCGATGAACGGCGACAGGTCGCCGCCGCCGAGCTTGGCCGCGATGAAGCCGGTGAAGATGGTGGTGCTGAAGAACGGGATCATGACGACGAACCCGGTCCAGTAGGCGAGCATGCCCCGCGATCCCCAGCGTCCGTAGATCCCGTCCGGCTTGAAGATCTCCTTGATCGCGTAGTTGCCCTTGCGCACGAAGAAGAAGTCGACCAGGTTCACCGCGGTCCAGGGGATCAGGAAGTAGAGCACGATCGTCAGGAAGGCGCTGTAGGTGCCGAGGAAGTCCTCGGGGATGAGCAGCGTCAGCCCGAGGATGATCAGGCTGATCACGACCACGGCGACCATGCGGGGCCTGAGGCCGGGCTTGACCGGCTTGAGGACGTCGATGGCGGCCAGCGAGGACAGCCCGGCGGTGTAGATCCCAAGGACGGTCGCGCCGATCAGCGTCGGCGCCACCAGCAGCAGGGTCCAGAAGCCCCAGCCCTGGAACAGGCCGTCGGCCACGACCTTGACGCTGGCGACGGTCGACAGGTCCGGGTGGGCGGCGCCGACCAGCGCGCCAAGCACGGCCGGCCAGATGGCGCCGACGGCGGCGCCCACGTAGGTCCAGCCGAAGGTCGCCCGGATGGTCGAGTCGGCCGGCAGGTAGCGCGAGTAGTCCGAGACGTACGGCGCCCAGGTCAGGTTGTAGCTCATCAGGACGCCGAGCACGATCAGGAACGGGGCCCACTGGAAGGTGCTGGCGGACAGGCTGGTCTGCTCGGCCGGCAGGTCGATGGTGGCCAGCGCGACCACGGTGAAGAGGCCGAAGTTGGCCAGGTAGAGCAGCGACGCCCAGCGGGCGAAGCGGTGGATCAGCTCGTAGCCGAAGACGACCAGGACCAGGGCCAGGCCGACGAACAGAGCGAAGGACAGGTCGGTGGGTGTCTTGATGGTCTCGTGGAGCAGCTCGCCGCCGAGGAAGGTGTCGAACACGCAGTAGCCGATGAACACGAACAGGGCGGTGGCGATCGGCAGGAGCGCGCCCACGTAGCCGAACTGGGGCCGCGACTGGATCATCTGGGACAGCCCCAGCCTTGGCCCCTGGGCCGAGTGGAAGGCCATCAGCAGGGTGCCGATCAAGGTGCCGATCACGATGGCGACGGCCGTCCAGGCGAAGTTGAGGCCGAGGTGGATGCCGATCGGGCCGGTGGCGAAGCTGACCAGCTCGGCGTTGCCGGTGAACCACAGGGCCCCCAGGTGCCAGGGGCGGCCATGCCGTTCCCGCCGGGGGATGTAGTCGATGGCGTGCACCTCGACGGCCAGCGGCGAGGCCGTGCCGGCCTCCCGGGCGGGAACTGCTGCCTCACCCATCGCACGCCTCCTCGGGACGCGGGGGAGCTGCCTGCGGCCAGCTTGGTTGGACGCTAGCACTGGTTCCCCACTACCCGGAAGGATGTTTCACCAGACGGAAGTACCGGCGGAAGGAGCGAACGCCCGAAATTCACCATTCGGAGGTCGCTTGCATCACATGACAGCGCCCTCGTACAGTCCGGATGCATGGCCGGACCGCTTCAAGGCCGCCGCTCGGCTGAGCCCAAGGGGCTCCTGATCGTCGGCACGGGCGCGGTCGTGCTCAGCTTCGAGGGCGTGCTGGTGCAGGCGCTGGACGCCAGCCAGTGGACGATTCTGTTCGTCCGCGGGCCGCTCATGGCCGCAGGGTTCCTGCTGATCTTCTGGGCCGGCTGGGGCCGTGCCGGCGGCCTGGTCAGCGGGTTGCGCGCGGCCGGCGGCTGGGGCCTGGCCGCCGGCGTCCTGTTCGCGGCCGACAACGTGCTGTTCATCGTGGCCCTGCGCACGACCTCGGTCGCGAACACGCTCGTGATCCTGACCACCGCGCCGGTGTGGGCGGCGCTGGGTGGCCGCCTGCTGCTCGGCGAGCGGGTCGGCGCCCGCACCTGGGCGGTGGCGGCCACCGTCCTGGCCGGGGTGGCCATCATCTTCTCCGGCAGCCTCGGCCGGGGCCCGCTGCCCGGCGACCTCGCGGCCCTGGGGGCGGCCATCTCGATCGCCGGGACCCTGCTCATCATCCGCCGGGCGCGGACGGTGGTGATGCTGCTGGAGACGGCCCTTGGCCCGCTGTGGGCCTGGGTGTTCCTCGCCCAGGTCCCGGGTGCCCGCACCCTGGCCGGCGGGGCGATCATCGTCGCCGCCCTGGCGACCCAGTCGTTCCTGAGCATCCGCCGCCCGGCCCTGCCGGTTCCCTGAGCCGCGAGGGGACTCGACCGGGCCCTACGATCGACGTGTCGCTGGTCGTGGCGATGTGGCAGGGACAGGATTCGAACCTGTGTAGGCAATGCCGGCGATTTTACAGACCGCTCCCTTTGGCCGCTCGGGCACCCTGCCTGGCCGAGGGCGGATGATACCGGCCCTGGTCAGGGTCCAACAACCGTGGCGGGGTCAGGCTTCCAGCTCGAACCAGACCACGTGGCCGGGGCGGTCCGGCGGGGCGGCGGAGTCCCAGGCCAGGGCGAGGGCGTCGAACAGCTCGAGGCTGCGGCCGGCGACCGACCCCGGGCGGGCGCCGTCGTGGTCGAGCGGCAGCGGGGCGCCGCCGTCGCGGACCTCGACGCGCAGCAGGTCGGGGCGGAAGGCGACCGTGATCTGGAAGGCGCGGGAGGTCTCGCAGGCCTGACTGTGCAGCAGCGGGTTGGTGACGGCCTCGTCGACCAGCAGCCGGGCTGCCTCGTAGAGCTCGGTGTCGCGCAGCAGGGCGGCGGCAACGAACGAACGGGCCTCGGCGATGTCGTCGAACCCGCCCGTGAACTGGCGCGAGAACCCCACACTTCCTCCCATCCCAGACCTCAGGGAAATCGCCTACCCCGTTTGTCAACCATCAACCGCGCAGGGTGGGCGGCGTGGCGCGGGCCGGGTCTGTTAGCGTGCCCGGTGGTTCCCGGGAAGGAGGACTGCCGTGGCCGACTCCTCGTTCGACGTCGTCGCCAAGGTCGACCGCCAGGAGGTCGACAACGCGGTCAACCAGGCAAGGAAGGAGCTGGCGCAGCGCTTCGACTTCAAGAACACCGGCACCTCGCTGGCCTGGTCGGGCGAGGACGTGGTGATCGTCTCCAAGACCGACCAGCGGGCCCTGGCCGCCCTCGACGTCTTCAAGGACAAGCTGGTGAAGCGGTCGGTGTCGCTCAAGGCGCTGACCTCCACCGACCCAAGGCCCGCCGGGGGCGGCACCTACCGGGTGGAGTGCTCGTTCCTCCAGGGCATCCCCGAGGACAAGGCCAAGGCCCTGGCCAAGACCATCCGCCAGTCCGGCCTCAAGGTGCAGGCCCAGGTCCAGGGCGACCAGCTCCGGGTCACCGGCAAGAGCAAGAACGACCTCCAGCAGGCGATCGCCCTGCTCAAGGAGCGCGACGAGGGCCTGCCGCTGCGGTTCACGAACTACCGCTGAGGAATCTCGCGGGAGGTGTCGATTCCGGTCCTGACCGCTCGTCGGTTGCATAGAGGGCGGCGGACCGCGCCGCCCCCGGGCCCCCGGGGAGGGAGCATGAAGTACGCGCTGCTGATCTACGCCAACGAGCAGGAGTGGGCCGCCCAGAGCGAAGAGCAGGCCCAGGCCGTGAACCAGGAGTACATGGCCTTCACCAAGGACATCATCGACCGCGGGCTGATGAAGGGCGGCGAGGCCCTGCAGGGGACCGCCAGCGCCACCACCGTGCGGGTGCGCGACGGCGAGACGCTGACCACCGACGGCCCGTTCGCCGAGACCAAGGAGCAGCTCGGCGGCTTCTACCTGGTCGACGCCAAGGACCTGGACGAGGCCATCGAGCTGGCGGCCAGGATCCCCGACGGCCGCCGCGGGTCGATCGAGGTCCGGCCGGTGATGGAGATCGACATGCCCTCCTGACAGGGGCCCGGGGGGGCCGGGGGCCGCAAGGGCAGGCCCCGGATGGACTGGGGGTGAGGGTGGCCGAGGCCGACGCGGCCCGTGCGCTGGTCGAGCGGGTGTTCCGGGAGGAGTCCGGGCAGGCCGTGGCCACCCTCATCCGGGTCCTTGGCGACTTCGACCTGGCCGAGGAGGCGGTCCAGGAGGCGTTCCTGGTCGCGATGGAGCGCTGGCCGGTCG
>Ga0081539_10006042_pt1 | contig 11860 bp, 8 predicted proteins | sample TabmetS4T2R2_FD_71023 | JGI IMG/M metagenome (GOLD analysis project Ga0081539, IMG submission 71023) | Tabebuia heterophylla rhizosphere microbial communities from the University of Puerto Rico - S4T2R2 | ecosystem: Host-associated > Plants > Roots > Rhizosphere ...
TGCGTGGAGGGCGCGTTGTACGAGCTGTGCCGCGACGTCGCCGACACCGGTCAGGCCCGCACCGCCCGGTTCGGGGTGAGTGACGACGACGCGTTCGAGGTCGGCCTGACCTGCGGCGGCACGATCGAGCTGCTGATCGAGCGGGTGGACCGGGAATCCTTCCCCGAGCTGCCCGCGCTGGCCGACGCGATCTCGGCCGGCCGCCCGGTCGCGCTGCTCACCCGCCTCGACGACGCCCGGCATCTGCTGCTCACCCCGGACGACCGGGCCGGGACGCTGGGCGAAGACCGGATCGACGACGCGGCCACCGACGACGGCCGCGGCCTGCTCGCCGCCGGCCGCACCGGCGTACTCCACTACGGCCCGCACGGCGAGCGCCGCGGCGACGGGCTCGCCGTGCTGGTCGGCTCGTTCGCGCCGCCGGCCCGGATGCTCGTTTTCGGTGCGACCGACCACGCGGCCGCGACGGCCCGGATCGGGTCGTTCCTCGGCTACCGGGTGACCGTGTGCGACGCGCGGCCGATCTTCGCCACCGCCCGCCGGTTCCCCTCGGCCGACGAGGTGGTGGTCGACTGGCCGCACCGCTATCTGGCCGCCGAGGCGGAGGCCGGCCGGCTGGACGGGCGCACCGTCCTCTGCGTGCTCACCCACGACCCCAAGTTCGACGTGCCGGTGCTCGAGGTGGCGCTGCGGCTGCCGGTGGGGTACGTCGGGGCGATGGGCTCCCGCCGCACCCACGACGACCGGCTCAAGCGGCTGCGCGAGACCGGGTTGACCGAGACGGAACTGGCGCGGCTCGCCTCACCGGTCGGGCTCGACCTGGGCGCACGCACGCCGGAGGAGACCGCGGTCAGCATCGCCGCCGAGATCGTGGCGTTGCAGTGGGGCGGCACCGGCGCCCGGCTCACCGCTACCGCGGGCCGCATCCACGGCGACTGACCGGCCGGCCTCAGCGCCGAACGTAACGGCCGGTCACGATTCGGACCCGGGGCCGGAGGCGGCGCCGTCATCGGTGACGACCGAGCGGCGTAGCAGGCCGCGCACCCTGGTGCGGCCGTTCGCCTCGCCCAACGCCGGCCGGGCCGGCGGGGTGGTCTCGATGCCCAGCTCGTCGCGGATCGCCGCCTCGAACTGCTGTATCACCAGCGGCACCTGGGCGAGCAGCTCACGGAAGTGGGTCTCCGGCTGCACCCCGGGCCGGCCCGCCGGATTCATCTCGCCGTGCAGTTTCAGCAACAACAGGTGCACGGCGAGGGCGGCACTGCGTACCGGACCCGAGGCCAGCAGCCGCAACCGCATGAGGGCCGGCCCGACCTCGTCGACGTACGCCAGCGCCCCACCACCCGGCTTCTCCCCCGCGTCGTAGGCGGCGCGCAGCCGGTAGGTGGCGCGCTCGAAGACCGCGAGCAGCTCGACGTACGCCGCCTTGCGCTCCTCGTACCACCGGCGGGTGCGCTTGCGGCGGCTCAGCAGGTAGTCGTTGCGGGCCGTGACCAGGTGCACAGCGGCCGCGCCGGCCAGGGCGAACAGGGCGCACAGCAGGGGCAGCCCCCACCACGGGATGACAGACACGCCGACAACCGTAGCGACGCGGGAGCCGGTCGTAAGCCCAACCCGGATGGAGCCGGCGAAGTGTCGCCGGCTCCATCCGGGCCCGGTGATCAGTCGCGCAGGCAGATGTCGAACGGGTGGCCGCCCGGATCCAGCAGCACCCGCCAGCGCTCCGGGTTGGGCTGCTCGGCCGGCTTCGTCGCGCCGAACGCCAGCGCCTGCTCCTCCGCCTTGTCCAGGTCGTCGACGTAGAAGTCGAGGTGGTACCGCTTGGGAGCGGACTCCCGCGGCCAGCCGGGCGCCGAGTAACCGGGCAGCCGGCCGAAGCCGATGCTGGTCGACCCGTCCCCGATCATCGCGTAGTCGTCGGCGCTGTGCAGGACGTCCCAGCCGAGGACCCGGGAGTAGAAGGCGGCGAGCGCCGCCGGGTCCTCGGCGTCAAGGTTGATCATTGCCAAGGTGGCGATTCCGGTCATGCCCACGATCCTGCGACCGATGACTGACACCTGCTGTCAGGAACCGTCACTTGAGATAGACCAATCCGTCCAGCACGACGCCCGGGCGCCCGGGCGTGCCCTCCACCTGCGCGCGTACCGTGTGCCGGCCGCTCTGGCTCCACCAGCGCGACCACACCGCCTGCCGGTACCTCGTCGTCGGCGACCGCAGGTCGACGACGCCCTCGTCCACGCCGTCCACGAAGATCCGCACGCGCCCGGAGGCGGCTCCGCGGCTCACTACGAGCGCCGTCGACCGGCCGGTGAACGTCCAGGTCGCGGACGATCCGCCGGCGGTGGCGCCGAGCGCCACACCGCCGAGATACGCGGGGCCGGGCAGCGTGCGCCAGATGCCGGTCCGGCGGGCGGCGGCCTCCGACAACACCACCGGCGTACGGGTCACCGAGGCGGTCACGGCGTTGCCGGCGCGGTCCACCGCCCGTACCCCGAACGTCGTCGGCACGGCCGGCTTGATCGTCGAGTTCCGGCTGCGCGCGGTCGTGCCGAGCTCGACCGCGGAGGGCCGTACCAGCGCGACCGAGGCGAGGCCGTTGACGTCGCCGGCCGCCCAGGTCAGCGCCACCGGGACAGAGCCGGTCAGCTCACCCGGGCGCAGCACCACATCCGGTTCCTTCGTGAAGACCGGCGCGTCGGCGTCCGCGACGATCTTGCTGGTGAGCGCGGTGGACCGGCCGGACAGGTGCAGGGCCCGGACCGTCACCGTGTGCCCGCCGGGCGCCAGCCGCAGCAGCGCGGCGCGGTGCCAGCCGGGCGCGGCCAGCGCCAGCCGCCCGTCCACCCAGACCTCGAACCGGTTGATCAGCGCACTCGGCGTGCCGACCGTCCAGAGCGGGCGGATCAGGCCGCGGGTGAACAGCAGCGACCCGTGGCGGGCGGCGCCGCTCATCCCCGCCAGGCGCAGGTCCAGCGGCGCCGCCCCGGCGATCGCTCGGATCGCCGGCAGTTGGGCGTACAGCGAGTCGCCCGGGCATTCGGTGCGGCCCGCGTCGCGATGGCCGGCGATCCGGTCGAGGGTGACCCGCGTGCCCCGGGCGTACCGGTCGCTGCCGGCCGAGGTCAGGATCACCCGGCCGTTCGGCGGGTTGCCCCATGCGCCCAGCTTGTACGCGGCCACGGTGGCGACGGCGGTGCGCACCCCGGCCGAGAGGCCCGCCGCGTCGTACGTGCCGAGCACGGCGATCGAGCTGGCGTTGTTGTTGAAGCCCAGGGTGTGCGCGCCGAGCACCGAGCGCCCGACCCCGCCGGCGCGGCCCTCGAAGATCGTGCCGCACTTGTCGATGAGGAAGTTGTAGCCGATGTCGTCCCAGCCGCGGCTGCGCACCTGGTACGCCTGGATGCCACGGACGATGCCGGCCGACTCGGCGCAGCTGTAGCCGTTGCCGGTGGCCGTGTGGTGCACGAAGAAGACCTCGACCGGGCCGGTGTACTCGGGCGCGCCCTTGACGATCGCTTCGTCGGCCCCCCAGCCGGCCCGAGTGATCATGCGCGGCACCGGGCGCGCGGGGAGCGCCACCGCCGATTCGGGCGTCCGGCCCGGCGGCGCGGCGGAGATTGCCGGCACCGGCGAAGCGGGCCGTCGCGCGGTCGCGCGCGCCGGCTCGGCGTCCGGGTTGATCAGGTCCACGCGCAGACCCTCCGGCAGGGCTCGCCCGGCGGCCGTGACCTGCGCCTCGACGCCGTCGGAGGCTCCCACCCACAGCGGGTCGGTGGCGCCGCGCGCGTCACCGGTGCGGCGGCCGTCCGATTCCAGGCGCTGCCACGCACTCCACCGCCCGCTGCCGAGCGCCCGGGTCCGCACCCGGACAACCCCGTCCAAGCCGGTCGCCGGGTCCGCCCAGGTGACACCGATCAGGCTGAACGGCGCGGTTCCTCGCGGCGGCAACCTCCGCGCGGCCGCGGATCCGCCGATCTGCACCGTCTGCAGAGCGGGCGACGCGGCCGGCGACGGCATCTCCGCGACAGCCGGGAGCGCGGGCCACTTGATCTGCCCGGCGGCTCCCTGACTCAGGGCCGCTCCGGCGGCCAATGCCGCCAGCGTGGCGGCGGCGTGGCTCTTCGTCCGATTCCGGTACACGTGAACCCCCGTGGTCCTGGCTGATCGGCCATGTGCCACCTTGCCGCTTTGCGAGCGATCCGTCCCGAGAATCCCGAACTCGGCCGGACGATCAGCGTCACCGCGCGCCACGCGTGTCCGATATCTGAGCAATCCGTCCCGTAAGATGGGACTAAGGCGATCTTGGTATCGCCTCCCGGCCGTGTCGCGCGGTCACGACTCCAAGATCCGAAAGTGGGTTGCCGTGACCCTGGCATAACCGCCCACCCACCGTGGACCTTGGTATCCGGACCACACGCCGCCGGGGATACCACGCCAAGATCGGGCGCTGACGCCCGCGCCACCGCGCTGACCTCGACATTCCCCAGATCGACCCGCGACCTTGGCACCCCGACCACACCCGCGCGGGTCCGCGCGGGGCAACCGCGCCAAGATCGGGCGCGTGGCCTCGCGCCACCGCGCTGACCTCGACATCCCCGAATCGACCGGCGACCTTGGCACGCCATGCCCGCAGGAGGGTGGTCACGATTCCAAGATCGGGCATTCGGCGGGTCGGCTGGCGCGGTGACCTGCGGCGGGGTGGCCGGGCGCGGCCAGCACGGTGGATTTTGGCATCGTTCCCCCACGCCCACGTCGCCAGGGCACCAAGATCCCCAGTAGGACCGCCGGCAGCCGCCTCCACCAGGAACCTCCGGACACCCGCGCCGACCTTGGCACCGAGACAACGCGGCGGCGGAGGCGGGGAAACGGCGTCAAGATCGAGCGGACGACGCCCGCGCCACCGCGCTGACCTCACCCTTTCCCGGGCCGCCCCGCGACCTTGGAATCCCGATCACGCCGGCGCGGGGGCAGACCACACCCCCGCCGTCGTCGCTGGTTCTGACGGTGGCCTAGGCCGTACGCCGGTAGACCACGGCCTGCCACGGCCCGAGCGTCAGGTCCACGGGCGCCTGCGCGAGATTGGTCAGCACCAGCTCGGCGGACGACCACGCGGCGGCGTCCTCGATCTCGGCCCGCACCTCGTCGCCGCTGAAGTTGCCGATCACCAGGAGCTCGGTGCCGCCGAGCCGGCGGGTGAAGGCGTACAGCCGCTCGTCGTTCGGCAGCAGCATGGTGAAGTCGCCGTCGACCACGGCGGGCTCGGTGTGCCGCAGCTCGATCAGCCGCCGGTAGTAGTGGTAGACGGAGTCCGGGTCCTCCTGCTCGACCGCCGCGTTGATCTCCGTATGGTTCGGGTTGGCCGCGAGCCAGGGTGTTCCGGCGGTGAAGCCGGCGTGCGGCGAGGCGTCCCACTGCATCGGGGTGCGCGCGTTGTCCCGGCCGCGCGCCCGCAGCACGGCGAGCACCTCCTCGGGCGAGCGGCCCTCCTGGTCCACCGCCTGGGTGTACTGGCCGATCGCCTCGATGTCGCGGAAGTCGGCGATCGTCGGGAACGGACAGTTCGTCATTCCGAGCTCTTCGCCCTGGTAGATGTACGGCGTTCCGCGGTGCAGGTGCAGCACGGTGCCGAGCATCTTGGCGGAGGCGGCGCGGTACGGCGGGCTGTCGTCGCCGTAGCGGGAGACCGCCCGCGGCTGGTCGTGGTTGTTCCAGTAGAGGCTGTTCCAGCCGGTCTCGGCGAGCCCGGTCTGCCACCGGTTGAAGATGCCCTTGAGGGTGGTGAGCTGGAGCGGGATCAGCCGCCACGGGTCACCGCCACGGTCCACCCAGACATGGTCGAACTGGAAGACCATGTCGACCTCCTGCCGCGCCTGGTCGGTGAACAGGACCGCCTCCTCCACCGTCACGCCCGGCATCTCGCCGACCGCGAGCAGCTCCGGGCGGCCGGCGAAGACCCGCTCGTGCATCTCGTGCAGGAACTCGTGGTTCCGCGGGCCGTTGATGTAGCTCGCCGACCCGTCGCCGTACGCCGAGCCCGCGATGACCCGCCCGTCCGGCAGCGCGCCGCCCGGAGACTGCACAGCCTTGGAGATCATGTTGATGACGTCCATCCGGAAGCCGTCCACGCCCCGGTCGAGCCACCAGCGCATCATCTCGTAGACCGCCTCGCGGACCGCCGGGTTCTCCCAGTTGAGATCGGGCTGCTTGCGGGAGAACAGGTGCAGGTAGTACTCGCCGGTCTTCTCGTCGTACTCCCAGGCCGGGCCGCCGAAGGCGGACCCCCAGTTGGTGGGCTCGGCGCCGGGCGTGCCCGGTTCGAGGCCGGGCCGCGCCGGCCGCCACCAGTACCAGTCCCGCTTGGGGTTGTCGGTGGACGAGCGGCTCTCGACGAACCACGGGTGCTCGTCCGAGGTGTGGTTCACGACCAGGTCCATGATCAGCTTCATGCCCCGCTGGTGGACGCCCCGCAGCAGCTCGTCGAAGATCTCCAGGGTGCCGAACAGCGGGTCGATGTCCTGGTAGTCGCTGATGTCGTAGCCGTTGTCGTCCTGCGGCGACCGGTAGACGGGCGACAGCCACAGCACGTCGACGCCGAGGCCGGCCAGGTAGTCCAGGTGATCGATGATGCCGCGCAGGTCGCCCATGCCGTCGCCGTCGGCGTCGGCGAAGCTGCGCGGGTAGATCTGGTAAACCACCGCGCTCTTCCACCAGAGATCCGTCATGCGTCTTCTCTAACACGATTACGAGCGGGTAAACGTGCAGGCATACTGAGAAAGTGATTACGACCCGAAAACGGCTTTTGTCATGAAGGTAGCTCTCCTGGGGCCGATCGCCTGGCGTACACCACCACTGCACTACGGGCCGTGGGAACTGATCACCGGCCTGCTCGCCGAGGGGCTCACCGCGCGCGGCGTGGACGTGACGCTCTTCGCCACCCTGGACTCGGTCACCAGCGCCACGCTCGACGGCGTCAGCCCGACCGGGTACGAGGAGAGCGACGAGATCGACGGCCGCGTCTGGGAGGCGCTGCACGTCAGCCACGCGCTCGCCCGGTCGGCCGAGTTCGACCTGGTCCACAACCACCTGGACTGGCTGCCGCTGGCCTTCTCGGCGCACTGCGCGGCCCCGATGCTCACCACGGTCCACGGCTTCTCCGGGCCGCACATCCTGCCGGCGTACCGGCGGGCGCGGTCGGCATTCGTCTCCATCTCCGACAGCGACCGCTCGCCGGACCTGGACTACGTCGCGACGGTCTACCACGGCATCGACGTCGACGCCCTGCCGGTGAACCCCGCCGGCGGGGACGACCTGATCCTGTTCGGGCGCATCCACCCGGACAAGGGCACCGACCTGGCCATCGAGATCGCCCGCCGGGCCGGCCGGCGGCTGGTGATGGCCGGCATCGTGCAGGACCGGGCGTACTTCACCGAGCTGATCGAGCCGCGGATCGACGGCGACCGGGTGGTCTACCTCGGGTCGGTGGGGCCGGATCGCCGCGCGGCGGTGCTGGGCTCCGGGGCGGCGCTGCTGCATCCGATCCGGTTCGCCGAGCCGTTCGGGCTCTCCGTGGTGGAGTCGATGGCCTGCGGGACGCCGGTCGTAGCGTACCGGCGAGGATCGATGCCGGAAGTGGTCGACGAGGGAATAACCGGACGATTGGTATCGGACGTGTCGGAAGCGGTCGAAGCCGTGGCCGCGATCGGCGATCTCGATCGTGTCGTTTGTGCGGCGCGGGCGCGGGAACGTTTCGCGGTGAGCCGGATGGTCGACGACTACCTGGCGATTTACCGGAAAATCAACAAGGAATAGCTGGATCTTGTTAACGTCGCAATGTGAATTGCACGTTAATCGGGGTTAATTCCCGGAGCGTCGCAATGGCGGATACGCGGGGCGCGTGGCACCGCGCCGGCGTGCCCTGAGTTGTGCTGCGGGGAGGCAGCCGCGAACGAGAAAGGCCCTGTCATGCCCGCCACCTACGGCTTTCTGAGCACCTACCCGCCGACCCAATGCGGTTTGGCGACCTTCAATGCGGCCCTCGCCACCCACCTGAATGGCGGCGGTGCCGGCGTCGTCCGGCTGCTCTCCCGGGACAGCCTCAGCGGCGGCATCGAGCTCGACCGGGCGGCTCCGCGAGTCGTGCACACCTGGCACACCGACACCCCGGGCGGGTGGCGGGCCGCGGCCAACGCGCTCAACCGCTTCGACGTGGCGATCGTCCAGCACGAGTACGGCATCTTCCCCGGCGACGCCGGTGCCGAGGTGCTGCCGCTGCTGCGCGCGCTCACCGTCCCCTCGATCGTCGTGCTGCACACCGTGCTGAGCAGCCCCGACCCGCTGCAGCGCAAGGTGCTGGAGCGGATCGCGGCCAGCGCCGACGCGCTGGTGACCATGACGGACACCGCCCGGCAGCGGTTGATCTCCGGGTACGCCGTGGAGTCCCGCAAGATCTCGGTCATCCCGCACGGCGTGGCCAGCCACCCGGGCCTCGGCGACGCCCCGCGCGCCGACCGCGGGCGGCCGCACCTGCTGACCTGGGGCCTGCTCGGGCCCGGCAAGGGCATCGAGTGGGCGCTGCGGGCGCTGGCCCTGCTTCGTGACGTCGAGCCGCGGCCGCGGTACACGGTCGCCGGCCGCACGCATCCGAAGGTCCTCGAGCAGTTCGGCGACGCGTACCGGGACTCGCTCAAGGCCCTCGCCGCCGAGCTGGGCGTGACCGACGCGGTCCGCTGGGACGACGTCTACCTGGATCAGGACGATCTGGCCCGGCTGATCCGCTCGGCCGACGTGGTGGTGCTGCCGTACGACTCGACCGAGCAGGTCACCTCCGGCGTGCTGATCGAGGCGGTCGGTGCCGGCGTACCGGTGGTCGCCACCGAGTTCCCGCACGCGGTCGAGCTGCTGGCGGACGGCCCGGGCCTGCTCGTGCCGCACCAGGATCCGGACGCCATGGCGGCCGCCATCCGGCACGTGATCGCCGAGCCGGGCCTCGCCGGCCGGCGGCCCGCCCTGACCGGGACGCCGACCCTGCGCTGGCCCGCGGTGGCCGCGCGGTACCAGGCGCTCGCCGCCCACCTGCTCGCCGTCCGCGCCCCGCTCGCCGCCTCCGTGTCCGCATGAGCGTCGGACTGCGGCTGGTGCCGCCGCCGATCCAGCTCGCCGACGCACCGGAACCGAGCTGGAACCACATCGCCCGGCTCTCCGACGACACGGGCCTGCTCGAACACGCCCGCAACGCGACCGTCCGGCGCGAGCACGGCTACTGCGTCGACGACGTGGCCCGGGGCCTGCTGGTGGCCAGCCGCGAACCGCGCCCGGGCGCGCAGGTCGTCGAGCTCGCCGAACGGTACCTGGCGTTCCTCACCTACGCGCAGGGCCCGGACGGCGGCTTCCGCAACCGGATGAGTTACGACCGGCGCTGGTGCGACGAGCCGTCGACCGGCGACTGGTGGGGCCGCGCGCTGTGGGGCCTGGGCACCGCCGCCGCCCGGTCGACGGTGCCGTGGATCCGCCGGGAGGCGCTGACCGCGTTCCGGCGGGGCACCCGGCAGCGCTCGCCGTGGCCGCGGGCGATGGCCTTCGCCGGGCTCGGCGCGGCCGAGGTGCTGCGCGCCGATCCGCGCGCGGAGGACGCCGCGGGCCTGCTCGCCGACGCCGCCACCGTGATCGGCCTGCCGGCCGCCGACCCGCACTGGCCGTGGCCGGAGCCCGAGCTGACTTATTCGAACCCGGCCCTGGCCGAGGTGCTCATCGCGGCGGGCGACCTGCTCGGCGACGAGCCGCTGCTGCGCGCCGGAATGCGGATGCTGACCTGGCTGTGCGGCATGCAGGAGCACCGGGGACATCTGTCCACCGTGCCGGTCGGCGGCTGGCGCCCCGGCGTGCCCCGGCACCGCTTCGACCAGCAGCCGATCGAGGCCGCCGCCACTGCGGACGCCTGCGCGACGGCCTCGGCGGCGACCGGGGACGAGCACTGGGACGGCCAGCTCTTCCGGGCGATCGCCTGGTTCCTCGGCGACAACGACACCCAGACGGTGATGTACGACCCCCTGACCGGCGGTTGTTATGACGGATTGAAAGAGGAAGGTCCTAATCTGAACCAAGGAGCCGAATCCACCCTCGCGCTCGTCGCCACGTTGCAGCACGCTCGCACGCTGGCGAACCGGAGCGCGACCCTACCGTCAGGCGACCCAGCGTGACCGCAACCATGAATACACAGACCTTCCTCACCCGCCACGACATCGTCATGGAGCCGGACGACCGGCGCGTGGCGATCAAGCTGTTCGTTCCCGGCGAGGACGCCCAACTGGTGCAGAACCGGGCGTCCAGCCTGATCGAGCGCATCCTGCGGCTCGACGACGCGGAGGCGGCACGGCAGCTCGAGGACGTGCTGGCCCGCTTCGCCGGACGCCACCACGACCTCTGCGGCGTGTTCCAGCACCACTACGATCTGGTCGCGCACCGCGTACCGCCGCACATCGAACTGTCCCCGACGGCTCGCACGCTCATCGGGGCGTACTTCAGCCACGAGTACTCGGTCGAGGCGGCCGCGCTGTGCAACCCGTCGATGGTTCCGCATCCCGACCAGGCCGGAGTCGAGCCGGGCCAGCTGCGGGTGGCGATCAGCCTGCGGCAGATCGGCGAGGGACACATCTCGTCGATCGGCTTCTGCTCGGCGATCCTCGGGCCGGGCGACCGGATCCGGATGGAGGACCGCGCCGGCCCGCTCATGATCGGCCAGCGGATCGGCGCGCAGCACTGGCGCAACCAGCTGTCGGCCGCGCTGATCGACCTGGACATCGACAACGAGGCCTCGGCGTACCTGGTGTCGGCCCTGCCGGAGCGCTTCACCGACGAGGAGTTCGAGGACGTCGTCGGCCATGTCCCGGCCGAGCTGTTGGCGCGCCCGACGAGCCAGGAGACCCTCGACCGGATCCGGCACATCGTCTCCGAGGACTACGCGGTGGCCTTTCCCGCGACGATGTCGATGCACCAGCGGGTGCTCTGGCCGGCTACGCCCGCGGAACGCAACGGCATGGAGGACGCCCGCTTCGTCCAGGTGATCGAGGCCGACGGGCGGCCCGCCTACCAGGCGACCTACACCGCCTACGACGGTCGGCACATCTCCGGCCGGGTGATCTTCAGCCGCGATCTACGGCACTTCGAGGTGACCAGGCTGCACGGCCCGGCCGCCCGCAACAAGGGCGTGGCGATGTTCCCCCGCTACGTGGGCGGCCGGAAGCTGGCCCTGTGCCGCGCCGACGGCGAGACGCTCGGCCTGAGCGTACGGGACGAGCAGAACCGCTGGCAGCAGGCCGTCCCGCTGCTGAAGCCGCACCGCGGCTGGGACCTCATCCAGGTGGGCAACTGCGGCTCGCCGGTGGAGACCGAGGCGGGCTGGCTCGTGCTGACCCACGGCGTGGGCCCGATGCGGCGGTACGCGATCGGGGCGATGCTGCTGGACCTGGACGACCCGGCGCGGGTCATCGCGGATCTGCCGGACGGGTTGCTGGAACCGGACGCGAGCGAGCGCGAGGGTTACGTGCCGAACGTCGTCTACTCGTGCGGCGGTCTCGCGCACGGCGGACGCTTCTGGCTGCCGTACGGGGCCGGCGACGTGCGGGTCGGCTTCGCGAGCATGCCGCTGGACGCGTTGCTGGACCGGATGGTGCCCATCGGCCGCTGAGTCACCCCACCGTGCCGGCCACCACCCAGATGGTCAGGACGGCGAGGAAGTCGCCGCGCGCACCGGCGGCGTCGACGTAGCCGAACCACTCGTCGCGCAGCCCGGGCGGCGTCATCCACGCCTGCTCCGGCACCATCGGGTTGACCATCGGAAGCACCACCGCTGCCGAGGACGGGT
>Ga0081539_10006043_pt1 | contig 11860 bp, 9 predicted proteins | sample TabmetS4T2R2_FD_71023 | JGI IMG/M metagenome (GOLD analysis project Ga0081539, IMG submission 71023) | Tabebuia heterophylla rhizosphere microbial communities from the University of Puerto Rico - S4T2R2 | ecosystem: Host-associated > Plants > Roots > Rhizosphere ...
GCAGGTAATCGAGCCGGCGCAGCAGGCCCTTGAAGTCGCCGACGCCGTCGCCATTGGCGTCCATATAGGTGCCGACTGAAAGGCAATAGATCACGCCATTCTTGTACCAGAGGTCATCGATCATGCGGACGCCGTCCCTCACCGGTCCGCCTCGCGCTTGCCTCAGCGGCTAGGGGATAAGCGGTGAGGCCGGGTCGGGTTCCGCCTCCGCCGTCGTCCCGGCCTTGAGCCGGGACCCATAACCCAGGGCGTTCGTTGTTGCGCGAAGCTGTGGCTCCAGCGGGGCGCAACAACAGAGCGCGGTGGTTATGGGCCCCGCTTTCGCGGGGACGACGTGTGGCGAGAGCGTGCAAGACTACCGCTTGATCTGCGCCTTTAGCGTATCCTCGACGACGCGGTCGAACGAGGAGGCCTTCGGCGGCACCTTGGCGCGCTGCTCGGCGACGTATTTGTCGCGCTTGGCGACCAGCGCGGCGAGCTTCTCGTTCAGCGCCTTGCGTTGGCTCATCTGCTTGTTGACTTCCTCGACGCGCTGCTCGGGCTTCAGCGAGCGCAGATTGTCGGGCAGGTCTTCCTCCTTGATGGTGGAGAAGCTGCTGCGGCCGGCGCTAACGTCGGCGACGAGATCGCCGTCGCCGGTGACGGCTTCGGATGTCGCCTTGGAGCGCTTGTTGAGGTAGCTCGCCATCTCGGACGCCTGCGCCGGCGCGGCGGCGGCGACCTCGGACAATTGCTTGGTCTTGCCTTCGGTGCGCTTCTGCAGGTGTTTTGGGCCGTAGGGGATCACGGTGCCGTTGATCTCGCGCTGCAGGATAATGATCTCCTCGTCGAACGGCGTCTCGATCAGCACCACCTCGCCGCCGTCCTGCGGGATCGGAATGAAGCGGCCATTGCCGTGCTGGGCGATGTCGCGCCAGATCCGCGCGGTGTCCTGGGCGTTGCCGGCCAGCACCGCGTTGACGATGATGTCCTTCTGCTTGGCCACCGACAGGGTCACCGAATATTTGGTGTCCTGCGCATAGTCCATGTGCGGCGGCGCGTCGCCGACCAGAAATACGATCCGCCGGACATCGGCACCGCCGCTCCATTGCATCTTGTTGACGGCGACATCGAGCGCCTCGTTGACGCTCTCTGGCCAGTCGCCGCCGCCACGGGCCTTCAGCTCCAGCAAATGGGCGTAGAGATCCTGGATGTCTGTGGTGAGGTCGATCTTTTTGGTCACATAGTCGTCGCCGATGTCGCGATAGGCGACGAGGCCCATGCGGATGTCGGCGTCGGGGTTGGAATCGACGATCGCGGTGGCGATCGACCAGATCTTGCGCTTGGCGCCTTCGATCAGCCCGCCCATCGATCCCGTGGTGTCGAGCACGAAGGCGACTTCGACGGCGGGCTTGGCGGAGGCCTGGGACAGGCCGCCGGCGAGGGGAAGGGCGGCGAGAGCAAATGCGAGCGAGCGAAGCGTGGTGCGTGACTTCATGGATTCCTCCAGATGTTTCGTCCCCTCAAAACCCAAGTTCCACCGGCTTGGCGGTGGGCCTGTGGCCGAAAACAAGGCGGGCCGGGGTCGAAATTGCGGCTGTTGGTGCGCTGGTCCGCCTGTTGGACGGTGCGAAATCGGTTATGGTTCGAGGGATGGAATCGCCTGTCCGCCAGATCAGCCTTGTGCCGCCGCCCGACCGTCGCCAGTCAGAGACGGCGCTCGCGATCGCGCGCGGCACCGCGCGGCTATTACGCTCACTGGGATTTTCCTGCATCAGCGAGCTGCCGCTGCCGTCGGGCCGGCGCGCCGATCTCGTGGCGCTGAACGAGCGCGGCGAAATCTGGATCGTCGAGATCAAGTCATCGGTGGAAGATCTGCGCGCCGACCAGAAATGGCAGGACTACCGGATGCATTGCGACCGGCTGTTCTTCGCCTTCACGCAGGATCTGCCCTGCGAAATCTTTCCGGAAGATACCGGCCTGATCATCGCCGACGCCTATGGCGCGCATCTGCATTGCGAGGCGCCCGAACATCGCCTGGCGGCCGCGACGCGCAAATCGATGACGGTGCGGTTCGCCATGGCCGCCGCACAACGGATCAATCGCCTGGTCGATCCGCAGGGGCATGAGTTTTAGAAAAGTGCCGTAGGATGGGTAGAGCGCAGCGAAACCCATCGCCACGAACGCCGGCGTTGATGGGTTTCGCTGCGCTCTACCCATCCTACAAGTTTCGTATTCGTGGAATCAGCGCGGCGCGCGCTTCGCCAGAATGCGCTGCAAGGTGCGGCGGTGCATGTTGAGCCGCCGTGCGGTTTCCGAGACGTTGCGATTGCACATCTCATAGATGCGCTGGATATGCTCCCAGCGCACGCGATCCGCTGACATCGGGTTTGACGGCAGCTCGGATTTCTCGGTGCCGCTGGCGAGCAACGCGGCCACCACGTCGTCGGCATCCGCGGGCTTGGAGAGATAGTCCACCGCGCCCATCTTCACCGCGGTCACGGCGGTGGCGATGTTGCCGTAACCGGTGAGCACGATGGTGCGCGCATCGGGCCGCTTGCGCTTCAGCGCCGACACCACATCGAGCCCGTTGCCGTCGCCGAGTCTCAGGTCCACCACGGCAAATGCCGGCGCCGCCTTGTTGATCTGCGCCAGCCCATCGGTCACGGTGTCGCAGGATGTCACCGCGAAGCCGCGGGTTTCCATGGCGCGCGACAGGCGCTCCAGAAACGGCTTGTCGTCCTCGACGATCAGCAGCGAGCGGTCGGTGAGATCGTTCAGTTCGGCGATGGCGTTCAAGGCAGGGTATCCCCGGGTTGCGGACTTAGTGCACTATATCAGCATATGGCGCGCCGCTTTTGCAGTGCCAAGGGGCCCAAAGGTCGCGTGATGGCGCTTTCCCCGGCCCTTAACGCAATTCTAATTGGCTGATCCTGCAACGGATTAGGAGGGTTCCTCGGTCTCAAAACGGGCGCGCGGCCACACGATCTGGACCACGGCGCCGTGATCAGGAAACGTCCGGTTTGAGAACGAAACCTTGGCGCCGGTGCGCTCCAGCAGCGTGCGGGCGATGAACACGCCAAGTCCGAGCCCGCTGCGCCCGCTTTGCGCCTCATCGGCGCTGCGCCGCCGCGACAAATAGGGCTCGCCGATCCGTTTCAGCATGTCGGGCGCGATGCCCGGGCCATCGTCGGAAATGACGATTTCGACCGTCTCCGCATTCCACCAGGCGTTAACCTCGACGGTGGTCCGTGCGAAATCGACGGCGTTCTCCAGGATATTGCCGACGCCATAGAGGATCGCCGGGTTTCGTGCGCCCTTCGGTTCCCGCGTGGCTGCGACAGCTAGCCGCACCTTGATCGCAACGCCGAAATCGCGGTGCGGCGCCACCGCCTCCTCGATCAGCGTCGATAGCGGCATCAGGTCGAACGGCGCGCCGGAGGAGGAAAGCTGGGTGATCTTGGCCAGAATGTCGCGGCAGCGCTGCGCCTGCTCGCGCAGCGTCTTCAGGTCGGAGGCCAATTGGTCATTGCCGTCGACGGTCCTTTCCAGCTCCCGCGAAATCAGGAAGATCGTCGACAGCGGCGTGCCGAGTTCATGCGCCGCAGCCGCGGCCAGCCCGTCGAGCTGGGTCAGATGCTGCTCGCGCGTCAGCACCAGCTCGGTCGCGGCGAGCGCATCGGAAAGCTTGCGCGCTTCCTCCGTCGCCTGGAACGCGTACAGGCTGGTGACGCCGATCGCGAGCAGGATCGAGAGCCAGACGCCGAGCAGATAGATCGGTGGCAGCACCAGCGGGTCTTCGCTGTCCCAAGGCAGCGGCAAATGGAAGAACACCAGCGCCGAGGCGCAGGCCATCGCCAGCAGGCCGAGGCCGATCGTCAGGCGGATCGGCAGCACCGCCGCCGAGATCAGCACCGGCGCGAGGAACAGGAACGAAAACGGGTTCTGCAAGCCGCCGGTGAGGAACAGCAGCGCCGCCAGTTCGACGATGTTGAGCGCGAGCAGCGCGGCGGCATAGACCGGCTCCAGCCGCTGCATCGGGTTGAACGCCACCTGCAGCGCGAGATTGAGCAGCGCAGCGACGCCGACAATGGCGATGCAGGGGATGATGGGGACGTCGAATTCCAGTCCCCGCGCGACGACGAAGATCGCGGTGAGCTGGCCAAGCGCCGCCAGCCAGCGCAGCCGGAGGATCGTATCGAGACGGACAAAGCGGTGCGGATGACGGAAGTCGGAAGCGGCATCGTCGGACATGTCTGGAGTTTAGCCGTGCGGGCGGGCGATCACAAATGAGCGATCCGCGCGGTATGAAGAGGGGCCTGCATGGTTCGAGACGCACGGCGTTGCCGCGCTCCTCACCATGAGGGGATAGTCTGTCCGCGTGGAAAAGGGCTTTGACCCTCATGGTGAGGAGCCGCGAAAGCGGCGTCTCGAACCATGCAGGTCCGCCTGCTGCCGAAGGGTGCAAAGCCTTGCGCTACCAGCCCTGATGGCTCAATGAACAGACAGAAATGGTCAACAGCGATGCCACGCCACCACCATCGCCCGCGGCCGGGCCGGAAAGCCCCGCCGCGATCGAGGTCGCGCATTTGATAAAACTCTACAAGACCACGCGCGCGGTCGACGACATCTCGTTCAAAATCGCGCGCGGCAGCGTCACCGGGCTGCTCGGCGGCAACGGCGCCGGCAAGACCACGACAATCGCGATGATCATGGGGCTGGTGCTGCCGACCTCGGGCCGGGTCCGGGTGCTGGGCCATGCCATGCCCGAACAGAGTGCCGACGTGCTCGGGAGGATGAATTTCGAAAGCCCCTATGTCGACATGCCGATGCGGCTGACGGTGCGGCAGAACCTCACCATCTTCGGCAAGCTTTATGCCGTAAAGGATTTGCAGGAGCGCATCGCGCAGCTCGCCTCCGATCTGGACCTCAATGACTTTCTCGACCGCGCCAACGGAAAACTCTCGGCGGGGCAGAAGACGCGCGTCGCACTGGCGAAGGCGCTGATCAACGAGCCTGAGCTGCTCCTGCTCGATGAGCCGACGGCCTCGCTCGATCCCGACACCGCCGACTGGGTGCGCCAGCATCTTTTGACCTACCGCAAGACCCACGACGCCACGATCCTGCTCGCCTCGCACAACATGCTGGAAGTGGAGCGGCTGTGCGACCGCGTCATCATCATGAAGCGCGGCCGCATCGAGGATGACGACAGTCCCGACCAGATCATGGCGCGCTACAACCGCACCACGCTGGAAGACGTCTTCCTCGACGTCGCGCGCGGCCGGGTCGCGGAGGGGACACCATGAGCGAAATCGCCCATCACGCCATTTCCGCGCATCGCATCCAGGCGATGGTGCTGCGCTACTGGTATCTTCTGATGTCGTCCTGGCCGCGGCTCTTGGAGCTGATCTACTGGCCGGCGCTGCAGATCATCACCTGGGGCTTCCTGCAGAACTACATCGCACAGAACGACAATTTCTTTGCCCGCGCCGGCGGCACGCTGGTCGGCGCGGTGATCCTGTGGGACATCCTGTTCCGCGGCCAGCTCGGCTTTTCCATCTCGTTCCTCGAGGAGATGTGGGCGCGCAACCTCGGCAACCTGATGATGAGCCCGTTAAAGCCGACCGAGTTTCTGATCTCGCTGATGGTCATGAGCCTGATCCGGCTCGCCATCGGCGTCATCCCGATGACGCTGCTGGCGCTGTTCTTCTTCGATTTCAATTTCTTCGCGATCGGGCTGCCGCTGATCGCCTTCTTCTGCAACCTGATCTTCACCAGCTGGTCGCTCGGGATTTTTGTCTCCGGCCTGGTGCTGCGCAACGGGCTCGGGGCCGAGAGCATCGTCTGGACGCTGATGTTCGGCCTGATGCCGCTCGCCTGCGTCTATTACCCGGTCGCGGTGCTGCCGGCCTGGCTGCAGGGCGTCGCCTGGATCCTGCCGCCTACCTACGTGTTCGAGGGCATGCGCGCGCTTTTGATCGATCACGTCTTCCGGAGCGACCTGATGATCTGGTCGCTCGCCATCAATGCGGTGCTGTTCGCTGCCTCGTTTACGATCTTTCTTGCCCTCTTGCGCAGCGCCAAACGGGTCGGATCTCTGCTCGGGGGTGGCGAATAAGTCACTATTCCCGTGGATTCCCGCGGGTTTTTGCTTTTTGGCCCCGTAGAACTACCGCTCGGCGCATTGACGCTTAATTACGCATTCGGCAGTATGCTGCGTCGCAAAACAGGGATCATGGTAAATGCCGATTGGTGAGTTTGGCGGCGCACCGCCGCTGGTGGCCGAAGGCAGTCCGGCGCTTACGACGCCGATGTACTGGATGTACGAATTGGGCCACGCGTCGCTCAATCCGGCACGCGCCGTGACCGACGCCACCAAGATCCTGTTTCAAAATCCCCTCAATCCGTGGTCTCACACGCAGTTCGGCAAGTCGATCGCCGCGGCCTGCGAATTGTTCGAACGGACCACGCGCCGTTACGGCAAGCCCGAATGGGGGCTCGATTTCACCGAAGTCAACGGCATCCAGACCCCGGTCGAGGTCCGCTCGATCTGGGAAAAGCCGTTCTGCCGCCTCTTGCATTTCGATCGCAAGCTGACGCGGCCGCTGCGCAGCCCCCATCCGCGCGTGCTGATCGTGGCGCCGATGTCCGGCCACTACGCGACGCTGCTGCGCGGCACGGTCGAGGCCTTCCTGCCGACGCATGAAGTCTACATCACCGATTGGGCGGATGCGCGCATGGTCCCGCTTGCCGAGGGCCGCTTCGATCTCGACGACTACATCGACTACATCATCGAGATGCTGCACGTGCTCGGCGGCAACATGCATGTGATCGCGGTGTGCCAGCCCTCGGTGCCGGTGGTGGCGGCGGTCTCCGTGATGGAAGCCGCGCGCGATCCCTTTGTGCCGCTGTCGATGACGCTGATGGGCGGCCCGATCGATACCCGCCGCAACCCGACCGCGGTGAACAACCTCGCCGAAGAGCGCGGCATCGAATGGTTCCGCAACCACGTCATCACCAAGGTACCGTTCCCGCATCCCGGCGTGATGCGCGACGTCTATCCGGGCTTTCTGCAGTTGTCCGGCTTCATCACCATGAATCTCGACCGCCACACCGACGCGCACAAGGCGCTGTTCAATAATCTGGTGAAGGGCGACGGCGACATGGTCGACAAGCACCGCGAATTCTACGACGAGTATCTCGCGGTGATGGATCTGACCGCCGAGTATTACCTGCAGACCGTCGACGTCGTGTTCGTCAAGCACGCGCTGCCCAAGGGCGAGATGACCCATCGCGGCAAGCCGGTCGATCCCTCAAAGATCCATCGCGTGGCGCTGATGACGGTGGAGGGCGAGAAGGACGACATCTCCGGGCTCGGTCAGACCGAAGCGACGCACGCTTTGTGCCCGCATATTCCCGATCATCGCCGCGTGCATTACGTGCAGAAGGGCGTCGGGCACTACGGCGTGTTCAACGGATCGCGATTCCGTTCCGAGATCGTGCCGCGCATCTCCGATTTCATGATGTCGGCGGCCAATACAACGGTGTCAGTGGCCAATACCAAGCCGACATTGGTTCGCGCCGCTGAATAGGCGCGATTGCCGCGTCGGTTCCAGGCCGGCGATAAGCTGCTGATAAGATTCAAACATTCCAATTTTCGGTCGAATCAAGGGGTGAGTTCAGACTCACTCCTTGAGGCCCGTTAAGCGGCCGGTTTGAGACCGAGTTCCACCCAAAATTTCGGGTTCCAGCCCCAGCCTATAGGGGGCGTCCAGCCATGAGCCCCTGTATATTGGGCAAATGATTTGTTTTTGCGTCGGGCAATTTAGATGCGATTTCCCTGGCGGCGGATATGGCAGAATCCGGGCGTACTCCTACTCCCCGGACTTCAAGACATGGCTACTCGCGCCCTCCTTTATCGGCGGCCCGCCGAACCCGCGACCATTTTGGTCAAGCACGGCTCGCAAGTCTTTGCGATCAGGATGCGCCGGCATCGCCGCGCGCGCCGCTACACCCTTCGCATCCATCCGACCGATCGCGAAGCCATCCTGACCATGCCGCCGCGCGGCACGATCGTGGAAGCCAGGGAGTTTGCGCAACTCCATGGCGGCTGGATCGCCGCGCGTCTCGGCCGTCTGCCGAAGGCCGCCCCCTTTCAACCCGGCACCATCGTGCCGCTGCGCGGCGTGCCGCACCGCCTGGTGCATCGCGCCGGTGAGCGCGGCACGGTGTGGACCGAAACCCGCGACAGCGGCGAAAAGATCCTGTGCGTGGCGGGCGACTACGAGCACATGGACCGCCGCGTCCACGACTTCCTCAAGCGCGAGGCGCGTAAGGATCTGCACAAGGCGTCGCTCGCCTATGCCGCGGAACTTGGCGTGCGGGTCCGGCGGGTCTCGATCCGCGACCAGTCGAGCCGCTGGGGTTCGTGCACCTCGGCGGGCTCACTGTCCTATTCCTGGCGCCTGATCCTCGCGCCACCCTATGTGCTCGACTATCTCGCCGCCCATGAGGTCGCCCATCTCGTCGAGATGAACCATTCGCCGCGGTTCTGGCGCGTGGTCGGCCGCATCTGCGACCATGTCGATCGCGCCAAGCGCTGGCTCGACACCCACGGCAACGACCTGCACCGCTACGGGGTGGAGGATTAGCCCTCGTGTCCCGGACGCGGTGCAGCGCTCTTCGCGCTGCTCCGCAGAGCCGGGACCCACACCAGTGTCGGCCCCGGATCAGCAGCGCACCGCTCCGCGCTGCGCAGCATCCGGGGAACGCGCAGCCGGCTCCGATGCTACGCCCCCGCCTTGCCCCGCCCGCTCTTCTCCGCCGCACGTCGCAAGGCCTCCGCCAGTGCGCCGCCCTGCTCCTGCGCCTTGCGCGGCGCGGACGACGTCATCGACGCCTTGGAAAATTCGCGCGGCTTGCCTTGCGGCGCCCGGTCGCTCTTGGCGCCGACTTCGTCGTCGAGCCGCAGCGTCAGCGCGATACGCTTGCGGGCGACTTCGACCTCCAAAACCTTGACCTTGACGATGTCGCCCGGCTTCACCACCTCGCGCGGGTCCTTGATGAAGTTCTTCGACATCGCCGAGATGTGCACCAACCCATCCTGATGCACGCCGATATCGACGAAGGCGCCGAACGCCGCGACGTTGGTCACCGTGCCCTCAAGGATCATGCCGCGCTTGAGGTCCTTGATCTCCTCGACGCCCTCCTTGAACACCGCGGCCTTGAACGCCGGGCGCGGGTCGCGACCGGGCTTTTCCAGTTCGCGCAGGATGTCGGTCACCGTAGGCAGGCCAAACGTGTCGTCAACGAAGGCCTGCGGCTTCAACTGGCGCACGATCTCGGCATTACCGAGCAGCGTCTTGATGTCGCTCTTGCTCGCCGCGAGGATCCGCCGCACCACCGGATAGGCCTCGGGGTGCACGCCCGACGAATCCAGCGGGTCTTCCCCGCCGTTGATGCGCAGGAATCCGGCGCACTGCTCGAACGCCTTTGGTCCGAGCCGCGGCACTTCCTTCAGCGCCTTCCGCGACTTGAAGGGGCCATTGGCGTCGCGGTGCTGCACGATGCTCTGCGCCAGGCCTGCGCCGATTCCCGACACCCGCGCCAGCAGCGGCGCGGAAGCGGTGTTGGCGTCAACGCCAACGGCGTTCACGCAGTCCTCCACCACGGCATCGAGCGAGCGCGCCAGTTTGGTTTCGCCGAGGTCGTGCTGATACTGCCCGACGCCGATCGCCTTCGGATCGATCTTGACGAGTTCGGCGAGTGGATCCTGCAGGCGTCGTGCGATCGAGACCGCGCCGCGCAAGGTGACGTCGAGGTCTGGTAGTTCTTCGGAGGCGAAGGCCGAGGCCGAGTAGACCGACGCGCCGGCCTCCGACACCACGATCTTCGACATCTTCAGATCCGGCAGCATCTTGACCAGTTCGGTCGCCAGCTTATCGGTCTCGCGTGAGGCGGTGCCGTTGCCGATCGCGATCAGGTCGACCTTGTGCGTGACCGCGAGCTTGCCGAGGATCGCCAGCGCCTCATTCCACTGCCGCTGTGGCTCGTGCGGATAAATCGTGGTGGTCGCCACCACCTTGCCCGTCGCGTCGACGATGGCGGTCTTGACGCCCGAGCGGTAGCCGGGGTCGAGCCCCATGGTGACGCGCGCGCCGGCCGGCGCCGCCAGCAGGAGATCGCGCAGGTTCGAGGCGAACACGCGCACGCCCTCGGCCTCAGCGGCGGTCCAGAGCCGCATCCGCAGGTCGATGTTGAGATGCACCTGGATCTTCGTGCGCCACGCCCAGCGCGCGGTATCGATCAGCCAGCGGTCGCCCGGCCGGCCCTGGTCGGTGATGCCGAAGCGCTGCATGATCTTCAGCTCATAGGTGCCGGGAACGCCGGCCGCGGGCGGGTTCGCCTCGGGCTGGATCTGCAGTTCGAGGATTTCTTCCTTCTCGCCGCGAAACAGCGCGAGAATGCGGTGCGACGGCAGTTTGTGGAGCGCTCCGTTGTAGTCGAAATAGTCCTTGAACTTTTCGCCCTCGGTCTTCTTGCCGTTGCGCACAGTCGAGGTCATCACCCCGCCCGACCACATATCCTCGCGCAGCCGGCCGATCAGGTCGGCGTCTTCGGCAAAGCGCTCGACCAGAATCGCGCGTGCCCCCTCCAGCGCAGCGGCGACGTCCGCCACCTGCTTCTCGGCATTGACGAAGCTCGCGGCCACGGCCTGCGGATCGTTCTGCGGCTGCGTCAGCAGTAATTCCGACAGCGGCTCGAGGCCGGCCTCCTTGGCGATCTCGGCCTTGGTGCGGCGCTTCGGCTTGAACGGCAGATAGATGTCTTCCAGGCGGCCCTTGCTGTCGGCGGCCATGATCTGGGCTTCCAGTGCGGCATCGAGCTTGCCCTGCTCGCGAATCGAATTGAGGACCGCAACCCGGCGCTCTTCGAGCTCACGCAAATAGGTCAGGCGTTCTTCGAGGGTGCGCAGTTGGGCATCGTCGAGCCCGCCGGTGATTTCCTTGCGGTAGCGCGCCACGAACGGAACGGTGGCTCCGCCGTCCAAAAGTTCGACGGTTGCCGCGATCTGTTCCTCGCGAACGCCAAGCTCTTGCGCAATCTGTCGATTGATATTTGCCACGCGACCTCTTTTTGAAAGCCGTTTGCGGCGGCATAACCCGCCGCGGGACGCAGCTTATGGACTATCCCGGATTGATTTGCCAAGGCGCCGGACGAAAGAAATTGATCTGTGGATTCGGCCCGATCGGCCGATCGGCAACACACGGGATTCGCAGGGAAAACACGCCGAGATAAGGGTGGATTGATGGCCTCGGAATGTGTAAACGGGCGCTCCCTCCCCGGAGCCTCCCATGTCGATCTGCGGCCTTGATTTCGGAACGTCGAACACGACGCTCGGCACCATCGATGGCCGGACACCCGATCTGGCGCCGCTGGAATCGGCGCACACCACGATTCCCAGCGCCATCTTCTACGCGGCGGATGGCAACGTCCTGATCGGCCGCAGGGCCATGGAAGCCTATGTCGAAGGCACGGCCGGCCGCCTGATGCGCAGCCTCAAGTCAGTGCTCGGGACGTCACTGATCGAGGAAACCACCCGCCTCGGCCGCGCGCGGGTCGGTTTCCGCGACGTGATCGCCAACTACCTCGGGGCGATCAAGCGCCGTGCGGAACAGGCCACCGGTCGAGAGTTGCGCAATGTCGTCCACGGCCGCCCGGTGCACTTCGTCGACAACGCGCCGGATGCCGATCGCAAGGCCGAAGATACCCTGCGAACGATTGCCAAAGGAATCGGTTTCGAGGACGTCACGTTCCAGTTCGAGCCGATTGCGGCGGCCCTCGACTATGAGCGGCAGATCACATCCGAGGAACTCGCCTT
>Ga0081539_10006044_pt1 | contig 11859 bp, 13 predicted proteins | sample TabmetS4T2R2_FD_71023 | JGI IMG/M metagenome (GOLD analysis project Ga0081539, IMG submission 71023) | Tabebuia heterophylla rhizosphere microbial communities from the University of Puerto Rico - S4T2R2 | ecosystem: Host-associated > Plants > Roots > Rhizosphere ...
CTGAAGGACCCGTTCCGCACGACGACCAGCGTCGAGGGCGTCTTCGCGGCGGGCGACGTTGCCGACTCGACGTACAAGCAGGCGATCACCGCAGCCGGAATGGGCTGCAAGGCTGCGCTCGACGCGGAACGGTGGTTGGCGGCGCAAAACGTGCATTGAGGCCATAGACATCCGGGCCTCGGTAGGTCGGCCACTCTTGGCCGACTCGCGGCGCAGCCGCGAAGCGCATCGCACGAAGGGAATCGACGCTACGCGTCGATGTCGGCCAAGAGTGGCCGACCTACTGCGCGGATGCGGGGCCCGCATGGCGACGATGACTTCCGGGAACGCTGCGAGGTCAGGCGCAATCGATCATCCTGATCGTTACCGCGTCACCGTCGAGCAGTACGTGCGCTTCCGGCGCGACGGCTACCTCGTCGTCCCCGACCTCGTTCCGCAGCGCGACGTCGAGGAGCTGCGCCATCACACCGACGACCTGATGCAAGGTCGCCTGCCCGAGCAGCGCGGGCGCGCGATGACCGAGCGCGACACGAGCACGGACCACGGCGTCAGCGTGCAGGCGCTGGAAGCGCCGCCCGAGCATCTCACGCCCGAGCAGAAGGCCGATCACTTCCTCCGCATCCACATGCTGCATCGTCACCTCGAGCTGCACGAGCGTTACCTGCTTCACCCGCGCGTGCTCGACGTGCTTGAAGTGCTCATCGGCCCGGACGTGCTGGCGCTTCAGACGATGCTCTTCCTCAAGGGCCCGGGCAAGCCGGGCCAAGGCTGGCACCAGGACAGCTATTACATCCCGACGCACCCGGACACGCTGTGCGGCGCGTGGATCGCGATCGACGACTGCGACGAGGAGAACGGCGCGATGTACTTCGCGGCCGGCAGCGGGAGCGAGCCGGTCTACCCGCCGTGCCCGGAGGCGGGGTACGGATTCGGAGATCGTTTGCTCAGCGACATCCGCCACGTCAAGGGCGTGTCGGACACGAACGACCGCGAGAACATGCTGTCGGACATCGCGGTGAAGTACGAACGGCGCCTCGCGCCGATGCGCGCCGGCGACGTCGCGTTCTTCAACGGTCACGTGCTGCACTGTAGCCGGCAGAACCGGAGCAAAACTCGGTTCCGCCGGAGCTTCGTCGGTCATTACTGCAACGCGCGCAGCTTCACGCAGTGGGGCGCGGACGTCGAAGCGCCGGACGGCCACGTGCGCGACCCGAAGGACGTCCATGCGGCGCCGACGGTCGATCCGGTGACGAAGTCGACGAATGGAAGCCACATCCTGGCTCGCGGCGACACACACCTCGCGTTCGCGCGGCCGCGATTCGGGACACCATGCGCGGCGCTGCTGCCGGCGAGCGAACGGTCCGACCAAACCGCGCGCGCCGCGCGGATCATCGCGAGCTTGAACACGGGGTTGCTCGGTTGCGCAGAACCCGTCGAACGTTGAGGACGTGCATGGCGCTCGACGCCGGTCGCTGTGCGACCGGATCCAGATCAAGATCCGGTCGCACAGCGACCGGCGTCTTACCGGAAGCGCAACTGCGCTACAGCGTGACGATCCTTCCCCACGTGTCGATGGTGCCCCACGTCCCGCTGCGAAGGGATTCGAGCTGCACGATCTGCGAGTGATCGACGAACAGGTTCACCTCCGGGCCGAAGTTCGTGACGTACCACTTGAACACGTCCGGGTCGGCGGCTTCGAACATCAACTTCTCGGCGCCCAGTGCCGCGACAAACTTCGCAGGCACATCGGTCCGCCAGGTCTTCACGGATTCGGTAATGCCTTCGGATTCGATCATGATCAGCCTCGCGCCGGCGTCGATGAACCGACGCGCCTTGTCGATCGCGGCGTCGACGTCGATCGTGCCCTGCGATTCGAGCGCCTCGGCGCTGCTCGCGCCGCCGGCGCCGAACTGGATGCCGATCTCGGGCTTGGCGTTCATTCCCGCCGCGCGGACCAGTTGGCAGATCTCCAGCAGGTCTTTGGTCGGGATCGAGATGAACCCGGCCGACACCTCGATCGTGTCGAAGCCGAGGTCCTTGCACGCGGCGACGTACTGCTCGACGCCTTGCCGGCCGTGGCGCGCGAGCACGCGTTCGACGAACCCGCCGGTGGAAACGGTGACGTCGTAGCGGTGGCAGGTGTCGATCAGCTCGCGGACCGCGCCCGCCGGCATCAGTGCAAACGCGCCGCCGCCGAACTTGAAGCTGTCGATCCACCGGCCCATCGTCTCGAGGACGTCCTCGAGCTGGCGCTTCCCGAGCGGCGTGTAGTACGGGCCGCGGATTTCGGTGAGACCGCGCGTGCGCGGCTTAGGTTCCCGACGGTTGGTGGCGAGGAAGGGCAGCGCGTCCATGCCCGCTCATGATAGGATGCGTCGCGCGAGCCTCGCAGCGCCAACAATGACCGACGAACCACGCGAATCACCAACGCGGAGCTACACGTTCCCGCATATGCACCGCCTCCGCGGTAAGCTTGCGTTCAACGCGGTGTTCGACGAAGGCATTCGCGAATCACGCGGGCCGATCTCGATCCTCACCCGACCGAACAGTCTCGATCACCCGCGACTCGGCCTGAGCGTCCCGCGTCGCGTCGGCAGCGCGCCGAAGCGCAACCGGATCAAGCGGCTGCTGCGCGAGTCCTTCCGCCTGCTCCAGCACGACCTGCCCCGCGGGCGGGGATATGATCTGGTGATCGTGGTCCGCCCGCACCCACCGCTGACGCTCGCGGAGTACCAGAAGCTGATGAGCGCGATGGTCGTCCGGTCGATCCAGAAGTGGTCTGCGCGCGAGCGGAGTTCGTGATGCGCTGGCTCGCGATCCAACTCGTCCTGCTCTACCGCGTCACGCTCGGCCGATTGCTCGGCGGGCATTGCCGCTTTGCGCCGACGTGCAGCCAGTACGCGATCGACGCGATCACGAAGTACGGCGCGATCCGCGGTTCGATTAAGGCGATCGCGCGCATCTCCCGCTGCCATCCCTGGTCCGACGGCGGGTACGATCCGGCGTAACGCGGCACGGGTGACGGCGTCCATTGAAGATCATGTCGTCACCGTATCCTCTTGCGTATGCCGCAAACGAACCTCCGAGCCCGATCACCGCGCTGGCGGTGTTGAGGGTGGTTAACGCGTGCTGCATCGGCGGGGCGATTCTGCTCGTCGTGATGTCACCGTGGCCGGGGTACGCGAACAGTTGCTTCGCGCTGCTGCTCATCCCGGTCATCGCACTGCTCGGATTGACGTGGTTGCTCGCCGGGGCGCGTGCGCTGCGAGTACCGCGGGTCACTGGATCGCCGACGCCAATCCAAACAGTGGCGACCGCGCCTGTTATCGTGTTGCTGACGCTCGCGATGCTCCAGTTCTATGTTCCCAGACGGATCGGATTCCTCTGCTGCCGGGCACAGTTCGCCGCGAACGTCAACGGCGCGCCCGTGAGCGGCTACCTGGTAAAACGATTCGACCGTCGTCTTGGGATCTACCACGTCGACGCTCGGATTGCCGACCCGCGCGGCGGCGTGTACTTCCTCACTGGCACCGGCGCGGACGGATTCGGTCCGGACACGATGTCCTACGGTTTCGCCTATCGGCCCAATCCGCAGGGCACGCCGTTCGGCAACGCGAAGTACAAACTCGGATCGCTCGGCGGCGGCTGGTTCTGGTTCGCCGCGTCCAACGATTGGTGATGGGCCGGAGCCCGAACTCATGGGACGCAACGCATCTCCGGGGTACACTACGAGCCGCCACCGTCAGGGAGCGGTTATTCGGTTCGTAAGAGACCGCTCCCTGACGGTCGCGGCTCGTCGACTATCCGCCCGAGTGCTACACCCAACTCATGCGAGCGAACGCCCGCCGCTTGATCTTGGGCGATCGATCGGCGATGGTTTTCCGTAGCATCGAGTCGCGCGGCCGCGCGCTTTGCGGTGCGCTCGGGTTGAGTTTCATCGTGCCGGAGAATCGAATGAGATTACGCGTTGCACTTGTCGCGCTGATGCCCGTCATCTTGCTCGCGGGAACCCGAATCGCGCGGGCGGAAGATTTGGTGGACAACCCTCAGTACGCTTCCTGGGCGAAGCTCAAGCCGGGCAGCTCGATCACGCTGACCACCGACACCGCCGCGATGGGGCAGCAGGTGAAGACGGAGATGGTACAGAAGCTTTCGGAGCTGACCCCTGACCAGGCGGTGATCGAAGTGGTCATGTCGGTCGAAGCGATGGGAACCAAGCAGGCGCGGCCGCCGCAGAAGGTCTCGATCAAGGCGAAGGTGCCCAAGGATCAGGCCGACCGGACGCGGCTGCCCGAGGGGATGAAGGGCGAATCAAAGGAGCTGCCCGACGAAACCGTCGACGCGATGGGCAAGTCGTACACCTGCAAGGTGACCGAGTTCTCGGGCGTGATCAGCGGCATGAACGCCAAGGGCAAGATCTGGCGGAACGACGACGTGCCCGGACAGGTCGTCAAGTCGCAAGTGACGACCGAGGGCGCGATGGCGTCGACGAGCACGACGACGCTGTCGGCGATGGACGTGAAATGAAGCTCGCGTGATTGAAGCGAGGCGAAAGCGGGCGTGCGAAGTCCGCTAACGTGCGCGACCGGCGCCTGTCCAAATCAGTCCGAGCTTGCGGTTTTCGCAGCCCTTGCGCTTCAGGGCGGCCATCGCGGGGCCGATTTGGTAATATCATCGCGCCTCGTGGGAACTGACGGGTTCACCGCTGCGCGCTGCCGCGCTCGCTCGTTCGTTCGCGCCGACCGTCCCGGAGGGCGGTCTCGCGCGGTTCTCAGCTCAAGAAGGAACTGTCATGGACGTCACCATTATCGGTTGCGGTTATGTCGGACTGGTCACCGGCGTCTGCCTCGCCAGCATCGGTCACACCGTTCGCGGCGTCGAGAAGGACCCGAAGAAGCTCAAGACCCTTCAGGACGGACACTGCCCGATCTTCGAGCCCGGCCTCCAGGAACTGATGCAGGAGAACTACGCGTCGGGCCAAATCCAATTCACCGACAACGTGAAGAACGCCGTGAAGGACGCCGAGGTCGTGTTCCTTTGCGTCGGCACGCCGCCCAAGGAAGACGGCACGGTGGACATGAGTTTCCTCGAAGGCGCCGGCAAGGAAGTGTGCGACGCGCTGGCCGCGAACAACAACGAGTACATGGTCACGATCATCGTGAAGTCCACGGTGCCGGCCGGTACGAACCGCAAGCTGTACAACTTCCTCAAGGAGCAGACCCGCGCGTACGTGCAGGTGGTCTCCAACCCCGAGTTCCTCAAGGAAGGCACCGCCGTCAACGACTGCCTGAACCCTGATCGCATCGTGATCGGCGGCGAGAGCCCCGAAGCGTTCCGCCAGATGCGCCGGCTCTACGACCCGCTCATCAAGCGCGAGGAGAACTTCCTCACGATGAACTGGGAGAGCGCCGAGCTGACCAAGTACGCGGCCAACAGTATGCTCGCGGCGCGCATCTCGTTCATGAACGAGATGACGATCCTCTGCGAGCACTACGGCGCGGACATCGAGGACATCCGAAAGGGCATCGGCTCGGACAGCCGCATCGGCCCGAGCTTCCTGCGCGCCGGCTGCGGCTACGGCGGGTCGTGCTTCCCGAAGGACGTCGCGGCGATGGAGCACATCTCCAAAGCGGCGGGGCACGAGAGCCTGTTCGTCCATGCCGTGCAGACCGTCAACAAGAACCAGAAGAAGCGCTTCGTGGACAAGATCGAGCAGAAGCTCGGCCGCCCGATCAACGGCGCGAAGATCGCGGTGTGGGGCCTGGCGTTCAAAGCCGACACCGACGACATCCGCGAGAGCGCGGCGCTGGACGTGATCCGCTACCTGCTCGACCGCGGCGCGACCGTGCGTGCCCACGACTACAAGGGCATGGAGAACATGAAGCAGGTGTTCAAGGATGAGGTCGAGTGGTGCGGCGATCCGGTTTCGGCTGCCGCAGGCACGGACGCGGTCGCGCTGCTGACCGATTGGCCGCAGTACACGACGCTGCCGTTCCGGAAGATCGCCGCGACGATGAACGCGCCGATCATCTTCGACGGCCGCAACTGCCTGCACCGCGACGTGATGCGTGAGACCGGCTTCCAGTACTACCCGATGGGCCGCCCGCCGGTGGAGAACGCGTTGCGGTTGAAGACGCGGGTGTAGGTATAGTATTTGGGTATGAGTTCGATGCTAGCCCCAGCCGTCCTGGAGCGATTCGAGTTGGCGGATCAACTCCTCGAAGGGAGGGGGCGAATGCTCGAGCCGCAGGATCTGCCCGGTCGCTACGGCCGCGTGATCAAGGCCATCGACCGAGTGCTCGCGGCCACGCAGTCTAGCGCCGTCGTGGGTGGAGGCTGGGCCGTCTGGCGACACGGGTATGACGGCCGCCTGACGCAGGACGTGGACATCCTTCTCTCCGCCGACGCAGTGCCCGAGTTCCTTCGCGTTGCAGCCGTCGCAGGTTTCGACGTGCTTCCACAGGTTCCGGGCCGCTGGCCAAAACTCCTGCACAAGGAGACGCAGGTCAAAGTAGACATCCTGCCTGAGGGTGAGCGTCCTGGCACTGCTGCGCGGTTGGCGCCCACGACCCTTCCGCACCCTGCGAAACTCGGCGCGACTGGCGTTACGTTGCGGTACATCACACTTCCTGGCCTCATCGAACTGAAGATCGCCGCGGGCCGCACGCGAGACGAGAACGACGTCATCGAGTTGATTCGCGCTAACAAGACGCGACTGGATGAAGTCCGACAACACCTGGCTTCAATCCACGCCGATTACGTCAGCGCGTTCGATCGCTTGATCGCTCGTGCGAACGATGACGACATTCGTTAACCTCTCGGCCCTTACCCCATCGTGTCGCCCCGATGCGCGCCTGGTGCGCACGAGTTAACCCGCGAGCACGTGATGACCCAAACAAAGACGTCCGGCGTCGGCATGGACGTCGACTCGCTCCTCCAACTCCCGGAGGACGAGTTCGCCCGCCAGTGCAAGTTTGAGGCCTTCAAGTCCGGTGGTCCCGGCGGGCAGAAGCGGAACAAGACCTCTTCGGCGGTGAAGTGGACGCACGTCGCGACCGGCATCAGCGCGCACTCGTCTGACTTCCGCTTGCAGGCCGAGAACCGCGTGCGCGCGTTGCACCGACTGCGGGTGAAGCTCGCGACCGACACGCGGCGGCCGATCGACGTGCGCGGCTATGAGCCGCCCGCGTGGCTGAGCGATTCGCGCGTACAGGGAAAGCTGACGACGAATACCAAGAACCCGTTGTACGCGCGGCTGGCGGCGCACGTCCTCGACGTGTTCGACGCGTCGGGCGCGCGCGTCTCCGACGCCGCGGCGCTCGTTGGCATCCCTACGTCGAACCTCGTCCACTTTCTTCAGGCCGATCACACCGTCTGGGCCGCGGCGTCGCGGATGCGATCAGCCCGCCAGCTCCCGCCGCTTTCGACGGGGCGATGACACGCGACCGGTCGCGCGATTCGGTTCATTGAAACGGCGCATCAAGCCGCGACCGTCCGGATGGGCTCGAACGAAACGACGTGCGGGAGCGAGATCAAGCGCCAATCGCCGACGCGACTCTTCGGATCGTTCGCCTCGGGGTAGAAGACGTAAACGGACAGGTTGGAGATGAAGACGAGGCCGGGGTTGTGAACGTCCACGGTCGAGCCATCGGAGATCTTCAGCCGGAACGGCGTGAACGGTTCCTTCTTGAGCTCCTGGTTGATGGCTTGCGGGGTCATACGAGCGATTCTAGCCGACGGGTACGTTCGGCGTCGAAGCGTGCTTTCGACGCCGCCCCCCTACGTCCCATAATCCGTGTTATGTTAAGCTTCATGCCGCTGAGCGAAAACGTGGGATCGCTCGGTAAAACCGGGTTGAAACGCGATTCGCGGGTAAGACCTAGACCACCTGCACACGGCGGCCGACGCGACGTTTGCGGTTGATCATCTGGCGGCCCTTCTTGGTGCGCATCCGGGCGCGGAAACCGATCTTGCGGGCTCGCTTCTGCTTGCTGATCTTGTGGGGGTAATGCATGGGGTTGGAGAGTTGTCAGTTGTCAGTTGTCAGTTGTCGGTTGTCAGATCGCGCGGATCTCACGGTTTCTCGACGGTCACGTTTACGGACTCGAACGCCTGGTTCCCGTGGGCATCGGTCGCGCGGACCGTGACCTGGTGCGGTCCGGGGGTCAGGCCGCCCAGCGTCAGCTCGTAGGCTTCCTCGGGCGAATCGGCAATCTTATCGACGGGCAGGACCGACTGCCAGTCGCCGGAGCCGTCAATCGCGTATTCCAAAAGGGCGATCGTGCTGGTGCGATCGACGGCCTTCAGCTTCACCGTCGCGCCGCCCGCGCCGCGCGGCTGTGCGCTCACGTCGCCGATCACCGGCGGCGTGTTATCGACCAGGACGCTGTCGCTCACGCGCGCGGACGACCGGCCCTCGCCCATGGGATTCGCCAGCGCGTCGGACGCGACGACCTTGACCTGGTATCGCCCGTCGCCGACCGACCGCGTGTTCCAGTCGAAGCTTGCCTCGACGAGCTTGTCCTTCAGCAGGATCCACGGGCCGGTGCTGTCGCGGCGGTAGTACAGCGTGTAACGGAGTTGATCGTTGTTCGGATCGCTCGCCTCCCAGGAGATCGAGACGGTGCCGGTGCCGCCCGGGCCCTTCGAGTCGCTGGAGAGCTCGGCGGCGACGGACGCGCCCGCCCCGCCGGTGGTCACCTTGATCGACTTCACGCTCGGCGTCTGGTTCGGCACCTGATACGCGACGTCGACCTCATCGACGACCGGCGTCTCGCTGCCCGCGTCGCTCGCGTGGAACGACAGGCGGTATTGGTAGAACCGCGCGGCCGGCGATGCGACCTCCACGTATTCGGTGGCCGGCGCTTCGTCCGACCACTTGGACCAACCCGAGTCGCTCGTCTCGGCAACGTTGCCACTCCGCGTCGCGATCGTGAGCTTCGTCTTCTCCGGCAACAATCCGCGCAGGTGGATCTTGCCCGGCCGGCTGATCTGCTGCGCGTCGAGCACGGAACTCGTGAATGTGCCGCTCGTCGCGTAGCCGGACGACATTGACGCGATCTGACCTTCGTTGGCCGTGCCCATGTAGACGCGACCGTCCTTGGCTGGGAGCAGGCTGAGCACCTGCTGCGGGTCGATCTTGGTGACGACGGACGTTTCCTCGGCGGCCGGGTTGATCTGGTAGACCATGCCGCCGTTTTCCGATCCCGTGGCGACGAGCAGCACGCCGTTGTTCTCGTAGATCGAGAGCACGAGGACCGGCCCGCGGAAGATCTCGGTGACGAAGCCTTGTGGGTCGATGCGGTAGACCGCGTTGCCCTCGGCGGGCGGTTGGCCAGCCTTCTGCGATGCGACGGCGTGAATCCGCGGCGCGTCGCCCTGAGCCTGCTTCGTGGCGTCGGCGCCGGGCGGCTGGTTCGGGCCGGGCTTCCGGCCGGGGCCGGGGCGTGGGTTGGGATTGGGTTCGGGGTCCGGCTCGCCGGGAGCGGCTTGAAGGTACAACGGGTCGGATTGCCGATTGCCGACTGCCGATTGCCGATTGGGAACGCCACCAATCGGCAATCGGCGATCGGCAATCGGCATTTCCGATCGCACTGCCGCCCGCGGGATCGCCGGCGGATCGCCCGGGCCCGGCAGCGGCAGCTTCGGCGGCTCCGGGGACTTCGGCGGCTCGCCGGGGATCGGCGGCGCGACGCGCGGTTGGTCCTGATCGACCTCCGGTCTCCCCGTCTTCTCCGCTGCGCCCGACGTATCGACGTCGCCTTCGGCGCCGGTGGATTGGCCGGTGCCGGCGAAGACGTTTCCGCGCGCGTCGATCGCCAGCGCGCTCACCTCAGTCTCGGGCGCGTCGAACACGACGAACGATTCACCGCTTTTGCGATTAACGCGATACACGTGGCCGTTCGGATCGGTTCCGACGTAGAGCAGGTCCTTCCCGTCGCTCACGAGCGAGAGCAGGTTGTTCTCCTCCGTGTCGAACAAGACCTTGTTCGACCCGTCCGGGTGAATCTCGAACAACTGTCCGTTCGGACCCGTCGCCGCGTAGAGGTTGCCGTCGGGCGTCTGCCTCAGCGCCCAAACGTATTGCACGCCCGCGGCGGAGAAGATTTCGGTGGGCTTCTGGTCGGGCTTGCGCGGGTCGACGCGGAAGATCTGCCCGTGTTCTCCGCCGGTGCCGACGAGCAGGTTGCCCTGCGCATCGACGAGCACCGCGAACAGGTTGACGTTGTCGCCGAGCACGGCGGCCGTCTCGACCTTGTCGCCGTTCACGCGCAGGAGCACGCCCTGCGGACCAGTGGCGGCGTAGATCGCACCGTCAGCGCCTTCGGCCAGCGCGTAGACCGCGCTGACGCGCGCGTCCTGGTGGACGATCGTGCGCACGTTGCGGCTGAGCTTCAGGTCGCCCAGGTTCGTCGCCACGACGTTGTCGAACTTCCCAGCCTTGAAGTCGGCCTCGGTCGTGTGCGTCCAGTGCGACGTGCCGACGGCAAGGGCTGATGACGTCAATACTACGATGAGAAGCGGGATGATCCTGTGCATGGTGGGGCTTTAAGTTCGTCGTGACACGGGCGTCTCGCCCGTGCTTGAATCGTTCGCACGGGCGAGACGCCCGTGTCACGTGGAAGGTTTGCTCAGTTTCCCGGGACGGTCGGTGACTCGGCGTCCTTCTCCGTCTTCCCGGGCTTGGACCGGTCCTTGTCCTTTTCCTTGTCCTCGGTCGGGTTGGGCGCGGTTTTTTCGGGCGAGCCGGTTTCGGGCTTGGTGATCGCGCGGGGCGTTGCCGCCCCACCGGTGTTGCCGACCTCGACGCGCGCCTCGTTGTCGATCGTGATGACGAACTCGGCCGAGCCGTCCATCACGTATTCGGTCGGATATGACTTCGTCGTCGAGCTGACGAACGGCGTCGTGTTGCTGCGCCCGGCACCGAGCAAAACCTGTCTTCGGGACGACGGCAACCGCGGCATCGCGACGCGCCCGATCGCTACTCCATCCGCCTGGCGCATCAGTCGCGCGTACACCGCGTTGTGCCGGATCGACGTGAAGTCGCGCACGACCGAGAACACCTCGGCCGCGCTCTCGGCGCTGAAACGGAACGGTTCGCTGCTCGCTTCATCGCCGAGGTAACGTTGCCAATCGGACACGACGAGCTGATATGGCCCGTCCGGCAGGTCGCGCGGCAGCGTCAGCTCGATCGGCATCGTCGCGTCGCCGGCGCGGAACGGGCGATAGGTCACGAACGCCTTGACCGTCTCGCCTGGGCGGTATTTCAATCGCGGGACGTTCACCGACAGGATCTGGGCCTCGCGCGCCTGCGGCGTGACGCGGATCGTGCCGCTGATGTCTTTCACCGGCACGCGCGCGAACGGGTTCTCCGACGCCGCGAGCATCGGCAACGCCAGTTCCATGAAGATCATCGCCGGCGCGACGTTCACCGCGGTGTTGTTGAGCGCGATCGACTCGCCGTTGGCGAAGTTGAGCTTCAGGTTGTAGTCGATCGTGTGATGCTGCGGCAGGTCGCGCAGGCTGACGAGCGCCGCGCTCGTCGCGACCGACGCGAGCATCGGCGTGAGCCGCGCCATCTTTGGCCTGCCGCCGGCGGGCGCCGCCGAGGTGGTGCCGCGCCTGAAGCACCACGCGGAGGCCATGAAAGCTATCGCCTGACCATGCCGACGCCTCGACTCGACGCCGTGGTCGTCGGCTCGGGTCCAAACGGACTGACAGCGGCCGTCATGCTTGCGCGCGCCGGACGCTCCGTCACCGTGCTCGAGGCGGAATCAACAATCGGCGGCGGGTGTCGCTCAGCCGAACTGACGCGACCGGGCTTTATCCATGACCGCTGCTCGGCGATCATGCCCATGG
>Ga0081539_10006045_pt1 | contig 11859 bp, 7 predicted proteins | sample TabmetS4T2R2_FD_71023 | JGI IMG/M metagenome (GOLD analysis project Ga0081539, IMG submission 71023) | Tabebuia heterophylla rhizosphere microbial communities from the University of Puerto Rico - S4T2R2 | ecosystem: Host-associated > Plants > Roots > Rhizosphere ...
AGGCCCTCTGGGGGCTTCAGCATGACTTTCATCCGCTCGCCGAGCCGGTCGACCTCGAGACCGCCGAGCTGACCCGCTACTGCGACAACCAGCACGTTGCCATCGCCTTCGCGCGCTTTGGCCTCGCGCCCCAGCGCCTGCCCCAGGTCGATGACCGGCAGCGTGCGATCGCGCAGAACCATGGCGTGGGCCGCGCCGACGGGCGTAATGGCGTCGCGCGCGACGCGAACGGTCTCGACGACGGCCTCCAGGGGCACTCCGAAGACCTGGCCGGCCGCCTCAACCGTGAGGACCTGCGTCATCATGACCGTGAAAGGCAGGATGAAACGCACGGTCGTGCCGTGTTGCCGCTGGCTGGACACCGAGACGTGGCCGCCCAGCCGTTCGACTGTGTTGCGGACGATGTCCATGCCAACGCCCCTGCCGGAAAGGTCGGTGACTTGACTGGCGGTCGAAAAGCCGGGCGCGAAGATCAGGTTGATGGCCTCCTCGTCGGACATGGCGGCGATCGCGGCCTCCGGCGCCGCGTTGCGCCGGCGGGCGACGTCACGGACGCGCGCCACGTCGATCCCGCGGCCGTCATCCTTCACCTCGATCACCACATGCTCGCCCTGCCGCTCGGCCCGCAAATGGATCGTCGCCGTGGCCGGCTTGCCGAGCGCGGCCCGCTCGGCTGCGTCCTCCAGCCCGTGATCCAGCCCGTTGCGCAGGACATGGAGCAGCGGCTCGACCATCCCCTCGACGATCGTCTTGTCCGCCTCGGTCGTGGCGCCTTCGATCACCAGCCGCGCCGGCTTGCCGAGCGCCGTCGCCATCTCGCGAACCAGCCGCGGGAAGCGCTGGAAGGCGTGCTGCAGCGGCAGCACCCGCAGGCTGAAGACTGCGCGCTGCAGCTCGCTGACCAGGCGGTCGAGGGCCAAATGCTGGTTTTTCAGGGCGATGGCGAGGCCTCTGGGATCGCCATCGCCCTCGGCGCGCTCGGCCGAATGGCCGAGGGCGTTCTTGGCGATCAGCAGCTCGCCGGTCAATCGAACGAGGGTATCGACACGGTCGACCTCGACGCGCAGCGTCGCTCCCGGCGCCTGCGGGGCCAGCGTGCCGGGACGCTCGGGCGATGGCTCCGCCAGCCCCTCGAGAATGCGGTCGATGGCCTCGATCATGGCCCCGGCATTGCGATCAACCAGGCTGCTTTGCAGCGGGCCTTCGAGATCCGTCGCGTCGAGCGACCGGCCATGGTGGCGCAGCACGTTGGCCGCGACTCGGCTTGCCGATTCGAGCCGGGCGGCGGCGTCGGCTTCGCCAGCCGGCTCGGCGAGCATCAGCTTCTGCGCTTCAAGAAGATCGCGGCCGATGGCGAGGCCGCTGTTGTCCTCGGATCGCCTTGTCGCGGCGACAGGAGCGTGCCGGGCGAGGGCCGCCGTGGTCGGCGTGGCGAGCGCGGCGAAGCGGTGGACAAGCTCGTCGGCCTCCGCATCGGCGCCTGCCGGAACGTCGCCGGTCGATCGCATCCGGTCCATCCAGATGGTGACCTGGTCGAGACTGGCGAGGCACAGGTCGATCAACCCGGGCGTCACCGGGGCGTTGTTGGAGCGCACGGCCGACAGCACATCCTCGGCAGCGTGCAAGGCCCTCGACATGGCGACGAAGTCGACGATGCCTGCCGCGCCCTTCAGCGTGTGGAAGGCGCGAAAGGCGCCGTCGAGGCGCTCCCGGTCGTCAGGGTGCTCCTCGAGCGCGAGGAGGTCGTCGTTGCCCTGCGCCACCAGCTCGCGGCCCTCGATCAGGAACTGCTCGACGAACTCGTTCATGCCGGCAGCCCGCACATGATGGCGACGTGCTGCACCAGCACGTCCTGGGCGACAGGCTTCACCAGGTAGAAGTTGGCCCCGGCCGACCGGGCGGCGCGCTGGTCATGCGGTCCAGCTTCGGTGCTGATGACCAGCGCCGGAATGGAGGCGATCGGCGCCGCCTGCCGGCGCAGCGAGCGTAGAAAGGTGAAGCCGTCCATCTGCGGCATGTTCACGTCGACGATGAGTAGGTCGGCCGGTTCAGCCAGGAGCTTCTCGAGGGCCTCTACGCCGTTCAGCGCTTCGTCGACCTCGAAGCCCGCCTGCTCCAGGGCCTCGCGGTAGTAGCGACGAACCAGGCTGGCATCGTCGATGACGAGGATGCGCTTGCTCGCCGTCTCAGCCATTCGAGCCTCCCCCTTTCCCGCCGGCATGAGGCCGTTGGTAGACGATCGCATCGCGGAAGCGACGTACGTCGAACAGGGGAGAGATGCGGCTCATCGATTCGGTATGCCCCAGGCATACGAAGCCGCCCGGTGCGAGAGCCTCGAACAGGTTTTCGGCCGCGACGCGGCGGGAGGCGTCGTCGAAGTAGATCAGCACGTTTCGGCAGAAGATGACATCGAATATGCCGTGTTGGCGCGTCTCCGAGGCCTTGGTGATGTTGGCCGAGCTGAATTGGACCGATTGGCGCAGCTCGGGAACGACACGCCAGCGGTCCTTTCCCACGGGCACGAAGTACTTTTCCACCAGCTGGGGCGACAGCCGCATGAGCGCCCGGGCGCCATACTCGCCTTCGGCGGCAGCCGCGGTGCATTGGGTGTCGATGTCGGAACCGATGATCTCGATATCCTGGACGTCGACCTGGGGCCAGTTCTCGAGCAGCCAGATCGCGATCGAGTAGGGTTCTTCCCCGGTGGCGCAGGGTACCGACCAGATGCGCAACATCTCGCCGGGCCGCTTGGCACGGACGCGTTCCGCCAGCAGGTCGGACGACAGGCAGCGCAGCTGGTGGTCTTCGCGGTAGAAATAGGTCTCGTTGATGGTGAAGGCGTTGATGAACTTTTCGACCTCGCCATCGGCGTCGCTGCGCAGGTAGGCGAAGTAGGTCCGGAAGGGCGCGATCCCGAGCGCGTTCATGCGATCGGAAATCCGGCGCTGGACATAATAGCGCTTGGCCTCGGTGAACAGCATGCCGGTGCGTCGATAGAGGAACTCGCAGATCGCGCGGAGTTCCTCCGGCGATACCGGCTCGACCTCGCTCACTGCCGGTCGCGCGCCGGCGCAGCGATGCGTTCGGTCGCGACCTTGAGGCTGAAGGTGATGAAGGGATCGCCGGCGAAGCGCTCTGCGCACCGCACCAGGGACGGTACGGCTTCCGGGCGGCCGATCTCGGCCAGCACTTCGATCGCCGCAGCGCAGACGTTCTTTTCGGTTTCCCGTTCGAGCAGTTCGCACAACAGGCGATTGGCTTCCTCGTCGGGCAGCTCGCGCGCGAGTTCGCAGCTCAACAGGCGGACATCGGCATCGCCGTCGCGGAGCAGAGCCGGCAGATGGGACAGGCAGGCCAGCGGCATCGCCCGCAATGCATCGATTGCGCCGGTGCGCAGGTTGGCGTCGTCCGACCGGAGATAGGGCACTACGACCGCGGCACTTTCCGGCGTTGCAAGGCGCGCGAGGCTGGTGAAGATCGCTTCGCGCACGCGCGGATCGCCGTCGCGTGCCCCTTCGCGTGACAGGGCATCTGCGAGCAATGCGAGCCCGTCGGGTCTTTCCGCCGCGTCGCGCACGGCCGCCCAGCGCTGCTCGCTCGTTCCCTCGATAGGCGCCGGCGATGCAACGGTGGCGGGAGCTTGCGATGGTGGTTTGCGGACGAGCGGCACGTTACGGCACCAGCTTCGTCAGCCAGCCGGCGATCTGCGGCAGGGGCAACACCCAGTCGGCGCCACCAGCCGCCACCAGTTCGCCAGGCATGCCCCAGACGACGGCAGTTTCCTCGGCTTCGGCGATGGTGCGGCCACCCCGGGCGCGCAGCAGCGCCAAGGCCTCGGCGCCGTCCGAGCCCATACCCGTCATCAGGACTCCGACGATCTGGGCGGGCGACAGGTGATCCATGGCAGATCTAACGAGTCTGTCGGTGCTTGGATGCCAAGGGTAATCGGCAAGTGAGCGGACTGGCGCGGCGACGAGGCCCGAGGGCCGCCGGTCGATCAAGAGGTCGGCATCGCCCTTGCCGATATAGACGCAGCGCGGCTCGAGTGGCAGCGTCCGCACGACCTCGACGACGCTGAGCGCCGAAACGCCGTTCAGCCGCCGGGCGAGGGCGCCCGTGAAGGTCGCCGGCATGTGCTGGGCGACAACGATCGGCCAGCGGAAATCCCCGGGCAGGGCGGTCAGCAGCGCTTCCAGGGCCGGCGGTCCGCCGGTCGAGGTGCCGACCAGCACCAGTCCCTCGCCGCTGGCGCGTCGCGGCTCACGGCGGTCGCGTCGCCGACCGTGTTCCAGGTGGCCCTCTTCCACGCGGTCCTCTTCCCGGCGATTGGGCGGTGCGTCCCGGCCGATGCGGTGCCTGACGCGCTCCTTGAGGCGGGTGCTCGACCGTATCCGCGCGCTGGATGCGGCGCGCACCTTGGTGAGGATCTCCTCGGTCAGCTCGTCGATGTGCAGCGAGATCGCGCCTGCGGGCTTGGCCACGAAGTCGATCGCCCCAAGGCGCAGAGCCTGCAGCGTGATCTCGGCGCCCTCGGCGGTGAGCGACGACACCATGACGACCGGGCAGGGGCGTTCGATCATGATGCGGTCGAGGCAGGCGAGGCCGTCCATCTGCGGCATATGGATGTCGAGCGTCACCGCATCGGGCTTGAAGGCAGCCAGCAGGTCGAGCGCTTCCAGCCCGTTACGGGCGAATTGCACCTCGAAATCGGCTTCCTTGGAGAAGATGCGGCCCAGGAGCTTGCGCATGAGGGCCGAATCGTCGACGACCAGGACCTTGATCACAAGACGGCGCGCTCGGCCTTGGCCCGGAACGTGTCGAGCAGGCCACGCTCGGCGCGCGTCAGCAGTTCGGCGGGATCGAGCAGCAGCACGATCCGGCCGGCCTGCTCGAGGTTCACGACGCCATGTACCAGCTTGACGGTCTCGTTGCTGAGCTTGGGCGCCGGTTCGATGTCGTCGGCTGGGCAGCGCAACACCTCGGACACCGAATCGACGATGAGTCCCGCCTTGTGGCGCTCGGTCCTGACCACGACCAGGCGGCGCGCGGCGCGCTCGTCCAGCGCCGGCATGTCGAAGCGCCGCCGCTGGTCGACGACCGGCAGCACTTCTCCTCGCAGATTGACGACGCCTTCAAGGAACTTCGGCGTCCTCGGCAGCCGCGTGATCTGATCGGGCACTCGGGCCACCTCGTCGACGGCCTCGATCGGCAGGCCGAACTCGTCCTCGCCCAGCCGGAACACCAGGAACTGGCGCTGCTCGCGCGGGCCGCCTGGCGCTTCCCCGCCGCGCTCGTCGGTCGACCCGCCGCTCGTCTTCAGCCGCTGCATGATGTCCTCGCGGAACAGTTGCTCCGTCGCCAGAACCGATACCAGTCGTCGACCGTTCTCGCCGCGATAGATTGCCGAGATTTTGGCTTCGCCGCCGGCGCGGGCCGACAGCACCGGCGGGATCTTCTCGATCAGGCCGGCATCGGCCGCAAAGATGCTGCGCATTCGGTCGGCCAGCAAGCCGACCAGCGCGCCGCCGACTTTGGTGACGACGACTTTCTCGCGATGGCTGCGCTCCGTCCGGTTGGTGAAGCCGAGCAGGCCACGCAGCGACAGCAGCGGCAGCAGAGTGTCGCGAAACGGCGTCACGCCCAGGACCAGCGCTTCGCTGGCCGGTATCGCCGCCAGCGTCGCCGGCGTATCGACGATCTCCTGGACCGCATCGAGGCCAAGTGCGTATTCCTGGCCGGCGACGTCGAAGCTCAGCAGCATCTGCCGGTCGCCGTCGCCCGCCAATCCGCCCCTCTCCCTGTCCGGCACGGCGGCGCCGGAAGGCCTGACTGCCGGCGCGCGCCGCGGCCGCGCCTCCTGCGCAAAGGCCGCGCCAATCAGGCCGTCGATGTCGAGGATCTTGGCGATTGCGTTCTTGCCGTCCGCGAAGGCGCCTTTCAGCTGCTCGCCCGGCCGCGCCGCCAGCTCGGCCTGGCGCGTCTCGATCTGGCCGGCCTCCACCGCAACCAGGGTCTCGACGCCGTCGACGGCCAGCGCCACCGGCGCCGCGCCGTCGAGGACGATCGCTTGCGCCATCGCCTCGGCCGCCTCCTCGGCGCCGACCAGGCCGCGCACGCTGGCGACGGGCAGGACGCTGCCCCGCAGGTTGGCCAGTCCGAGCAACCCTTTGGGAGCCTGCGGCACGCGCGCCACGGCAGGTAGGCGAATGACCTCGGCGACCTGGCTTGCCGGCAGGGCGTAGAGTTCGCCGTCGGCGCGAAACGTCAGGAAGCGCTCAGCCATTCTGCTGCTTGAGCGTGTCCGCCAGTGAAGCGATCTCTTCTATGGCGGCAGCGAGATCCTCGGCGCCGCTCGCCTGCTCGGACGCCGCCGTCGAGGCCTGGCGGGCGGCGCTGCCCGCCTCCTCGGCCGCGGCCGCGATCTGGCGCGCCCCGGTCGCCGTCTCGACGGCGGCCGACAGGATTTTCTCGGCGCCCTGCAGAATGGCGTCGTTGGCGCCGCGCAGCGCGGCGACGTCGCGCTCGACCTTCTCGAGCGCGCCGATGACCGACCGGTTGGTCTGGACCTCGACCTCGACCGAATCGCCGATCTGCTCGAGATCCCGGCGCAGCAGGGCGATCTGCTCGAGGATGCCGCCGACCGTTTCCGTGATCCGGTCGGCGCTGTCGGAGGCTTCGCGGGCGAGGTTGCGGATGTCGTTCGACACGACGGCAAAGCCGCGGCCCGCATCGCCGGCGCGCGCGGCCTCGACCGAACCGCTGACCGCCAGCATGGTGGTCTGGACCACGACCAGCGAGATGCCGGACACGATCTTCTCGATGTTGCGGCCGACCGATTCCAGGCGCGCGATCGTCTTCAGGCTGGCGCGCGTGTTGTCGAGGCCGGTCGAGACGCCCGCCACCAGCTTTCCGACCGTGCCGCTGCTCCGCTTGAGATCGGCCGCGATCTTGGCGACCCGCTCGTTCGCCTGGACCGCATTCTCCTGCGCCCGCCTGGCGCTGCGCTCGATCTGGCTGAGGGCGGCGGCGGTCTGCTGCGTGGCGGCCGCCTGCTGCTGGGTTCCGCGATTGATCTGGCCCACCGCCGCCATGATCTGCTGCGAGGCGCCCGACAGTTCCTGGATGGTGGCCGACAGTTCCTCGGCGCTAGCGCTGATCTGCTCGGCCGCTGCGAGGTCGGCCCGACCAGTGCGCGCGGCGTCGGCGATCCGCGCCAGCTCTTGCGCCGCCGTCTGTCCTTGCTCGAGGGACTTGGCCTGCTCCCGCACCGCCGCCTGGGCCTGGCCGGCGGCCGATGATTGCTCTTCCGCCGCGCTCGCCACCTGGGTTGCGCCTTTTTCCGCCTCACCCGCGGCACGTTCGGCCTCCAGTGCGTCGGTCAGGGTCTGCTGGCTGCCATCGGCGATCTTCTGCATGTCCGTCCGCAGGCCGTCCAGCACCTCGATGGCAGCGGCGCCTTCCTTCGCCTCGCTGACCGCGACTTCGGCCGCCTGGTTCAGGCTGGCGGCCACCTCGCGCACGTCCGCCTCGATCGCCGTGGCGAGCTTCCGCACCTCCTGCGAGCTCCTTTCGGAGGTCTCGGCAAGGGCGCGCACCTCGTCGGCGACGACGGCAAAGCCGCGGCCGTGATCGCCGGCGCGTGCCGCTTCGATCGCGGCGTTCAGCGCCAGCAGGTTGGTCTGGTCCGAGATGCGGCTGACCGTGCCGGTGATCTCGCTGATGTCCTGGGCGCGCCGCTCGAGCTCGCGGATGAGATCGACCGAGGCGCTCTGGCGCACGCCATTGCGCTCGATGGCGCGGACCGACGTGGCGATTTGTGCCGAGGTTTCGGCGAGCACGACCTCGACGGAATCGGTGCGGCGGCGTGAGGTCTCGGCTTGGCTGCGCGCCGTGCCGAGATTGGCGACCGTTAGCCTGATAGCCGCCAACTGCTCCTGCGAGGCGCCGGCGGCCTCGCTCGCGCCGCTCGCGATCTGCTCCATGGCGCGGCGCAGTTCTTCCGCTGCCGCCGCGGCCTCTGCGAGCCCGCTGGCCAGCTCTTCGGTGGCGGCGGCGAGGCGCTCGGAGACCTTGTCCTGCGCACTGGCGGACACGCGGCGGGCCGCACCATTGTCCTGGCCGTTGCGCGCCGGCGGTCGGGTTGCGGAGCGCCTGGGGGCACGAATCGGCGCTTCGCTAGACGGCGGGACGGTTCCGGCGGTCAGCTTGGACTTCTTGACGAGGGCCATTGGGTTCCCTGGGACAATGCGGATTTGCACGCGATGGGCCGCGGTCGCACGCATATCGGCGCTGGATATCGCGACCCTAGTGGAATTCGCCGCCCTCTCCAAGGCAGGCAACGCGCCCTCGCCCGGGGACTTATGCTGCAGGAGATCAACCAGGTGCGGGCACCGGCCGCGTCCCTGAGGGACCCAGAACAGGATCTGCACGAGGCCCGCGACGATGCCGATCGCGGCGCCCAAACCGCCAGGCGAGGTCGTAGTTGCCGAACAGGCGGGGGGACGATCTGTGTCAGCAATTGTGGACGCCAATGCTCTGATCAATTGCTCTCTCAGGTTGGTTTGACTAGATTGGGACGTTCCGTAGCGGGAGCGCTTCTCTCTCAAATCCGGTTACGAGTAGGAACGGGATCCGCAGCTCAGCAAGCCGGCCGGCCACGGGAACGGAGGTCCGCTGTGCCAAACGACTCTCAACAAGCGCTCCGGGGGCTGTGGAAGTTGAACCCACAATCGAGCCGCCATTCTCTAAGATGTGGCTTGGCGGATGTCCTCTGCATTCGGCTGATCGCCTAGCCCGCGACCTTCGCTCCGCCGACGCTCCAGCCGGCCCTTGTTCAACATCAACGTCGAAGGCGCATCGCCGACGTCCAGCGGCTGCCCCAGGGCATGCCAGTCGTGCTCAAGGCCGTGGCTCCTCAAGGGGATCGAGATGATTGATGGTGAAGGTGCGAGTGGCGCGTGCATGACGGCCGATGTCGGCGACAGCGATCGGGTGCTAGCCAACCTGTCGCCGACGGCCGGACGCGCGCGCCAACGTCTGCGATTTTCCTGTACGTCGCATCCAACCAGCAGCTCAACGCCGTGGTCAGAAACAGGAAGCCAAAGGCGAGAACATCAGCTGACTGGCGCTGCGTTCATCCACCGCCTCCTGAAGTTGGGCACACCGTTACATCGAAGGAGCAGAGATCGCCTACATCGAACGAGCCGAGATCGCCATAAACGTAAGCCAACTTCACCCTGGAGCGTGCGCCTTAGTCGTCGGTAACGATGCGACGAAATCCGCGCAGTTGTGTCCCCATCGTGTCCCCAAAACATCCATCAAATAGAATAGTGGCCATTTCATTGGCGCTCCCTACGGGATTCGAACCCGTGTTTCAGCCTTGAGAGGGCTGCATCCTCGCCGAGATCCAGCCGCATTACTAACGCGCCGGTTTTGGGTGATTGGGCGCCACGATGGATCGCGCCGCTCGCCTAACTTTGATTTTAGGTAGATTCTCCATCGATGCTCTTCCCCGTAGGCGTATGAATTGCGGTCGCAACAAAACATGGGGTCATCTGATCTGAGCGTGCCGACAAGCGTGGATGCCCGCATTAATCGTGACCGGCGAAAGCTGGAGCAGAGGTATTGCTGCTGCTGTCGTATGTCGCGATCGGGCGACAGCGGCGAGTGCGCTTCGCTAATCGGTTTAACGGTCAATCCCGTTACGTGCGGGTTCGTCCGATCCAATCCAAATTGATATGGTGGGTATAGTGGTGGGCTTAATATCCCCTACGCGAAATATTCACAATGAATCAATACGTTACGTGATTCACATGGCGGACCCGGCGAGATTCGAACTCACGACCTCTGCCTTCGGAGGGCAGCGCTCCTCGCCAGCGGCTACAGAGCCTCAAGCATATCGCCCGCGATGCAAGGCTTCCGACTTCTTGTCCTTTTCTTCGATAGCGCGCACCATCTCTGCCAAACTGGGGTTGATTCGCACGCCATAGCGCGCCCATGGTTCGCGTCGATAGGTCAGTCCGTACACGACGCCGGCAACGGCGTCGGCACAGTCCTTGCTGAAATTGGGTGGGTGATCGATCAGGCCGCTTTGCGGATCACGCTCGAGGCGTACGATCTCGGACAGCGCCTTGTCGTGCCTCGGCGCCTTGATGCGGCCGTCATAGAAGGCTGTCTTGCTGACATCGTAAGGCAGCGAGGTCCTGTCCACAGAGTGCGGACCTGTGATGAAGCCTTTCTGGCGAAGGATCTGCATGCTGTCGACAGATTGGAATGTGTCGAAACTGATCCACTTCAAATTCATGCCCTGCTCACGCAGCTTGTAGAAGAGCTTCCTGATGTTCTCGAACTCGATCTCGCCGTTGCGCGGCGGCTTGACCTCGAGGATCAGGTCGAAATTGATCTGCGGCATGAACTCGAACGTGTTGTCCGAGCGCGGCACCTTCGCAAAGCCTTCGACCCAGCCGATCGCAACGCCCGCGCTGTCGCCGGTCAACCCGAGATCAACGTGGGCCATGCGCGGCTCGTCGGGCCGGATGATGCGTGTTGGATAGATCAGGGGTCGCGAGGCGGCAAAGTCCGTGCTCTCCACCGACAGCACCGACGGGCACTGACCAAACGCCTTTGACACGGCTTCCGTGTTGACGATGAAGGGGTGCAGCGCGAACGTGGCGCTGCCGGCGATGTCACGGATGGCCGACAGCATATCGCGCTCGAACTCCGAGCGGAACTCCTCAGGGATATCCATGACAAGCCTGGCATCCTCGGGCGCGACTTCTGTCCCTTGCTCCAGAATCCTTGGCTTGCGGGCCTCGTCGCCGAGGAACAGCTTGAAACGCGTCTCGCCGTAGGTCCCCTTGGGCTTGATCTGCCATAGGGTGCGGTCATAGACGAATATCCCGGTCTTTCCGGTGCGCGCCAGTTCCTCGCGCGCTTCCATCTGCTTTCGGTCGGTGAACTCGCCCGGGTACCTCTTGGAGGACACCAGGCACACCATGCCGGGCAGGCGCCCTCCTGCGCCCATGAAGCGCGACTTGCGGCGGCGGACGATCGAGTTGTACATCTCGACGGCCTGATCGAACAGGCCACCATCCACAGCGCTCTTTGATTGCTCGACACGCGCCATAAAGTTTATTTCGTCGAGGATCGCCCCGAAGATGTTGCTGCCGATCGCCGCGTTCACGTCGCCGGAGAGGGGGCGCACGACGATGCGATTAGGAAAGATCATCTCGGACTTGATCTTCTTGTTGAACGGAAAGTGCTGGTTGAAATAGGGAGAGTCCGTCAGCATCGCCCTGAATCGCTCATAGTCGATCGATTCAGCCAGATCCTTGTTCAGCGACTGGAAGGCGAACACAATCTCGGACGACGGGTCGAGCTTGAAGCAGGCGTGAGGATCCTTCAGGCACGACAGGACGTAGAGCTGGTAGGCTGTGGTGAACAAGGCGAGGGTGCTCTTTCCCGTGCCGATGGCACCGGTGAGCACCGCCTCGACGTACTTGCCGGAGTTGAGCTCGCGCAGCTCCTCCATTACCGCTGGGTACAGTTTGCCGCGACGGTTCAGAAAGTAAGGACTTTCAACGAAGGTTTGAACGTCCACCGGCAATATCGAGTACGCATCTCGATCAGGCCAAAGTGCGCGAAAATGTTCAGCCGCTCGCCGTAAGAAGTTACTTCGGGCCTCGCGGGGCAAGGTGGTGGCATGCTTCAGCACAGCTGGCCCCGCCAACGGCACCCTCACAATGATGTCGTAGGCAAGGCTTGTCAGATTGTCGCTGGCCAGGCTCAAGTCAGTCCACTCCGTCCAAGAGATTGTGCTTGGCGATGGTCTCATACTCTTCGGGCGTCAGCTCGAAGGCG
>Ga0081539_10006046_pt1 | contig 11858 bp, 13 predicted proteins | sample TabmetS4T2R2_FD_71023 | JGI IMG/M metagenome (GOLD analysis project Ga0081539, IMG submission 71023) | Tabebuia heterophylla rhizosphere microbial communities from the University of Puerto Rico - S4T2R2 | ecosystem: Host-associated > Plants > Roots > Rhizosphere ...
CATCGTCACTTCGGCGACGCCGCCGGCCAAGGGAACCGCCGTTCCGTCTGCCCCCTCGACGGCTGCCGCGGGTGATCCGGCCGAGGCAGCCTATCTCGAAGGGTACAAGCTGTGGAGTGCGGGCAAATTCGCCGAAGCGCAAACCGTGCTCGAGGCGATGGTCAAGAAATATCCCAAGCATCCCCGCTCGAGCTTCGCCCAGAACCTGCTTGGACGCGCGTATCTGGACGACGGCAAGCCCGCCGCCGCGGCCAAGATCTTCCTCGCCAATTACGAGAATAACCGCAACGGCGAGCGCGCACCCGACAGTCTGTTCTATCTCGGCCAGGCCCTTGTCCGGCTCAATCAGCCGGCCAATGCCTGCAAGGTCTATGACGAGCTCGAGTCAGTCTATGGCGCCAAGCTGCGTGCCGCCATCAAGGACGAGTTGCCGAAGGCCCGCGCCGCTGCCAAATGCAAGTAGCTGCGCATCAAGTACGCGTTTCCTGCCGGCGTCCCGAAGGACGCCGGGCGGCACCCTGTCAACGGCCGGCTGGAATCTGGACGCCTTCGGCTTCCCATTCCTTCTTCGTCTTGCACACCTTCACAGGAAGGCGTGAGCCGGTGATCTCATCGACGACGCAATAGCGCTTTTCGGGTGCCTGCGCGGTCGTCGGAGCAGACGCGCCGGAGGCCGTTGCCGTCCCATTTGCTTCATTGGCCGTCTTCGCCTGCGCAGGCGCAGTCGCTGCCGCAAATGCAAATGCCGCCGTCACCAAAAGGCTGGAACCAAACCCTATCTTCGTCATGGCAATTCTCCCCTTGCTCAAAAGCCGAGGCCGGAAGGTGCCTCTGCCCAACTGGTTGTTCACGAACCGTGCCAAATGCCCTGGCCGAGGGGAAATCAACTTCAACAACAGTGGTAGGGATTTCTGATGCACCACAAGTTGGCGGTAACCACCAAATTTTGGTGACTATCCCAACGGCCATGCCGCATTCTTCTCCCAACGAAGATGGTCTAAGGAACGGCATGGCTGACGCCACCGCTCCTGCGCATGACCTTGTTGAGCGCTTCACTCGCGATGTGCAGGCGCTTGCTTCCGATTTCGACCGGCTGGCGCTGGCCGTATCCGGAGGCCCAGACAGCCTTGCGCTGCTCCTGCTTGCCCATGCCGCCTTTCCGGACCGCATTGCGGCTGCCACCGTCGATCACGGATTACGGCCTGAAAACGCCGAGGAGGCCCGCTTCGTGGCCGGTCTCTGTGCGAAAATGAACGTTCCGCACAGCACAGTGTCCGCTGACGTCGATCGCCGGGCAGCCAGCCTGCAGCAGTCTGCGCGCCGCGCGCGCTATGCCGCCCTCGCAGGCTGGCTGCAGCAAAAGGGTGTCGCCCTCCTGGCGACAGCGCATCACGCCGACGATCAGGCCGAAACCCTGCTGATGCGCCTGTTGCGCGGCGCGGGCGTGGGAGGTCTGGCCGGCGTGCGGGCACGAGCGCCTCTGCCCGGAGACGGCAGTCGCCACATCGTTCGTCCGTTGCTCGGTTGGCGGCGCGCCGAGCTCCGGGCCCTGGTCAAGCAGGCAGGCATCACTCCAGTCGACGATCCGAGCAATCGCGATCCGCGATTCGACCGGACCCGCATTCGCGCGCGACTGGCGGCCGCGGATTGGCTCGACCCCGAACCGCTGGCGCATAGTGCGTCAGCGCTTGCCGACGCCGACGAGGCATTGAACTGGGCGGCACTCGACATCTACAAGACGCGGGTCCGGCAACAGGATTCGCGCGTGCTGTTCAGCCACCGCGGGCTTCCCCGCGAGCTCAGGCGCCGGACCGTGCGGGCCATTCTGGTCGCGCTCGAGCCCGCTGCCTCGCCACGGGGGGCAGAGATGGATCGGCTGCTGCAGCGGCTGGAACAGGGCAATTCCGCCACGCTGGCGGGGGTCAAATGCAGCGGAGGCGCCGAATGGTGCTTCGAACACGCCCCGCCGCGCCGAAAGAGTTAAGCGGCAAGCGGCCGTTCAGGGGCCTTGCCTTACATTGTCATTAACCAGACAATGCCTATTTATATGGGCAGAGTGAGCGACCGGAGCAGAAATGGGCGAGGATAAGGAACCGCAAGGCAATCCCTGGATGAAGAGCCTGTTCATCTGGGCGGGCATATTGCTGACCCTGGTGATCTTCGTTCAGCTGATCGAAGGCGGCCGCGCGTCGCAGGCTGCGGGCATCCCTTATTCCGAGTTCCTGAACCGCGTCGATGAAGGCAGCGTCAAGCAGGTCGTCATCGGCAAGGATTATGTCAGCGGCACGCTCACCAACGGCGACAAGTTCCGCTCGAACTCTCCGACCGACACCGAGCTGATCGATCGCCTGAAGAAGCAAGGTGTCAACTTTAGCGCTGAGCCCGCGCAGCAGACCAGCGTTTGGATGATCCTGCTCTACCAGTCGCTTCCGTTCCTGCTGATCCTGGGCATCGCCTTCTTCGTGATGCGCCAGATGCAGAAGAATGCGGGCTCCGGCGCGATGGGCTTCGGCAAGTCCAAGGCCAAGCTGCTGAGCGAAAAGCACGGCCGCGTCACCTTCGACGACGTCGCCGGCATCGACGAGGCGCGCGAGGAGCTGCAGGAGATCGTCGATTTCCTGAAGGATCCGACCAAGTTCGCCCGCCTCGGGGGCAAGATCCCGAAGGGCGCCTTACTGGTCGGCTCGCCTGGCACCGGCAAGACTTTGCTTGCCCGTGCCATCGCCGGGGAGGCCAATGTGCCCTTCTTCACCATCTCCGGCTCGGACTTCGTCGAGATGTTCGTCGGCGTCGGCGCCAGCCGCGTGCGCGACATGTTCGACCAGGCCAAGAAGAACGCGCCCTGCATCGTCTTCATCGACGAGATCGACGCGGTCGGCCGCCATCGCGGTGCAGGTCTGGGCAACGGTAACGACGAGCGCGAGCAGACGCTGAACCAGCTGCTGGTCGAGATGGACGGCTTCGAAGCCAATGAAGGCATCATCATCATTGCCGCCACCAACCGGCCCGACGTGCTCGACCCGGCGCTGCTGCGCCCCGGCCGCTTTGACCGCCAGGTCGTCGTGCCGCGTCCGGACATCGAGGGCCGCGAGAAGATCCTCGCGGTTCATATGAAGAAGGTGCCGCTGGCGCCCGACGTCGATCCCCGCACCATCGCCCGCGGCACGCCCGGCTTTTCGGGTGCCGATCTCGCGAACCTCGTCAACGAGGCCGCCTTGCTCGCCGCCCGCAAGGGCAAGCGCCTTGTCGCCATGAGCGAGTTCGAGGAAGCCAAGGACAAGGTCATGATGGGCGCTGAGCGCAAGTCCATGGTCATGACCGAGGACGAGAAGAAGGCGACCGCCTATCACGAGGCCGGTCACGCCCTCGTCTCGCTGCACGTCTCGGGCTGCGATCCGCTGCACAAGGTGACGATCATCCCGCGCGGCCGCGCGCTGGGCGTGACCTGGAACCTCCCCGAGCGCGACCGCTATTCGATGTCGATGAAGCAGATGAAAGCGCGTCTGGCGCTGTGCTTCGGCGGCCGCATCGCCGAGCAGTTGATCTACGGCGAGGACCATCTGAACACCGGCGCCTCCAACGACATCCAGCAGGCGACCGACATGGCACGCGCCATGGTGATGGAATATGGCATGAGCGAGAAGCTCGGCTGGCTCCGCTATCGCGACAATCAGGAGGAAGTTTTCCTGGGCCACAGCGTGGCGCGCAACCAGACGGTTTCGGAAGCCACGTCGCAGCTGATCGACCAGGAGGTCCGCCGCCTGATCGAGGAAGCCGAGGCGATCGCGCGCAAGGTGCTCACCGAGAATCTCGACGAGCTGCATCGCCTCGCCGGCGCGCTGCTCGAATATGAGACTCTCAACGGCGAGGAGGCCAAGCGGGCGATCAAGGGCGAGGACATCGGCCGCGAGGATCCGCGCAACAAGCCACCGGTGATTGCCGCCGCCGGTTCGTCGATCCCCAACACGCGCAAGCCGCGCGGCGGCATCGGCGGCCCGGCGCCGCAGGGAGCCTGACGCCAGGCCTCAGCCGAGCACGCCGATCGCGAACAGCAGCAGCAGGAATAGGCTCAAGGCAATTGCTGCGAAGATGAGCAGCACCCCGGTGCGCCACAGGGCGCTCGCTCGGCTCAGCGAATAGGCGCCCTTCAGCTGGCGGTACATGTGCACGGGCACGATTACGAGGAACGCGAGTCCGATTAAGCCGCCGCCTATTCCAATCGCCTGCAGCAGGAACAAGGCGACCAGCGCCAGGCTCATGAAGGCGATCGAATAGGTCACGAACACCAAATGGTCATAGGCCTTGTACTCGCGGCGATAGCGAGCACGGTGCAGGAACAGCAGCCACAGGAATGGCACTGAGATCGGGATCAGGGCCCAGGAAAACTTGTAGGCATTCGTCTGCAATTTATAGAAAAGCAGCGCCGGATTCGCCGATGCCTTTTTCATGCCCTCGTCAAGCGGAGCCCAGCCGGTGTGAAGGGTGACCGGCCGCTTTTCGATCAGACTGCCCGCAACGCTTAACTGTCTGCTCTCCTGCCGAAGTTCGGAAAGCTGCTCATCCTGCCCGCCGGTGTCGGCGCCGTGCGCGGCCAGGCGCTGCCGTTCGGCCTCGATCCGTGACTCCTGGCTGCGTATCCCCGCAAGCTCGGCGGCCAGGTCCCGGCTGGCCTCGCCGCTGTTGCCGACGCCCAGGACCGTGGCGCCCGAGAGGCTCAGCACGGCGAACATCAGGAAGACGGAGAACAGGAATATGGCGAGCGGCGAAATGAACCTGGCCCGCTCCCCCGCGATGTAACGCCGGGTCAGGTCTCCCGGCCGCCAGGCGAGCATCGGCAGGGTCCGCCAGAACTTGCCGTCCAGATGCAGCACGCTGTGCAGAAAGTCGTGCCACCAGGCCGCTACGGTACGATGGATGTGCGAAGTCTGGCCGCAGTGATGGCAATATTCGCCGACGAGGGCCGTGCCGCAATTGAGGCAATGGGTACCCGTCTGGGCTTGCGCCTCGCCAGCTTCCGGTTCGACCGCCCGGGCAAGCATGCCGCCCGTTACAGCCTCGCCCATCCCCTCGATGCCCGAAACCATTATTGTTTTATGACGGATGCGCCGCACCGCGTCGAGGGCGTTCGCGCGCGGCGAACTCCATGCTAATCGGCGGGCGATGAAGCGCATCGGTCTTCTCGGGGGATCCTTCAATCCGGCACACAGCGGCCACCGCAATCTCAGCCGTTATGCGCTGGAGGCGTTGCAGCTCGACGAGGTCTGGTGGCTGGTATCGCCCGGCAATCCGCTCAAGGGCCGGCATGGCATGGCACGGCTCGAAGCGCGGTTTGCCGGTGCGGTGGAATTGGCGCGCCGGCTGCCGGTCCGTGTGACTGTCATCGAACGGCAACTCGGCACGGTTTATACCGTGGATACGGTGCGGGCGCTTCAGCGGCGCATGGCGGGACACAGGTTCATCTGGCTGATGGGTGCAGACAATCTCGTCCAATTCGACCGCTGGCGCGATTGGCGGACGATCGCCCGGCTCGTTCCGATTGCGGTTATGCAGCGTCCGGGTTATGATGCGCAGGCCCATACGGCACGCGCAATGGGTTGGCTGCGGCGCTTCGTCCGGCCCGCAGGCCAGGCCAGACAATGGACGAAGTGGAGATTGCCGGCGCTCGTGCTGCTCAAAATGCCGCCCGATCCGACGTCCGCCACCGCCTTGCGCGCCGATCAACCGCACTGGCACAAGACATCTCACAAAGAGTTTTATCATAACGGCCTTCGCGACCGCGTGACGCGTCGGCTCTTGGCATAAGGAGGGAAATTGCCCGTACCATCACCGTCTCCGCGTACATCCGGAGAATATGAGCAGGTCGAGGCGCTGCATGACCTCGTGCTTCGCTCGCTCGATGACGATCAGGCCGTCGAGGTCGTTTCCATCCCCTTGAGCGGCAAATCCAACATCGCCGATTATATGGTGATCGCCAGCGGTCGCTCGACCCGACAGGTAGCGTCCATGGCCGAAAAGCTGACCGAGCGGATCAAGCATGAGCTTGGCCGGACGGTGCGGATCGAAGGCCTTCCCGCCGCCGACTGGGTGCTGATCGATGCACAGGACGTGATCGTCCACCTGTTCCGGCCCGAGGTCCGCAGCTTCTACAATCTGGAGCGCATGTGGGGCTTTGAGAGCGGACAGGCGATGACAGCGGCTGCCGGCTGAGGTTCGACCCCGGCCTTGCTCCTGCACATCGTCGTGCGCGGCAAGATCGGGCGCGGGCCCGAAGCCGAGTTGGTCGAGCGCTATCTCAAGCGCGTCAGCTGGCCCACCCGCGTGACCGAACTGCCGGATATGGGCGGCAGACAGCCGCCCCAGCAGCGCGATACCGTCATTATCCTGCTCGACGAGAAAGGCGAGCAGCTCACCTCGATCGAACTTGCGCAGCGCCTGGCCTTCTGGCGCGATTCCGGTCGGCGCGAGGCGCGCTTCCTGATTGGCGCTGCCGACGGCTTTACCGATCAGGACCGGCAGGCGGCAGACCTGCTGCTCGCCTTCGGCAAAGCGACCTGGCCGCATCTGCTTGCCCGCGCCATGCTTGCCGAACAATTGTGGCGGGCCACGAGCGTCCTTGCGAACCACCCCTATCATAGGGAAGGGTAGAGCATGGCTCGTGTGATCCTTGCGTTCCTCCTTGCCGCGGGGCTGGTCGGCGGCCTCGCCTCTGCGCAGTCGAGCGGGTCGGAAGAGGCCCGTGCGATCGCGCAGGCGAAGGCGGAAGCGCAGGAAGCGCTCAATCGGTCGAATGTGCTCGAGCAGCAGGCGAAGTCCGCCACGAACGAGGCCGCAAGGGCACGCGCGGACTCCTTCGCCATGGCGGCACGCATCGAGGCTTCCGAGGCCGACATCACGGCCGCAGAAACACAGGTTCGCATGATCGAGCAGAAGCGCGCCGAGCAGCGCGCGCGGCTGGCCGAGCGTCAGGAGCCCCTGGCCCGGCTGGTCGCCGCGCTCCAGACCATGGGCCGCCGCCCTCCGGCATTGGCTCTCGTCCAGCCGGGCTCGCTGGACGACATGATTCATATCCGCGCCCTGCTCGCCTCCACGCTGCCCGTCGTGCGGGCTCGCACCGCGACGTTGCGCGTGGAGATGGAGGCCGCCGAGCGCCTGCGCATGCAAGCCGCAAATGCCGTTGCAGCGCTTCGCGCCAGCCGCGCGCAGCTTGCAGCGCGCCGAACGGCGCTCGCCCACTTCGAGGACAACCAGCGACGCCGTTCGCAGGGCCTGGCGGAATCGGCCCTCTATCAATCGGATCGAGCGCTCGCCTTGACGGAGGAAGCGCGGGAGATTTCCGCGCAATTCGGCCAGCACCAGTATCAGGCGCGACTCCGCAGCGAGCTGGCCGAGCTGCCCGGTCCGGTATTGCGGCCGACCGCGGCGGGCCCAACGCCGTCTCCGCCCCTCCACTTGCCTTATCGGTTGCCCGTGAATGGCCAGCTGATCGAGGGGACGGGAGAGATATCGGACTCTGGTGTGCACAATCGCGGTCTGACCTTCCGCACCGGTGCGAACGAAACCGTCTTCGCGCCCGCGGACGGGCGGATCATCTATGCGGGTCCGTTCCGAAGCTATGGCTCGATCGTCATTATGGACCACGGCGGCGGCTGGACGAGCCTCGTGACCAGCATGGGGCACCTTTATGTCGCGGTCGGACAGCAGGTGCATTTGGGAGAGATGCTCGGGCGCACCGGCCGTGCCGCGACGCCTCTCAGCGTCGAGCTTCGGCACGACGGGCGGCCGGTGCCCATTGCGCCGCTGCTGGCCCTCGGCTGAATGCTTCAGCTTCTGTAAAGCGGCCGGCTGCCACCCTCTGTCCCACCTTTTCAGCCTCCTCTTGTTTTCGTTGGCGAAAAAAGGCGCTACAAACGGCTCAAATGCGCATGAACAGGAAAACCATGGCCAATAACTTCTTCCGGTCGCTTGCCGTCGTCGGCGCGATCTCCCTGCTTCCCGCCGTCAGCGCGAGCTCGGCGGCGAGCGAAGTCAGCACCATCGACGACATGCGGGAATTCATGGATGTGTTCGAGCGCGTCCGTGCCGACTATGTCGACCAGGTCGACGACAAGACGCTCATCCACGGTGCCATCGACGGCATGCTCTCCAGCCTCGATCCACACTCCTCCTATCTCGACGAGAAGGGCCTGGAGTCGCTGACGACGCAGACGGACGGCGAATATGGCGGCCTCGGCCTCAATGTGACCATGGAAGACGGCGCGGTGAAGGTTATCGCCGCCACCGAGGATACGCCGGCAGCCCGCGCCGGCATCAAGGCAGGCGACTATATCACCCACCTCAATGGCGAGCTGATCTACGGCGGTTCGCTCGACGAGGCGGTAGATCAGATGCGCGGCCCCGCCGGAACAACCATCAAGATCACCATCGTGCGGCCAGGGCGCGACAAGCCGTTCGACGTCACGCTCACCCGCGCGATCATCTCGCTGCCCGCGGTCAAATGGGAGATCAAGGACCGGGTCGGCATTCTCAACGTCAACAGCTTCAACAAGACCACCACCGATTCGGTGCTCTCGGCGATCAAGTCGATCGAGAAGTCGCTGGGCGGGCCCCCACTCGGCTATGTGCTCGACCTTCGCTCCAACCCGGGCGGACTGCTCGACCAGGCAGTCGGCCTGTCCGACGTGTTCCTGACCCATGGCGAGATCGTTCAGCAGCGCGGGCGCCGCAAGGGCGACATCGACCGTTATTATGCCCGTCCAGGCGATGCCACCAATGGCGCTCCAGTGGTCGTGCTGATCGACTCCGGCAGCGCTTCCGCCTCGGAAATCGTCGCGGCGGCTTTGCAGGATCATCATCGGGCGCTGGTCATGGGTGAGCGCAGCTTCGGCAAGGGCTCGGTCCAGACCCTCATCCCACTGTCGCAAAAGACGGCGCTGCGCCTCACCACGGCCCGCTACTACACACCCTCGGGACGCTCGGTGCAGGAGGGCGGCGTCAGTCCGGACATCACGGTCCCGCAGCTCAGCGATCCCGATTTCAAGGCCAAGCCGAAGTTCCGTGAGGCGGATCTGCGCCGCCACCTGATCAACGAGCTCAAGGTCGACGATTCGGTCGTACAGGACGACGGCAAGCCGGATCCCCGCTTCGCCGCGTCTGCGGAAGAGCTGAAGAAGCAGAGTATCGACGACTTCCAGCTTACCTATGCGGTAAAGACGATCGCCCGCCTCGGCCGGGTTCAGCAGGCATCGGCGGCCCCAGTCCGCAAGCCCGCGCAGCAATAACCCTCGGCGGAGCGTCGGGTCGTGACGAATCTTGCCAAGGCCCGACTGCTCGCGCTCGTCGTGCCCGCTGCCTTGCTGGCGGGTGCATTCGGGTCGCAATATCTAGGTGGGCTCTTTCCGTGCGAGCTATGCTGGTGGCAGCGCTACGGCCATTTGGCGGCTGTTGCGTTCGCGCTTATCGCATATTTGCTACACGGTCAGGCCAGGTTCAGCCGATTGTTCGTCTGGCTGGCCCTGCTCGGAATAGTCGCCAGCGGAACGATTGGCGTCTATCATGCCGGCGTCGAGGCGAAGATTTTCGAGGGATTCACCCAATGTGCCGCCAAGCCTGTCGTTGGGAGCGCCGAGGAGATGCTGAATGACATATTGTCCCGGCCGGCGATCCGCTGCGATGACGTACAATGGTCGTTCCTGGGCATTTCCATGGCGGGATGGAACGCAATCCTGTCGCTCGGGTTCGCCTCTCTGATCCTATGGCTACTGATCAAACGCCCTCGAACCCAGAGCTGAGTGGCTGGCGGCCGGGCGACGAACGCGCAGATGCCGATTCGATGCTGCGGGTCGACCAGGCGGGCGAATATGGCGCCATTCGCATCTATGCGGGGCAGCTCGCCGTGCTGGGCGATCGCCATCCCGCATCGCGGATCATTGCGCGCATGGCCGCCCAGGAGCAGCGTCATCTCGATCATTTCGATACCTTGATGACCGATCGCCGCGTGCGGCCAACCGTGCTGCAGCCGCTCTGGAAGGCGGCCGGCCATGCACTGGGCGCCGCCACCGCTCTGATCAGTCCGCGCGCCGCCATGGCCTGCACCGTCGCGATCGAAACCGAGATCGATCGCCACTACGGCAACCAGCTTGCCTCGCTCGGCGATGACGATCCGGAGCTTTCCGAAGCCATCGGCGAGTTTCGCCACGATGAGGTCGAGCATCGCGACATAGCCCTGGCGGCCGGGGCTCGCGAAACAGCCGCTTACCCTCTGCTCTCTGCCGTGGTCCGCGCCGGCTGCCGTGCGGCCATCGCCCTTTCGAAGAGGATCTGATGATGCGCTTGTTCCTGCTCATAGCCACTGTTGCCGCCCTGCCCTCGCTTGCCGCCGCGCAGCCCCAGACCGCGGCGCCCCCGGCGACTCCTTCTGCCCCAGCAACCGGAGTGCCGCCGGCGCCTTCCCCCAAGGGCGCTGACGTCAAGGTCAACCAGCTGATCGTCTACGGCAGCGATGCCTGCCCCAGGAGCACGAACGACGAGATCACCGTTTGCGCCCGGCTGCCGGAATCCGAGCGCTACCGGATTCCGCCCGACCTGCGCGACAATCCCAGCGATCCGCGCAACCAGAGCTGGACCAACAAGGTCGAGCGGCTCGAAATGGCCGGCCTCACCGGCATTGCCAGCTGTTCGCCCGTGGGCCCCGGAGCCGGCGCGGGCTGCCTGACCCAGCTGATCCGCCAGGCCGCCGCGGAGCGCGGTAATACGGGCGTCGACTGGAATGCGCTGATCGCCAAGGCGCGTGAGGAACGGCTCGGCCGCATCGACGTCGAATCGCAGGAAATCGAACGCCGTCAGCAGCAGGAAGAGCAGCAGAACAAGACCCCGTGATCGGGAACAAAGGGCGTGAACAGCCCTTCTCTGCCCAAAGGAGAGCCGAGATGAAAGCCGTAGTCGCAGCGTTGCTGCTGGCCAGCGGGCTGGCATCCACGCCTGGACACAGCCAGGCTGCGGGCAGCCAGGAAAAAATCCGGTACGTCACCGTTTATGGGAAGGATCGCTGTCCGCGCACTACGCGCGAGGAAATCGTGGTCTGCTCGCGACGGCCGGAATCGGAGCGGCTGCGCATCCCGCGCAATCTGCGCGAGCCGCCGCCTTCACCCGAGAGCGAAAGCTGGACCAGCAAGGTCGAACGGCTGGAGACGATGGGACGAACCGGCATCGCGAGCTGCTCGCCGGTCGGGCCCGGAGCGGGATCGGGCTGCCTGCTGGAGATGATCAAGAAGGCACGCGAGGAGCAGCAGGCCCTCGCGGCGGAACGGGCCAAGGCACCTTGATGAACGTACAGATCGGCATCGCATGACAGCTCCCGAAGCGACGCCCGCGCTCGAGCCCGATCACGCCGATCGCGCCTTTCTGGGCCACCCCAAGGGCCTGGGATTTCTCGCCTTCACCGAGGCGTGGGAGCGCTTCTCTTATTATTCGATGCAGTCACTTCTCGTTCTCTACATGGTCAAGTACTTGTTGCTGCCCGGCCATGTCGAAGATGTTGTCGGTTTCGCGCTTTTTCGGCGCCTCTACGGTGGCATCGATGGTCAGCCGCTCGCGTCGGCCATCTTCGGCACCTATACCTCGCTGGTCTATCTGACTCCCATCCTGGGAGGCTTGCTCGCCGACCGCTGGCTCGGCCGTCGCCGGACGATCACGATCGGCGCGCTCACCATGGCGCTCGGCCATTTCCTGATGGCCTTCGAGGGGAGCTTCCTGTTCGCCCTGCTCTGCCTGATCCTGGGCAATGGCTGCTTCAAGGGCAATATCGCGAGCCAGGTCGGCGCCCTGTACGGTCCCGGCGACCTTCGCCGCGCCGATGCCTT
>Ga0081539_10006047_pt1 | contig 11856 bp, 11 predicted proteins | sample TabmetS4T2R2_FD_71023 | JGI IMG/M metagenome (GOLD analysis project Ga0081539, IMG submission 71023) | Tabebuia heterophylla rhizosphere microbial communities from the University of Puerto Rico - S4T2R2 | ecosystem: Host-associated > Plants > Roots > Rhizosphere ...
CAACTCGACGAAGCGCTGGCCGAGAAGGCCGATGCGATCCTGCTCGACAACATGACTCCCGAGCAGCTCGCCGAAGCGGTGCGCCAAATCGATGCCCGCGCCATCAGCGAGGCGTCGGGCCGCATCACGCCCGCGAGCGCCCCCGCAATCGCCGCCAGCGGTGTGGATCTGATCTCCGCCGGCTGGTTGACGCACAGCGCGCAGGTGCTCGATATCGGCCTCGATTGGCAAGCCGAACGCAGGCCCGACTGGATCCGTCAAACCTCGATCGACGAGGAGCCGGCGCGTGGGCGCCGGCTGCGCGTCAGCAGCGTGTCGAGTGAAATCGGGCCGGGACCGGCAACGGCAAGCCACAGAAAGAGGGCGAAGTAGGACATTTCCTCGAAGCCCAGCAGGGTCTCCAGCGAATCGATGTCGGCGTACTTTGCCGAGATGATGGCGACGATCATCACGACCACGAGCGGCGCGGCGGCGAGGCGCGTGAACAGCCCGAGCAGCAGCAGGATGCCGCCCACGAACTCCACGCCGGAGACGAAAGGCGTCAGGATCTCGGGGTAGGGAATGCCCCATTCGCGAAAGTTCTCGATCATGCGCGGCAGCAGGTTGAGCTTGCCCCAGCCGGACCACAGGAAGACCCAGCCGCACACGATGCGCGCCACCAGCGGCGGCAGCCATGCGAACCAGCCGGCGACGATGCGTGGCCATTCGATCAGCACAGTCGTGATCGCGTTCATGACGGCCCTCCCCGTGCCATTGCCGTGACATAAAAGCGAGTATATCTCTTGTAGATGAGAGAGCCCCTCTCCCAATCTCGCCTCGCCGACATCATCGATCAGGCCCGCCGACGGACCCCGGCCGATCTCGTCATCAAGTCCGCCGGCATCTTCGATCTCACTTGTGGCGAAACGGTTACCGGCGACATCGCCATTGCCGGCGATCGCATCGTCGGCGTGCGCGAGATCTACGACGGCGCGACCGAGATCGATGGCCGCGGACTGATCGCCGTGCCGGGCTTCATCGACAGCCACGTGCACTGCGAATCGACGCTGGTGCCGCCGCTCGAATTCGATCGCTGCGTGGTGCCCCGCGGCACCACGACGGCGATCTGCGATCCGCACGAGATCTGCAATGTGCTGGGCGTCGAGGGGCTGACGTTCTTCCTGGCGTGCGCCGCGGCAACGGTGATGGACTTGCGCGTGCAGCTGTCGTCGTGTGTTCCAGCCACTCACCTCGAGACCTCGGGTGCGCGGCTGGACGCCGAGGACCTTCTGCCGTTCAAGCATCATCCGAAAGTGCTGGGTCTTGCCGAGTTCATGAACGTGCCGGGCGTGCTCAACAAGGACCCGGTGGCGCTCGCCAAGCTCGCCGCGTTCTCCGACGTGCAGATCGACGGCCATTCGCCGCTGCTCTCCTCGTACGATCTTAACGCCTACATTGCCTCCGGCGTGCGCAACTGCCACGAGACGACGTCGGCGTCAGAGGCGCGCGAGAAGCTCGCCAAGGGCATGCAGATCCTGGTGCGCGAGGGCACCGTCTCGAAGGATCTTGCAGCACTTGCCGAGCTGATCACCACCGAGCGCGCGCCGTTCCTGGCGCTTTGCACCGACGACCGCAATCCCCTCGACATAGCCGAGGAAGGCCATATCGATTACCTGATTCGCGCTGCCATCGGCCGCGGCGTGCGTCCGCTCGACGCCTATCGCGCCGCCAGCTGGTCGGCGGCACGCCATTTCGGACTGTTCGACCGTGGTCTGGTGGCGCCCGGTCAGCGGGCGGATATCGTGCTGCTGGAGGATCTCGCGACCTGCAAGGTCCGTTCGGTGATCTGCCGCGGCGCGCCGGTGACACCGGATCGCTTCAAGGCGAGGGCGGATGTGCCGCTGGTCGGGCTCGACTCCGTGAAGCTGCGCCCGGTAACGGCCGCAACCTTCTACACGCCGGCTCGCACCGTCGGCTCACCGCCCGTCATCGGCATCCGTCCTGGCCAGATCTTGACCGACCGGTTGACGCTCGACGTGCGCCGCGAGAATGGCGCCTTCGTGGCCGACCTCGATCGCGACATCCTCAAGGTCGCGGTGCTCGGCCGGCACAACGACCGGGGCGATGCGGGACACGGGTTCGTCAAGGGCTTCGGCATCAAGCGCGGCGCAATCGCCTCGTCGATCGGCCACGACAGCCACAATGTCTGTGTGATCGGTTGCAGCGACTCCGACATGGCGACAGCCGTAAACCGGTTGATCGAGCTCAAGGGTGGATTCGCAGCCGCCGTCGACGGCAAGGTGGTGGCCGAACTCGCGCTGCCGATCGCCGGACTGATGAGCGATCGTCCGTTCGAAGAGGTGGAGCTGAAGCTGCGCACGCTGCGCCAGGCCGTCAAGGCACTCGGCACACGCCTGCACGAGCCGTTCCTGCAGATGGCGTTTCTCGCCCTGCCGGTGATCCCGCATCTGCGCATCACGGACAAGGGCTTGGTCGACGTCGACAAGTTCGCCTTGGTCGATTGAAGGGGCTGCCGACGGCGGGCAACGCGCGGACGGCGAGAGCGTTGTCGGTTCGAAGCGCCGGTGGCGCCGGGAGCCCCCCCAATGACCAGAGCTTTCCATGTGCTGCCAGCGCTTGCCGCCGTCTTGCTGGGTGGCATCGCTTCGGCGCAGCAATTTCCCGCCGAGGTGCGCGGTCAGGTCGACGAGATGTTGAGCCGCTCCGTGCTCGCCCCGCCGGTATCACCGTCGGCAACCTGCGGCACCGTCGTCGTCGGGCAGGAGAGGAATTGGACCGCGCCCTGGAAGCGCGGCTTCTCGCACCATCCGTCCGAATGGCCGTGGCTGCGCCAGTATCCCGTCGGTACCGCCTTCCGCCTCTGCCAATATGCGGCCAAGGTGCCGGGAACGATCCCCGAGGTCACCTATATCGCCGAAGTCGCCACCATCAATCCGACACCGGTGCAGCTCGTTGCCTGGATGACCAACGCCTGCCGCAGGGCGATTGAGATCAACAACGTGTCGCCTTCCAGGTTCGATGACTGCGTGCGCGGTCTTTACTGGGGTCTGCCGCTGCAGGTGGCCGACGACAAGAAGCGCTTTTGGGGCATTCGCCAGTTCTCTGGCGGCCAGTTCGTGATGGCGGGAGCCGTGGCACTCGATGTCGCGCGCGGCGGGGTGGTCTGCCATCGCGACGGCGTCGCAGTCCTGCGCGAACGGCCGGGTCTGCCGGCAATCGGCTACTTCGTGTTGACCGAAACCGTCGACGGCAGGACGGAGAAGCCGGTCAATGACGGGGAGCTGGCGGAGTGCTTCAAGATCGCCTCTCCCAAGGAATGGCCGGGCGGCTCACCGGCCGGCGTCGCCGGCACGACCCGGGACCAGTTCTGGAATGCCCTGCCGAAGCTTGGCCGGGCACCAGCCGAGTTCGGGCTTTCGGCCCGCGCCGACCTCGAGCCCTCGGAGACTTGGCGGCGAGTCGTGCGCGAGACTCATCTCGCGGCGCTCAAGTCCAACGACAATCTGTTGATGGATGCGTGGGTGCTGGCGCACGCTGCAGACTTGCTGCGCTAGTCCAAGCAGCGTCGCCCGATATGCTTGGCGACGTCTCCAATCACCCGCGGTGGACGCTGGCGCCGCCATCTACCGGCAGCGTTACCCCGGTGATGAAGTTGGCCTCGTCCGAGGCGAGGAACAGCGCCGCGTTGGCGACGTCCCAGCCGGTGCCCATCTTGCCGCGCAGCGGCACCTTGGCGTCGCGCTCGGCCTCGACCTCGGCGCGGCTCTTCCTGAATTCGCGGGCCCGCGTGTCGACCGCCATCGGCGTGTTCATCAGCCCGGGCAGGATGACGTTGGCGCGGATGCCGTACTTGGCGTTCTGGTAGGCGAGCTGCTCGGTGAAGGCGATCATGGCCGTCTTGGTCGCCTTGTAGGCGACGTACGGGTAGGTGGTGATGGCCGCCATCGAGGAGATGTTGACGATGGCGCCGCTCTTCTGCTGGCGCATGATCGGGATCACCGCCTTGCAGGCGAGGATGCAGCTCTTGAGGTTGATCGCCACGCAGCGGTCGAATGCCTCCTCGGTGATGTCGAGCAGCTCCGCGTCGCCGCCCGAGATCGAGACGCCGACATTGTTGTGAAGGATATCGATGCGGCCCCAGCGCTTTTGGGCGTCGGCCACCATGGCTTTGATGTCGGCTTCCTTGGTGACGTCGGCCTGGAAGCCCGCCGCCGTGCCCTGGCCCTCGCCGATCATCGCCGCCGTCTCTTCCGCGCTCGCGAGGTTGCGGTCGACGCACAGCACCTTGGCACCTTCGCGGCCGAAGGTCAGCGCGGTGGCGCGACCGTTGCCGATGCCTTCGCCTGGGCTCTGCCCGGCGCCGACGACGATGGCGACGCGATCCTTGAGGCGCATGTCACTTCACTCCCGGAATGGGGTACTGCTGCAGCACTTCCTTGTAGTAGGGCTCGTTGTCGATCTTCATCGTCGCGAGCACGCGCACCACGGCGCAGTAGAAGGCGATTGTGAGCACGAGGTCGACCATGTGCTCGTCGGAGAGATGCTGCTTGATCTCGGCGAAGGTGGCGTCGGACATCGCAAGATCGCGCACCATCTCGCGAGCGCCCTTGAGGATCGCCCTGGCGAGCGGTTCGAGCTTCGACGGCCTGCCCTCGGTCTCGGCCATCAGGCCCTGGATGTCCTGGTCGGTGACGCCGAAATCCTTGCCGATCCTGACGTGGTGGGTGAACTCGTACTCCGAGCGCTCCAGCCAGCCGACCTGCAGGATCGCAAGCTCGCGCAGGCGCGGATCAAGGCGGCTCTTGAAGCGGATGAAGCTGCCGACGCCGTTGAAGGCCTTGGCCATGTCGGGCGAGTTGACCAGGAGCTTGTGCAGGTTGGTGTTGCGCTTAAGCATGTCGCGATATTCGGGCGCGACCTGATCGGCTTCGAGATAGGGCAGGCGGGCCATGTCTTCTCCTTCTTCCGGACCGCGGGCCTCTGGCCCGCTCATGATGCGGGCGGGACGCCCGCGGTCCCCCTAATGAGTTTCCGAATCGCGTTCCGGTCCCTGCAGCGTGACGCCGCCGTCGACCACCAGCACCTGGCCGGTGATGTAACGGGCATGGGCGCTCATCAGGAAGCGTACGGCGTGGCCGATGTCCCAGCCGGTGCCTTCGACCTTCAGCACCGAGGCCTTCGCGCGCTGGGCACGCGCAGCTTCGCTCATGCCGTTGCCGCGCGCATAGACCATCGGCGTGTACACGGGTCCTGGGCAGATGCAGTTGACGCGGATGTGGTCCTTGCCGTGATCGACGGCCATGGCCTTCGTGAGCCCGATCACCGCCGCCTTCGATGTCGTGTAGGTGGTGAGCCCGCGCGGCCGTAGCGCCGAGATCGAGGAGATGTTGACGATCGAGCCGCCCTTGGCCGTCTTGATCATGGCCGGAATGGCGTGCTTGGAGAGCAGGAACATCGTCTCGACATTGACCTGCAGGACGCGACGGAACTCTTCCGGCTTCTCGTCGACCACGCTGCCGCGACTGCCGATGCCGACATTGTTGTCGAGGAAGTCGAGCCGGCCCCAGCGATCGACCGCGGCGTCGACCAGCCGCTTGCACTCGGCCTCCTTGGTGACGTCGCCGGCATGGCTGACTGCCGTGCCGCCTTCGCCCTTGATCATCTCGGCGGTGCGCTCGGCGAGCTTCTGGTTCACGTCGGCGACCACCACCTTGGTGCCGGCGCGCGCCAGCAGGATCGCCGCGGCGCGGCCGTTACCGATGCCGTCGCCTGCCGCGCCGCCGCCCGAGACGATTGCGACCTTGCCGGCCAAACCGGCATCCTCCTCCGGTCCCTTCATCGCTCCCCCCTTTGGTCGAAACGGGCTCAGCGCCGACCCGTCCCGGGCGCATCCGTCCGCACGGTCTCGCTGCGGTGATCGCTGCCAACGAAGACCGTCATTGCGTGTCCCACTCGATGTGGAACGCGTCGCCCTGCGGTTTGATGTAGCCGGCATTGGCACCCGGGAAATGGGCGGGGCAAAGCAGCGCATTGCTCTCGACACAGTCCTCCAAGAGCAGCCGGCGGCTTTTGGCCGACATCGCCTGGTCCCAGCAGAACTGGCTGGACCAATCGGGGTAATAGACCTGGATCGGGTGATGCATGACGTCGCCCGAGAAGCAGGCCTGCCGGCCGCCGTCCTTCAGGTTGATGGCGATCGACCCCGGCGTGTGGCCGGGATAGTCCTTGATGGTGAGCAGAGGATCGGGCTGGTGGTCGACGTCGATCATCACCGCCTTGCCCGCCTCGACGATGGGCAGAACCGAATCGTCGAACGAACCGTCGTTGACCTTGCCATCGCCCTGCTTGCTGCGCTCGCCTTCCCAGTGGGCGTACTCGCGCATGGCGAACAGGTACTTGGCGTTGGGGAAGGTTGGCACCCAGCGGCCGTCGACCAGCTGCGTATTCCAGCCGACATGATCGACATGCAGGTGCGTGCACATCACGAAGTCGACCGATTCGGGCGGGCAGCCGCAGGCGCGCAGCCGGTTCAGGAACGGCGTGTCGAGGTTGCGCCAGCCGGGGTTGGTGCGCTGCTTGTGATTGCCGAGGCAGGTGTCGACCAGGATGGTGTGGCGCGGTGTCTTGATGATCCAGGTGTGCACCGAGCCGACGAGGCGATCGGAGCCGGCCTCGATATGGTCGGGCAGCATCCAGCTCTTCTCGGCGTCGAAGGCTTCCTGGTCGAACTTGGGGAACATGCGGCTTGGCTTGAAGCCCGGGCCGCAGATCTCTTCGACCTTCTCGATGGTGGCGTTGCCGATCTTGCGCATGGTGCTCCCTAGAAGGTGACGACGCTGCGGATGGACTGCCCCTTGTGCATCAGATCGAAGGCGTCGTTGATCTTCTCGACCGGCATGGTGTGCGTGATGAGCGAATCGATGTCGATCTTGCCCTTCATGTACCAGTCGACGATCCTCGGGACGTCGCGCCGGCCCTTGGCACCGCCGAACGCGGTGCCCAGCCACTGCCGGCCGGTGACAAGCTGGAAGGGCCGCGTCGAGATCTCCTGGCCGGCGCCCGCCACGCCGATGATCACCGACTTGCCCCAGCCGCGATGGCAGCATTCCAACGCCTGGCGCATCAGCTTGGTGTTGCCGACGCATTCGAAGCTGTAGTCGGCCCCGCCGTCGGTCAGCTCGACGAGGTGCGCAACGAGGTCCTTGCCGTCGAGCTTGTCGGGATTGACGAAGTGCGTCATGCCGAACTTGCGGCCGAGCGCCTCGCGCGCCGGATTGAGATCGACGCCCACGATCATGCTGGCGCCGACCATGCGCGCGCCCTGGACCACGTTGAGCCCGATCCCGCCCAGGCCGAATACCACGACGTTGGAGCCGGGCTCGACCTTGGCCGTGTTGATCACCGCGCCGATGCCCGTGGTGACGCCGCAGCCGATGTAGCAGACCTTGTCGAACGGCGCGTCGGACCGGATCTTGGCGACCGCGATTTCGGGCAGCACGGTGTGGTTCGAGAAGGTGGAGCAACCCATGTAATGATGGATCTTCTTGCCGCCGATCGAAAAACGCGATGTACCATCGGGCATCACGCCCTGGCCTTGGGTGGCGCGGATGGCAGTGCAGAGGTTGGTCCTGCCCGAGAGGCAGGATTTGCAGGCGCGGCATTCCGGCGTGTAGAGCGGGATCACGTGATCGCCCTTCTTGAGCGAGATCACACCCGGCCCGACATCGGTGACGATACCCGCACCCTCGTGGCCGAAGATCACCGGAAAGAGTCCTTCCGGATCGCCACCGGAGCGCGTGAACTCGTCGGTGTGGCAGACGCCCGACGCCTTGATCTCGACCAGCACCTCGCCGAATTTCGGCCCTTCGAGATCGACCGTTTCGATCTCCAGCGTCTTGCCGGCTTCGTAGCAGACCGCCGCCTTCGTCTTCACGCACGTCCCCTTCGCTGAGGCGCGAAGCCTAGAGCAGGTCCGCGGTCATCGTCTACGCTGCGACGCGCTTGCCCAGGGTCTTCGTCAACTGAGACTTCGCGTCGCGATACTGCGCGATCAGCCGCCGGCAGAGCTCGGCTGCCGTGGGGATGTCCTCGATGTTCCCGACCCCGTGGCCCGCCGTATAGATGTCCTTCCACCGCTTCTTGTTCTCCTGCGCCGACACGATCTTGCCGGGCAAGGTCGTGCGCAAGATGTCGAGGTCGATGCCGGCCGCCAGCAGGCTCGGGGTTAGCCAGTTGGCCGGCGCGCCGTCGATCGAGGCGGTCAGGAAGACATCTGTGGCGCGCGTCTTCAGGATCATGTCCTTGTGCGCCGCCGCCGCCATCGCCTCCTGGGTGGCGATGAAGCGCGTGCCGATATAGGCGAGGTCGGCGCCCATCGCCTCGGCCGCCAGCACGTCGCGGCCGGTGGTCTGGCCGCCGGCCAGCACGACGGCGAAGTGATCGCCGAGCTGGCGCACCTCGTTCATCAGGGCGAAGGGGTTGATCGTGCCGGTATGGCCGCCGGCGCCGCCGGCCACCGCGATCACGCCGTCGACGCCTGCTTCCAGAGCCTTTTCGGCATGCCGGCGATTGGCGATGTCGTGCAGGGCAACCGCGCCCCAGCCGTGGATGCGCTTGATCGCGTCGCCGGGCGCGCCCTTCGACGTCAGCACCACGGGCACCTTGTACCTCTCGACCAGTTCGAGGTCGCCGGGATAGCGCGGGTTCGATGCATGCACGACGAGGTTTACCGCCCACGGCGCAGGTCGCATGCCCTGGTCCTCGAGTCGCCTCATGCCTTCGAGCATCTGGTCGAGCCAGGCCTGGAACTCCTCGCGGCTGCGCGTCCCATGCGCCGGGAAGCTGCCCATGATGCCCTCACCGCAGCAAGCGAGCGCCAGGGCCGGATTCGAAACGAGGAACATGGGCGCGGCGATGGCCGGGATCGCCATGCGCCCAATCACCTGTTGCACGTCAGCGCGCGGCATTCAGATCTCTCCTGTCGGGGGCTTCGTCCCGGTGACGCCGGCCGCATGCAGTTGCGCGAGCTCGGCGTCGCCATAGCCCAGCAATTGGCGCAGGACCTCTTCGGTGTGCTGCCCGAGGTCGGGCGCGGCGCGCTCGATCGAGATGCCCTTGCCGTCGAGGCGATAGGGCAGGCCCTTGACCAGCGCACCGCGCTCGTCGCGCGTGACGCTTACGCCGGCAAGCAAGGGGTCGCAGAGCAGGTCGTTGCCGTCGTTGCACAGCCCCGCGGCGATGCCACGCGCAAGCAGGGCGTCGACGGCACGTCCGGCATTCTGCCTTGCGCAGAAGGCCTCGATATCCGGATCGGACTTTTCCAGGGTGACGGCAACCCAACGACCATCGCTGCAGCGATAGGCATCCTGCTGGACGACGCCTTCCTGGGCGTTGCCGCGAGGCGCGGAGCTGCGGGAAGGATCGCGCGCCGCGACGAGGATCTCCTCGCCCAACGTGAACGATGCGACTTCGCGCTGGGATAGATCGAGGAATGCACCGTGGCCGCTGCGGCGCGCCTCCATTACAGCCGTGATGACCATACCGGTCGCAAACAGCGACACGATCTGGTCGGGGTAGTTCACGTCCATCCCGGAAATGCGCGGCGTCTCGCCCTCGTAGCCCGTGAGCGAGGCGATGCCGCTCGTTGCGTCGAGCGTCGAGCCGAACGAGACGTTCATGCGTTCCGGCCCGCTGTCGCCTTGGCTCGAGATCGCGGCAAACACCAGGCGCGGATTGATCTCTTTCAAGGCCTCGTAGCCCAGGCCCGCGCGATCGAGCACGCCGCGCCGAAAGTTCTCGACCACCACGTCGCACTGCTTCGCGAGCTCACGGACCACGTGCTGGCCTTGCGGAGACTTGAGGTTGAGCGCCAGTCCGCGCTTGTTGCGGTTGGTGAAGCGGAATTGCGGCGAACGGTTCCACCAGCCGTCCTCGTCGTCCGGCTTGCCGACGACCCGGAAGGGGTCGAGATAGGCGCCCGATTCGATCTTGAGCACGTCGGCACCCAGATCGGCCAGCATCGCCGAGGTGTTGGCGCCGGCCGTCAGCAGGCCGAAGTCGAGCACCCGCAGGCCGGAGAGGGGGCCATTCATGCCGCGAGCTCGGCCGCCGCGAGCGACGGTGCCGGCCGCGGCGCAAAGGAGCGACCGTTCCATTGCACCGGCAGCTGGGGCATCAGGAGGCTGCCCAGGGTCGGATGCGTCGTCTCGGCGAGGAACGCGCGCGCGACGTACTGTTCCGTTCGCAGCAGCTCAGCGGGCGTGAAAACCGGACCGAACGGCACGCCCCTGGCCTGCGCGATCTTCTGGATCTCGGCGCGTGTCCTGTCGGCGAGCCATGGCTTCAGGATTTCATAGAGCGCGCCGATGTGCTGCCGCCGTCCGGCCCGCGTTGCGAACTTGGGATCGGCGAGCCGCTCGTCGCCGATCAAGGCCCGGGTCGCGGGCCATTGCGACAGCGTGTAGACAACCGCAACGTAGCCGTCGCGACAGGGCACGACCTGGAATTCCGAGGCGTCGCCTTCGCGGCCAGGAGAAGCACCCATTGCATCTGCGCCCGACGCTGCCTTCCAATTCACCCATTGCATGACTTCGGCGAGTGACACACGCACGTGCGGCGCGGTTCGACCGGCGCTGCGCGCCGCCAAGGCGGCAGTGAGCCCCGTGAAGGCGGCGAATCCAGCGGCATAGGAAGCCTGATGACCTGCGAGCTTCAGGGGCTTGCGCTCGGGCTCGCCGATCATGTGCATCAGCCCGCCCAGCGCCTGGATCGCGAGCTCGCTGACAGGACGCGTGGCCGCATTCATCTCCAGCGGAAACGCCGCGATCTCGATCGGCGTCGCCTTGCCGCTTCTCGGCAGCTCCGCGATCGGTGCCGGCTCTTCGAACAGCACCGCATCGGCGGTTGCGAGCAGCGCCCGAAGAGCGAGGCGGCCCTTCTCGCGCGCGAGGTCGAGCACGACCGAGCGCTTGGACGTGTTGAGAAACTGAAACAGCGCGCTCTCGCCGTGTGACAGCATCGGCGGCGCACGGCGCACTGGATCGCCGCCAGGCGGCTCGATCTTGAGCACGTCGGCGCCGAGATCCGCCGCGATCTTGGCGGCGAGCGACGTCGCAAGGCGCAGGCAGAGCGGCACATTCGCGTCGTTGATCTCGATGAGCGAGAAGCGTGCCAACGGCAAAGGGGTGTCCTCGATCATCGCGCGATGATCGGCGCAAGCGGCGGCTTCGGTCAATGTCGCGCCCGTGCTACGGTCGCCGGCGACGGAGGTTTTTCCTGATGGCACAGACCGGCAATCATAAGGGGCTGATATTCGGCATTTTCCTCGCCCCGTTCCATCGCGTGGGCGAGAACCCGACGCTTGGCATGGCGCGCGACATGGAGCTGATCGAATGGATTGACGAGCTGGGCTACGACGAGGCTTGGATCGGCGAGCATCATTCCGCAGGGTGGGAGACGATCGCGGCGCCAGAGGTTTTCATCGGCGCGGCCATCGAGCGCACACGCTACATCCGGCTGGGTTCGGGCGTCACCAGCCTGCCCTATCACCATCCGCTGATGGTCGCGAACCGGTTCGTGCAGCTCGACCATATGTCGCGCGGCCGTACCATGCTGGGCTGCGGCCCCGGCGCGCTGCCGTCGGACGCCTACATGATGGGCATCGACCCGTCGACGCAGCGCGACCGCATGGAGCAGTCTCTCGTCGCCATCATGCAGCTGCTGAAATGCGAGGAGCCGGTCACCATGAAGACCGACTGGTTCGAGCTCAGGGAAGCGCGCCTGCATCTCGCACCGTACTCGTACCCGCACTTTCCCATCGCCTGCGCCAGCACCATCACGCCGTCGGGCATGATCGGC
>Ga0081539_10006048_pt1 | contig 11853 bp, 8 predicted proteins | sample TabmetS4T2R2_FD_71023 | JGI IMG/M metagenome (GOLD analysis project Ga0081539, IMG submission 71023) | Tabebuia heterophylla rhizosphere microbial communities from the University of Puerto Rico - S4T2R2 | ecosystem: Host-associated > Plants > Roots > Rhizosphere ...
TGTTGGTCATCAGCCGCACGCGCTTGATGCCCATGCGGACGAGCATGGTGGCGGCCGGCGCGTAGATGCGCTCGTCGGCGTCGAAACCCAGCTGCTCGTTGGCGTCGATGGTGTCGAAGCCGTCGTCCTGCAGCTCGTAGGCCCGGAGCTTGTTGACCAGTCCGATGCCGCGGCCTTCCTGCGCGAGATAAAGCAGCACGCCCGAACCCTGCTTGGCGATCTCAGCGATGGCGCCGCGCAATTGCACGCCGCAGTCGCAGCGCAGCGAGCCGAGAAGGTCGCCGGTGAAGCATTCGGAGTGCAGCCGGATCAGCACCGGCTCCATGGGATCGATCTCGCCGACCACGATGGCCAGATGCTCCTTGCCGCCGTCGCTCGGCCGCCAAGCGAGGATGCGGGCATTCTCCGCTCCCTCGAGCGGCACGTGCGCCTGTGCCACCTGCTGCAGGTTGCGCGAGGCGGTGTCCTCGTAGGAGAGCACGTCGTCGGCCTCGACATAGATCAGGTCCTGCTCGCGCGCCCAGTCGCGCCGCTTGTTGCCGGGGTCGCGGCTGAGCGGGCCCAGCACAACGGCCGGCAGCAGGCGGGCCAGCTTGGCAAGCTCGATGGCGGTCTCGGCGATGCGCAGGGCGTGGCTCACGATCGGCCGCGACAGATGGCGCAACGCGACGTGGCGGCTCGCCTCGGGCCCCGATTCGTGTGGCCGCAGGATGATGTCGACCGGCACGCCCTCGGGCAGGTCGAGCGTAATCGGCTTGTTGGTCTCGCCCATGCCGCCGGCGATGTGCGGCGGGATCTCCATGCCGATCGCTTCGGCGCGGCGTCGAGTCGTCACCAGCACGGGTGCATCCTGGGCCAGCCCCTGCAGGCGCTGCAGCGCCCGCGGGCCACACGACTCGGCGGCAATCACCAGCCCGCCCGCACCGTTGCCGTCGCGCAGCACGACGATGCCGCCACGCCTGAGCTCGGCCATCGCCCGCTCGACAGCGGCCAGCGCCGTCGCGGTGCGCGACAGGATTTGCCCGGATGTCATGTCAGGTCTCTAGCACGCCGCAGGCCATTGTGGAGAAGTGAACCGCTTTTTCACCCCAGTCGTAATGGATAAAGTGGGATCGAGCGTTGCAGGTACAACAGGCATGTCCGTCAACAACCGCGGCAAGAAGATCCTCCTGGTCGACGACGACCAGGCTTTGCGAACGGTTCTCGCCGAGCAGCTCGATCTCTACGACGGCTTCACCACCGTCCCGGCCGGCACCGCCGCGGAGGGACTGGAAAAGGCCAAGCTCGCCCACTACGACGCCATCCTGCTCGACATTGGCCTGCCCGACATGGATGGCCGCGAGCTCTGCAAGCTGATGCGCCGCCAGGGCGTGCGCGCGCCGGTCATCATGCTGACGGCGGCCGATTCCGATGCCGACACCATCCTGGGGCTGGAGTCGGGCGCCAACGACTACGTCACCAAGCCCTTCCGCATCAACGTGCTGCTGGCCCGCCTGCGCGCCCATCTGCGCCAGCACGAGCGCAGCGAGGACGCGGTCATGACCATCGGGCCCTACGAGTTCCACCCCGCCGGCAAGGTGCTCCTGGAGAAGGGCGGCAAACGCAAGATCCGGCTGACCGACAAGGAGGCCTCGATCCTGAAGTACCTGTTCCGCGCCGGCGACCGGCCGGTGGCGCGCGACGTGCTCCTGAACGAGGTGTGGGGCTACAACGCCAGCGTCACCACCCATACGCTCGAGACCCACATCTACCGCCTGCGCCAGAAGATCGAGAAGGATCCGGCCAGCGCCACCATCCTGATCACCGACCGCGGCGGCTACCGGCTGCAGCCATAGTCGCTTGCCAAAATCTGACGGGAGCGTCATCCTTTCTGCATGAGTACACAACGACTCTACGCCCTGCCCGTCGAGACGACCGATTGGAAGTTCGACGGCGCGACCGAGATCCAGTTCAACTGGGAGTACGAGGACGGCTCGGACTCGCTCCTGGCGCTCTACGAGAAGGGCAAGCAGCAGCAGTGGGATGCCAGCACGCGGCTCGACTGGTCGCTCGAGCTCGATCCCGACAATCCCATGCAGCTCAAGGACGAGGCGATCTCGATCCACGACACCGATACCTGGCGGCGCATGACCGACAAGGAGCGGGCGTGGCTGCGGCGCAACCTGCAGGCCAATACGATCTCGCAGTTCATGCACGGCGAGCAGGGGGCGTTGATCGCGACGGCCAAGATCGTGCAGACCGTGCCCGACATCAACGCCAAGTTCTATGCCGCCACGCAGGTGATCGACGAGGCGCGCCACGTCGAGGCCTACAAGCGCCTGCTGCACGAGAAGTTCGAGCTCGCCTACCCGATCAACAAGGCCTTGAAAACCCTGCTCGAGCAGGTGCTGACCGACCGGCGCTGGGACATGACCTATCTCGGCATGCAGGTGCTGATCGAAGGGTTGGCGCTCGCCGCCTTCCAGTCATTGCGCGACAAGGCGGGCAATACGCTGGCCGGCGCGGTCAACGCCTACGTCATGCAGGACGAATCGCGCCACGTGTCGTTCGGCCGGCTGGCGCTGCGCGACTACTATCCCGCGCTTTCCGACGCCGAGCGCGACGAGCGCGAAGAGTTCGTGGTCGAGGCGCTCCACTTCATGCGCGACCGCTTCAACCAGTCCGAGGTCTGGGAACGGCTCGGCCTGCCGGCCCGGCTCCTGGACGAGATCCATTACAATTCCAAGCAGATGCAGTCGTTCCGGGGCCGGCTGTTCAGCCGCGTCGTGCCGACGGTCAAGGACATCGGCCTGTGGGGCGAGCGCGTGCGCGGCGCCTTCGCCGAGATGGGCGTGATGGAGTACGCCAAGATCGACGTCGACGAGCAATTGGCCAATGACGGCCGTGTCGCCGAGGCGTTCGACAGGAAGATGTTCGTCGACAAGGCGATCGCCGCCGACTGAAGTCACAATCGCGTGCGGCCGTCGCTTTGCCGGCGGTGCGAGTCGCGCCGACTTGCTAAAAAGCGGGCATGAGCACGCTGTTTCGCCGCTTTCTCCTTTTGTCGGGCGTGGCGCTCATGGGCGCTGCGTCTTCGATGGCCTTGGCGCAGGAAACGGTGCGCGTTCGCGGCACCGTCGACGGCTTTGCCGGCAGCGCCTATACGGTCAAGACGCGCAGCGGCGACACGGTGACGGTGACGCTCGCCGAGAAGCCAATGTTCGTCGCCATCGTCAAGGCGAGCATGGCCGACATCAAGCCTGGCATGTTCGTGGGGGCGACGGCGATGCCTGAGCCCGACGGTACGCTGAAGGCGGTCGAGGTGCACATCTTCCCGGAGGCGATGCGCGGCACCGGCGAAGGCCATCGGCCATGGGACCTCGCCCCCAAGGCGACCATGACCAATGCCAACGTCGAGACGGCCGTGGCAGGCGCGAGCAGCCGCACGCTGACCCTGAAGTACAAGGACGGCGAGAAGACCCTGCAGGTGACGCCCGAGACGGTGGTCGTGACCTACGCGCCGGGCGATGCGGCGGAAGTGAAGCCTGGCACCGGGATTTTCATCCCGGCCGCCGAGAAGCAGCCCGACGGCAGCCTCAGGACGCCGCGTATCACCTACGGCAGGGATGGCCTCACCCCGCCGATGTGACGCCGCAGAGCGCCGCCACGATCAGCAGCAGGATGGCGGGGACGAGCAGCGGCCAGGCGATGGCGTGCAGCAGCAGCGCGCCCGCCACCGCACCCACGAGATAGCCCGTCCAGCTCAGCGCCAGCAGGCTGGGCTTGCCGACCGATGGCAGCTTGCCCTTGCCCGACGGTACGACGGCGTCGAGGCTGGCGTCGGCGGTGCGCGCGAGCGTGCTGGTGATGACGACGGTGCTGGCCGAGATGCCGCCGAAGCTGGTGATGGCCGACGCCTGCACGCCCATGGCGAAAGCGAGGACCAGCACGGCCGGTTCGACGGCCAGCGGCAGGAAGCCGAGCGCGCCGACGATGACCGCTTCGATCAGGATGGGCACGGCCGGCCTTTGCCAGAGCCGCAGCAGCAGGCGGGCCAACATGGCACCCACAAAGAAGGCGACCAGCGTCGCGAGGTAATTGCCGGTGCTGACCCAGCGGCCCTCGGCTGCGGCGATGCCTGCGAGCACGGTGTTGCCCGTCATGTTGGCCGCGAACACGCCGCCCATGGTGATGAACCCCACCGCATCGGCGATGCCGGCCACGATGGTGAGCAGCGTGGCCAGAAGATGCGGCCGTCCCGGGATCGCTACACCACGTCGTAGGTGATCTCGACCTCGGGCCCGAAGCAGTGGCCCTGGCAGGTCAGGATCCAGTTATTGGCGAGATCGTCCTCAGTGTAGATGTCGTTCTTGGCCAGCACGATCTTGCCCTTGATGCGCTTGGCCGCGCATGAGGCGCAGAAGCCTTCCTCGCAGGAGGACAGCGGGTTGAGGCCGGCGGCGCGCGCCGCCTCGAGGATGCTCAGCCCCTTGCGGTAGGGCACCTTGTGCGCCTTGCCCTCGAAATGGATGGTGATCTCGCTCGGGATGACGTCGCCTTCTTCCGGCTCGACCGGCACCGCATCGTTGCCCGACGCCTCGAAGCGCTCGATCAGCACGCGTTCGCGAGGCACGCCGGCCTTGAGCAACGTCTCCTCGACCAGCGCCATGAACGGGCCGGGCCCGCAGAGATAGGCCTCGGCGTCCTCGAAGCCGTTCAATGCCTCGCGGATCTCTTCCGGCTTGGTGAGACCCTGCTCGGCATCGAGGTGATGGATGACGTCGAGCTTGCCGCCGTGCTCGCTCAGCAGCCCGACCAACTCGGCATCGAAGATGATCGAGGGCTTGTCGCGGTTGGCATAGAACAGGCGGATGCGCCGCTTGCCCGCCTTCAGCGCCGACTTGATCAGCGACATCATGGGCGTGATGCCGCTGCCGCCGCCGAACAGCAGCAGCGGCCGCTCGCCCTCGCCCAGCACAAAGCGGCCGGCCGGCGGCAGCACCTCGAGCTCGTGGCCTTCCTTCAGCGCGTCATGGAACCAGTTGGAGCCCTTGCCGCCGTCCACCCGTTTCACGGTGACCTTGGGCTGCCCGTCGATCTCCGGCGCGCTCGACAGTGAATAGCAGCGGTTGAAGGCGCCCTCCGGATGCGGCACCCGGAAGGTCAGGAACTGGCCGGCGCGGTACTTGTACTTGTCGGCGAGATCGGCCGGAATCTCGAGAACAAAGGAGCGCGCATCGGGCGTTTCCTGGACGATCTTGGCGATGCGTAACCTGTTATAGGCCATCAATAAATTCCGTGTTCGATCCTTGCGCAATCCGTGCGGGACTCTCCTAGCAGAGTGTGTTAGGTTCCGCGCGACAAAAATGAACGGAGCGTCATATTTGCCGCTCCGAGGGGCATGGGACCGCGTTCAATGCCAGGAGGCAAGTGCTAATGACGACGCAAAAGATTTACCAGCTGCCGGTCGATGTCACGAACTGGAAGTTCGATGGTGCCACCGAGATCGTCTTCAATTGGGAGTACGACGAGGGCTCGGCCGACCTCTTGAGCCTCTACGAGAAGGGCAAGCAACAGCAGTGGAACACCAGCGAGCGTCTCGACTGGAGCCAGGACCTGTTCGACGAGAACCCGATGGGCATGTCCGACGAGTCGATCCCGATCTACGGCACGCCGTTCTGGGACAAGATGACGGAGAAAGAGCGGAACTGGCTGCGCTTCAACCTGCAGTGCCACACGATCTGCCAGTTCATGCACGGCGAGCAGGGAGCGCTGATCGCCACCGCCAAGATCGTCAACACCGTGCCCGACGTCAACGCCAAGTTCTATGCCGCCACGCAGGTGATGGACGAGGCGCGCCATGTCGAGACGTACAAGCGCCTGATCCACGAGAAATTCAAGCAGGCCTATCCGATCACCGATTCGCTCAAGAACCTGCTCGAACAGACGCTGAGCGACCGCCGCTGGGACATGACCTATCTCGGCATGCAGGTGCTGATCGAGGGCCTGGCGTTGGCCGCCTTTCAGCGCATCCGCGACCAGGCGAGCAACAATCTCGCCGCCGCGGTCAACGCCTACGTCATGCAGGACGAGGCGCGTCACGTCACCTTCGGGCGCATGGCGCTGCGCGAGTACTATCCGCACCTGTCGGACGCCGAACGCGCCGAGCGCGAGGACTTCACGGTCGAGGCGCTTTACTTCATGCGTGACCGCTTCAACCAGGCCGAGGTGTGGATGCGCTCGGGCCTGCCGGTCAAGGAGATGCTGGAGCACGCCTATCATTCGGGCGCCATGCAGGCCTTCCGCTCCCGCCTGTTCACCCGCATCGTGCCGATCCTGAAGGAGATCGGCCTGTTCGGCCCCAAGGTGCAGAAGGCGCTGGGCGACATGGGCGTCATGGAATACGCCAAGATCGACGTCGAGCAGCTGATCGCAAACGACATGAAGGTCGCCGAGGACTTCGACGCCAAGAAGTTCGTCAAGGAAGCAATCGCGGCGGAGTGACGGGCGCGCAGCGCCCGTCATCCCGAGGCCGCAGGCCGAGGGATCTTTCGGCAACAGGAAAGATCCCTCGCTTCGCTCGGGATGACAGAACCGTCGCTCGCCAATTCGACGTCAGTTCAGTAAGGGCGATCACCCTTGATCGTCACGCGATGGCCGTGGCGGACGTGCGGGTGATAGTCGAAGGTCGCTCGATGCAGTGCGCAGCGGTTGTCCCAGAAGGCAACCGAATGGCGCTGCCAGCGGAAGCGGCATTGGAATTCGGGCGTCTCGCAATGGCGCAGCAGGAAGTCGAGCAACGCGTCGCTCTCGTTTCTGTTCAGCCCTTCGATGCGCTTGGTGAAGCCGCGATTGACGAACAGGCACTTGCGCCCCGTCACCGGATGGGTGCGCACCACCGGATGCACCGCCTCGGGGAACCTCTTGTCGCTGCGCTGGTAGCCATTGCGCGAATAGACATGGGCGCTGGTGTGGAAGGCCTTCAGGCCTTCGAGCAGGCGCTTCATGGGCTCCGACAAGGTCTCGTAGGCGAGATACATGTTGGCAAACGCGGTGTCTCCGCCCACTTCCGGCGTCTGGTGCAGGTAGAGGACCGAGCCCATCGGCGGCTCGGGCTCGCACGACATGTCGGAGTGCCAAACCTCGCCGGTCGCGACCTCGGTGGTCTCATCGGCATGCACGACGCGGATCTCGGGATGGCCCTCGACCTCAGCCTTGGCCGCGGGATGGATCAGCAGCTCGCCGAACAGGCGGCCGAAGGCCTTGTGCTGCGCGACGCTGATCTGTTGGTCGCGGAAAAACAACACCTGGTGCGCCATCAGCGCATCGTGCAGCTCGCTCACCTGCCGGTTGGAGGGCGAGCCGCCAAGATCGACGCCGGACACCTCGGCGCCGATCGCCGGGGTTACTTTGCGGACTTCGATGGTCTCGTGAGGCATCGGTGGATGATCCGCCGACCTCTCCCTATTGGCAAGTTTCGATGCGCGGCGGGGCATCGAGCACGGTCGCGACCTTCGATATGTCTAGGCAGCGCGTGCCGATCCACCCCTTGCCTTGCACCAGGATGGCAAATCGCGTGAAGGCGGCGGCCTGCTCCGCCGGCGTCGAGAGCTGCTCGACGCCGAAGCCGAGCAGCACCGTGTCGGCCGTCGTCACGGCCGCCGACACCAGGGCCTGCGACCGCTTGAAGTCGCCGCCGCCCGGCGGGCTGCCGGCGGGCGGCCCGGGGAGCGACCAGGCGCCGAGCCCGGTCTCGAAGCCCTCGGCCTGCGTCGCCGTCCCGCCGATCATGATCGCGGTGTCGTCGACGAAGGCGCCCACGCCGCCGGTGCCCGGGTCGGTGACGTAGCTGATCGACACCTCGACCTGCTTGCCGGCGAACGCCGACAGGTCGAACGTGCCGGTCTTCCAGCCGCCGGAGTCACCGGTCATCGCGTTCCACGCGCCGCTCGAACCGGTGTTGGTGCACGGGTCGCCGGCCGTCAGGTAGTGCGAGAGGAACGGGTGCTCCGCGAGCAGGAAGCCCTGCTCGCACTGCGTCGGGACGCCGGTCGACGTGAGGCCGCCGGCCTCCGGCAGGGTCGTCCAGTCGTCGGCGCCGACGGTGTGGGCCTCGACGATCACGAAGTCGAAGTTCTCCTCGGTGCTGAACGACAGCTTCGCCCGCAGCGCCGGCGCCTGTGCCGCCGTCACCCCGGTCAGGTCCACGGTCCGGGTCAGCCGCATGTAGGAGTCGTCGACGTGGACGCCGCCCACGTACCACGACCCCTCGACCGGCTCGAACGCACCGCCGGAGGCCCCGACGTACGCGCCCGCGGATTGCGACGCGAACTGCGGGAACTGCGCCGGCGGCAGGATGTCGCTGGTCACGGTGAACGTCCCCGGCTCGTCGAGCGGGTTGTCCGCCACCGCGGGGCCGCCGAAGTTGCCGGCGACGCCGGCCAGCCGGTCGATGCCCTTGAAGCCGGTCGGCGACTCGGCCGTCGACCTGGTGTAGGCACCCAGGTAGTACTGCGCGAAGTCGTCGGCGAGGATCAGGCAGTCGCTGAACGGGTCGACGGTGACCGAGCACTCCTGGTCAGGCGCGCCGTCCAGGCCGTAGTAGATGCCACCGAGCCCCTGGTTGCCCAGCAGGCCGGAGTACTGCGCGGTCTCGCCGGTGTGGACCAGCTTGCCGCCGGCGTTGAGGTAGTCGCGCACCGCCATCGTCAGGTACTGCTGGCGCTCGGCCACCGCCGAGTCCGGGATCTCCTGGCCCAGGAAGTTGATGAGCTCGTCCTCCGGGTCCTGGGTGAGCCGGTTGTCGCCGAGGTACCAGACGACGCCCTTGAAGTGCGAGAGCACGCCCAGGTCGTGCGGCACGCCCATCGCGGAGACGTCGAAGACGGTCGACGAGATGCCCTTGGCCTTCAACGCGTTCACGTACGTCTGCGCGTACTTCGGCTGGGTGACCGACGCCGGGTACGTCGGGTTGACGCCCTCGTAGTCCTCGTTCGCCAGCACGAGCACCTTCGCGTGCGAGTTCTGCGCCAGCGTGTAGGTGAACGACGCGCTGGTGGTCCGGTGGTGTCCACGGACGCCGCTGAACCAGACCTTCACCCGGTCCCCGGGCCGCGCGCCGCGGACCACGCCGCGGAACTCGGCGTAGTACGTGTCCAGGTCGCCGCCGTAGCGCTCACCGCCCTGCCACTCGCGGACGCCGGCGTGCTGCGGCCGGCGGCCGTTGATCGAGTAGTTCAGCGTCAGGCCGCGGATGTCGCGCTTGGCCACGACGGCCACGGGCTGCGGTTCGCCGTACGAGATCGTGAACGGGTCGAGCTGGAAGTCGGCCGCCTTGCGTCCCACGGCGGAGACGGGGTCGATCGGCCGCTGCGCGGACCTCGCCACCGACAGCGCGAACGGGATGTTCTTCTCGAACTCGGCCTGGATCAGCGCCTCGGAGTCCGGGAAGTTGAAGACGCTCGGGCAGTCGTCCGGGTCGAACTCGTCGTTCGGGTCGACGGCGCTCGCCGTCGCGCACGTCGACATCTCCGGCGTGAACGCGATCGTGCCGTAGCGGTGGTGCGCGTGCTCGGTGGTCTCGCCGTTGGTCGTGTAGAGCTCGGCGGAGATGTCGGGGTCGTAGCCCTTGACCGCCGGGTTCGCGTCGTCGCCGACCAGTGCCTCGTTGATCACGTCGTCCGGCGTGGGCGTCGCGACCTGCCAGCCGACGCCGTACAGCAGCAGCTCGGCGGCGGAGTGGTAGTTGACCTGGAACTTGAAGCGCAGCCGCCGCAGCAGGCCGTCCATCGCGCGGGTCTCGGGCTCCGAGGCCGGCGCCGTGCCGCGGTAGGTCTGGCTGCCGAACGACGGGGACGAGCCCTCGTTGTCGTAGCCCCACTTGGTGGGGAAGTTGCGGTTGGGGTCGACGCCGTCGGCGCCGGTGATCTGGCCGTCACCGTCGTTGTCGCGCAGGTTCTTGCGCCACAGGCGGTTGCCCTCGGTGAACGTGAAGTCGTAGCCGTCCGGGTTCGCCACCGGGACGAACCACAGCTCGGTCGTGTCCACGATCCGGCGGATCTGCGGGTTCGTCGCGTACTGCGTCAGGTACCAGCGCAGCAGGCGGCGGTCCATCTCCGGCGTGATCCACTCGCGCGCGTGCTGCGTCGCGGAGTAGAGCACCGCCGGGCGCGCGCCGTCGCGGAGGTACCGCGCGTTCCTGGTGACCTTGACCGCGAGGATCTGCTGCCCGTTGAGGCTGGTGCCGATCGACTCGAGCTTGGTCAGGCCCGGGTACTGCTTGGTGATCGCGACGATCTCGTCGCGGATGCCGCCCGGCTCGCTGTAGGACCGGAAGACCTTGTAACCGCTCGCGGCCTGCGTGGCGAGCGTGCGCGAGACGGCGGTGCCGCCGACGCGCTTCTCGGCCAGCGGGACGCCGGAGCTGCGGAGCTTGGCCGCCTCGTTCGCCTCGAGGATGACCTCGACGGCGATCTTGCCGGTGGCGGCCTTGCTGGTGGCGAGGTCCTCGCTGTCGACGCCGGTCGCCCGCACCTGCGCCACCTGCTGCGGCGTCAGTGCTCCGACGTAGACGGTCGGCCCCGCCGGGCCTGCGGGCTTCGAGGGTGCGGCCATCGCCGGCGCGGTGGCGAGCAGCCCTCCCACTAGTGAGGTTGTTGCGACCAGGACCAGGGCACGTCTCATGAACACTCCCCACGGGCGCGGCTGGTGGGCACGCGCGACGAACCTGTGCGTTCGGACAAACGGTGCGACTCATCCGACTCGGGCTCGAACCGGCTGTCAAGGGTTCACAAGGGTGACCGACGGTGAGACAGCGCAGATGAGAGGGCAGAATCATCCGTTCGGCCGAGGGAGCTCGGGCATGTCCGGGCAGTTGCGGGAAACGCCGGTCCTTTTGCGCGAGCAGGGTGCTCCGGCGATTCGATCACGCGCCGAGAGGCTCTGGACGCGGAAAACCTCGTTCGGGCACCGGCGGTTGGTACACGGTGCGGCGTTGTGCGCTTCTATCGATCACAACGCCGCCCTGTGTGCAAAACCGGGGGGTCAGGCGCCGGCGCCGGCCGGCGGGACCTCGGTGACGTAGCCCGCGCGGCGGCTCGCGCCGCTGATCAGCGGCAGGCGGTGGCGGGTCTCCTCGTCGGCGGGCGTCGAGACCATGATCCGGAGGTCCGGGTGGCCGCTCACCGCGAGCTCGATCGCGGCGAGCCGGAGCTCGCCGGCGTCCGGGTGCCGGAAGACGCGGACCCGGCGCTCCGGCTGGGCGACCTCGTGCCGGCCCCACAGCCGCGTGAACTCGGCGCTCAGGCGGGAGAGGCGGGCGATGTTCTCTTCCCAGGCGGGGTCGCCGACGTGCGCGCCGTAGCCCGCGCGCAGGCGGGCGACGAGGAACGGCACCTCGGCGTCGTAGTTGAGGAACCGCTCGCGAGCCCGCGGCTCCGTGATGACGCACCACAGCAGGTTCTTGTGGATGCACGGCATCGTGTGCCAGTCCCAGAAGAGGTCCGAGTGCGCCTCGTTGTGGTCGAGGACGTCGAGCCGGCTGTTGATCAGCACGGCCGGGTAGGCGAACCCGTGGAGCGCCTCGCGCGCGGCGCCCGGGACGCCGTCCGTGAGGTCCGGCGGGCGCAGCGGCGTCGCCTCCGCCAGGCGGTAGAGGTGCTCGCGCCCGGCGGCGTCCAGGCCGAGGGTGCGCGCGATCGCGTCGAGCACCTGGGGGCTGGCGTTGATCGGGCGGCCCTGCTCGAGCCACGTGTACCAGGTGACCCCGACGCCGGCGAGCATCGCGACCTCCTCCCGCCGGAGGCCGGGCGTGCGCCGGCGGACCCCGGGCGGCAGGCCGACGTCGGCCGGCGTCACCTCGGCCCGGCGGGCACG
>Ga0081539_10006049_pt1 | contig 11852 bp, 8 predicted proteins | sample TabmetS4T2R2_FD_71023 | JGI IMG/M metagenome (GOLD analysis project Ga0081539, IMG submission 71023) | Tabebuia heterophylla rhizosphere microbial communities from the University of Puerto Rico - S4T2R2 | ecosystem: Host-associated > Plants > Roots > Rhizosphere ...
GGATCGGCAGCGGTCTCGCCTCGGCCGCCGGCAACGCGCTCGGCCTCGAGGCCGAGACGCTCAACCAGGAGGACCGCGAGTTCGAAGGCGCCAAGCAGTTCGTCCGCCTCGCCGGCGCCGCGATCCAGAGCGCGGCGAGCGCCCCGCCGTCGGCCGATCCACGCGCAGTGGCGCAGGGCGCCGTCACCCAGGCCGCACAGGCGCTCGCCCCCGGACTGTTGCAAGGCGGCGGCGGCGCCCTCGTGCCCTCCCGACCGCGGGCGACCACCTCGCTCGCAGGCGCGGGACGCAGCGGCCGCTGGATCCGGCGCGGCAACCGGATCGTGCTGTTCGGAGTGTGAGAGCCGCCATGGCCATCGATTCCTATGCACGGGCGATGCTACAGCACGAGGCGCGCGCGCTGCTCGCGCGGCTCACGCTGATCAAGCCGTTCGCCTTGCAGGAGACGATGTTGCCGGCGGCGGCGCTGTTCCCGGCCGCGCAATCGGCGATCGATCGTTTCCTCGTGCTCGGTCGCCGTGACCTGCGCCGCCGCATCCACGCCTTTCTGCGCTGGCTGTCGCACCACGACAGCGACAACGCCAGCGCAGCGGACGCACAACGTCGCTTCACCTTGCTGCGGCTGAAGTTCAATATCGTGCTCACGCAGTTCGACCTGTTCTCGGACGTGATCACACAGCGCAGCGAGAACGAGACCGGCGTCTGGCTGTCCGGGCTCGACGTGGTCGCGGCCGACGCGCTGGCGCTACCGCCCTATTACACGCCGCCACCGATCATCTGCTATCTCGACCGCGACATCGGCGCCGCGATCCGCCGTGCGCGGACGCGCATGCCGGGCGGCGGCGAGAATCCGGTCGCGATCGTGCGCGTGCCGCGCGAGCGCATGGTCGGCAGTGGCATCGCGTCCTCGCTGGTGCACGAGGTCGGGCATCAGGTCGCGGCGCTGCTCGATCTCGTCGCCTCGCTGCGTCCGACGCTGCAGGCGATGCAGCGCGGCGGCGATCGCGTCATCGCCTGGCAATTGTGGGAGCGCTGGATCTCCGAGATCGTCGCGGACTTCTGGTCGGTCGGACGCGTCGGCATCGCCTCCACCCTCGGCCTCATCGGCGTGGTCAGCCTGCCGCGCGCCTTCGTGTTCCGCCTGAACGTGGACGATCCGCATCCGATCCCGTGGATCCGCGTCAAGCTGAGCGCCGCGATCGGCGATGCGCTCTATCCGCATCCGCAGTGGCAGCGGCTGAGCGCCCTGTGGGACTCGTTCTATCCGCCGACCGGCCTCACGCCGCAGGCCGAGAGCCTGCTCGCCTCACTGATCGCCAGCATGCCGGCCTTCGTCGGCCTGCTCGTCAATCATCGTCCCAAGTCGCTGCGCGGACGCTCCTTGATGGAGGTGCTCGAGACCGGTGAGCGCCAGCCGGCGCGACTTTCCGCGCTTTATAACGCCTGGCTCGTCCAGCCGTCGCAAATGTATCGCGCGCCGCCCTCGCTCACCTTCGCGGTGCTCGGCCAGGCGCGGGCGCAAGGCGCGCTCGATGCCGATACCGAGAGCGCGCTGTTCTCGAAGCTGCTCACCTACTGGGCCCTGCGGGCCACAGTGAACATGTCGGAGCTCTGCGCCACGGCGCCGACCCGTCGCCTCGCCGCATGATCGGAACAGAAGGAGGATCAGATGGCAACGCAACCGAGACACCCAATCATCGGGGACTTCACGCTCACCCCCTCCCTCGTCCTCGTCGGCCAGGAGGTGACGCTGCATGCTCATGTCGCGTTCGCGCGACTGGGAGAGCGCCACTTTCAGTTCTCCGGTCCGGATTCCACCGATACACCGCTCGCGGACCACAAGGAGGATCGCGAGGCCGGGATCGCCTACGCAAAATGGACGGCGACCGCTCGCGAGGGCGACACCGATGCCTATCAGCGGCCGACATTCTACGCGCAAGTGATCGGCCCCCCCTCCGAGGAAAAAGACGCGGAGGTCACGGTGATCACGCGCGTCGGACTGCGTATCGACAGCATCACGTCGGTGCCATCCGACGCCGCTCTCACCGAGGGCGATATGGCCGACGTCACGGTCAGCTACGGCGATGTCACTGTCGATGACGTCGAGAAGCTGCAGCTGGAGATCGCCTGGGCGCTCGATGGACGCTCCATCAGGCTGCGCAAGAACTCCGCGATCAGCTATGTGCTCGACACCACGGGCTTCGGCCCCGGCGCGCACACTTTGACGGCGAGGCTCGTCGACAAGCAGAACCGGCCGGTCACGATCGGCGGCAGCAGCGTCACCGACAGCGAAGACCTCCGTGTGGTGGGGCGCCCGCTCTCGCGCACCGATACCCTCAAGGTCTCGCTGCAGCGTTCCTCGGCGCTGGCAACCCGCGATCAGGTCCTGTGGGCGCTGATCCGCGACCGCACGCTCGCGCTCTCGTTCAGCGATCGCAGCTTCACGACCTTCGTCGACGACGTGCTGGTCGGCGAAGGCGGCGTCGCGAAGTATGGAGAGAGCGTGCGCGATCTCGCCGGGCGCGCCGGGAAATTGGGCGCGAAGTCCTTCGGCATGGCCGCCTATGACCTCTTGAAGACCGCCGCAGAAGTCTTCCTGCTGATCAATTGCGGCGTCCTGCCGGAAAAGGCGTTCCAGGATGGATTCGACCCCGACGCCGAGGCCGCACGCGGCTTCGACGTCGGCGATCTGCGCGAGCGGCTGAACGCGTACTTCCCCTCCGGCCGCCTGCCCTATCTCGACCGCATCGTGCGCAACGTGTTCCGTGACCGCGACCCGAACAGCACGAAGTTCTTCGCGCCGAATGCGCTCACCAGCCGCGCCAACGCGCCGTGCCTGCTCGAGCTGATCTGGTCGTACTGGCTCGAGGAAGGCATGCTCAACCAAACCATGAATGCGATCAGCCGGCGCTTCCAGAACATCCGCGCGCCGGGCGAGCGCGATCCGCTCGCGCATCTCGAGATCGATCCGCTGCGGCCGCTCAACAATCTCATCTGGGGCTACATCCAGGACGAGACCAACCTGCTCACCGTGAGGCGGCGGGCCTATGAGTACGACCATCACTACGGCTTGACGCTCTACGGCAAGGCGGTGCCGACGCTGCGGCCGGCCGACAGCCGCTCGAAATTCCTCGAGGCGTTCCACAACCTGCTGCACATGACGGCGGTCTTCTACAAGGAGGACAACGACACCACCGTCATTGCCGACGGCTACCCGCTGCTCAACGCGCTGCGCGAGGTGCATCTCGTGCTCGCGCAGGGTGCGCACAATCAGTTCGGCGACCTGCCGTGGACGGCGCGCGCCGAGATGCTGATGCAGCAGTGGATCCTGGCGCGTCCCGAAATGCGCGAGTTCCTGCAGAGCCGGCCGATGGTCCCCTACAAGGAGGGCTGGATGGCGCAGGTCGACACGATGAAGACGCTGCAGGGATGGTCGGACGTGACGGTGACGCACTTCCGCGATCTTGGCGTCTATGGCGAGCAGATCCTGCTCACCATCCGCTACGGCGACTGGATCGACGTCAACGACGAGAACGCGGCCAAGAACTGGGCGCGCTACTGGCGGCCGGAGGTGCAGGGCTATCTGCACGCCTATCGCGCCGTGACCGGCGTCGACCTCACCAATCCGGAAGGCGTCGACTACACCATGCCGGCCGTGCACCTGCAGAAGCGGCTGACGCTGCAACGGGCGCGCTGAGATGCAACCGTGCTCGACTTCACCTCGGCGCTCTATCTCGGGATGCACCACCCGAGCTCGTCGCTGCCGCCATGGTCGCGGCTCACGACCGGCAAGCCCGCGATCCTGGCGCCGCAGCGCGGCGCCGGCCTCGCGCGCGCGCTCGCGGCGCTGCAAGGCTTCGAATGCGCGGCGCTCGCGCCTTCGACACTGCATCTGTTCTGGGACCTGTTCGGCGTGCTCGCACGCGAGCCGGTGAGGATCCACATGGACGCGGGCACCTATGCGATCGCACGATGGGGCGTCGAGCGCGCCGCGAGCCGCGGCGTGCCGGTCAGCGCCTTCGCGCATCATGATGTGATCGCGCTCGAACGCGCGATCGCGCAAGATCGCGTCCATGACCGTAGCGGCCGGCGTCCGATCGTCGTCGCCGACGGGTTCTGCCCGGGCTGCGGCCAGCCGCTGCCGATCGCCGACTACCTGCGATGTTTGGCGCCGTATCACGGGCGTCTCGTGATCGACGACACCCAGGCGATCGGCGTCCTCGGCGCCGACGCCAATCTCGCGACGCCCTATGGCCATGGCGGCGGCGGCTCGCCACGTTGGCAGGGCATCGCGTCGCGCGACGTCATCGTCGGCAGCTCGCTCGCGAAAGGCTTCGGTGTGCCGCTCGCGGTGCTCGCGGCCGACAAGGCGACGGTGCGCCGCTTCGAGGACTTCGGCGAAACGCGCGTGCACAGCAGCCCGCCATCAAGCGCGGTGCTGCACGCCGCCGAGCATGCGCTCAGCCTGGATCGCCAGCACGGCGAGCGGCTGCGCCGGCATCTCGCCACGCTGGTGCGGCGCTTCCGGTCGCGGCTGAACGCGCTCGGACTATCCCCGGACGGCGGCAGCTTCCCGGTGCAGCGCGTGCGGCCGATCGGCATCAGCGCCGAGACGCTGCATCTGCGCCTGTTGGCGCTCGGCATCCGCACGGTCGTGGTGCGCTGCTGTCGCGGCCGTGGTCGCCAGGTCGTGTTCCTGATCACGGCGCGGCATCGCTTAAGCGAGATCGATCGCGCCGCCGACGCGATCGCGCGCGTACTCACATCCCCCATCACCGCGCAAGCGAGGGCATCATGAGCAACACATTCGAGTTCGAGCAGGAAGCCGAACGCGCGTTCGACGAAGCCGAATGGGAGGCGGAAGCCGAGCTCCTGCGACGCCGTTATCCGCCGCGGCTCAAGCGCCGCCTTCCAATGCGCCCGGTGCAGCCAGTGCGCCCGGCGCGGCCAGTGCGGCGGATCAAGCGCCGCTTCTTGCCCTTCGGGCCACGCCGACCCGGCGTGTCGTACCTGCCGATCGTTCCGGTCTTTCCCTGGACCACGACAGCGCTCGAGCCGCCGCCAGCAACGCCGAGTGAACCGGACACGCCGCGCGGCACGATGCCCGAGCCCGCGCCGGATTCGGGTGCGCCGCCGGAGCCGCCCGCGCAGGACGCGCCGGCCGACGAGCCGGCCGCGCCGAGCGATGCGGCGCCCGCCGACGAGCCGGCGGCCGCCGAACCGGCGAGCGGCGACCAGCAGGGCGAGAGCGCGCGCGTGCGCTGGAGCCAGGACGCACTCAATCGCGCGCTCGGGTTGGAGCTCGAGGCGAGCGGCTTCCTCAACGCGCCGACGCGCAGCGCGCTGCGCACGCTGCAGCGCCAGCACGGTCTGCCGCCGCATGGCCGGCTCGACCGCGTCACCGCCGCAACGCTGCGGCGCGCGGCGTCGGACGACGCCATGGCGCCGCGCCGTGACTGCGGCTGCGGCAACAAGCCCGGCGGATGCGGATGCGCCGACTGCCGCGGGCGCCGCCGCTGATCAGGTGCAGGCGTCAGCCTGCGCCTCGGGAGCTCGGTCCAACACGTAAGGGAGGCAACGATGGCGACCGAACGTTATTTCCAACCTGAAGCTTTCGCATTCGAAGCGGAATCCGGCGAAGCCGAGACATTCGGCGAAGCCGAATTGGGCGAGGCCGAGTACGGCGAAGCCGAATATGGCGAAGCGGAGTTTGGCGAGTTCGGCGCGGCAGAGTTTGGCGAAAGCGAATTCGCCTTCGTCGGCGAGGCGCCGTCTGTCTGGGAGCTCGAGAGCACCGCCAAGGCACCCGTCACGGCGTCTGTCACCTGCCCGCCGCCAGCGCGCGAGCTCAAATGCCTGCCGCGTGGCACGCGCCCGAACCACATCCTCGACCACTTCGGCTTTAATCGCAGCGATGTGAACCGCGTGTGCCACACGCTGCTGCTCAACGAGGCCGCGGAGCGCATCATCCAGAGCCAGCGATCGCGCCAGCCGATCAAGAGCGTGCTACTGGTCGGCCATACCGACAAGGTCGGCAGCGATGCCTACAATGTCGGGCTGGGGCGCCGCCGCGCCAACGCCGTGCTCAAGGAGCTGTGCAAGACGCTCGAATCGAAGCAGCGTGGCATCACGCGACGTATCACCTTCCACGTCGCTTCGTGCGGCGAAAGCCAGCCGAAGGCGACGCCGGACCTCAGCCGCCGCGTCGAGATTTTCCTGCCCGTCCCGCCGCAGCCCCGCGGCTGTCCGCCGTTCCGCGAGCGGATCCGGATTCATCTGAAGATCCTGGTGCAGCCGAGGCGTTTCACCATCGCGCGCATGCTGCGCTCGATGCGCCAGGTCTACGAGCCGAAGGGATTCATCGTCGAGGTCGTCTCCTGCGAGATAATCAGGGCGCTCAGGCTGAACGTGCTCGATATTCACTGCCCGGGCACAAACGCGACGTGCTGCCCGTTCCCGTGCGCGACGGCCACCTTGAACCAGGAGCACGTCGACCTGTTCCGCAACCGCAACAATGTCGGCGCCAATGAGCTCGCGGTCTACTTCGTTCGCCGCACCCAGCCGGGCCTCAATGGTTGCTGCGCGCACCCGATCGGCAGCCCCGGCGTGATCGTGGCCGCCAAGGCCTCGCAATGGACTTTGGCACACGAGATCGCACACGTGCTCGGCCTGCCGCATGTCCGCGACCGCACGCGGCTGATGATCGATGGCTCGCTCGGCGGCACGAATGCGCTCGTGACGCCGCCCCTGCCCGTCCTGACCCCCGCGGAGGTCAGGACGATGACGAACAGCGCCCTGACAGTGCCTTGCTGATGGAGGCCACGATGGCTGTCTCGACCCAACAGTTGCGCCTGATGTTGAACGCCGACGAGCCCGACTATGCGGGACTCGCCCGGCTCGGCGGCAGCCTGCTGCCGCAACTTGCCCAGCTCGTGAGTGATCGCGACGAGGACCTCGCGGCCAATGCGGCCGCGCTCGCCGGCATGATCGGCGGCGAGCAGGCGGTCGCGGTGCTGCAACGCGCGGCGCGCAGCCCGTCCGGACTGGTGCGTGCCGCGACCGCCGGCGCGTTGCGCGGCGTGCGCAGCCCGCAGGCCGCGACGCTGGTCGCGACCTTGCGGCGTGACGCCGACCAGCATGTGCGCAAGTTCGCCGATAAGGCCGCGATGCAGCCTGCATCCGCGGTCGCGGAGATCGGCGAAACCTTCGCGTACGAGCAGTTCGAAGACGAAAGCTTCGATGAAACCGAATGGGGCGAGCAGGAAGCCGAATGGGGGGAAGGTCCATTCGGCGAAACCTTCGAGTTCGGCGAAAGCGAGTTCGGTGAAGGCGAGTTCGAGCTCGAGCAGGAATCCGGCGCCGCCTATATTCGCTGGGTGCAGGAGTCGCTCAACCGCCTGCTCGGGCTGCAGCTCGCCGTCGACGGCATTGTGGGTCCGATGACGCGCAGCGCGATCCGCAGCTTCCAGCAGCGGAACGGCCTCACCGTCGACGGCATCGTGGGTCCGCGCACCGAGGCCGCGCTGGTCGCGGCCGGCGCCGCGCGTCCCCCAGGCTCTGCTGGACAAGGCGCTGGCGCGCAGCCCGGCGGCGGCGCTGCGCCCTGCCCGCCACAGCCGATCAATGTCGACTGTCCGCCGCCCGGCACGCCGACCGAGGTGCTGGATGAGTTCCGCTTCGACAACGAGTCCGTGGTCGCGGCCCGGCACGGGCCGCGCATCGCCGCCCTCGCGGGGAGAATCATCGCCAGCCAGAGCTCGCGCGACCCGATCCGCACGGCACTGATCGCCGGTCACACCGACGTGGTCGGCGACGACGACTACAATTTCCAGCTCGGCTGGCGCCGCGCGCGCGCCGTCATGGACGCGCTGTGCCGGCAGCTCGAAGCCTTGCGGCCCGGCTTCTCGCGCACGTTCCGCTTCCAGCTTACCTCGTGCGGTGAGCGCCAGCCCAAGGCCACCGCCGAGCAGAGCCGCCGTGTCGAAATCTTTCTTCCCACATCGCCAGGCCCGAAACGGCTTCCGCCCGACGGCGCCGGATGCGGTGTGCCGATCCGGGCGCTGCGCGGCGAGATCAATCTTGAGGCAGAGATCCAACAGCGCCAGCGCGTCGCGCGGGCGCGCGGACGGGCGCAATCGCGCCTCAGCCTGTTCCAGAACGCGCCGACGCGGTCGCACCGCAATCATTTTCACTGCCAGGCGGTTCGCTGGGCCGGCCGCATTGCGGCGGTCGCGAATCCGACCGGCGCCGATTGTCCGCGCCGGGTCGGCGCAACGCCCTACGACACCGGCGCCGACATCATTCAGGCAATCGAGAACGCGCGCGCCTGCACCGGCAGTGCGGTGACGGCGGTGCACATCTTCAGCCACAGCGGATCGTACGGCGTGTTCGGCTCGCTCAGCGCCGGCAGTGTCGGTCTGTATCGCGATGGCGTTGACGCGGCCTCGCGCCGCGACGGTGCGCGCGAGATTGCCGACATTCCGACCGCGCCGTTCGCCGACAATGTCGTGATCGTGCTGCACGGCTGCAACACCGCCAAGGGTGACAACAGCTTCGCGCAGCGCCTGTTCGAGCACCTCGCCAGGAAGCTCAAGAATCCGATCGTGTTTGGACATCCGAACAGCGGTTGTGCCGGACGCGACAACAGTTGGCGCGAGTTCTCCGACCGGGCGCCGCGCGGTGCGCGACGCGCTTCGATCGCGCCACACTATTCGGGCGACGGCTGCTGTGGCTGAACGCGCCGGTGCCGGCATGATCATCGATTGCCACTGTCATGCCGGCAAAGGCGACGGGCTGACCGGCCCCTGGGATACGGCGGCGCCGCTCGACAAATATCTGCGCTGGGCCGCGGCGGCCGGCATCACCCGCACGGTGCTGTTCGCGGCGTTTCATTCCGACTACGCGCTCGCCAACCGCGAGGTGGCGCGCATCGTGGCGCGCGCGCCCGACCGCTTCTATGGCTTCGCGTTCGTGCATGCGGCGCGCGACCGCGGCCGGGTCTTCGAGCTGGTTCGGACCGCGGTCGAGCGTTACGGCTTCGTCGGCATCAAGGTGCATCGTTACGATGCGCGGCTGTCGCGCGAGATCTGCGCTGTCGCGCGCGCCTTCGCGGTACCGGTGCTCTACGATCCGATCGGCGAGGTCTCGATCGTCGAGCTGATCGCGACCGAATATCCGGACGTGAACTTCATCATCCCGCACATGGGGAGCTTCTCGGACGATTGGCGCGCCCAGCACACGCTGATCGACTATCTGGTGCGCCATCCCAACATCTACACCGACACGTCCGGCGTGCGCCGGTTCGAGCTCCTCGAGCAGGCGCTCACGCGCGCCGGCGCGGGAAAGATCCTGTTCGGCTCGGACGGGCCCTGGCTGCATCCGGGCGTGGAGCTCGCCAAGGTGCATGCGCTCCGCCTCACGCCGGCCGACGCGCAGCTCGTGCTCGGCGAAAATTTCCTGCGGCTGATCGCAACGCGCCGCCGCGCCGCGATGCGACCGCAGGCCGTCGCGTCGGACGCGACGCTCGAATCCGAGTTTCGCAGCGGGCATCGCGATCAGTACCGTAATCGGTATCGTGATCCTTGGCACGCGCACGATTTCGCCTGAGCTAGAGCGAGATGAGTTGAGATCGAATCAACGGCGCCAGCCATGTTTGCCCTCTCCCCTTGTGGGAGAGGGCGTCGCAGGAAGATCAACCCACTCGGTTGGGTGAGGGGTTGCTCACCCCTCACCCAACATTCTGCGCTGAATGTCCGAGTAGCCCTCTCCCACAAGGGGAGAGGGCGCAGCGATGAACTCTGCACTCGCGGATGGGGAAGTACGCGGGGCTCGCGCAAACCTAACCTAATCACGCTCTACTTCACCTCCTGCGCCTCGCCATTGCCCTTCTGGCGCGCGGCGCGGCGCATCTGCAGCGCGCGATCGGTCACGCCGAGGCGGCGCGCCGCAAGCTGCAGATTGCCGTTCTCGTCCTGCAGCGCGAGCCGAATGGCGGTCTCGGTCGCCGCGTGGCTGATCTCCTTCAGCTTGGCGCCGCAGCTGAGCGCCTGCCGAACCCCTTGCGCAAATTCGGTCTCGTGCCAGCGCCCGAACGCCGGCAGATCGCGCGGGCGCTCCGCGTCAGGAATGTCACCGAGCGTGATCGGACCCGGGCCGACATGCCGGCTCGCGATGCGCGTCACCAGCTGGCGCAGGTCGCGCACATTGCCCGGATAGGCACGGTTGATCAGGAAGTCGCGCACCGGCAGATCGAACTCGCACGACGCCGTGCCGGGGCACTGCGCGCGCAGAAAATGCCGCGCCAGCGGCAGGATGTCGTCGCGCCGTTCGCGCAGCGGCGGGATGCGAAACACCCAGCTCGCGATCCGGTGATAGAGATCGCTGCGAAACTCGCCCTGCTCGATGCCCTGCAACAGGTCGCGGTTGGTCGCCGAGACCAGCCGAAACTCGGCGCGATGCCAGGCATTGCCGCCGACGCGCTTGTACATGTGCTCCTGCACGACACGCAGGAGCTGCGCCTGCAGCCGTAGCGGCAGCTCGCCGACCTCGTCGAGGAACAGCGACCCGCCATGCGCGCTCGCGAATGCGCCGTCGCGTGCCGCGACCGCTCCCGTGAAGGCCCCGCGCTCGTGGCCGAAGAACTCGCTGCCCGAGAGCTCCGGCACGATCGTGCTGCAGTCGAGGAGGACGAGCTCGGCCTTGTGAGCACGTCCGTCGAGCGCGTGAATGAGCCGCGCGATCAGCTCCTTGCCGGTGCCGCTCTCGCCGATCAGCAGCACCGTCGCGTCGGTGAAGCGCGCGACCTCGACGATGCTGCGCAAGGTCGCGCGCCAGGCCGCGCTGGTGCCGACCAGCGTGGCGCGCACCGAGGGGTCCTCGAGCAGGGCGTCGACGGCGGCCCAACGCGCGAAGCTCGCCTGGATGCGCTGCGCCACGTCGGCGGCCGATGACCACGCCAGCACGTCGGATGCGCCGGCGTGCAGCAATTGCCACCCCTCGCCGGCTTGCATCCGCGCGTCGGCGGCCGGCACCGCCAGGATGCGCGCCTGCGCGCCATCTCCCGCCTCACGCAGAATTTCGAGCAGCGCGTCATCCACCGTCGAGAAGCACAGGATGCCGGCACCGGTCCCGCAACCGTGCTCCCACCGGTTCACATCGAAGCCGTTCTCGATCAGCGACGCGTAGACGGCGTCAAAACCGTCAAAGTCGCGCGCGCCACATACGCGAAACCACGGCGCCTCGACCATGGCCGCCCTCCGGCTTCACTCGTATCACTCGCCTGGAGAGACTCCGCTCAATCCCCCTACACGTTTAGATTGTTTTCAATGCAATACTTGCCGGCCAAATCTGGCTTTTTTTGCATCAAGTGCTTTGGGTGTCTTCGGCCGGGATGTCGAAGTTCTTGTGCTTGATCTTCGCCGAAAACCGTTCTCATCCCGGATCATGTCCGGGACAGGCGTTTCGGGATCAGGCACTGTCACGCCAAACCGGAAAACCGCATCTGCCGCGCGACGTCTTGCATTTTGCGCGCGCGTGAACGCGACCGCCTCATCCGGTTTGATGATCCGTATGTGGCCATACGCCGCGTTGGAAAAGAGAACCGGAATGCGAGATCGGCTGACACACCTTTTGGCGCCGTGAGGCCGTTGCTGTGCCCTCTCCCACGGGGGGAGAGGGCACAAATACGAGCGCTGAACTTTGTGACGCAGCAGGACTAACCCGCCCTACATTGTTGGCGTCCTACCCCCACACGCCGTCGCCATAGGCGAGCCGGCCTTCCTCGCTGCCCCAGGTGAGGAAGTGCGCGAGCGGGTCGGCGCCGTTGGCGGCGACATCGGGATAGTTCGCGAGAT
>Ga0081539_10006051_pt1 | contig 11849 bp, 12 predicted proteins | sample TabmetS4T2R2_FD_71023 | JGI IMG/M metagenome (GOLD analysis project Ga0081539, IMG submission 71023) | Tabebuia heterophylla rhizosphere microbial communities from the University of Puerto Rico - S4T2R2 | ecosystem: Host-associated > Plants > Roots > Rhizosphere ...
GCGCGTCGCCATCCGCCTGATCAAGGATGCCGTCAACAAAGCCGAAGAACTCCCGCTCACCGCTGGACTGGATTACGAGAAACGCAACTTCTCCCTCGCCTTCAGCACCGAGGACAAGACCGAGGGCATGACTGCCTTTGTAGAAAAGCGCGCGCCGCAATGGAAACACCGCTAACTATTCTCTACACGCACAAGTTGCGTGGGGACCTTGACGCGCTGCCCCGCCTCTACAACTTCCAGCGGCAGTTGAAGGCGCTCTACGCCGAAGAAGTCGTGCAGGTTTGTATGGATGATCCAGCGCCTGCGCCGGGGCGCGTCCTGCTGCTCGACCTGGGCGAAAGCTGCGCGCCGGATGTGTGGCACTGCACGGTCACAAGCGGGCGCTCGACGCTCGTGCTCCTTGACGGCATGGGCTATCATGTCGCGCACGTCAGTGATGCGGCGGCTTTGCGCGCCAAAATGGGCGATGGTGTTAGCATGGCACTGGTGGATGAAGCTCGCCCGCGCATGATTGAAGATGTGCTGATTACAGCCAACGCGCATACGCCGGATGCTTATTCCTATACCCTCCAAATCATCCTCTCGCCTGCCGAAACCACGCATTTGGATGGGAGCCGCCTCTATCTTGCCGGACTGAATGGCAGCCAGCAGGTCGGTGTGGCGCGGCTGGCGCAAATCCTCGGTCGCTGGGCGCTCACAACGCACGAAATCCACGAGCTGCCCCGCCGTACCCTCCCCGATCCGACTATCGCGGGCAGTGTGGACTTCGTGCTGAGCGAAGCCCGCTACGCCCAGAAGCGGCAGTCAGCTAAGGAATAACTTTCGCCAGTATCCGAAACCGTTAAGCCACCGCGCGTTTCAAGCGTTCGTTTTTCAGAACGCAAATTCGGAAGTTTAAGCCGCCTCATGCTATGATTATGCACGCATCATGATGCCATGATGCACGCCTGCCAACCTGGGAAGCATGAATGACGGAACGCACAAACGAAGCATGGCTTGCCGACCTCAAAGGTTCAGCAGAGGTGCAAACGCAGGCGATTGAGGACTTGCAGCAGCGTCTACAGCGCGGCATTTTCTACTACCTCAGCCGCGAACGCAGCGACCTGAGCGACCTGTCGAACCACGAACTGACGCAGATGTCCGAAGACCTGGCGCAGGACGCCACGCTGCGGGTGATCGAAAACCTCGACAGCTTCCGGGGCGATAGCCTGTTCACCACCTGGGCGACCCGCATCGCCACCCGCGTCGCCATCAGTGAACTGCGGCGCGCGCGTTACAAAGACTTCAGCCTGGACAGTATGACCGCCAACGGTGATTTCCTTTCGCTGACGACCAACCCGGTTGCCAGTACCGCTCCACTTGGTCCTGAGCGGGCGGCGGAGCAGACCGAAATGCTGGCGCGGATTCAGCGCGCACTCGATGAAGTCCTCACCGAACGCCAGCAGCAGGCATTGATCGCGGTGGCGGTGCGCGGCGTCCCGCTTGAAGTTGTCGCCGAGCAGATGAACACCAACCGCAACGCGCTCTACAAGCTCCTGCACGACGCCCGGCGCAAGCTCAAAGCGCACCTCGAATCGCAGGGCTTGTCGATGGATTACGTCCTCAATCTTTTCCAGGACACGTAGCGATATCCCCATGTCTTCATTGCGGCAGCATTCTAATCACTTTTTCACAGGATTATTCGTTGTAATTCAGATTGATAGGTTAGGATCGAGGCGTTCGTAAGCAAGAGCCTTTTGTCCTCTGAATGTTTGCCATAGAACAGAAGAGGGCTTCTGGCAAGGAGCTTTGGCTCATGGCACACGATACGCATATTTATGGTGAGGTCAACAGCAAGACCGGTTTGAAGCACGTCTTCACCGAAATTCGCCACGATGTCGAGAAGGCGAAATCGCGGTCAGACTTGACTGAGCTTTATAAGCGTGCGGGCTATCTGATCACGCTGACCCACGCGCCTTCCTGGGAAGAGAAGTTCGGCAGGGAAGCCACCCAACTCCGCAAAGTTGCCGAAGAGGAATTTGGCACGACCGCGCGCAAGATCAACCGTCGCGCCGAGGCAATTGGAACCGAAGCGAGCTACGACGAGACTTGGGGAGATGGGCGATGACTCAAACCACCCAGCACCCTTATAAAACCACCGAGTCCAAATACAAGGGCGGCGCGCAGGAGATGTACGTCACTTACGACCTGCGCCAGCAAACGCGGGGAGATAACTCGGCGATGTACCCGAAGGTCAAGCGCGTCTACATTGCGGGCAAAGTGACCAACTGGCAGGTAGGTGACTTTAAAAAGCGCACAGGTAGGGATGTGCATGGCGTGAAGATCGAATACGAGCAATCCCGCGAAGGTTACGAGCGCAAAGGCTATACTGCCCGGCGCGGGGGCACTGAATACCGAGTTGCGCCGACGACAATCGAGAAGGGCAAGTCGCATTTTTCTCAGGTCGTTGAAGTTCCGGAAGACGCGCAGAACGTCGCCTTCCATGCATCAAGCCTGCCTCAGAAGTACAAGGAGGCGCTTCAGGACGTTCGTTAAGTGTCAATTGAGACAAATTCACGAACACGGGGTGACTGAAGATTCAGTCGCCCCGTGTTTACATTTACTGCTGCGAGATATGCACCGTCTCCGAAATGATCCTGAATCCCGCGCGTCCATAAACGCGCGCCTCATCTTCACCTGCTGCTGTGAGGAAAATGGTCGTCGTCCCGGCTGCTAACGCCGCATCGACCAGCCACGCGGTCATCGCAGCTGCAATTCCGCGCCGTCGATACGCTTTCCGCACGCCAACACCCGCCATCTCAGTCGTCTGGTCAAACGGCACGTCGCACACGCCAGCGCCGACGATTTCACCACTGGCAGCATCCCGCGCCACCACCGAAATGCCACCCGCCGCCAGAAATTTCCTCCCCGATGCAATCGCCGGCTCAATCGCGCTGGCATCCGGTGGCGAATCGCCCCTAAACGCCTCTGTCTGCGCGCCGGACATGCCGATGAAGTCCTCGTCGCTCGTCGGGCGCAGCAACTCAATGCCCGGCATCAGCGTCATCGTGCGCGGCAGCGCCGCATCGTACACCATCAGCGGCACGCGCCGCTCTACCACGAAACCTTCGGCAAGCAGTGTCTGCTCAAGCCCCGGCACCAGCGCCGTCAGGTATTCCAGGCGCGGCGTGCGCTCGTGTTGGCGGTAAAATGCGACGAGCGCCTCAATCTCGGCGCGACTGGGCTGTGCGCCGTCCTCAGGAATAGCGTAATTGAAATAGATCAGCGCATCGTTCGTATTCACCGTCGCTAGAAACGGACCAAGCTGCGCGATCAGCCGTTCGCGGCTCGCGGATTTACGGATGTAGTTTTGGATATGGGTCAACACTTGGAAACCTCTCTTGGTATCAGGCAGCATCAAACAAAGCCAGGAACTGGATGCGCCTGTGCTCAGAAGCAACCCTGAGCTTAGAGCAGGTTTTCGGCTGTGGAACCGAGTACAAACTTACAGACGCATCCAGCCGAACATGGAAGCGTTTGCGGCAGTCATAGACGCCTCTTTTCGAGTCACAGAACGTCCATGTAAATTACTATGGAGATCATCAAAGATCAAATGCCTGTCATACGGGATTAGGAATGATATTGTCCTAATCCCCTTTTATGATGAATTGTAGATGGCTGTTCAGCAACAGCTACTACTTTACCCACATCATATCAGGGAGCGTGTGCAGTGGAAATTCAATCCTTTCGTATCGACATTTCGCAGGCGGCAGTCAACGATTTGCGCGAACGACTCACGCATACCAACCTGCCTGACCAGTTACCGGGAGCAGAGTGGAGTCGCGGGGTGCCTGTTTCTTATATGCGGGCGCTCACCGATTATTGGCGCACCGATTACGATTGGCGCGCGCAGGAAGCGCGGTTGAACCAATTTCCGCAGTTCATCACCGAAATTGACGGGCAAAACATCCATTTCCTGCACGTCCGTTCGCAGGAACCCACCGCGCAGCCGCTGTTGATTTTGCATGGCTATCCCAGTTCATTCGTCGAGTTCATGAAGATCATCGATCCACTGGTGAACCCTCGCGCTTATGGCGGCGACGGCGCGGATGCCTTTCACGTTGTGATTCCCTCTTTGCCCGGCTATGGGTTTTCGATCCCGCTGCGGGAAGCGGGTTGGGATCTCAGCCGCACTAGCCACGCGATGGCGGAACTCATGCAGCGATTGGGCTACAGCCGCTATCTGGCATTAGGCAGCGATATTGGTGCGGGAGTGATCGGAATGCTGGGCAGTATTGATGGAGAGCACCTGGTCGCGGCGCACATCAGTACCGATCCTACCGCGCTGGCACTGCTCGGCGCACCGATTGCGGACCCAGAACTGGATTCAACCTTGACTCAGGAGCAGAGAGCTAGGTTGAACGATCTGCGGGAGTTACAAGCCGAAGGTAAAGGTTATCTGCAAATTCAATCGACCAAGCCGCAGACCCTGGCTTATGCGCTGGCGGATTCGCCTACGGGTCAACTTGCCTGGATTGTGGAAAAATTTGAAGCCTGGACGAATATCGGGGCTGCGCTGCCGGATGATGCCGTAGACCGTGACCAGCTCCTCACTAACGTCAGTCTATACTGGTTCACGCGCACTGGCGCTACCGCAGCCAATTTTATTTACGAAGCCAGTCATTCCAGTTCTCCCTGGGCAGCCGGGTCATCCACACCAACCGGTTTCGCCGCCTTCAATGTCAAAAATGTCGAAGATGCCATGCGCCAAATGGTCGATCCAGCGCGGATGATTGAGCATTGGTCAAACTTCGATGAAGGGGGGCATTTTCCGGCGATGGAAGCGCCAGAGACTCTGATTGGCGATGCGAGGACTTTCTTCCGCCAGTTCCGCTAAGCCAGGTCGAAAGCGAGTGGAGAGCATTGCTCTCCACTCGCTTCATTGCATGATGAAGGGTTCAGTCGCCGCTGCTTGCGCTCACGACCGCTTCGACCATCTGCTGAGCTTCTGGGTCTTCGCGCTTGCTCCGCAAAATCGCCCAGCCGATCACTGCCAGCAGCACCACCATCACGATGATGATCACCGTGCGCGTGCCGCTGTCGGTCTGAGGCGCGGCTGCCGTCACGATCAGCGGCGCAGCCAGCAGTGAGACCAGGTTCACCACTTTAATCATCGGGTTCAGCGCCGGACCCGCCGTGTCCTTGAACGGATCGCCCACCGTGTCGCCCACCACCGACGCCTTATGCGCCTCCGAGCGTTTGCCGCCGTAGTGCCCGTCTTCGATGTACTTCTTGGCGTTGTCCCACGCGCCGCCCGCGTTGGACATGAACACCGCCATCAACTGCCCGGTCAGAATGATGCCTGCCAGGAAGCCGCCCAGCGCCGGAGCACCGAGGATGAAACCGACCACCACCGGGGTCAGCACCGCGATCACACCGATGGGCAGCAGTTCGCGCTGCGCCGCCTGCGTTGAAATGCTCACGGCTTCGGCGTAGTCGGGCGTCACCGTGCCTTCCATGATGCCGGGGATGCGGAACTGGCGACGCACGACGGCGATCATCTTGAACGCCGCGCGGTTCACCGAGCGGATCAGCAGGCTGCTAAATAGGAAGATCAGCGCGCCGCCCACCAGGAAGCCAATGAACACAATCGGGTTGGCGATGTTGATGCCCGTCCCGAACAGGGTCGATTCAAGCCGCACACCCAAGCCAAGCTGCACCACGCGCGTATCCGTCAGGAACGAGCCGAACAGCGCCACCGCCGCGATCACCGCCGAACCGATAGCGATACCTTTGGTAATCGCTTTGGTCGTGTTGCCCACCGCGTCCAGCCCATTCAGGATTTCGCCGCCCGCGCCTTCGCTCTCGCCTGCGAGTTCGGCAATACCCTGCGCGTTGTCGGAAATTGGACCGAAAGCGTCCATCGAAACGTTGTTGCCCGTCAGCGTCAGCATCCCGATCCCGGTCATCGCCACGCCGTACAGTACCGCCGTGAACGTATCCACGATCTGCACGCCGTTCGCGTCGGTAATCGGAGCAATGGTGAAGATCACCACGCTGGCGATGATGCTGCCCGCGATCACGATGATCGCCCACACGCTGCTTTCCATCCCGCTCGACAAGCCGCTGAGGATCGTCGTCGCGGGTCCGGTTTGCGTATTCCGCGCAATATCCTGCACCGGAGAATGTTCTGTGTCGGTAAAGTAAGCCGTTACCCGGTCGATGATGATCGCCAGCGCGATGCCCACGATCACGGCTGCCAGCGGCTGCCAGACGATGCCACCGCCGTTGATATTCGGCTCGCGCATGTAGATCAGTGTGAACAGGCTGAACAGGGCGATGCTGATGCCCGCCGCGCTGTAGAAGCCGCGCGTAATGGCACTGAGCGCATCCTTGCCGGAAGTCGATTTGACCAGATAGGTGCTGATGATCGAACTCAGCACGCCAATGCCGCGCACGACCAGCGGAAACACGATCCAGATCGGGCTGCGCGTCACCGTCGCCATCGCCAGTCCGAGGATCAAGCCGGAGACAATCGTCACTTCATAGCTCTCGAAGATGTCCGCTGCCATGCCTGCGCAGTCACCCACGTTGTCGCCCACCAGGTCGGCGATCACCGCTGCGTTACGCGGGTCGTCTTCAGGCAGTCCAGCTTCCACCTTGCCGACGAGGTCAGCGCCCACATCCGCCGCTTTGGTGAAGATACCGCCGCCGACGCGCATGAACAGCGCCAGCAGCGTGCCGCCGAAGCCGAAGCCCAGCAGCGCGTCCGGCGATGCAATCCCAAAGATGATGAAGATCGTGGTTCCGCCGAGCAAGCCCAACCCATCCGTCAGCATCCCCGTAATCGTGCCGGAACGGTATGCGATACGCAGCGCATCGGCATAGCCGCGCTTCGAGTCAACCGCTGCCGCTGCCACTCGCACGTTGCCCTGCACCGCCATGTTCATGCCGACGAAGCCCACCGCCGCCGAGAACAGCGCGCCGATCAGGAACGCCCCGGCACGACCGAGCGCGATGTTCGTGCGTGCGCTTTCGCAGGCAGCCACCCCCTGCACTACAATCTGCGCTTCTTCTTCATACACCACTGCATTTTCTTGCAGCAGCGCCAGTTCCGCAGGCGTAGCAGATAGGTTACGTGCTGCCACATCTGCGCGAATCGCATCCTGCCGGGCGATCACCGACTGGCGCGCCTGTTCAGCAACGTCCGGGCAGAAGTGCTCAATCGCATAGGGCGTCGGGTTGACCACGTACACACTGAAGAACAGCACCACCACCAGCACCACCACCAGCACGGCGATGATGCGGAACTGCGAACTCAGGTATGCATTCGCCCCCGTGCGAATGTACCCCCACACTTCCTGCATCTTCGCCGAGCCTTTGCCCTCGGCAAGGATTTGCCGTACCAGCAGCCCCGCGTAGACGATGCCTGCTATGGCAATCGCCAATACCAGGTAGATAAGTGTATTTTCCATCGAGTTAAGTGACCGCATCTATATTGATCCTTTTGGAGATAAAATAGGTAGACACCGAGTTTTTAGCCATTCGTGCGTAGCATGTTGCTGAACCCAACCGGCGGTTAGCTTTTGCTAATCACTCCCTGGCTCATCGATTAGGTATTAAGATTATACCCACTCCAACGATCTGGGAAAGTATGTCAAGCGCAAAATTTCACAGATGTAGCGAATCAAGGGAAGCCTCGCCAACTTGTGAGCGTCAATACGTGACAAATGTGGGGCTATTCAGGTAAGATCAGGGGGTATCCCTGCATCCAGATCATGTAAGACAATGGGTGAAATTGTGGACGAGAATATCCAAAAGCTGGTCGACAGCATCTTTAATAACCACCCTGATGGGGGTATCGACTGCGATCAGTGCTGCCAACAATTCAACTGTCTGGTCGAAATGGTCGCCGCCGGTGCAGAACCGCGCGATCTTCTGCCAGCAGTAGAAGCGCATATGCGCTGTTGTCCCGACTGTCGGGAAGAATATCAGGCATTGTTATCCATTATCACTGCGGAAAACCAGGGTTTACTGACGCCAGCAAGGAACGAAAACGAATGAAGAAGGTACGTGTAGTAGTGATTGGGTCAGGTCCCGCCGGGTTAACAGCGGCGCTCTATACGGCGCGCGCGCAGTTGAGCACGGTTGTCGTCACTGGCAGCCAGTTAGGCGGGCAAATCGCCACGACGCACGATGTCGATAACTTCCCCGGTTTCCCGGAAGGCATCACCGGACCCGAACTCGCCGGGCGGATGCAGCAGCAGGCGGAGCGTTTCGGCGCAGAATTCGACTATGACTTGGTTACCGAAGTCGATTTCAGCAAAGGCTCGCCGTTCTACGTCAAGACCTACAATAGCGAATATCTTGCCGATTCGGTCATCGTTACCATCGGTGCGAGTCCGCGTAAGCTCGGCGTCCCTGGCGAAGATCAGTACACCGGGCGCGGCGTCAGTTGGTGCGCCACTTGCGACGGCTGGTTCTTCAAGAATAAGAACCTCATCGTTGTCGGCGGTGGCGACTCCGCGCTTCAGGAAGCCATCTTCCTGACCAAGTTCGCCACTACAGTCACTGTTGTTCACCGCCGCGACGAACTGCGCGCGAGTATGGCGCTGCAAACCCGTGCCTTCAGTAACCCGAAGATCAACTTCGTCTACGATACCGTCGTGGACGAGATCAAGGGTGCGGATGGCTCGGTCAACGCGGCAGTCCTGCGCAATCTTAAGACGGGCGCAATCGAGGATCGTCCGATTGACGGTGTGTTCATCTTCATCGGCTACGACCCGAACAGCGCGGTCTTTGGCGACCAGTTGCACACCGACGAGCACGGCTATGCGATAGTCGACACCCACATGCGCACCAACATCGACGGCGTGTTCGCAGGCGGCGAAATCCACGACGATCTGTTCCGTCAGGCGATCACCGCCGCAGGACAAGGCTGCGCGGCGGCGCTCATGGCGGTCAACTGGCTCGGCGAGCGCGAAGAAACCCTTCAGCCGCTCGACGAAATCGTAACCGACCAGGAGCAGGTTACCGTCAGCGCCGCTGCAAGCGATTGACAACCGCTTAACTAACTACTTGTGCTAGTTTTAGCTCACAAAGGTTGAAAGCGGCTCTGTAGGAGCGTTCAATGAACGTGTCTAAAAAGGTCGCTACTGCCCAACCGCTGTATGGGCGACCTGGTTTTCCTCCCCTCTCCACACAGTGGAGAGGGGAACGACGCTGTGCGTCGAGGGGTGAGGTCAAATTGCTTTTTCAACACCCTCATTGAACGCCCCTCTTAAATCTCCTCTCAATTCTCCAACGAGCACCAAAGGCATCCAAGCATTTCGCTTCGGTGCCTTTTTTGATTCTCGGTTACACTCTAGCAGTGCAATTTTGAGAAGTTGATGAGTCCAAAACCGGAAGCGGACAAAATTCCGTTTATCGTTTTAACTTAACCTGGCAAAGAGAGGTTGCATTCGATGTCTCGTACAGCACGCACCATCATTGGGCTGATCGTCGCCGTTTTAGTGGTCGTTTTGCTTGGCTTAGTCTACATCTGGGTGACCGGCGGCAGTGCAACCCCTAGCGCGACCCTCAGCGCGCCCACGCTCGACCTTTCAACCCGGTCCGCTGAAAGCGCCGCGACCTCCGAACCAACTTCCACTCCGGCGACCGAAGAAGCAACTGAGTCAGCGACCGACCAAACAGACGAAGCTGCCACCGACGAGCCAGTCGTAGATATAACCGACGAAGCAACAGTCGAAGCAACCGCTGAAACTGCCGCTGTCAACACTCCTTCAGGTGACTTAATCGTCTTCAATATCGAGACCGACGACTCCGAAGTCCGCTTCATCCTCGACGAAATACTGCGCGGTCAGCAAAACACGGTCACCGGGCGCACAAACCAGATCGCTGGGCAGATCGCCGTCGATTTTGAGAATCCACAAAATTCACAGGTCGGCGAAATTCGTATATCGGCGCGAGCGTTGCATACGGACACTGAGTTACGCGACCGTGCAATTCGTGGGCAGATTTTGCAGTCGGCGGAAGACCGCTTCGAGTTCATTTCCTTCGTCCCCACCGAGATTACGGGGTTACCATCCTCGGTGGAGATGGGTGAGTCGTTCGAGTTCCAAATCACGGGCGATCTCACCATCCGCGACATCACCAATCCGATCACGTTCGATGTGACCGTGACGCCGGTTTCCGAAACCCGCATTGAAGGCACTGCCACCGCTGCCGTCCAGCGCGGCGATTACAACCTCGAAATTCCCAACGTACCAGGCGTCGCTGATGTGGATCAAGAAGTCCAGTTGGAGATCGATTTCGTCGCCACCGCCGCTTCATAAGCTGCCACAGCAGCATGATAGAATAGGGGATACGGCAGTTAGTTTTGCCGTATCCTTTTTCCTGAATCAGGTCAGCGCATGAGTGACTTCTCCCCAAACCTGCCCCGCCGCACGCGCATCGTCCTCTGTCTGGGCGAGTATTGCGGTATGGACAACCGGGCGAAGCGGTTGCTCAGGCAGCTAGAGCCACACCTGATCGGGCAGCGGTGTTACAAGCTCGAAACCGCCAACTGCCTGAGCATGTGCGCGGTAGGACCGAACCTCGTCATCTACCCTGAAGATCTCGTATTCAACGGCGTGAACGAAGCCAAACTTGCAGACATCATCCGCGAACACATCACCCCCTGCGAAACCTAAGCACATCAAACCATGATTGATCCAGCGATGCTGGTTTTAGATTCACAACAATCGAAAACATTGTAGGGACATTCAACGAGAGTGTCTAAAAAGGGGCAACTTACCAAACGCTTTAGAGGCGACCTGCATGGTCGCCCACTTTCCTCCTCTCTCTACGCAGTGTAGGCGAACTTGTTCGCCGGGGGAACGACGCGCAGCGTCGCGGGGTGAGGTCAAGAAGACCTTTCGCTGGTAGACGCCCACCGCAAATTTACCACGTGTCTTGTAGGGGCGCACAGCCGTGCGCCCCCTGTGAAATTCAGAGGATTAGCTACAAGATTTCGCCTCAAAAGCCGCCCCAAATGTGGGATAACTCCAACCACCTAAAGGAAGCACAAAAATGACTGAACCTTACAGTGCAAAAATATCCCACATTGGGCGTTTTTATCCCACACTTGTGAAATATTCCACTTGCAGATGAGAATCTTCCCTCAAAAAGTGGACATTTGTGATCACATATGTGACTAGACAACTCGAAAACCTGTTGTAGACTGTGCCTATCAAGCGAACTTGTTCACACACTTGCCCTTTGTTTTCCTCCCCTCTCCATTTTATGGAGAGGGGCTGGGGCTGAGGTGTAGGGGCACGATATATCCTGCCCTTTTTGTTTTCTACATCTAAAGGAGATATTTCAAATGAACATCACCTTCTACCCAACCAAATCCGCACGCTACGCGAATAGCAAGAGAGACCTTTCTCTTGCATATCATGCCTCCCGTGATGCGCCCATTTTCCATTCGCCACGCCGACTCTCTTCTCTCAGCCGCGCACAACATGCCTCCCGTTTGCCACCCGAAGCCTTGCGTGCAATCGGCACACACAAAAACGCCGTTTTTTCCGCCACGAGAAAATTTTCGGCGCGAAGTGCATTTTTCTACCAACAGCAGAAAGCAGCTTACTAACATCTGCGCTTCACTTTTAACCTTTAACTTTCAACTTTTAACTGCTGTTTGGGCGTAGCACGCTGTACAGCATTTCTTTCCAGCGCGAGATGTCGATCTCCCAGCACACCGTGACGTTCGGCGCGTTCTGCACCAGTTTGCCCCACACCCGTTGATTGCGAACGTCGGTTGCCACGCCCAGTTCATCGACCACCGTCATGCCGCGTGTGAGGTCACTCTGGGTCTCCACTTCGACGTA
>Ga0081539_10006052_pt1 | contig 11849 bp, 12 predicted proteins | sample TabmetS4T2R2_FD_71023 | JGI IMG/M metagenome (GOLD analysis project Ga0081539, IMG submission 71023) | Tabebuia heterophylla rhizosphere microbial communities from the University of Puerto Rico - S4T2R2 | ecosystem: Host-associated > Plants > Roots > Rhizosphere ...
GAGATTGGGGCCCTGGCGAATATCGACGCCGGTCGGACAGACGTGCACGCATTGCAGGCAGTCGATGCAGTCGCCCGCGGACAGGCCCTGCGCGCGCAGCGCGGTCGCCTTCTTCACTGACCCGCGTGGCTCGCCGCGGTCGTAGCGATAGGTGACGTTGAGCGCATGTTCATCGGTGAGCGCGGCCTGGATGCGCGGCCACGGACACATATAAAGACAGACCTGCTCGCGCATGTGGCCGGCGAGCGAGTAGGTCGTGAAGGTCAGAATGCCGATCCACGCATAGGCGACGAACGGCGCGCGCCCGGTCGCGAGATCGGCGACCAGCGTCGGCGCATCGGCAAAGTAGAGAACCCATGCGCCGCCGGTCCACCACGCGACCATCAGCCAGAGAAAATGCTTCGAGAGGACGCGCGCGATGCGCTCGGCGGTCCAGCCGCCGCGCTCGCGCTGCAGATGCTCGCGCCGGTCACCCTCGGTGAGGCGCTCGATCGCCTGGAACAGGTCGGTCCACACCGTCTGCGGGCAGAGATAACCGCACCAGATCCGGCCGGCGAGCGCGTTCATCAGGAACAGCGCCATCGCCGCGATGATCAGCAGGCCGGTGAGGTAGTAGACCTCCTGCGGCCAGATCTCGATGAAGAAGAAGTAAAAGCGCGTGTTCGGCAGGTCGATCAGCACCGCCTGGCTCGGCGCGTGCGGACCGCGATCCCAGCGGATGAACGGCGTCAGATAGTAGATGCCGAGCGTGACGCAGAGCACCGCCCATTTGATGCGGCGATAGAATCCGCTGACGCGCTGCGGATAGATTTTCCGGCGCGCCTCGTAGAGCGGGACGTCGTCATAAAGCTCGTCCGTCGCGGGATCGAGCGACGGTGAAGGTGCCGCGGACTGGGCGTGCTCCCTCCCCCCTTGCGGGGGAGGGTTGGGGAGGGGGGTCGAAGTTTGGGGCGAGGCGCGTCCCATTGAGGGACCCCCACCCCTAACCCCTCCCCGCGAAAGGGCGTTTACGCCCGTCTTCGACGGGCTATTGGGGGAGGGGAACAGGCCTGCGCTCGTGTCGGTCTCAGCGCTCTTGACTTCGGCCTGCTTGGCGAGCGCGAACAGCCCGCATTCCGGGTCCGCGCAGGTCTTATCCGAAGCCTTGGTCGCAGCCGTCGCCACGGCTCATTTCTCCCCGCCGCCGAGCGAATGGACGTAGTAGGCGAGCGCCTTGATGGTCACCGGGTCGAGCCGTCCGGTCCAGGCCGGCATCACGCCATTGCGCGAGTTGGTGATGACGTCGACGATGGTCGCCTCGTCGGAGCCGAACAGCCAGATGCCGTCGGTCAGGTTCGGCGCGCCGAGCTCGCGATTGCCCTTGCCGTCCGGCCCATGACAGACGGCGCAATTGTCGGCGTAGAGCTTTTTGCCGGCCGCGGCGTCATAGCCGGGGCGAGTCGAAAGATTGGCGAGTGCGCGGACGAAATTCGCGACCGTGACGATCTCGTTCGACTTGAGCATGCCGTCCTTGCCGAAGGCCGGCATCTGGCTGTCGCGCGCTTTCACGTGTCCCGAGCGGATGCCGACCTCGATCGTCTCCTGGAGCTGCGCGAGCGAGCCGCCCCACAGCCAGTCATTGTCGTTGAGGTTCGGATAGCCTTTCGCGCCGCCGCCGCCGGCGCCGTGGCACGGGCCGCAATTCTCGCGGAACGCGGCGCGCCCCTGCGCATAGGTGAAGTCGGCAAGGCTCTGGTCGCCCTTGATGTCGGCGAGCGCGGTCTTTTCGAGCTTGTCGGTCATCGGCGCGCGATGCGCCTTGAGCTCGCCAAGCTCGGTCGCGACCGCACCGCGCGAGCTCCAGCCGAACGTGCCGGCGGTGAACGAGGAGACCAGCGGAAACGCCGGATAAACGACCCAGTAGCCGATCGACCAGATGATCGTGAGATAGAACAGCCACAGCCACCAGCGCGGCAGCGGCGTGTTCAGCTCGCGAATATCGTCCCACTCATGGCCGGTCGTCGGGGTTCCGGTGACGGCGTCGACTTCGATGTTGTCATTGGCCATGGTCTAGTCCTCGCGCAACGGCATGCGGGCGGCTTCGTCGAATTGCTGCTGGCGCGACGGCCAGAGCGCGTAGGCGAGCACGATCAGGAAAACGCCGACGAAATAGGCGAGACCCCAGGTCTGTGCGAATGCGGCGAGTGCAAGATATGTCTGGTCCATCGGGGCTCACCGGATGTTGGCTTTGTCGTTGTAGAGCTTGAAGTCGACCATGGTGCCGAGCACCTGCAGATAGGCGATCAGCGCGTCGGCTTCGGTGATGCGGCCGGGATTGCCGTCATAGTCGCGTGCAACGGCTTTCGGGTAGCGCTTGGCCAGCGCCGACGCGTCCGCGTCCGCGGAGGCCTGCGCCGTCAAGTCGGCCTTCGCGCTGGTGATCATTTCGGCCGTGTAGGGCACACCGAGCGCGGCGTTGACCTTCAGGTCGTCGTCGATATGCGCGAAGTCGAGATCAGTCTGCGCCAGCCACGGATAGGCCGGCATGACGGTGCCCGGCACGACCGACTTCGGCTCGCGCAGGTGATCGCGATGCCACTCGTCGGAATATTTCTGCCCGACGCGCGCGAGATCCGGACCGGTGCGCTTCGACCCCCACTGGAACGGGCGGTCATACATGCTCTCGGCGGCGAGCGAGTAGTGGCCGTAACGCTCGACCTCGTCGCGCAGCGCGCGGATCATCTGCGAATGGCAGTTGTAGCAGCCTTCGCGGACGTAGATGTTGCGGCCGGCGAGCTCGAGCGGCGTATAGGGCCGCATGCCCTCGACCTTCTCGATCGTGCTCTTGAGGTAGAACAGCGGCGTGATCTCGACCAGGCCGCCGATCGCGATCACGACCAGCACGCCGATGACGAGGACGATCGAGTTCTTCTCGAAGATTGCGTGTTTCGACCAGAGCGACATGGCTCTCACTCCGCAGGAACGAGGGTGGGCGTGGCGGTGACCGCTGGCTGACGCGCATTCACCGTCTGCCACAGGTTCCACACCATCAGCAGCGCGCCGAGCAGGAACAGGACGCCGCCGAGCGCGCGGATCACGTAGAAGGGATGCATCGCTTCGACGGTCTCGATGAACGAGTATTCGAGGAAGCCGAGCGAGGTGTAGGCGCGCCACATCAGGCCTTGCAGGATGCCCGACACCCACATCGCCGTGATGTAGAGCACGATGCCGATGGTCGAGACCCAGAAGTGCCAGTTGACGAGCTTGAGCGAGTAGAGCGGGCGATTCCACAGCCAGGGAACGAGGCAGTAGATCGCGCCGAACGACACGTAGCCGACCCACCCGAGCGCGCCGGAGTGGACGTGCCCAACGGTCCAGTCGGTGTAGTGCGAGAGCGAGTTGACCGCTTTCACCGACATCAGTGGACCCTCGAAGGTCGCCATGCCGTAGAACGCAACCGACACGACCATCATGCGCAGCACCGGATCGGTGCGCAGCTTGTCCCATGCGCCCGACAGCGTCATCAGCCCGTTGATCATGCCGCCCCATGACGGCATCCACAGGATCACCGAGAAGGTCATGCCGAGCGTCTGCGCCCAGTCGGGCAGCGCCGTGTAGTGCAGGTGATGTGGGCCGGCCCAGATGTAGAGGAAGATCAGCGCCCAGAAGTGGATGATCGAGAGCCGGTAGGAATAGATCGGCCGCTCCGCGCGCTTCGGAATGAAGTAGTACATGATGGCGAGGAAGCCGGCGGTGAGGAAGAAGCCGACCGCGTTGTGGCCGTACCACCACTGCACCATCGCGTCCTGCACGCCGGCCCACACGATGTAGGACTTGCCGGAGAACAGCGAAACCGGGATCGCGGCATTATTGCCGAGGTGCAGCACCGCAATCGTCAGGATGAAGGCGAGATAGAACCAGTTCGCCACATAGATGTGCGGCTCCTTGCGGCGCATGATGGTGCCGAGGAACACCAGGAAGTAGGTGACCCAGACCACCGTGAGCCACAGGTCCGCGTACCATTCGGGCTCGGCATACTCCTTCGACTGCGTGATGCCGAGCAGATAGCCGGTGCCGGCGATCAGGATGAAGAAGTTGTAGCCGAGCACGACGAACCACGGCGCGATGTCGCCGACGAGACGCGCGCGGCAGGTGCGCTGCACTACGTAGAACGAGGTCGCGAGCAGCACGTTGCCGCCGAACGCGAAGATCACCGCGGAGGTGTGCAGCGGCCGGATGCGGCCGAAAGTGATCCACGGCAGATCGAAGTTGAGCACCGGAAACGCGAGCTCGAGCGCCGCGTAGATGCCGACCAGAAAGCCCGCGATGCCCCAGAACACCGCCGCCACGGTCGCGAACTTAACCGGGCCCATATTGTAGTTCGGCTTGCCGTCGACCACGAGCGGCGTCGGCTGTGCCGGGCGCTCGAAGTAGCGATTCAGGATCAGGAAGATCGCCGCAATGCTGCCGGCCGCGAACAGAAACGCATGGAACGCGTATTCGGTCGTGTAGGCCTTGGCGGTGACGACGACGGACAGCAGGGCGAGCGCGGCGAACGCGGCGGTCGAGCCTGCTTCGCCGATTGTCATGTATTTCTTGGTGCTGACCATGACGGCTTTCTCGAAGCTGAATGAAGATCGCGCGAGTGGTGATGGTTACGAACGCAATGTGTGCGCTGCAGCGTGCGGAGCGGCCTTGATGCAGGTCAAACCTTGCGGCTTATGCGCAGCACTTGATTTGTGCAGATGCTTCATTGTTCCAGTGTTCGCAGGAACGCGAGCACGTCGGAGATCTGATCCGCCTCGAGCCGGAACTCGGGCATCGAGGGATGGCCGGTGACGATGCCTTCGGCCATGGCTTCGGCGAGCGAGTCGACCGGATAGCGCCGGTGCAGGGTGCGAAACGGCGGCGCCGCGCTGAGCGGGCTCGGACTCACCTTGTCGATCGCGTGACAACGCGCGCAGTTGGTCCGCACGAAGGTGAGGCCGCGCTGCGCCGCCGGGTTCTGCGCCTGCGCTTCACCGATGCCGAGTGTCGCAGCGCATGCCACGAGAGCGAGCGCGCGGATCAGGAGCGGCGCCATTTGCGGCCCCTGCGCATCCAGCGGCGATCCCGCTCTTGCGAGCGCAGCACATCGAGCGTTGCGACATTGGGGCAATAGGTCCGCCAACTCGCGTCCTTCTCGTCGCGATGCAGGTCGTGCTCGCACCGATTTTCGCTCCTGCACTGACCGCAGACGCGCTGCAGGTCGCGCAGCACTTCGGGCTGTTCGTGTGCGATCTGCGTCGTATCGAGCCCGAGCGCGCCCATGCGCCGGCCGAGCAGGTCGGCCGAATCGGGCCAGCGTCCGGCCAGCGTGCGCAGCTCCGAGGGGCTGATGCCGAGATCATGTGCGAGATGCGCGACCTCGCGATCGCCGAACGCGCTCAGCTCGCGGGTCGCCGCGGCGCGGCGCTTCCAGTTCTGCCACCAGCGCGCGATGAAGCCGAGCGGCTGGATCTGTTGCGGTACGGTTTGGGCTTGTTGCATGAAACCCTCCCGGGTTGCTGCTTCGAAAAACCTCAGCTGCCGAGGCGACTCAGCGCCTGGTGATTGCGCAGCACGATGCGGCGCGAGCTCGGCAGGGCGATCGCGGCGGCGCTTTCCAGGCTGGTCAGCGTGCGCGAGACCGTTTCGATCGTGAGTCCGAGATAGTCGGCGATGTCCTGGCGCGACATCGGCAGCTCGACCGCCTCGCCGCCGCTCCGGCCGGCCATTTCGAGCAGGAAGCTGACGACGCGCTCCTGCGCGGTCTTGACCAGCAGCATCACGTGACCCTGGACGCGCTGCAGCTCGCGCGCGGTGACCGCCCAGAGCTGACGGGCGACGTCGTTGTCACGCGCCGCAAGCGCCATCACGGCGCTGCGCTTCACCACCAGGACGCGCGCGTCGTTGACCGCTTCGGCCGAGAAGCTGTGCTCGTTCTCAAATTCGAAACCAAAAATGTCGCCGGGAACGTGGAAGGCCTGGATCTGCCGGCGGCCATCGGCGAGGATCTTGTAGATGCGGACCGTCCCGCTGATCACCTTGTAGAGGTATTCGGCCGGCTCGCGCTCGCCGTAGATCTCTTCATTGCGACCGAACGCCATCGGGGCGCCCATCAGGTCGATCGCATCAGCCAGCGTGTGCGTGGCGGGCGGGGCGCTCGGCGGGGTCGAGGCAGTACGGCGGGCCCGGATCGAGCGGAGGGTCGCTTGCGTCAGCATCGGGTGGGTCTCCCTTGAATCTGCTGACGCTGTGGGTACAGGGAGGTCCGATCGCGGAAAATTCAGATAACCTCCCTAAGTAGGATCTCGGAGGTGCCGCGCTGGCCGCGTTGCGATGGAATCAGCGGCAAATGAGCCGGAAGGACGCGCTTTCGTGATGCACGTGGCGGAACGACCCGAAAAGGCGCCCGCCCGCCCGCAGGCGCGCGTGTGGCGGACGCTGCAACGGACCGAGACGGGCTATGCCATCGCGGCTGTGCTCGTCGGAGCCGTGATCGCATTCCGCGCCATGATGGTGCCGCAGCTCGGCGGACATGCGCTCTATCTGTTTCTGGTCGCGCCGGTCCTGATTGTCGGCATCATTGGCGGATGGGGCCCGGGCGTTTTCGCCACACTGATCGGTCTCGTCCTGCATCTTTTTTCGACCGGCGAATACGTGAGCTTGCTCGATCCGTCCGCGCCATCCTTCGCGGTCGATCTGGCGCGCGCCGTGACCTTCGTCGGACTTGGCATCGGCATTGCGTGGTTCGGCGAGCACCTGCGCGCAACGCGCTTGCGCGAGTCGACAAGCACCGAGGATGCGCTGGCCAGCGCCGCGCATCTCAAGTCGATCCTCGACACCGTTCCGGATGCGATGATCATCATCGACGAGCGCGGCATCATCCAATCCTTCAGCGCCGCCGCCGAGCGCCTGTTCGGATACCGCGCGCCTGAAGTGATCGGCCGGAACATCAACATCATGATGCCGTCGCCCTATCGGGAAAACCATGACGCCTACCTGGAGCGTTATTTGCGCACCGGCGAGCGCCGCATCATCGGCATCGGACGCGTCGTGGTCGGCGAGCGCAAGGACGGCTCGACTTTTCCGATGGAGCTCGCCGTCGGCGAGATGAAGTCAGCCAATCGGCAGTTCTTCACCGGCTTCATCCGCGATCTGACCGAGCGCCAGAAGACCGAGGCGCGGCTGCAGGAGCTGCAGTCGGAGCTGGTCCACATTTCGCGTCTCACCGCGATGGGTGAGATGGCGGCGACGCTGGCGCACGAGCTCAACCAGCCGCTGTCGGCGATCGCGAACTACATGAAGGGCTCGCGCCGTCTGCTCGAGAACGCCAGCGAGGACAACATCACGATGGTGCGCGACGCCATGGACAAGGCGGCTGGCCAGGCGATGCGGGCCGGCGACATCATCCGCCGCCTCCGCGACTTCGTGGCGCGCGGCGAGAGCGAGCGAAACGCCGAGAACGTCCGCAAATTGATCGAGGAAGCGAGCGCGCTGGCGCTGGTCGGCGCCAAGAATCTCGGTGTGCGCACCCAGTTCTATTTCGACCCCAAGGTGGAACTGGTCCTTGTCGACAAGGTGCAAATTCAGCAAGTTCTGCTCAATCTGATGCGCAACGCGATTGAGGCGATGGAGGGCATGCCGACGCGCGAGCTCACGATCTCGGCCCGTGCGGCCGATGCGGACATGGTCACGATCGAGGTCGCCGATACCGGAGCCGGTATCGCGCCCGAGGTCGCGGATCAGCTGTTCCAGCCATTCATCACCACCAAGCGGACCGGCATGGGCGTGGGACTCTCGATTTGCCGGACCATCATCGAGGCCCATGGCGGGCAGATCTGGGTCGAGCCGAATCCGAAGGGCGGGGCAATCTTCCGCTTCACGTTGCGCCGGGTCACCGGAGAGGATATGCGCGATGCCGTCTGATGCCGTGACTCACGTGATCGATGACGACGAGGCGGTGCGCCAGTCGATCGAATTTCTGCTGCGGTCGGCGAATATCAGCGTCAAGGTCTACGAGAGCGCGCCGGCGTTCCTCGCGGCGCTGCCGGGGATTTCCGCCGGCTGCATCGTCACCGACGTGCGCATGCCGGAAATGAGCGGGATCGACCTGCTGCGGCGGCTGAAGGAGCTGCGCGTGACGCTGCCGGTGATCGTCATCACCGGGCATGGCGACGTGCCGCTCGCGGTCGAGGCGATGAAGGCGGGCGCCGCCGACTTCATCGAGAAGCCGTTCGACGACGACACCATCCTGCGCGCCATTCGCACCGCGCTCGCCGCCAATGAGAGCGGCGGCAAACGCAACGCGGAGCGCGCCGACGTCGAAGAGCGGCTGCACAGCCTCTCGGCGCGCGAGCGCCAGGTGCTCGACGGGCTGGTCGCCGGTCAGCCGAACAAGATCATCGCGCACAATCTCAGCATCAGTCCGCGCACGGTCGAGATCTACCGCGCCAACGTCATGACCAAGATGAAAGCGCCGAGCCTGTCCGATCTGGTGCGCATGGCGCTGATCGCCGGTCTGTTCGAATAGCCCACCGGTTCCCGCCGTCGGATCTTTCGTTTGAGCCAAATCAAGGCGCTGCTGGCTTGTGTTGTGCCAAACGTGAATGCTCACCCCTCAAGGCGAGGGCAGTGGCTCAAGGGCACAATGCCAGCGCAATTGCACCCAGCAGAATCGGCCAAGATGATCGCGATCGTCGACGACGATCCGGCTGTGCGCAACTCGCTCAAATTCGCGCTCGAGGTCGAGGGCTTCGGTGTGCGCGTCTATCCCGGCGCGCAGGCGATGCTCGATGACGGCAAGCTCGCCGATGTCAGCTGCTTCGTGGTCGATCAGAATATGCCGGCCATGACCGGCCTCGAGCTGGTGGCGCGGCTGCGCGACCGATCGGTGTTCGCGCCCGTGATCCTGATCACCAGCCAGCCGAGCGCGGTGCTGCGCCTGCGCGCCAGCGATGTCGGCGTGCCGATCGTGGAGAAGCCGCTGCTCGGGAACGCGCTGGTCGACAGGATCCGCCTGGCGGTAGCCCCGGAAGCACGCCCACAGGCCTGAGCCGAGCCTTGCTCGGCGCCGCGAGCTTGCAGCCTCGATATTTCAACATCTTACGCGGCGACCTCGGCGCAATACAGACGAAACAATCGCAACATTCGGCGGAAACAGGCCTGCGTTATCTCTTCATCGTCACGGAAGGGGACGGGCCATGAACAATCACTCCCTGATCAGCGCCAGCCGTAATACGCATGCGAAGATCGCGGCCCTCGGCATCGCGGTCTCGCTGGTCTTCGTGGCGGTGATCTCGGCGTCCGGTGTGACGCGCAGCGACAGCGCGCGCGGCTATGGCCCGGTGGTCAAGGCGACCACGTCCACGACCGTCGCGGGCGGCACCGCGAACATTCGCTGAAGTCAACGACCAGCGGGTTGATGTGCCCAAGAGCCGCCTGACCGCACTGCTCGTGCTTCGGGCTGTGGCGTTGTGCCGCAATCGCTGATGGCTGCGCCGAGCGCCGAAACTGAGAGCCACATCAGACCGCAAGCTTCGAGTTTCGATTGATTCCAAAGCACGTTAGCCGGGGTGGAAGCGGCTTTCATTTAGGTCTCGCGGAGTCTAGAACGTCGGCGCCAGCCGCGCGGGGCAACGTTTCGCCTGCCGCGTGTTGCAGCTGGGCGGGAGACTCTTTTGATGAAGCGCGTCCTGGTGACAATGCTCGGGATGGTCGGCGCGGCCGTGTTTGGCACGGCGGCGACAGCCAACGAGGTCAACATCTATACCTATCGCGAGAGCAAGCTGGTGCAGCCGCTGTTCGAGGCTTTCACCAAGGAGACCGGCATCAAGGTCAATTCCATCTCGGCAAGCTCCGGCCTCGAGCAGCGCATCAAGACCGAAGGCGCCAACAGCCCGGCCGATGTGCTGCTGACCGCGGACATCAGCCGCCTTGAAGATGCGGTGCAGAGCGGCATCACGCAGCCGCTGAACTCCAAAGCGGTCGACGAGACGGTCCCGGCGCAGTACCGCGATCCGGAGGGCCATTGGGCCGCGGTGGCGTTGCGCGCCCGCGTCGTCTACGCGTCGAAGGAACGCGTGAAGCAATCGGCGATCAGCTACGAAGAGCTCGCCGACCCGAAGTGGAAGGGCAAGATCTGCATCCGCTCGGGCCAGCACATGTACAACAACGCGCTCTTTGCCGCGATGCTTGCCAAGCACGGCGAGGCCAAGACGGAAGAGTGGCTCAAGGGCCTGAAGGCGAATCTCGCGCAGAAGCCGTCCGGCGGTGACCGCGAGGTGGCGCGCGACATCGCGGCCGGCAAATGCGACATCGGGCTCGGCAACACCTATTATTGGGCGCTGATGAATGACGTCGAAGCCGACCGCAAGCCCTGGGCGGACGCCACCAAGGTGATCCTGCCGCGGTTCGAGGGTGGCGGCACGCACGTCAATCTCTCCGGCGTCGCGCTGATGCGGCATTCGCCGAACAAGGCGAACGCCATGCGGTTCCTCGAATGGATGGTGGGGCCGCAAGCGCAGCAGATGCATGCCGACCTCACCTACGAGTACCCGACGCGGGCCGGCGTGCCGATCAACAAGACAATCGCCGGCTATGGCGAGATCAAGGGCGACACGACGCCGCTCGCGCAGATCGCCTCCAACCGCAAGAAGGCCGCAGCGCTCGTCGACAAGGTCGGCTTCGACAATTGAGTCTTCGTTGTTGCAAGAAACTCCTCGTCCCCGCCATGCGGCGGGGACGATTTGCTTTGCGCCGATGAGTGCCGCGTCTGCACGGACTGCCGAGCCCGCCCCCGCGTTATCGCATCCCGTGGCGAAGGCGCTGCTGCTCATCGTTGCCGCGCTCGTCGCAACGCCCGTCATCAGCCTCGTTCTGATCGCCCTCAAGGGCGACGCCGAGCTGTGGCCGCATCTTGCGGCGCATGTCATTCCGGCCGCGACCGTCAACACGGTTCTGCTGCTCGCCGGCGTTGCGATCGTCAGCATGGTCGCGGGTGTCGGCACCGCCTGGACCGTCACGGTCTACGATTTTCCCGGACGCCGCATCGTCCTCTGGCTGCTGCCGCTGCCGCTCGCCTTTCCGATCTACATTGTGGCCTATGTCTATGCGGATCTGCTCGGCGGGCTCGGCCCGGTGCAATCCGGTCTGCGTGCGTTGTTCGGCTGGACCTCCGCGGCGGACTACTGGTTTCCCAACATCCGCTCGCTCGGCGGCGCCGTGCTGATCATGGGCTTTGTGCTCTACCCGTATGTCTATCTCGCGGCGCGCGCGATGTTCCAGACGCAGAGCATGGCTTTGATCGAGAGCGCGCGCAGCCTCGGCGCGACGCCATGGCGGCTCGCCTGCGACATCGCCTTGCCGATGGCGCGACCGGCGATCGCGGCCGGCGTCGCGCTCGCGCTGCTCGAGGCGCTCAACGATGTCGGCGCCAGCGAGTATCTCGGAGTGCAGACGCTGACGCTGTCGATCTTCACGACCTGGCTCAATCGATCGAGCCTTCCCGGTGCTGCGCAGATCGCCTGTCTGATGCTGATCGCGATCGCGTTGCTGATCGCGCTGGAGCGCCATGGCCGGCAGCGCCGACGCTTTACCGGGCTCGACACGCGGCCGGGCGAACGGCAGCGCTTCGCGCTCTCCGGCGGCCGCCAGTGGCTGGCTCTCGCCGCATGCCTCGTGCCGATCCTGCTCGGCTTTCTGGTTCCGCTCGCCCATCTCACCTATGAGGTCGTCGTTCGTAGCCTGCGCGTCGGGTTCGAGCTGGGCCTCGCCCGGCACGCCGCGACGACGATCTGGCTCGCAGCCTGCGCCACCGCACTCGTGATGCTGCTTGGCGTCGCGGCAGC
>Ga0081539_10006053_pt1 | contig 11848 bp, 10 predicted proteins | sample TabmetS4T2R2_FD_71023 | JGI IMG/M metagenome (GOLD analysis project Ga0081539, IMG submission 71023) | Tabebuia heterophylla rhizosphere microbial communities from the University of Puerto Rico - S4T2R2 | ecosystem: Host-associated > Plants > Roots > Rhizosphere ...
CGTAGACGTCCGATCTCCTCCACATTCCCTCCTGTTCCCGCGCAGATCTGAATTTTCTCACGCCCAATATCTCGCTCGATGCGATAGCGCGCGGCTTCTGCGAATTCGCGCACCAGTTTTCCAAAGGTACGTTTGGAACTATCTTTGTTATTTAACTTTTCCAACAAGCGCACTGTTCCCAGATTATAACTATCCGTCGAAATAATGTTACGTCCTGTGGAAATCGTGACCTCAATGCTGCCACCACCAATGTCAATCAACAGCGTGCGCTTGTGACCAAGATTGAGCGCCTGAGCAACTGCTGCATGAATCAGACGTGCCTCTTCATTCCCACTGATGATTTCGATCTCAATACCACTGGCTCGACGAATCCGGTCGATTAGGAGATCGCTGTTCGTCGCCTCGCGTGCAGCACTCGTGGCCACTGCCCTCATGCGATGAATACCGAACCGCTCTGACACATGCTTGAAATGCAGGAAAGCTTCCTCGGTCTGTTGGATGGTTTTTTCTTCGAGATGACCTTTACTAAACACATCCTGCCCAAGACGCACAGGTAGCCGAATATTCTCCACAGCATTCACCCGCCAAGATTCATCTACTTCCCCAACGACCATGCGCATGGCATTTGATCCAACATCAATGGCAGATATCTTCAGCATGATTTCTAAGAGGGTGAAGGACCGAATTTTCCTGGCACAGGAAATATTTCAGGGCGTTCTCCTGTGACAATATAGATCACTCGTTCACACACATTCGTCGTTCGGTCCCCCAATCGTTCAAGATTATGGGCTATCCACAGAACATAATTTGCTCGCTCGATATTTCTTGGGTCGCCCAAAACATTATTTACCGCTTCATAATACAACTTAGTATAACACGCGTCGATCACATCATCTTCATCGATGATCGCTGTCGCTGTCGCTATATCCTCATCTGCAAAGGTCGTCATGGCTCGATGAAGCATATCCACAGCCTTCTCTGCCATGGAATAAATATCTTTTAGGATGCCAGGCAGGCTTAAGCCTTCCGAACGTATGTTGATGTTCGCAATCTCTTTTGCATAATCACCCATGCGTTCAAGCTCTGAACAAATATCCAGGCTGGCGGCAAGCATACGTAGGTCTCGAGCAACCGGCTGTTGAGTAGCCATAAGGACAACGATGGAAATCTCAATTTCATAGCGTTTCCTATTGATATCCATATCATCCAATAGAATTTGTTGAGAACCTTCAACATCATTATCTTTGAGTGCTCTGGCAGAATTCATCACAGCTTGTTCCACCATACTGCTCAACAGTAGGACTTCATTTTTTATTTCCTGACAAAAGGTTTCAAGAGACATATAATGATTTCCAGAGGGATATTCCGGGTTATATTAATTTAACATAGCATAATTAACGTCGCTAGAAGGGCATGTTAACGATTGGTAAATAGGGTTTGCTGCGATTGAGTCGCCCAAACTTCGGAAAATCGACTTTTCATATTTGTTTTGCTATTGTTAGTTTACTGCAAAACGCGATTTTGATATTCCATGCTATCCTATGGGCATGGAAATTTTCTTGGTCGTGACTATCACTGCGATGCTAATCGTCTCTATCATTGAAACTGCACCGAAGCGACTTGCCTTCCAGTGTCAGCAGGCTGGGGCAACGAAGCGACCCTGAATGTACCAAGAAGACTTTCATTCTTCTCCTCCTCACAAGAGCCTGGTCTCCTCCCAGGCTCTTGTGTATTAATCGGAAAGAAATCCGTTAACCAACTCTTAAAGCGTCCTTGATTTGTCCTTAACTACCCTTTGCTACACTATGAACGTATAAAAAGGAGAAAGCATGGGACTCGCGGATTTACACGTACACACAATTTACAGCTATGACGGGACCGCTTCCGTCCCCGCTGTGTTGACGCAGGCGCGAAAAATAGGATTGGATGTGATTGCAATTACTGATCATGACGAAATTGCCGGTTCGCTGAAGGCACTATCCCTTGCGCCCAGATATGGAGTGGATGTCATTCCGGGCATTGAGATCACAACCTCAGAAGGTGACCTGCTGGCATTGAATGTTACCGAAAAGATTGAGCGTAATCTGCCGCTTGTCGAAACGGTTCTAAAAGTTGGCGAATTAGGCGGTTTCTGCATTGCCCCACATCCGATGGCAGACGGACTAGGAATGAAGAGTCTCAGTGCCTATTCGATCTTAAAGGCACTTCGCAACATAGATGTTGCTACTATTTTGATCGGTATTGAAACTTATAACGCTACTACGATAGATAAGATGAGCAATCATTATGCACATATCCTTGCCGGGCATCTGGACATGGCACAACTTGGAAATAGCGATGCTCACATCCTGGAAGCGATTGGACTTGGCATCACAGAATTCCCTGGCAATACGAGGTCAGAACTCGTGAAAGCAATCCGAAAGGGAACGACAACAATCCGCAAAAAGAAGGAATGGACGCCGGTTCGCATTCTGGGAAGCTGGGCTGCTCGCTATGTGGGAAGTGCTTTTGCCCGCTTGTCCATGGCAGCACAGTAAAGATGGAGATGGAAATGGTTATTTTTGGCTTATTGATTTTCAGCTTGATTATTGTTATCGCGATCGATACAACACAAAAACGACGCAAGTTTCTTGTAGAAGGCAAGTAGAGAATGAATAAACATATCCTCGTCACAAATGATGATGGTGTGCTTGCACCTGGTCTGCTTGCTCTTGTACAGGAGATGCGCAAACTAGGCAAGGTCAGCATCCTCGCACCAGATCGCAACTGGTCTGGTGGCGGACATGTCAAAACGCTGGATCGTGCACTGCGAGTTAAAGAAGTTCGCCTTGTAGATGGGACTCAAGCATTCGCCAGTGACGGCGCTCCTTCAGATTGCGTGGCACTCGCTACTTTGGGATATTTCAAAGAGCCGATCGATCTGGTTGTCTCTGGAATCAACGCAGGCGCGAATCTTGGGCATGATGTTACATATTCCGGGACCGTCACTGCAGCGATGGAAGCTGTTATCGCGAACGTGCCCGGTATTGCGGTTTCTCTCGAAACCGTGGAAGAACATATTGGTGACCTTGACTATGATCCTGCGGCACGCATTGCCGGAAAAATAGTTCAGCAGGTCATCGAGAACGGTCTTTCCCGCGAAACCCTGCTCAATGTCAATGTGCCACTTCTGCCCGAAGAGAAGATCCGAGGCATCAAAATCACGCGGCAAGGTTTGCGCGTCTATCACAGCCGGCTGGATGAGCGATCCGACCCGCGTAGTCGACCGTACTACTGGATCGGAGGCGACGCGCCGACAGGCGTCCCTGAGCGCGGCACAGATGTTGGCGCACTCGCTGAAGGATTCGTCTCCATCACGCCATTGCAATTAGATCTCACTGCCTATCGAACACTGACTGATCTAAACACGTGGCAGTGGGATGATGGGTCAAACGCATATCTTGCAACACACACGATATTTTCTGATCAACCATTGGAATTGAAACCGAAAGAATAAAACCGGAGGCTTAAATGTTGACAACTTGTTTTGGAATTTACCTCTTAATCGCCCTGTTTACCTTTCTGATCTTCTATGGATATTTTATTGATGCCCAACACAGTAATGATGAAGAGAGGAAGAAAAGGGCGTAAGTAGAAAGTTTATTGTTCATACATCAGGGATTTGCGCTGCTGTTTTGCCAGTATTCAGACCTGGCCAATCAAACGTTCCATATTTTTCTCCTCCTTAGTTCGGCCCGCCACCGGTCAGATGGCGGGCAATTAATTTATATACAGACCCTAAAGGACTTTGAGTCCCTTAGGGTCTTAACTTTAACAAGTTGTTAACCTGTTCTTCTCTTGACCTTAAACACAACTTGTTAAGATGTCGATTGTATAAATTATAAGGAGAAATAAGAAATGACCAAATTCGTTCGTACCTTTATGTTCGTGTTCGTTGTCATGAGTTTTGTGTTTGCCGCGTGTGCACCTGCCACGACCGAGGCTCCCCCGGCGACGGAAGCTCCCCCTACAGAAATGCCTGCGACCGAGGCTCCAGCCACTGAAGCCCCAACTGCGGCTGCCACTGAGGCCCCCACTGAAGATGCCATGGCGATGTATGCGCCTGACGCCGTTTCGGGTGACATCATTGCAGCTGGTTCTTCGACAGTCTTCCCGCTGGCTGAACGCATGAAGCAGCGCTTCGAGGAAGAAGGTTTCACTGGTAATCTCACGATCGACTCGATCGGTTCCGGTGCAGGCTTTGAGCGTTTTTGCAAGAATGGCGAGACCGACATTTCCACAGCCTCCCGCAAGATCAAAGATGAAGAAGTTGCCAATTGTGCAGCATTGAGCCCGGCTCGCACACCGGTTGAGTTCCAGATTGGGATCGATGCAATCGCAGTGGTTGTGAGCAGTGAAAACGATTTCGTCACCGATGTGACCAAAGAAGAACTGGCTCAGATTTTCTCAACCGCCACCAATTGGTCAGATGTCCGCCCCGAGTGGCCCGCTGAACCTATTCTGCGTTTCAGCCCTGGCACCGACTCTGGCACATTCGATTACTTCTCGGAAGTCGTCATGGCTCCCGCCAATGGTGATGATGCAGATGCCGGCGCCGCCGCTCTCCAGAATGCAGCCAACATCCAACTTTCCGAAGACGATAACGTGCTCGTCCAGGGTGTCGAAGGCAGTCCCTATGCCATTGGATACTTCGGTTTCGCCTATTATCAGGAAAATCAGGGTGCATTGAAAGCAGTATCCATTGATGGGGTCGAGCCGAATGCTGAAACTGCTGAGTCTGGTGAGTATCCTCTCTCCCGCCCATTGTTCCTCTATTCAGATGCTAACATCATGCAAGAAAAGCCTCAGGTCGCTTCGTTCATCTGGTTCTTCCTCAACAATGTGAACAACGAAATTACCGATGTCGGCTACTTCCCGGTGAGCGATTCTAAACTTCAGGAAGGTATTGACGCCTGGAACGCTGCACTCGGTATGTAATTAGCTAAATCCCAAATTGTAAAGTTAAACCTTCCCTCCTACAAACAAACGGGAGGGAAGGTGATTTGTTGTAAAATATCCTTATCATCTATTTAGAAGGAGGTGCTTTCATGACCGGGCTAGCCTTAGAAAAAAGTGTCGAAAAGAAAGCATCTGCGATCAATTTACGTCGCAAGCGACGTTGGGGCGAAACCATTATACAATCCCTGTTATTCTTTAGCGGTTTTTTTTCCATATTCACCACTATTGCCATCGTTTATGAACTCGGAAAAGAGGCGTTGTTGTTTTTCCAAATGCCTCAGGTGAATATTCTAGAATCGCTCACTACCACGGAATGGGTACCGCATACAGGTAAATTCGGCGTCTGGCCTCTGCTCACTTCAACATTGATGACAACGGCAATTGCCATGCTGATTGCCATTCCGCTGGGAATGGCTGTCGCGATTTATCTAAGTGAATACGCAGATAGAAGAGTCCGTAGCTTCCTGAAACCAATTCTGGAAGTGCTAGCTGGAATTCCAACCATCGTCTATGGATACTTCGCCCTTACCTTCATGACACCTATCCTGCGTGCAATTTTAGGTAGAGATGTGGTGCAAATCTATAACATGGCATCGGCCGGTCTGGTGATGGGAATCCTCATCCTGCCCTTGGTTACCTCGATGACCGAAGACGCCTTGAGTGCCGTTCCCCGCTCGTTGCGTGAGGCAGCCTATGGCATGGGTGCTACCAAACTGGAAGTAGCAGTGCAGATCGTCGTTCCCGCGGCTCTTTCGGGAATTGCTGCGGCGATCATTGTTGGTATCTCCCGCGCAATTGGCGAGACCATGATTGTAGCTGTTGCTGCCGGCGCAGGACCTAATTTCACCCTCAATCCCTTTGAGGGTGCAGAAACAATTACCGGACACATTGTGAGAATCTCAGGCGGCGATCTCAGTTACAATTCCATCGATTACAACAGCCTTTTCGCGCTGGGGTTGTTCTTGTTCTTAGTAACTCTAACGCTCAACATGATCAGCCAGGCGATTGTGCGTCGTTTCCGTGAGGTGTATGAATGAAAGAAAAAGCAGTCGTTCAGGGATTTTCTGATAATCTGGAGGCGCGTAACCGCTGGGGTGTGATCTGGCAGGTGTTGTTTCAAGCCTCCACGATTGTTGGTATTATTGCACTGGTTGCGTTGATGCTCAACATTATCAATGGTGCCTTTGGATATGTTGCCTATCAGGCCAGAGTGGACCCTGATACGCTTGCTGTGGATGGTGTACCGCTGACAGAGCAAAGCAAGGAGCAATTGCTGGCTCTTCTTAAATCCAAAATCTCGAGCGGCGCATATACCACCTTGGACAAAGCAAAACCTTTCGCCGACCGCACCCGTGAAGAAGTCTATCAACTGGTTGTCGAGCGGGTGATCCGACCCGACATTGTTGGCGTTTGGAATTTATGGCCTTCGCTTACTCAGGCAAATGAAATTCGTGCCACAGTAGCACAAGAGCATCCCGATGCGGAATTGGATTTTGTTTCCTGGCTGACGCGTAGTTTTGTTGCAAGACCTCAGACCAGTGAACCACTTACCGCAGGTGTCCGCACTGCGATTCTCGGCTCCCTTTGGACGATTCTGTTTACAATTTTGCTCGCCTTTCCAATCGGCGTAGGAGCGGCTATTTATCTGGAGGAATACGCCGCAGATAACTGGCTCAACCGCGTCATCCAGACCAATATTAACAACCTGGCAGGCGTGCCCTCCATTATTTATGGCATTTTAGGTTTAGCTATTTTTGTGCGGACACTGGAACCTCTCACCAGTGGCGAGCTATTTGGTTTAGTAGATCCAACAACGGCGAATGGCCGAACCGTACTCTCAGCCGGACTCACACTGGGTCTGCTCGTGCTGCCCATCATCATCATCAATGCCCAAGAGGCAATCCGCGCAGTACCGAGATCACTTCGTAATGCCAGTTTTGGGGTTGGCGCAACCAAATGGCAGACCGTGTGGTCTCATGTCCTGCCGAATGCTTTGCCTGGCATTCTGACAGGCACGATTCTTGCTATCTCGCGAGCCATTGGTGAAACGGCACCATTGGTTGTTGTCGGCGCATCTACTGCAATTAGTTTCGACCCAAATTCACCTTTTTCAAAATTTACAACTCTTCCCATTCAAATCTACCAGTGGACTGCCCGTCCACAGGATGAATTTCGAAGCCTTGCCGCTGCATCGATTCTTGTGCTTCTTGTGTTGTTGCTGAGCTTGAATGCAACTGCAGTATTATTGCGCAATCGCTTCAGCAGGAGATTCTAAGTATGTCCAATAATAACAATATGGACCATAAATACATCCTTGAAGCTCAGGACCTTGATATCTATTACGGCACGTTCAAAGCGGTGACAGGCGTCAACATGAAAGTTGAACGCAACAAGATCACAGCGATTATTGGTCCGTCAGGTTGTGGCAAATCAACGTTGTTGCGCGCATTTAACCGCATGAATGAACTATATGCGGGTACTTCCATTAAGGGAAAAATCATGTTCGATGGAGAGGATATCTACGCGCCACATATAGACCCTGTCGAAGTCCGCTATCGCATTGGTATGGTCTTCCAGAAACCCAATCCCTTTCCCAAGAGCATCTACGAAAACATTGCCTGGACAGCTCGCATTCATGGCTTTAAAGGTAATATGGATGAGCTTGTAGAAAATTCCTTGCAGCAAGCTGCATTATGGGATGAGGTGAAGGATAAATTACAACAATCTGGCTTATCGCTCTCAGGTGGACAGCAGCAACGTTTGTGTATTGCGCGGGCAATTTCCATCAAACCTGAAGTGATTTTGATGGACGAACCTGCCTCCGCCCTCGACCCGATCGCAACTCTCAAGATCGAAGAATTAATGCAGGAACTTAAAAAGAACTATACGATTGTCATCGTAACCCACAATATGCAACAAGCCGCGCGTGCGTCTGACTACACTGCCATGATGATGTTGGCGGATCGTGTGCTGCGGTCTGGGACCGTGATCGAGTTTGACGAAACTCAACACATTTTCACCAACCCAAAGGACAAACGTACTGAAGATTACGTTACGGGGCGCTTCGGTTAGACTACAATCATCGAAGAATCATTTTTGCGAGGTATTCATGGCAAGAAAAACTTTTGAATCTGAAATTCAGCACGTAAAGGACAATGTCCTTATTCTTGGCAGTATGGTGGAAAAGGCGCTTTTGGATTCCGTTGAAGCGCTCAAGAAGCGCGATATCAAAGCCGCTGAGCAATTGTTCGAAGCAGATAATGAGATCAATAAGAAACGTTTCGAAATAGAAAATCAGTTAATGATCCTAATTGCCACCCAGCAACCTATGGCACATGACCTGCGACTGCTGGCATCCTGCATGGAGATTATCTCCGAGTTGGAACGCATGGGTGATTACGCTAAAGGAATTTCCAATATCAATATCCGTATGGGAGATACGCCTTTACTCAAGCCACTCATTGATGTTCCCCGCATGGCACAAAAAGGCGCGGATATGCTTCACCGCGCGTTAACAGCTTTCGTCAATGAAAATGTAGAAATAGCAAAAACACTTCCAGTTGAAGATGACGAGGTCGATGCTCTATACAACCAGGTCTATCGCGAGTTGATGACTTTTGTGATTGCCGATCCTAAAACCATTGAGCGCGCCAACTGGCTCTTATGGGTAGCTCACAACCTTGAACGATTTGCTGACCGGGTGACAAATATTTGTGAACGCACCATTTTCATTGTTACAGGTGAAATGAAAGAAATAAAATCTACGGACGATGAATTCTGGCATCAGCAAAGCCATTATTAATAGCTTTGTAGATCCCACCAAAGCTGAGGGGCGGATGAGCACCAGATGCATGTCTTACGTCAAGTAAGATATGAAATACTGAAAGTTATTCCTGAGCTATTAAGATGACAGTCACTTTGCTCCCTTTCGGGAGTGCTTCGCAAAAGTGACTGTCATCTATTTTATTTGACGGGCCGAGTCATCGAATGGTATTCTTGACAACGAAAGGACACCTCTATGACCAGCTCTTTTGATATTCTCTTCGAACCGGTTCAAATCGGACCTGTCACTGCCCCGAATCGTTTTTATCAGGTGCCGCACTGCAACGGATTCGGCCATCGCATGCCGCAGGGAATGGCTGCCATGCGCGGGATGAAAGCAGAGGGAGGCTGGGGTGTGGTTTGCACGGAGGAAACAGAGATCCATCATTCGAGTGATTTGTCTCCATACGTTGAAGGGAGGATCTGGAGCGACGACGATATTCCCACACTGACTTTGATGACAGAAGCAGTGCATAAACATGGCGCGCTGGCTGGAATCGAACTTTCTTATAATGGAATCGACGCGCCAAATCTGTATTCGCGCGTGCCTTCACTCGCACCGCGTTCGATGGGAACATTGGGTGGTTCAGGCTATGACCCTGTGCAGACTCGCCGTATGGATAAGGAAGATATTCGCAACGTCCGCAAGTGGCATCGTGATGCTGCCTTGCGTGCAAAACGCGCTGGCTTCGATATTATTTATTGTTACGCAGGTCATGGGCTGACTACGGCAATCCAGTTCATTTTGAAACGCTATAATGATCGTACCGACGAATACGGTGGGAGTTTGGAGAATCGCGTTCGTTTTTTTCGCGAATTAATTGAAGAGACAAAAGAGGCAGTTGGCGACACTTGCGCGGTGGCTGTGAGATTTGCTGTCGATGAATTGCTTGGTGAGGATGGACTCACTTATCAAGGCGAAGGATATGATGTTGTTGCGATGCTGGCAGAATTGCCTGATCTATGGGACGTAAATGTAAGCGGGTGGCCTAATGATTCAATTACGTCGAGATTTGGAAAAGAAGGACATCAGGAAAAATATATTTCGTTCGTCAAACAATTGACGAGCAAACCTGTTGTTGGGGTAGGAAGATATACATCGCCTGATTCAATGGTCTCTGCGGTCAAACGCGGCGTCATGGACTTTATCGGCGCGGCACGGCCTTCGATCGCTGATCCATTTTTGCCGAACAAAATTAAAGAAGGGCGCGTGGACGACATTCGCGAATGTATCGGCTGCAATATCTGCGTGACGGGAGACACTCGCTTCGTCCCGATCCGCTGCACACAGAATCCGACCATGGGTGAAGAATGGCGCCGCGACTGGCACCCTGAAATTATTTCGCCAAAGAAAAGTGATAAAGAAGTGATGATCGTCGGCGCGGGGCCTGCAGGCTTGGAAGCCGCGCGAGCGTTAGGTCAGCGTGGCTATCAAGTGACTTTGCTTGAGGCGCGCAAAGAACTCGGCGGACGCGTGGTACGCGAATCAGCACTGCCAGGATTAAACGAATGGCGGCGCGTGATGGACTGGCGCTTGACTCAAATCAGGAAGATGAAGAATGTCGCGGTCTATCCCTCCAGCCCGATGACAGCGGAGGAGATTCTCGAATCGGGCGCGCAGAATGTGATTATCGCAACAGGTGCAACATGGCGGCGCGATGGCGTGGGTCGTACGCTGTGGAAACCGATTCCAGGGCACGATTTACAAAACGTGTTTACCCCCGATGATTTGATGGATGGATTTCTGGAGTCAGGCGGCTTGCCGCCGAAATTACGGGAGCACACCCCTTCGGGGCATCCCGCACTCCAGAATGTAACGATATACGACGACGACCACTACTATATGGGTGGTGTATTGGCAGAATTGCTTGCAATCAATGGATGCAACGTTTCACTCGTCACACCTGCTCCGCTGGTCTCGTATTGGTCACAATATACGTTGGAACAGGAACGCATTCAACTTAAGTTGCTGAAACTTGGAGTAAGGTTATATCCCCAAAATGTAGCAAGTGAAATTGAAAATGACTGTATTCATTTGATAAACACAGTCTCGGGGGATGAAGTTGAACTACCTAGCAACGGAGTTGTTTTAGTAAGTGATCGAATGCCGAATGATTCGTTGTATTATGCCCTTCGTGCTTCGACTTCGGGTCTCGACGGAACGTCTCGACCCGCCGCTCAGCGCGAACAGGAGAGAGGACAATTACAATCTCTACGCCTCATTGGCGATGCGGAAGCGCCAAATATCATCGCGCAGGCGGTGTTCGCTGGTCACCTAGCAGCAAGAGAGTTTGATGAAGAAAAAATTGAGGCAACACCGTTCAAGGTAGAGAGAATAATAGGGTAGGGACGAAGCGACTGCCCGTCCCTACCACAATTAATTAACCCTGCACAACGCCACGATTTTTCCAGTCCGTATAGTTCGGGAAGATTTCGGTCAGTTTAGGGTTCTTGAGTCGCTTTTCAACGATCTCTCCCAACACATCGCGATAATCTGTTGTAATGGTGAGATCACCAGGACCAAAAAGTTTATCGGGAGCGAGCCCTGGCCATTCGCCATGGACTTTGCCACCGTTCACACCTCCGCCAAGGACGAACATGCAATTGCCATGTCCATGATCGGTGCCGCTCGATCCATTTTCATAGATGCGCCGCCCAAACTCGGACATGGTCACGATTGTCACGCGCTTTGCCCTGTCACCGAGATCATGATAGAGAGAGGCCAGGCCAGATGAGAGTTCCTGGAGCAGGGTTGGCAGTTCGCCATCTAGTTGTCCCTGCTGGTTGTGAGTATCCCAGCCACCGATATCCACACATGCCACTTCAAGCCCAATTTCTGCTTTCGCAATTTGAGCCACCTGTTTCATCGCCATTCCAAACTCAGTGTCGGGATAGGCCGCATTCGCTGCAGGTGTGTAATTGGTCACATCAATTTTGGCCAGAATATCCACGGCATTGAACGTATCAACAGCCTCCGGATTCAATGTGGGACTCAGGCTGTAAAGAGACTCGAGCCGCGCGCGAATTT
>Ga0081539_10006054_pt1 | contig 11847 bp, 7 predicted proteins | sample TabmetS4T2R2_FD_71023 | JGI IMG/M metagenome (GOLD analysis project Ga0081539, IMG submission 71023) | Tabebuia heterophylla rhizosphere microbial communities from the University of Puerto Rico - S4T2R2 | ecosystem: Host-associated > Plants > Roots > Rhizosphere ...
TCGGCCGCCGGGAAGTACACCGATCGCAGCCGCAGGGTGGCCAGCCTGCTGCGCTTGGTCCGACCGATCGCGGCCCGGCCCACGGCCAGCCGGGACCGGTGCAGCCGGAACGCCTCGATGGTGCGTGCCCCCGCGGTGGTGGCGGCCAGTTCCTCGGCCAGTTCCGAGTTGGCCGCGCCCTCCTCCAGGTACGCGGTTCGGGCGCGGCGCAGGTACCAGCGGCCGGTGACCACGATGCCGGACAGCCCGAGCAGCCCGGCCAGGCCCAGCAGCGGGTCGAGCACGAGCACCGCGCCGACCAGGAACAACGCCTGCGTGCCGGCCACGAAGACGCCGGGCAGCACGTCCCGCAACGTGCTGGCGACCGCGTCCACATCGGCCGTGCCGCGGGCGGCCAAGTCGCCCGGCGGCACCCGCTCGATCACCGAGGCGGGCAGGCTCAGCGCGCGGGACAGGAAGCCGGTCCGGATGCGGGCCGCGGTGCGCTCACCGAACCGGTACCCGAGGAGCAACGCCCACCGCGCGAGCATCGTCTGGGCAAGCGCGCACAGCAGCACGGCCGCGGCCAGCAGATCGATCCGGGCGCCGGCGGCCCGCGATCCGGTGACCGCGTCGATGATCCGGCCCAGCAGGTACGGCGCGCCCAGCGCGGCCGCCGCGGCCAGCACGTTGAGCACGAGCGTGGCGGCGACGGCCCGCTTGTCGGCGGCGATCAACCGGCCGGCAGCCCGGGCCACCAGGCGGGTGTCCGCGATCGGCAGGGCGGCGGCGCTCATCGCGTCCCCACCGCCTCGTCGTCCGCGCTGAAGGTACGGCTGACCAGGTCGCGGTATCCGGGCTCGCGGTCCAGCAGCTCACGGTGCGTCCCGGAGGCGGCAACCCGGCCGTCGACCAGGTAGAGCACGACGTCGGCCCGGTCGAGCAGCACCGGCGACGTGGTGGCCAGCAATGTGCCGCGCCCGGCCCGGGCGGCGGTCAGCCGCTCGGCGATGGCGGCCTCGGTGTGCGCGTCCACCGCCGAGGTGGGCTCGGCCACGAGCAGCATCTCCGGATCGGCGAGCAGCGCCCGGGCCAGCCGGACCCGTTGCCGCTGGCCGCCGGAGAGGTTGCGGCCGTTGCGTTCGATGTGGTGGTCCAGCCCGGCCACGTCGGTCGCCACCGCGGCCGTGATCGCCCGCCGGACCGCGTCGTCGCCGGCCCTCGTGCGGCCCGCGACCACGTCTCGCAGCGGCCCGGCGAACAGATCGGCCTCGTGGTCGGCGACCAGGATCCGTTCGCGCACCGGCGGTTTGGCCACCTCGGTGATCCGGTAGGGGCCCCAGGTGGCGGCGGAGTCCCCGTACCGGCCGAGCCGGTCGATGATCACGGCCGCGTCCTCCGGGCGGGCCGAGGCGAGCACGGTCAGCCGGCCCGGCTCGGCGACCACGCCGGACTCCGGGTCGCGCAGGACCGCCGGGCCGTCCGGTGCCGCACCGCTGCCCGGTTCCTCGACCGGCAACCGCAGGAACGTGATGATCCGCCGGGCGGCGATCACCCCGCGACTGACGTCCCCGGCGCTGAAGATCAACATCCAGGTGGGCACGACCAGGATCGCCACGTACCCGTACACCGCGACCAGTTCGCCGACGGTGAGATCGCCGCGGACCGTCAGCCGCGCGGCCAGCCAGGTCACCCCGGCCAGGAAGATCGTCGGCAGGCCGTCGCCCAGCGCGGTGATCCAGCTCAGCGCCCCGCCCACCCGGTAGCCCTCGACCCGGACCGCGTCCGACTCGGCGGTGTACCGGCGCAGGTGGGCCTCCTTGCCGCCGAGGCCGTTGAGGATGCGCAGGCCGTCGAGTACATCGACCAGCCGGGCGGCCAGCCGGCCCTGCCGCTCCCGGTACGCGCCCCCGGCGGTGTTCAGCCGATTCAGCAACGGCCCCAGCACCACCCCGAGGACCGCCACGCCGGCCGCCACGACGAGCGCGATCATCCCGGACACCCGCACCAGCAAGATCATGACCAGCGCGTACGCGACGATCGCGCCGACTCCGGGCCCGGTTACGGTCAGCGCCCGCGCGACCAGCCACACGTCCCCGATGCCGATGGTCACCACCTCGCCCGCGGTGATCCGGCGGGGAAGCGAGGCACCCAGTTCGACCGCGTGGGTCATGACCGCGTCAGCCGTGCGCAACGCGCCGTCCAGCCGGATCTTGGTCATGGTCCGGTGCCGGAGGATGCCGAGCACCGCGTTGGCCACGCCCACCACGAAGATCGCGCCGGCCCAGACGACCAGGGGCCCGGCCTGCCGCGGGCGAAGGCCGCGGTCGATGGCCTGGGAGATCAGGTACGGTGTGACCGCGAGGCTGACCATCCACAGTGAACTCCAGAGCCCACCGAGGGCGATCCGTCGTTTCTGCCGCCACGCCAGCCACCCCAGGTATCGTCCTGGCCCCCGTGTCCGCATGTGCCCATCATGTCCGATGAGCCCGCCCGGCCCGAACCGGTTATTCGCTCAACCGGGACGAGACGGTACGCCGGCCGGGCCGGTTGCGCGCCGTCCAGCGGCCGTCGCTACCGGGATAGTTGTTGTCATTCGGCCCAGCACCTCGAGGCTCTCGACCGACTGGAGCGGGAACGAGAAGACCGGGCCGACACCGAATTCGCCGGCCGCGCCCTGGAAGTCATCGCGTTCGATGACCACGAACCGATGCTGGTCGAGCGCGGTCCTGTCGCCGATGACCGCGTTCGGGAACGGCGCTCGGTCGGATACGGCCTACGCGACGGTCGCCGCACGGTGAAGAGGCATTCATGAATCTGTCACCCATCGTTCGCAGCGGCCTTCGTAGCGTCGTGGCGACGTCTACTCGAGGAGGTAGAACGCAATGCGACGACTGCTGACCGTGGTCATAACGACCGTCACCACTCTGGTCATCGCGGCCGGACCCGCGGGCGCGACCGGTACGCCGGTGATCGCGTCGGCGAACGAACTGACGCTCGCGGTGATCGGTGACACGCCGTACGGCGAGGCGCAGCTCGCACAGTTTCCCGCGCTCATCGCCGACATCAACGCGGACCCGAAAGTGGACCTGGCCCTTCACGTCGGGGACATCAAATCCGGAAGCACACAGTGCACAGACGAGTACTTCCAAGCGATGTTCTCGTTGTTCCAGACGTTCAAGGACCCACTGGTTTACACGCCTGGCGACAACGAGTGGACGGATTGCCACCGTCTCAACAACGGCGGCTACGACCCGCTCGAGCGGCTCGCGGCCGTACGCCAGGTGTTCTTCGCCGAACCCGGTACGACGCTCGGAGGCAGGAACAAGCGGGTGCTCGCGCAACCCTCGTACCCGGAGAACCAGCTCTGGCTTCAGTCACGGGTGGCGTTCTCGGCGGTCCACGTGGTCGGCTCGCAGAACAACCTGGCGCCGTGGACGAACGAGACGCCGGCGCAACGGGACGCACGGATCGCCGAGGCGAACGCTCGGATCGCCGCCGCGCTCGAGTGGATCGACACGACGTTCGCGCTCGCCCGGGCCCAGGACACCGCCGGCGTGGTGCTCGCGATGCAGGCCGACACGTTCTTTGCGGACAACGAGACGTCGCCGGGGTTCGCGGCGATCGTCTCGCGTATCGAGCAGCGCGCGGCCGCGTACGCCCGGCCCGTCCTGCTGATCCAGGGAGACACGCACGACTACCTCGTCGACAATCCGCTGGCGGGAGCGGCAAACGTCACCCGCGTCGTGGTGGAAGGCGAGACGGCGAGCGAGTGGCTGCGGCTTACCGTCAACCCGCGCACTCCGCGAGTGTTCACCTGGGAGCGCATCATCCTCTAGAGCGATGAGGAGGGGCCCGCCAAGGCCCCTCCTCATTCTGGCGACTCAGTGGACGGCGACCGGGACCGCGTCGGCCTGATCGCTGTCCAGCAGGTGCGACTCCTCGTGTTTACGCGGCAGGAAGAGGGCTGCCACGACGGTCACCACGACCAGCGCGAAGGCCACCCAGTAGGTGTGCGCGAAGGCGCTCGCCGCCTGGGACAGACCCTCCCGGACACCGGCCTCGCCACCGATCTGCGCGGCGATCTGCGGGTCCTTCCGGGCGGCGATCGCCGGATAGGCGAGCGTGGCGTCCTTCAGGCCGTTGGTCAGGATAACCGACATCACCGCGACGCCGACCGAGCTGGCGATCTGCTGGGTGATGTTGAGCAACGTCGACCCGCGAGCGACCTCGGCCGACCGCAGCGTCTTGAGTGCCGAGGTCATGATCGGCATCATCGTGCCGCCCATGCCCAGACCCATGACGAACAGCAGCGCGATCAGCACGGTGTAGGAGGTCGTGGAGCTGATCTGGGTCAGGCCGGCCATCCCGGCCGCGATGAAGACCAGGCCGAACGGCACGATCCGGCCGACCGGCAACTTGTCGCTCAGGGCCCCGGCGATCGGCATCGTCAGCATCGCGCCGATGCCCTGCGGCGCCACCAACAGGCCCGCGTGCAGCACCGACTCACCGCGGATCTGCTGGAAGTACGTCGGGACCAGCAGCAGGCCACCGAAGAACGCCACCGCGAACAGGAACATCGTCAGGATGCTGATCGCCAGCCTGCGATTACGGAACAGCCGCAAGTCCAGCAGCGGATGCTTCGGCCGGAACGAGTAGAGGACGAACCCGGCGATCAGCACCAGCCCGATCAGCGCGGGGATCAGCACCTTGGGTGAGCCGACCGTGCCCTCCGCCGGGATCGAGGAGACGCCGTACAGGAACAAGGCGAGGCCCGGCGACATCATCAGCATGCCCACGAAGTCGAACGACTCGGACGGGTGCGGCGAGTCCTTCGGCAGTACCACCAACGCATAGATCAGCGCGATCACGCCGATCGGCACGTTGATCAGGAAGATCCAGTGCCAGCTGGCAGCGTCGATCAGCCAGCCGCCCAGGATCGGTCCGCCGATCGGACCGAGCAGCATCGGCACGCCGAGGATCGCCATCAGGCGGCCCATCCGTTTCGGCCCGGCCGCCCTCGTCATGATCGTCATGCCCAGCGGCATCAGCATGCCGCCGCCGAAGCCCTGCAGCACCCGGAAGCTGATCAGCATGCTGATGCTGGTAGCCATGGCGCACAGCGCGGAACCGAGCGTGAACAGCGCGATCGCGGTCATGTAGAGCCGCTTGGTGCCGAACCGGTCGGCGGCCCAGCCGGTCAGCGGGATCACCGTGGCCAGGGCGAGGGTGTAGCCGGTGACCGTCCACGCCACGGTCGAGTAGGCGAGCGGATGGGCGATCGACCCGAACGTGGTCTCGAACGTCGGCAGCGCGACGTTGACCACCGTGATGTCGAGAATCGACATGATGGCGCCGAGGACGACGACCCCGGCCACTTTGAGAATGTCTCCGGTTATTCGTTCGTCGTCCGCAGTGACTGCGGCAACCTCGGTCATGAACCCTTCCCCCGTTCTGATCCGTCCGCGGCCACGCTTGACCAGCGGCGCGCGTCACCACGATCGTCCCTCACCAGCATGGTGGGAGTCAGTCCCGATAGGGAGTGACGGCCCGCACACATCGGCCGCCCTGTCCGCGTCACGACACTCCGGCCGCCGGTGCGAACACCGCGTTCGGGTCGTAGACCGCCCTAATCCGGCGCAGCCGGCCGGTGTTGCCCAGGTAGTAGGCCTCGTCGGGCAGTCCCGGCTCGGGGAAGTTCGGGTACGCGCCGCCGGTGCCGTACGGGCGGGCGAGCGCGTACGACTCGTCCAGCCAACTACCGGGCCGGTCCCCCGCCGCCACGGTGGCCGTCTGCTTGAGCAGGAACCGGGCGTCCCGGTGCGGGAACGCGGTCGCCTCCGCCGCCACCCGGTTGTAGCCGCCACCCCACGGTGAGAAGTCGAGCTCACGCTGCTCGCCCGGCCGACGGTCGGCGAGCAGCCGGTCGATCAGGTCGGCCGCGGGTACGACCGAGCGGAAGTACTCCGAGTGCAGGTACCCGAATCCGGTGTCGGCGGCGTCGTCTCCGGCCAGCCACCGCTTGGTCGCCCGATGCGTGCCGTGCTGCCGATGGTCGGACTCCGGCCGGACGCCGAGCCGACGGGTCAGATCATCGACCGCGGCCGAGTCGGGTGCCGCGCCGAAGACCGTCACGACCGGTGACCGCGCCGGCTCGGACGGGGCGGTGATCACCAGGCTGGGCGCCAGCGTGTCGTCAAGGTCCGGGAGCACGTGCTGCCAGGCGTCGAGCACGTCGGCGGCGGCGGGCGCGGGGAAGGTGAGCCGGAAGGCGGTGGAGTCCGGGGCCGGCACGGTCCGGAACGCCAGCGACGTGACCACGCCCGGAGCGCCACCGCCGCGTAACGCCCACAGCAGGTCGTCGCCGGCCTCGACCGCCCGCCCGTCCGCTAGGACCAGGCTGGCGGCGAGCAGGCTGTCGCAGGTCAGGCCGTACCGGCGGCCCAGGATGCCGAGCCCGCCGCCCAGGGTCAGCCCGGCGATGCCGACCGTCGCGCCGCACCCGGCCGGGATGGTCCGGCCGTGCGCGGCGAGCGCGTCGTAAACGCCGGCGAGGCGGGCACCGGCGCCGATCACCGCACGGTCGCCATCGACCCGTACCCCGTTCATCGGACTCACGTCGATCAGCACGCCGGTGGTGCTGGACCGCCCCGCGAAGCAGTGCCCACCACCCCGCACGGCCACCGGCAGGCGATCCCTCCGGGCCTGCGCGAGCGCGGCCGCAACGTCGGCGGGCGCGGCGCACGGCAGTAGGGCGGCGGGCTGGATTCCGGCGAAGCGTGCAAGAACCATCGCTCAACCATAGAGATCCGGGAACACCCCGTGGGACGCGCCGGTCAGTCGCGGAGACTGGTTTCCTCCAGGTCGAGGCGGCGCTGCAGCCGCCGCCGGGTTTCCGCACCGATCACGCCGTGTTCGTACAGGTGGGTCAGCTCGGCCGCCTCGACGGCGATGACGTCGCGGCGCAACCCCCGCAGTGTCGGCTCGTCCGGATCGGCGTGCGCGCCGTCGAGGCGGGCGAGGAGCATCTGCCGGAGTTGGGTGACCAGCGCGGCCGGCGCCGCATCGAGGTTCTCGACCTCGTCCAGATACCGCATCGCGGCTCGGGTCATAGCGTCGGCGGCGGTGCCTTCCTCGGTCTGGCTGTGCAGCGGAGGTACCGCGACGCCGGCGCGGCGGACCAGCGGGCCGAGGGTGAAGCCCTGCACGATCAGCGTGGTGACGATGACCGCGGTGGTCAGCAGCAGCACGAGGGTGCGGGACGGGGAACCCGGGCCGTCGCCGGCGGTCAGCGGGATGGACAGCGCGGCGGCCAGCGGCAGGACACCGCGGGCACCGGCCCAGGAGATCACCGCGGGCACCGTCCAGGACGGCCGGGTGCGGGCACGGTGGGACACCGCCAGCCACAACGGGAACACCCACAGCGCCCGCACGGCCAGCAGGGTGCCGGTCAGCGCCGCGGCCTGCAGCAGCCAGCCCCAGTGATGGGTGCCCACCGCGCGGACCAGCGACGGCAGCTGCAGTCCGATCAGGCTGAACACCACGCTTTCCAGCAGGAACACCACCGTGTCGTACACCGCGTGCACCTGCAGCCGGATCGGGGCGGAGGACAGGCGCGGTTGCTTGCCGGCCAGGATCACGCTGGCCACCACGACCGCGGTGATCCCGGAGACCCGCACCTGTTCGGCGGCCACGTAGCAGATGTACGGGGTGGCCAGGGCGATCACCGTCTCCAGCACCGGGTCTTCGGTGCGCCTGCGGATCAGCGCGACCGCCCCGGCCAGGACTGCCCCGATCGCCGCGCCGCCCCCGCTGAGCAGCACGAATTGGGCGACACCGCGACCCAACGACAGCCCGCCGCCGGCCACCGCGGCGGCCACCGCCACCCGGAAGAGCACCAGGCTGGTCGCGTCGTTGAACAGGCTCTCGGCCTGGATCAGGGCGCGCAGGCGAGCGGGCAGGGGCAGCCTGCGGCCGAGCGCGGTTACCGCGACCGGGTCCGTGCTGGCCAACACGGCGCCGAGCACAAACGCCATGGAGAGCGGCAGCGGGGTCACCGCCGACGCCACCATCGTCACCGCGGCGGCCGAGGCGATCACCAGACCCAGCGCCAGCACCGTCACCGGCCGCCACACCGGGCGCAGCTCCTGCCACGGCAGGTCCTGCCCGGCTGCGTACAGCAGTGGGGGCAGCACGACCAGTCCGACGACGTCCGGAGCGACTTCAATCGTGGGTACGCCGGGGATCAGCGCCACGAGCAGCCCGGCCAGGACGAGCAACGACGGCGCGGGCAACCGCAGCCGGCGAGCCGAGGCCGCCACCGTAGTGGCCAGCACCACCAGCAACAGGATGACCTCGACGGCACGCACCGTAGACCCTTCCCGGACGGGGACACCGTATGCCGACCAGACTTCCCGGCTCGCCTACCGACACCCTACGGGGGATCGGCACTCGACGCGGTGTCAGGGACCGATGTCGCGGCGGCGCAACCCGGCATAGCCGGCGACGACAAGAGCCGCCGCGGACAGGCCGATCACGAGCAGCGGCGGGACGGCGAGGTCGTCCAGCGGGACTCGTGGGACGTGGGCGAACGGCGAGGCCCACCGCGCCCAGCCGGGCAGGTCGAACGAGTCGGCGAAGAGCGCGACGACCGTACAGTAGGCGACCACCGCCCAGGCCAGGGCGGCCGCGGCCCGCGGCACCCAGCCGAGGAACAGCACCGTCACCGCGATGATCGACCACACCGCGGGCAGGTAGGCCAGCGCAACGCCGATCAGGCGCGGCACCTGGCCGGCGTCCGACACCGTCATGCCGTACGCCAGGCCTTCGCCGAGGCCGAAGGCGACCAGGGCCACCGCGCTGCCGGCCAGGGCGACGCTGAGCTGGCCGGCCAGCCAGGTCAACCGGCTGGTCGCGGTGGCCAGGACCGCCTCCGCCCGGCCGGACGTCTCCTCGGCGCGGACCCGCAACGCGCTGGTCACGCCATACGCGGCCGTGAGCAGAGCGGACAAGCCGACGGTCAGCGAAAGATAGGCATCCACGATGTCCGCGGCGCCGCCGGGGAAGAACTCGGCGATCTGCGGGTTGTCCCGGACGTACTGCTCGATGCTGTCGCCGATCGACCCGTACGCGACGCCGAGCAGCCCGATCCCCGCCGCCCAGCCGGCGAGGGCGCCGCGCTGCAGGCGCCACGCCAGCGCGCACGTGCTGCGCAGCCAGGTGGAGGCGGCCGCCCGGCCCGGGCGGGGCCGCACCAGGCCGGCGCCGAAGTCGCGGCCACCGAGCAGGACCACCGCGGCGGCGCCCAGCAGCACGGACACACCGAGCATGAGCAGCAGCGGCCACCAGCGGTCCCCGACATACGGGAAGGTTCGCTGGCCCCAGCCGATCGGGGACGCCCAGGACAGCGAACCGTCACCCACGTCGCCGGCGGCCCGCAACACGTACGCGGCGCCGAGGACGAGAGCGACGACGCCGTACGCGGCGCGGGTGTTCTCGAAGACCTGCGCCGCGACCGCGGTGAGCGCGGCGAACGCGAGACCGATCCCCGCGATGGCGGCCCCGAACAGCGCCGAGCCGGCCACCGGCAGACCGGTGCCGGTCGTCACCGCGAAGACCAGCACGCCGACCGTCAGGTCGGCCAGGCCGGCCAGGGCGAGCGCGGCGGCCAGCGGGGCGTGCCGGCCCACCCGGGCCGACCGGATCAGTTCGCCCCGGCCGGATTCCTCGTCGGCGCGGGTGTGCCGGCCGACCAGGAACATGTTCATGAGCGCGACCACGACCGCCACGAACGCGAAGACCTCGAACACGACCTCGCCGCCGATGGAGTCGAGCAGCCGGGTCGGCCCGTTCATCGCGATCGCCGCGGTGTTGCCGCCGATCGTCTGGCGCAACTTCGCCAGCGCCTCGGGAGACCCGTACAGGCTTTGGCTCTGGCCGGACTGGACCAGCACGAGCAGGGTGGCCCCCAGCAGCCACCAGGGCAGGGCGATGCGCTCGCGGCGAAGCAGGAAGCGCAGCAGGGGCAGCGTCCCGGTCATGACGTCACCGTCGGACCGGCGGCCTGTCGGTCGCCGTAGTGACGCAGGAACAGTTCCTCCAGCGTGGGCGGCGTGCTGGTCATGCTGCGCACGCCGAGCGGGGCGAGCCGGCGCACCACGGCGTCGAGCTGGGCGGTGTCCACGTCGAACCGGGCGTGATGGTCCTCGACGACCAGGTCGTAGACGCCGGGCAGGGCATCGATCCCGTGCGGCGGCTCGGCGGTCTCCACGGCGATCGACGTACGGGTCAGGTGGCGTAGTTCGGCCAGCGTGCCGGACTCGACCGTGCGGCCGAGCCGGATGATGCTCACCCGGTCGCACAGCGCCTCGACCTCGGCCAGGATGTGGCTGGACAGCAGAACCGTGCGCCCCTGCCGCTTCACCTGAAGGACGCACCGCTGGAACACTGACTCCATCAGCGGGTCCAGGCCCGCGGTGGGCTCGTCCAGCAGCAACAGCTCGGCGTCCGAGGCAAGCGCCGCGATCAGCGCGACCTTCTGCCGGTTGCCCTTGGAATAGGTGCGGGTCTTCTTCCGCGGATCGAGATCGAACTGTTCGAGCAACTCGTCGCGGCGGCGCCGGTTGAGCCCACCACGCAACCGGGCGAGCAGATCGATGACCTCGCCGCCGGTGATGCCCGGCCACGGCGTGACGTCTCCGGGCACGTAGGTCAGGCGGCGGTGCAGCGCGACCGCGTCCCGCCACGGGTCACCGCCGAGCATCCGCACCTCACCGCCGTCCGGCAGCAGCAGCCCCAGCAGTACCCGGATGGTGGTGGTCTTCCCGCTGCCGTTCGGCCCCAGGAAGCCGTGCACCTCACCAGCCGCCACCTGGAGGTCGAGCCCGTCGAGGGCGGTGGTGGCGCCGAACGACTTGCGCAGAGCGGTGATCGAGATCGCCGCCTCGGTGGACATGGTCATGTCGCCTCCTTGCGAACGGACGAGTGACGGCGACCGGACGCCCGGCGTGGCGAGCAAGGAGGTATCGCGCAAGCGGCACGCGCGGGGTGTCGGAGGTGAGCGCGCGGGCGGGCGACCATGACGCCTCCACAGGACGGCGATCTCGCCGACCAGGCTTCCCGGCACTCCGGGATGCATCATACGACGCCGCGTCGAAGCCCTGGGGACCCCTGGGTCTCTTTCCCGGGCCATCCGGCCCTGCCCGCAGCGGCCTCACCGGTGTGTGCTGGGGGTAACCGTTCCGGGGAGGCTCGATGAACCGCTATCCACTGCGGATCGTGGCACGCCGTGACGAGTCGCTGAGCCCCGGCCGGTGGGCAACGGGACCGACGGCCCGACCGCGGTACCCGCCGTTCCGCCTGGACCAGGGCGACGACGAACCCGATGACGAGGGTCCGCCCCCGCCGGTTCGGGGACCCGCGGATTCCCGGACATCGGTGGCGTCCTGATCTCCTAGTCCGATATGGACTCGGCCGAGCGGCGGGTGGTCTGGTTCGAGCGCCTTGTCCAGCTGGACGAGTCGCTGCTGGAGCCCGAAGGTGGGGCCTGGGTGCGGGACATCCGGGATGCCGGGGCGTGCCGTTCCGCCGTACACATTGGACCAGGCTGTTCACCAGCATCTGGAGCTGGGCGTCGGTCATCCCGCTCGCCGAGGTGCGCTCGCAGCCACCGTGCGCGAAAACATCACCCCTTCGTGGGGGGTGTCGCCACCCGGTCAGGTGTCCGGGGCGTCGTGCGCGACCACAACGCGCAGGGCGTTCGGGTCGATGCGGATGTCGACCGGGGTCTGGATGTGCAGTTCGCCGTCGATGTCGATCGGCAGCGCCGGGTCGGTTTCCAGCCGGAGCCGGGCGGTGACCAGGAACGGC
>Ga0081539_10006055_pt1 | contig 11847 bp, 11 predicted proteins | sample TabmetS4T2R2_FD_71023 | JGI IMG/M metagenome (GOLD analysis project Ga0081539, IMG submission 71023) | Tabebuia heterophylla rhizosphere microbial communities from the University of Puerto Rico - S4T2R2 | ecosystem: Host-associated > Plants > Roots > Rhizosphere ...
ATGGTCTTGATATAGTGATCCAGGCGAGTGGTCAAAGAGTGTTGTGTCATAGTAAACCCAACTCTCTCACGAGTCGTTTCTCGTTACCACTCGCCCCCTTAGCAAAAGTGTCCAGACCTCAGGGGCAGAACACCGTCTACAACGCCTGGGAAGATCTGCACTGGGCCGATCCCTCGACACTTGAAGTGCTCACGCTGCTCCTTGACCAAGTGCCCACAACGCGACTGTTGGCGGTGCTGACCTTTCGGCCTGAATTCACCCCACCCTGGGGAAACCGGTCGCACCTCAGCCAGTTGACGCTCAGTCGTTTAGGACGTGCGCAAGTGCGGGAAATGGTGAGCCAAGTTGTTGAACAGGCAGCTCGTGCTTCGACAAGCTCAGCACGAACGGGTGATAATTTTCCGTCTGATTTTCCTTCCGTTCGCCCTGGGCATGTCGTAAGGCGTTCTGTGCTATCCGATGCCCTCATTGAGGCAGTCGTGGCTCGGACAGACGGTGTCCCCTTGTTTGTTGAAGAACTAACTAAAAGTGTTGTAGAAGCCCGAAGGGGACAGGTTACAGGGGACCGGGCACAGGACGCCAAGGTAGGGGTGCAGCATGCTGCGCCCTTGTTCCAGGTAGGAATTCCCACCACGTTGCAGGATGCACTGATGGCGCGCCTTGATCGACTCGGGATGGCTAAAGAGCTTGCCCAAGTTGGTGCAACCCCGGGGCTGGAATTCTCGTACGAGTTGCTCCACGTGGTCTCCCCCTTGGACGAGAGCAGCTTACAACAGAGCCTGCGGCAGTTAGTGGACGTTGAGCTACTTTATCAGCGCGGGCTGCTGCCGCATGCGACGTACCTCTTCAAGCATGCGCTGATTCAGGACACCGCGTATCAATCGTTGCTTAAGAGCAAACGCCAACAATATCACCAGCAGATAGCTCAGGTGTTGGAAAAGCGATTTACAGAGATAAAAGAGACCCAGCCGGAGTTGCTAGCTCATCACTACACAGAAGCGGGTCTTGTCGAGCAAGCTATTCCCTACTGGCAGCAGGCCGGTGAGCGAACCGCTCAGCGCTCCGCCCATGTGGAAGCGATCAATCACCTCACCAGGGGGCTGGAATTGCTCAAGACCCTAGTAGATACTCCCGAGCGCGTTCAGCAAGAACTGACCTTACAACTCGCCCTGAGTGCTGCCCTGTCCCCGGTCAAGGGCTATGCGGCCACGGAGGTGGAAGCAACCGTGACCCGGACCCAGGAACTGTGTCAGCGGCTGGGCGAGACTCCCCAGCTCTTCCCGGTGCTGTATAGACTGTGGTTGTTTTATCTGATGCGGGGGGCGTTCCAGACGGGACGTAAGCTAGCGGAGCAGATGCTGCGGCTGGCCCAGAGCACCCACGAACCGCTTCATCTCTCGACAGCTCACACGAGACTGGGGCTGACATGGTACTATCTTGGAGAGTTGACCTCGGCTCGGCCACACTTGGAGCAGGGGATCGCGTTGTATGACCCTCAGCAACACTCTCGCCCTACGTTTAGTACGTATCTCCCACGGGATGATCCGAGGTTGGAGTTCCTCTCCGCAGAGCTTGGCTGCCTTGCGGGCCATAGGGGCAGAGTTACCGCAGATAGATTGTCTTCCTTGGCTGGCTGCAGCATATGCGAAAAGGGAGCAGGTAGAGGAAGGGCTGAGGATGGTAGCCGAGGCGCTGGCTTTCGTGGACAAAACTGGGGCGCGTGTCAACGAGGCCGAGCTGTATCGGCTGAAAGGAGAATTCATGCTCCAAAAGTTCAAGGTTCAAAGTTCAAGGTTCAAAGTTGACGAAAGTCCGACGTCCGAGGTCCTAAGTCCGGAGTCGGAAGCTGAAGAATATTTTCTCAAAGCCATTGAGATCTCTCGCAAGCAACAGGCCAAATCCCTTGAGCTACGTGCGGTAATGAGCCTAGTACGACTACGACAGCACCAAGTCGCACAGTTCGAATTACGGATTACGGATCACGCAACACGTACCACGCAACACGAAGCACATAGCAAACTCGACGAAGCTCACCGTATGTTATTCGAGGTCTACAACTGGTTTACGGAGGGATTTGACACTCTGGATCTGAAAGAGGCAAAGGCGCTGTTAGAAAGTCTAGAGTCCGGCGTCTAGAGTCCAGAGTCAAAACAAGAGAATCCCGAATTACATCCGGGCTACATGCTCGGTCACCACCTGAGCGTATGCGCTTCTTTTATGTTCACTTGCCAGTAAATTATTCCGCTATGAGAAATGTGAACAACCTTTCCCATGCGCTGCGTTCGCGTGCGAAAAGCGGCGTGCCGTAAGCAGCGACGGATAAGTCAGCCGCTTCATCAAAGGCCACGTCAAGGTAAACCAGGCAGTATCCAGAATGGCGTAGGTCAGCCTTGAAAAAATCATGGTCGCGGGTGAAAAAAGTTGGCCACGCAACCTATGAAGAAGAGGAATGATCTCGTCGCGATCTTTCATCCCCATCCTTCCGACTTCATCCCCAATACGCCGAAAATGAATTTTCCAGGATCGCAGGCGCTCACGTTGACTCGCCACAATATTCTCATCAAGAATATTCACGCCGCACGCTGCCGCTCCGCCTTTTTCCTCAACGCCGAAGAAGCCAATTCGATTGCCTCAGCGATAGCGGCATGACTCAAGCGGCCATCGAACTCCTCAGAGATGCGATCCCAATCATAGCTTTTGGAGAGCATCGAGAGCACGTCTTGGACGAAAATACGTGTACCCTTAAACGTCCACTGTCCACCACAGATTTCTGGGTCAGCAACGATATACTGTCCGAAGTCTTTGCGTTTACGTGTCGTTATGATTTGCTTTTGACACACTTTTATCGCCTAAACAAGGAACGCTCACGCTTCAGCCCACGGCAAGTCCAGGATAGGTTGGCATTTTGGTAGCCTAGATGGAGCCCTCTTCGACAAGCCCAAGACAGGCTTCGACAGGCTCAGGCCAGGCTTCGTGCAATCCAGAAACGGAAATCCCGGATTGCATCCGGCTACCTTGCTCAATAAGAAGAAAGAGAAGACTCAGTTTAACATATTTACATCCGTGCAAATTTCGATCCCTAATTGCATGCCTACTTCCTTAGCGCGATTTTCCGCATACGGTGTAACAACCAGTTTGCGTGTAATCTGACGACCGGTTTTTTGCGCGTAAAAATCAACTTTCCGTGCAAACTGATACAGCGACCCTTTATCAAGAGAGGATTTGATTTCGATGACGAGGACCTTGCCGTTTTGAATCACGATGTCCAGTTCGATTTGGTCTGGGTAACCGAAAACCATGCCTTGCGCGTCGTAGTCGAGAAACCGCCCGGTCGTGAACCCAACTTCTTGCAAAATAGACCGTATTCCCTGGCGAAAGGCTTCTTCGGCTTGGAGTCCCCAACGCGCTCCTAGCCCGCCAACTTGAGCAGTAAAGGTGCGACGAAACTCGGCCAATGTGGTATCAGTGCTGCGCTGTGCGTATGCTAATTCTTTCATTGCCTCTTGGGTTTGTTGTTGTGCCAACGCTAATTGTTCCACTCGCACTTCGGTCCGCTGCTGCGCCTGCGCCAACTCTTCCATTCGCACTTCGGTCCGCTGCTGGGCCTGCGCCAACTCTTCCATTCGCACTTCGGTCCGCTGCTGCGCCTGCGTTAGTCCTTCCACTCGCAGTTCAGTTCGGTGCTGCGCTTCGGCCAAAGACCTCTGCGCCTGCGCCAACTCTTCCATTCGCACTTCGGTCCGCTGCTGCGCGTGCCCAAGGTCTCGCACAATGGCTTTGAGATCTTCAAAGTCGGTCTTCTTCAGCGCAAATTCTTCTGAGAGCACATCGACAAGACGTGCCATAGGCGAGCGTAATTCAGCAGGGAGTTCGGCAATTATTTCCGCATACGGCATAAGTTCACATACAATAACACGCTCAAGGTCAACGAAAAAGCCGCAACCACTCGGCAAAAAAAAGGGTGGGCATTGCCCACCCTACCTCAGAACATCATCAACTGAGTGTTGATAGTTATTTGTTCGCCAGAATCGTCACGCAGCCAACCGAACCCGGACCACCCAGGTTGTGCGCAAGGCCGACTTCGGCATTTTTCACTTGCCGTGCACCAGCTTTGTTCCACAGATGTTGCGACACTTCGTAAATCATACGGATACCAGTAGCGCCGATTGGATGACCGAAAGATTTGAGTCCGCCGGAGGGATTGACCGGAATCTCTCCGCCAATCGCGGCGCGACCTTCTTCAACGTATCTCCAGCCTTCGCCTTTCTTGGCAAGGCCGAGGTCTTCAATGTTGAGAATTTCCGTGATGGTAAAACAATCGTGGCATTCAACCAGATCAATATCTTTCACTGTCATCCCAGCTTGCTCATAGGCTGACTGTGCCGCCTGGGCGGTCGCCGGGAAGCCGGTGTAGGCGAATCCGGGTTTCAGATATGGCTCACCTGAGGTGACTGCCAGACCAACTCCCTTTACAAGGACCGGGTCAGGTCGGAACGATTTGGCGAGATCAGCACGGCAGATGATGACTGCCGCTGCTCCGTCGGTTGTCGGGCAGCAGTCAAACAACCCAAGCGGGCTACAAATCAACGGCGCATTGACTACCTGATCTTCGGTGACTTCCATCTGAAAGTGCGCTTTGGGGCTCATGGTGCCGTTGTGATGATTCTTCATCGCCACTTTGGCAAGCGCATGTTTGTCGATCCCGTAGGTCGAGAAATAACGGTTCGCCGCCATGGCAAACAACGATGGAGCCGTTGTGCCGTAGCCAACTACTGGATGGTTCCCGAAGGTACCAAGTCCGCGCTGACCGGAGTCACGCAGTTTTTCAAAACCCAGTGCAAGCACGACATCATACATCCCTGACGCAACCGCCATACAGGCATTGCGGAAGGCATCCATTCCCGAGGCGCAGTAGTTCTCTACACGGGTGATAGGGATGTTAAACAGCTTGAGCGGATCAGCCAGGGCGTTGCCAGCATTAGCAGAGCCTAGCGTTCCGACCCACGCGGCCTGAATCTGGCTGGGGTCGATCTTGGCATCGGTATACGCATCAAAGGCCGCAGTGACAATCATGTCCTCGGCACTCATGTCATAGTTTTCACCAAACTTGCTGCAGCCGGCACCAATCACTGCTACCTTATCGCGAATATTCATCTCCTGCCTCCTTAGTCTGAGGGTTAAGTGGCTATTAGTTATTAGCTATCAGCTTTCAGCAGGGTCAGACAAGAGGCGTTCTGCCCAGTCTACCTTTTGGCTGAGAACTGACAGCTTTTTCTTCTACTTATTCACCGGTCGTGCCTTCCAAAAGTAGTTCTTCAGTCCATAACCCTCGTGATACTTGCGAAACGTCAGCTCTAACGGCATACCGACTTGCACTCGTTCGGGTTCGCAATCTGTGAGCTGGACATACACGCGACCGCCACCATCAAGATCAATCACCACATGGGTTGTCGGTGGATCTGGAGTCTCGGTGAGATAGTCATGAGTGAAAGTAAAAAGTGTTCCTTTGCGTGGCAGCTTCACTTCTTGTAAGCCATCGCGATACCCGCACTCGATGCAAATACGATGGATCGGAAACTGGATCGTATTACACTTCGGGCATTTCCCACCATACAATGGGAGAATCTCTTTCTGATCACGGAGCAGGACGACCGGCGTGGACATATCGGTAGTTGAGTAATCTTTTTTCATCAACTTACGGAAGCGCGCATATTTTCCGTATGAAGGCAGGGTGCGCTTGATTTCAATTTGCGAGTAGACACTGCGTACCGCACGAAATCCAGCAATCGCATCAGTCACACGAAATACTGCCGCATCACCACCATCACCATAACCAACAGTCAGAATCAGGTCGCCAGGTTTCGCTCGTTCGAGTACCGCCGCGAGCAACACTAACGGCTGTGCGGTTCCCGCATCACCAATTGTGTTCCAGAAGGTGTCCTGTACTTGAGATTTCGCGTCAAGACCAAGCCCTCTTAGGACTGCTTGCAACGTCCGCTGACTTGGTGCCGCAATCGCAGCATTAGCTAGATCTTTAGCGGTCAGGTTACATTTCTTCAACACACCTTGCACCGTAGCCGCTATGAAGCGATTGTAGCCGAATTTGGTCTCAAACCCGCCGGGAAACGATTTGAGGTAATCCTGTTCTTCTGTACGCCAGGTGCCAAGGAATTCTTGGCTGATAGTGTAGGTCCCCACCACTTCAGCAAGCACATTCTCTGTGCCAACGAGAATCGCCCCACCAGCATCACCAAAGGTTTGTTCCTGTTGAGAATCGGGTTCGCCCATGCGCGAGTCACCAGCACACACAAGAATGTTCTTGCCCGGCGCTACTAAATCCAGCGCCGTCAACAGCGCTGAGGTACCAGCCCGCAGTGTGTCAGTAAAATCGATCGTGCGAATTTCGGTCCCCGCATCAAGGACGGTTGCCACTGTTACTGCAGCTTGTTTCTCCCGATACGGAGAAGTGGTCGAGGCAAAGAAGACTCCAGCCAACGATTGTGGGTCGCGGTCGCCGAACGCATCGACTGCAGCATTCACAGCCAGTGTTAAACTGTCTTCATCAAAATTTGCCACAGTGCGCTCCCCGCCGAGCGAGGCAATACCCCACTCTTTCGCCATGACTTCACGTGGAAGGCGATAGTTGGGAACATACGTACCAAAGGAAACGATACCTGCTGCCATGTCTTCACTCCCTGTGTAACGTGAACTGCTTAATGATTCTTCACGTAACACGAATCACGTAAAACGTGTTGTGTATCGCGTGACACTTGTTGCCCAACGCTTCTAGTTGAGCCGGCTGCCCGGAATACCGGCGCTCGTCGCACATCCATCAACTTGCAAGTTGGCCCCAGTAATATAGCTTGCCGCGTCAGACGCCAAAAACACACATGGCCATGCGATTTCACTGCCGGTGCCAAATCGTTTCAATGCTGTCGCCCCTGCTGCCCGATCTTGTAGCTCCTTGGTTGGCCACAACACTTCCATAACTCCAGGGGTTGCGATTGGTCCCGGAGAAATGCAATTCACTCGAATATTGTACGGTGCCCATTCAATCGCCAGCGAACGAGTGAGGTTGATGACTCCGGCCTTTGCCGCACCATAATGACTCATGCTCGCTGCACCAGACACCCCTGAGTCAGACGAGATATTGATGATATTGCCGCCGGTCTTTTTCTCCATCATCACTTTGGCAACTGCACGAGAAAAATTAAACGTCCCGTTGAGGTTGATCGCTACAATCGTCGCGAACCCGTTGGGAGAAATGTCATGAGCATGGGCGACAAAGCTCGCCCCGGCGTTGTTGATCAGCACATCAATGCGCCCCCACAGATCGACCGCTTTCTTCACCACCGCTTCGACTTGATCATTCTGTCGCACGTCACACACAGTTGCTTCAATGGTCCCACCGGCTTGGCGAATACGATCAGCCACTGGACCAAGGTGATCCATAGTACGACTGGTCACGAGCACCCTCGCTCCCCGTTGACAAAACTCGCTAGCAATGTCAGCACCAATGCCCGTACCACCACCAGTGATAATCGTTACTTTTCCACTAATATCGAACGCATCAGGCATGTCTTTTGTTCCTTCGTCACAAAGTCAGCGACAAGGACCGAGCTTCGAGCGGCGAGTTTAGGAAATTTAGGGTTCCGTACTCGGCCCTCAGTCCTCATAGCTCGGAGCTTCTCTACTCGGCCCTCGTTGCTCGTTACTTTCCCTTATTATCCAATGCTCGGCAGCCATGTCTTGCCACCATCACGCGTGTGCAAAATAGTGCCATAGCCGCCGACAATCCAGCCGTTATCATCGTCGAAGAAATCAATCGAACGAAGCCAAGTCACTGAACGTACGCCAAGAGACGCAGGCTTCCACGCGCCATTGTCGAGTCGCAGCACACGACCCGCAGCACCAACGATCCAGCCGTTGCCATCGCCCATCCACCGTGGGGTGTACAACTGATCGGTCGAAATTCGAGCAAGTTCCAGGCCTGTAAACGTCCACGTTTTCCCGGCATCAGTGGTTTTGGCGATCTTGCCCTCAAGGCCGACCACCACGCCGTCGGTCGCATTACGGAAACGTACGCCAAACCACGTCGGCAAATTCAACGCGTCGGTAATCCCAGCCTGTCCGAGCAGCGAATTTTGCTGCTCTGCCCAACTCGCGCCACCATCAGTTGAATGGTAAATCTTGCCAAACTCACCCACCATCCAACCAGTTTTCTCATCAACAAAATGGACATCATAAAGTGTCGGGTCGTTCATCGCCAACGTGGCGTCTTCGCTCACGCCTTCGAGTGAGACTTCGATTCGCCCTTCTTGCCAGGTCTCGCCACCATCGGCTGTGCGCAAGTATGTAGCTTGCTGTCCTACGGCCCAGCCATGGTTCTGGTCAACAAACCAGAGCGCAAAAATGGGAATGGATACGCCAGTAGTTTGTTGTTGCCAGTTCTCGCCCCCATCTGTGGTGTGAAGAATAATCCCGTCTTGTCCGCTAATCCAGCCGTTTTGCGCATCGACAAACTGCACGTTATAGAGTGCGAGCGTCGTCCCACTTGGTTTCGCTTTCCACGTTTTTCCGCCATCTACTGTCACGAGAATTTTCCCGCCATAACCGACGATAATCGCTTTGTCGGGAGAAAGAGTTTTCACATCGTAGAATTTATCCGATACCCCTATTAATGGAGTCCTGAGGGTAACCTCTTTGATCTCATCATGACAAGCAGTGAGGAGAACAGGCAACAGCAGCCAGAGCCGTGCTGGAAAACTGCAACGCATAAGGTAAATGCATTCCTCAGATAGCGAAAAGTTTCCCACTCTGTACCCGCTTGCCAGTCACTTTGCAATGAGCCCCGAGGAAAGTAGTCAGTAGGGGGACGAATGAAACGGAGAAACGGCGAACCGGGAATCGGAGAAGAAAAAAATGCCTTCTCTCACCGTTTCTCCTATTCTCCGTTTCCCCGATTCTTCTTTACACGCTGGCTACTGCTTTAGGTTTCCCTTGACAGCTGCTGATGCGTCCCCTAGGAGTCAGGGCACGACGTGTTATAATCCGCGTAACTTTTTGATAACTAGTTACGCAAGAGAGGAAAGTCATGACAAAAGCAGACAAGATTATCTATACGAAGACCGATGAAGCTCCGATGTTGGCAACCTATTCGTTCCTGCCGATCATCAATGCCTTTACCAAGGCGGCAGGTGTGACTGTGGAATTGCGGGATATTTCGCTGGCCGGACGGATCATCGCCGCGTTTCCGGAATACCTGGCCCCACAGCAGAAGCAGCACGATGCCTTGGCCGAACTCGGCGAGCTGGCCATGAGACCCGAAGCCAACATCATCAAGCTGCCGAACATCAGCGCGTCGGTCCCGCAGCTGAAGGCGACGATCAAGGAATTGCAGAGCCAGGGCTACAAGCTGCCTGAATATCCGGAAGATCCGAAGGACGACAAGGAGCGAGAGATTAAAGCGCGCTACGACAAGGTGAAGGGCAGCGCCGTGAATCCGGTGTTGCGCGAAGGAAACTCAGATCGCCGCGCGGCACTTTCTGTGAAGGCCTATGCGCGCAAGCACCCGCATAAAATGGGCGCGTGGGCGTCGGACTCCAAAACCCATGTGACCCACATGCAGGGTGGGGATTTCTGCTCAAATGAAAAGTCCATAACGCTACCGGCGGCCACCGAGGCCCGGATCGAGTTCGTCGACCAGGACGGCAAGATCACGGTGCTGAAGGAGAAGCTGGCGTTGCAGGCCGGTGAGGTCCTCGATGCCACGTTCATGAGCAAGAACGCGCTGCGCAAGTTCCTCGAAGAGCAAATCGAGGATGCCAAGAAGCAGGGCGTCCTGTTCTCGTTGCACCTGAAGGCTACCATGATGAAGGAATCTGATCCGAAGATCTTCGGTCACGCCGTAACCGTGTATTACAAAGACGTCTTTGAAAAGCATGGCGAGACACTCAAGAAGCTGGGCGTCGACCCGGACAACGGTATCGGAGATTTGTATGCGAAGATTAAGTCCCTGCCGGACGGTCAACGCAAGGCAATCGAAGCCGACATTCAGGAGGTCTACGAAAAGCGGCCGCCGATGGCGATGGTGAATTCGGACAGAGGAATCACCAACCTGCACGTGCCGAGCGACATCATCATCGACGCCTCCATACCGCCGGTCATTCGTGATTCAGGCAAGATGTACAATCCAGAAGGCAAGATGCAGGACGCCAAGTTGGTGATCCCCGACGCCTGCTACGCGCCGGTCTATAACGAGGTCGTCGAGTTCTGTAAGAAGCATGGCGCCTTCGATCCTCGCACGATGGGGAGCGTGCCCAACGTCGGCTTGATGGCGCAGGCTGCGGAAGAGTACGGTTCGCATGACAAGACCTTCAGGGTACCAGGCAACGGCACGATCCGCGTCATCGATGCAACAGGGAAGACGCTGCTGGAACACAAGGTTGAAGAAGGCGACATCTGGCGCGCTTGCCAGGTGAAGGATGCGCCGATTCAGGACTGGGTGAAACTGGCAGTGAATCGCGCCAAGGCGACCGGCGCACCTGCGGTGTTTTGGCTGAACAAAGACCGTGCGCACGATGCCGAACTGATCAAGAAGGTAAATCAGTACCTGCCGCAGCATAATACGACCGGCCTCGACATCCGCATCATGTCTCCGGCGGAAGCGACTCGCTTCTCGCTGGAGCGGATGAAGGAAGGCAAAGACACGATTTCCGTGACCGGCAATGTATTACGCGACTATCTCACCGATCTCTTTCCGATTCTTGAGATCGGCACCAGCGCGAAGATGCTCTCGATCGTTCCGCTGTTGAACGGCGGCGGTCTCTTCGAGACCGGTGCGGGAGGGTCGGCGCCCAAACACGTACAGCAACTTCAGGAAGAGGGCTATCTGCGGTGGGACTCGCTCGGCGAATTCCTCGCGCTGGCCGCCTCATTGGAGCACCTGGCCAAGGCGGGGAACAATCCCGTGGCTAAGATTCTGGCGGATACGCTGGACCAGGCCAACGCGAAGTTCCTCGAGAGCAACAAGTCCCCCGCCCGCAAGGTCGGCGAGATCGACAATCGTGGCAGTCACTTCTACCTCGCACTCTATTGGGCACAGGCCTTGGCCGCACAGACGCAGGACAAGAAGCTGGCGGAGCGGTTCACCAAGATTGCCAAGGAGCTGGGCGATAATGAGAAGAAGATCGATGCCGAGCTGCTTGCGGCGCAAACCGGTCGACCTCGGCGGGTACTATCGCCCGGACGATGTAAAGGCTTCCAAAGCAATGCGCCCGAGCGCGACGTTGAACGCGATCATCGACGCGATTTCCTAGAACTACGGCCCACGACAACCGCAAGGTTGAAGTGAGCCGTAGTTGATTAATGTCATATAGGTGAGACTACCTCGCCTCTTATCTGACTTACTCTATATGAGGATCACACCAAGATTTGGCTGTTCCTATTGTGGCGGGCACAGCCTGCCCTACGTACTGCGTTGTGAGGAGATTCAGACATAACAACACTACATCGAACCACACAACATTGGCACAGGGCCGACCGTTCGTTCCCCCCTTTACCAAAGGGGGGCGAGGGGGGATTTCACTGCTCGTGATGAAATGTACGAATGTCCTGGGGTTCGATTCCAGTGCGGGCACCGAGATAGCAGGAAGACGATAGAAAAGTCCTCAGAAAGTTCACACATTTCGCACACACGGAGCCGCGCTGAGAAAAGCCCCAATCCTTAGAGCGGTTTTCAGTGCCGTGCGACCTCTGGTAGGATCCGGGTCATGGCACCCTATCCGACAGAACTCCGCACCCGAGTGGTGGCAGCCGTCGAGCAAGGGGACATGACGATTGGAGAAG
>Ga0081539_10006056_pt1 | contig 11845 bp, 10 predicted proteins | sample TabmetS4T2R2_FD_71023 | JGI IMG/M metagenome (GOLD analysis project Ga0081539, IMG submission 71023) | Tabebuia heterophylla rhizosphere microbial communities from the University of Puerto Rico - S4T2R2 | ecosystem: Host-associated > Plants > Roots > Rhizosphere ...
GCCCACCCCCGCCCCCCGGCCCCGGCCCAGGCCCGACCAACCGAACCACCAATCAGGACTTAGCCGCAAACTCAGGAGGCGTAGGCGCATTGGGCTCAAACCGCTTGTGCAACCTCTCCCAAGTCCCGTCCTCGATAACCTGCTTCAACCCAGCATTAACCTTATCGATCAACCCCGTGTTCCCCTTCTTGAACGCATACCCATGCGGCAGATCAGTAGTAATCGAGTAAACAACCTTCAACTTCGACTCCGGATTCTCCTCGGCATAAGCATCCGCAGTAGCCAGATCGAACACCGCCCCATCCACAGCCTTCGTCTTCAAAGCAGACAACGCCGCCGCATCATTAGGAAACCGAACGACCTGAGCCCGAGGCTCATGCTCCGCCACCCACGTATCCGACACCGTGCCCTGAACCACCCCAATCCGGTGACCCCCAAGCGTCTTCTCATCCTTCACCGGAGACCCCTCCGGCGCCTCGATGCCAAGCGCCTGATAGTTGTACGGATCAGAGAACGCGACAGTCTTCTTCCGCTCATCAGTCTGCGAGATGGCCGAACTACCGATGTCGAACTTGCCATTGGCGACCTGACCGAGCAGCGCGGAGAAGTCGGTAGCCACGAACTCCAGCTTCAACCCCTGCTTCGCGGCGATCGCCTTGAGCAGTTCGTTGTCGAAGCCGGTGAACTCGCCGTTCTCCTGGTAGGCATTGGGTTTCGAGTCGCTCAGCGTGCCGACCTGCAAGGTGTCGCCACCCGCGTCGTCGCTTCCGCACGCCGCCAGCGACGCGGCCGTCACCAGTGCGGTCACGACCGCGACCAGGCGTTTCATCATGTTCAGACTCCTGGGTTGGTCACCGGGAGGCCGGATCCGCCTGGCTCCAGCTCCTTCGGCAACGGGCTGTCCGGGTAGAACTTGGCGTTGAGCTTGTCGACCGTGCCGTCGGCGATGGCCGCGGCAAGGCCCTTGTTGAGCTTATCGAGGAGATCCTTGTTCTTCTTGCTGACCGCGTACGCGGACGGCGTGTCCTTGGCCTCGATCTTGACGCCGACCTCCAGCGGGACGGCGGCGTTCTGCTCGATGTACTGGTTGCCGATCTCGTTCGGCACCACCCAGCCGTCGATCGTGCCGTTGCGCAGCTGCGCGAAGCCCGCGTTGTAGTCGGGGAAGCGCACGACCTCGGCGCCCGGCACCTTCTTCGACGCGAAGTCGTCCTGCACGGAGGCCTGCACCACGCCGAGCCGCTTGCCCTTGAACGACTCGAGCGACGTCAGCTTCGCCCCCTCGGCGGTGACGATCACGGTGTACTCGGCGTGGTAGCCGTTCGAGAACAGCACGGTCTTCTTGCGTGCCTCGGTGGCGGAGATCGTCGAGCTGCCGATGTCGAACCGTCCATTGGCGACACCGGCGAGCAGGCTGGCGAACTCGGTGCCGACGAACTCGACCTGGAACCCCTCCCGCTTGGCGATGTCACGCAGCAGCTCGTTGTCGAAGCCGGTGAACTGGCCGTCCTTGAAGTAGATCGCCGGCGGCGCGTCGGTGAGTGTGCCGACCCGCAACACCTGCGCGTCGCCGCTCCCGGAGTCGCTGCCGCACGCGGTCAGCGCCGCGGCCAGCACCCCCGCGATGAGCACGGCGAGCAGTTTGGAACGCATGGTTTTTCTCCCTGGGATCCCACGATGTTCGATGATCGCGGGCGCCACGGTAGGCATTCTCGGATCGCGGCCTCACCTCGTTCCACAGTGTGGACGGTGGGCCGTGCCGTTGGTCACAGCCGGAATCAGAGCTGGTCGAGCAGCCACCTCGGGCCGAGGATCGACGCGCCGGCCTCCTGGCTACGGCGTTTGAGCTCCCGGTCCGCGGTGACGACGTACACGTCTGTCTCGGCCACGCCAGCGTACTCCCGGACGGTGTCGACGATGGTGTCGTCGCCGTCCCCTTCGGCGGCGATCACCCGAACGTGCTCACCGTCACCGACGCCGCGTGCCTTTCCCTCGACGATCATCACCAGTTCGGGGAACGCGACGTCGAACGGGGGTAAGCGGAAGCCCTCCAGTGCGTCGACCTGGTCGCGTAACCGGGTGGCCGCGCCGTGGCGGTCGCGCCACCAGCCGTCGTTGCGCGACCCCATCACGTTGGCGGTGTCGACGATGAGGACGGGTCTGCGCATGGCGTCACGCACCTTGGGCCAGGAGTTCGCGAAGGAGGGAAACAGGTTCAGCTCGGTCACCTCGTCGACAGGCACCCACCTGGCGTCCTTGGACTCCCAGGACGCGGCTGCCACGTCGGGCCTGGACTCGACGTCGCCGACGACCGTGTCATAGGACCAGCCCCGGTGGTCCTCTCGTACGAAGCCGCGGATCCGCACGACCGCGATGTCCAGAGTGGACTCCTCGGCCGCCTCACGCAGCGCCGCGGTCACCGGCGGCTCGTCCCGCTCCCGGGCGCCGCCGAAGAGGCCCCACGTCTCGGGGCCGAGCGAGAGCGCGGACCGCTGCTGGAGGAGCACCGCGCCGCCGTGATGCAGTAACAACCCGGCGGCACCGTACTTCCCCCAGTGTCGATGTCCAAGTCCACAGTGGACGAACTGGTCGCCGTCACGGTCCATGTGAGCCATCTTACGAGCACGGGCCGACACGGGGCGGAAGTTGTCCACAGCCCACCCGGTTATCCACAGCCGGGTACCTTCACCCTCCATGGCCATCGACATCGAGGCGATACTGCGTACATGCCGACATCAGAGCCGCAGACCAGTTCCAGGAATCCAGGACATCGCAGGATATCTCGCCACGCAGGTGGCCGACGAGTCGCATCGCGACGTCATCGGGCCGCTGCTCGCCGGCGACCAGCCGAGTGGCGTGGTCATGCACGCCGGCGAGGTCGTCGCGACCTGGGGCGAGCACGACCGGCCGGAGATGTGTTTCAGCGCAACCAAGTCGTTCGTCTCGCTGCTGGCGGGTGTCGCGCACGACCGGGGCCTGCTGGATGTCGATGCCCCGGTCCACGAGACCATCGACATCGGGGCGCGCCGGACCGACATCCGCTGGCGGCACCTGCTGCAGCAGACCAGCCAGTGGGATGGTGTGCTGTGGGGAAAGCCCGCTTCCGTCGATGCGCAGAGCGGTGGCGTGACCGGCTCTCCGGGTTCGGTGTGGGCGTACAACGACGTTCGCGTCAACCTGCTGTGCCTGGCGCTGACCGCGTTGTTCGGCCGGTCGCTGCCCAGCGTGCTGGCGGAGGCGGTCATGGGCCCGCTGGGTGCGAGCACCACGTGGCAGTGGCATGGCTACGACAACTCGTACCTGGACGTCGACGGCACATCTGTCCCGGTGGTCAGCGGTGGCGCGCACTGGGGTGGCGGGCTGTGGATGTCCGCGTCGGACATGGCACTGGTCGGTCGGCTGTACCTGCGGCAGGACCTGCTCAGCGCCGACTGGGTGACACGGAGTTGGACGCCCTGCGCGGTGCGGCCGGACTACGGCTACCTGTGGTGGCTGAACGACCGGCGCACGATCTTCCCGGCGGCGCCGGCGAGCGGCCGGTGCGCCAGGGGCAACGGCGGCCGGCACCTGTTGTGGGTGGATCCGGCGCGGGACCTGGTGATCGCCTCGCACTGGGGCGAGGACGTCGGCCGGCTGCTCGGCGAGGTGTCAGCCGCGGTTTCCCTGTCACACCAATAGACTTCGCGATCGTGGAGTTCCGGTTGCTCGGCGACATCGAGGCACGCCTCGACGGGCAACCGGTCGCGCTCGGCTATGCGCGGCTGCGCTGCCTGCTCGCGGTGTTACTCGTCGAGGCCAACCGCACGGTCGCGGTGGACGATCTCGTCGAGCGGGTCTGGGGTCACAACCAGCCCCGGCGGCCGCGTGGGGCGGTGCAGCACGGCATCACGATGCTGCGCAAGGCACTCGCCCCCGTGCACGACGTCGAGATCACGTGGCGGTCGACCGGCTACCACCTGACGGTCGACCCCGCGACGGTCGACGTGCACCGGTTCCAGGACCTGCTCGGCCAGGCACGCTCGGCCCCGGACGACACGCGGGCCGCCGACCTGCTCGAACGCGCGCTGGAGCTGTGGCGCGGCGATCCGTTCGGCACGCTCGACACCCCGTGGGTCAACACGGTGCGGACCACGCTCACGGGGCACCGGCACGCCGCCGAGCTGGACCTCACCGACATCCGGTTGCGGCGCGGTCAACACGCGGCGCTCGTCGCCGAGCTGTCCGCGAAGGCCGCGGACCACCCGCTGGACGAGCGCCTGGCCGGCCAGTACCTGCTGGCGCTGTACCGCAGCGGCCACCAGGCCGACGCCCTGCACCACTACCAGGAGCTCAGGGAGCGCCTGGCGGAGAGTCTCGGCGCCGACCCGAGCCCACCCCTGCGCACACTGCACCAGCGGATCCTGGCCGCGGACCCGGCGCTGGACCTCCCGCACCGGTCCATCACCCCGCGCCAGCTGCCGGCGCCGCCGCGCTCGTTCACGGGCCGGACCGACGAGCTCGCCCGCCTCACCAAGGCCGTCGGCGAGCACGCGATCGTGACGGTCGGGGGCATCGGTGGAATCGGCAAGACGTGGCTCGCGCTGCACTGGGCCCACGAGCACCTCGACCGGTTCCCCGACGGGCAACTCTACGTGAACCTGCGTGGCTTCGACCCGTCCGGGCAACCGCTGCCGCCGGACATGGCCATCCGCGGCCTGCTCGCGGGGCTCGGGGTGGACACCGCGGCCCTGCCGGCCGACGCGGAGGCGCTGGCCGGCACGTACCGGAGCGTCCTCGCCGGCAAGCGGGTTCTGCTGCTGCTGGACAACGCCGCTGACCTGGCCCAGGTGGCGCCACTGCTGCCGGGCGGGCCGACCTGCACGGCGCTCGTCACGAGCCGGCGCCAGCTGACCGGGCTGGTGGCCGCGCACGGCGCGGTCCCGCTGGCGCTGGACGTCCTGCCCGCGGCCGACGCCACGGAGTTACTGTCGCGCCGGCTCGGCGCGGAGCGGGTCGGCGCGGAACCGGCGGCGGTCGCGGGGATCGTCGGGAGTTGCGGCGGGCTACCGCTCGCGCTGGGCGTGGTCGCGGCCCGCGCCGCGACGCATCCCCGATTACCCCTGGCCACGCTGGCCGCGGAGCTGAGCGAGGCACGGCTGGACGCGTTGGGCGGAGGCGACCTGAGCAGCGACGTGCGTGCCGTGCTGTCGTGGTCGGTCCGCGGGCTGGACGCCGAGGCCGTGCTGGTGTTCGGATTGCTCGGCAGCGTGCCGGGGCCGGACATCGGGCCGCCGGCCACGGCCGCGCTCGCCGGGTTGCCGGTGGCGCGGGCACGTGCGGCACTACGCCGGTTGGACGACGCCTACCTGGTGCAGGAGCACGTGCCCGGCCGGTTCCGGATGCACGACCTGATCCGCCTGTTCGCGGCCGAGCAGTCCACGGAGGACGAACCGTTGCGGCGGCTCGTGGAGTTCCTGCTACGCACGGCGTACGCGGGTGAGCGGCAGCTGCAGCCGTACCGGCAGCCCATCGACGTCGACCCGCTGCCGGTGGGAGACGCCACGACGTGGTTCGACGCCGAGCACCCGTGCCTGCTGGCGGCACAGGAGCTGGCGGCGTCGCGCGGCTGGCAGCGGGAGGTGTGGCAGCTGGCGTGGGCGTTGGACACCTATCACCGCCGGCGGGGCTACCTCCGCGACCAGGTGGTGGTGTGGACCGCGGCGCTCGACACCGAGGACGAGGTCGTCCGTGCGCGGGCACACCGCGTGCTCGGCAGCACCTACACCTACCTCGGCGAGCCGGCCAAGGCCGGCGAGCATCTGCGGCAGGCGCTCACCCTCGCCGAGCAGCAGGGCGACGTGGCCGGCCAGGCCGAGACCCAACGCTGTCTGGCCTGGTCCTGGGTATGGCAGGGCGACGACCGTCGCGCTTTGGAGCACGCGACGACCGCGCTGGAGCTGTGCCGTGCGCACGACCACCCGCTGGAGGGCGCACCGGAGCTGAACATGGTGGGCTGGCTGCAGGCGCGGCTGGGCCACCACGAGGAGGCCCGCCAGCACTGCGCGGCCGCGTTGGCGCTCCACCGCGACCACCACAACCGGGAGGGTGAGGCCGAGGCACTGGGCAGCCTGGGTTTCCTCGACCACCAGGTGGGTGACCACGACCAGGCGCTGGCGCACTACCGCCAGGCACTCGCCGTCTGCGGGGAGCTCAACCACACCCGCGGCCGGGCAGAGCTCCTCTGCCGCATGGGCGAGGTCCTGACCGACGCCAACCGACTAGACGAAGCAAGGGAGTGTCTACGCGAGTCGCTCGAGCTGTTCCGCAGCCAACACAACGTGGGCGAGATAGGACGGATCCAGGGCCTGCTGGCCGCGCTCGGATAACCCGCGCCGCAACACAGAAGGGTTGGCGTGGCACAGAAATCCAACCTCCCCTCACCGTAGAGCGTGTGAGAGCTGGCCAGGGCTGGGGCAGTCACGCACAAGCCGGTGGGTGTCGCATCAGCCATCCCAGGGTCGGTCGACAAGCAGCAGACCCAACATGTCAGTGACGAGGTGTCGCGGCGGCGCGAAGGGGTGGCGGGGCCATGGCGTCGGGGCTTGTGTTGTGGCATTCCCGGTTACCTCACTCCCGGTTGGCGCGGAGCAGTGCTGTGCCCAGCGGGGTGGCCATGTGCAGGACGGAGGCGTGATGGCGGTGGGTCGTGATGAGACCTGCTTTGCGGAGGGCGGCAGTGTGGTGGCTGATCGAGCTGAGTGAGGTGCCGATGCGTCGGGCGAGTTCGGTGGTCGTCGCGGCGCCGTTGCCGATGGTTACCAGCACCGCGGACCTGGTGGCGCCGAGAAGCCCGGCCAGCGCCTCGGGTACGTGGGTGGAGTGCCGGGCCGGGAGGTGGTCCACGCGCATCGGGTAGACGAGGGTCGGGGGCAGTTCCGGGTCCGCCAGGGCCACCGGCAGGCCGGCGCAGAAGAACGACGGCACGAGGCGCAGTCCGCGGCCGCGCAGGTGTAGGTCGCGGTCGTTCGTGTAGCGGACGTGCAGGACCGGTGGACGCCAGTCCATCACGGGGCGCATGCCGCCGAGCAGACCCTGGACGCCGGACTCGACCAGCGTCCTGGAGCGGCGGCTCAGCTCCGCCTCGAAGGCCGCGTCGATGAGGTCCGCGTAGGGCTCCACGGCGATCCGGTGGTACCCGCGGAGCGCCTCGGCGACCTCCTCGAGCACCGCGCCGTCGCCGTTGGCCAGTAGCCGTGCCCAGCCGGGCACCGGCGCCGTGACCGCCAGTTTCCGGATCTCGGTGGCCACGCGAGCGCGTGGGGTGGACCGGATGGCGTCGAGGCCCGCGGTGAGGCCGGCGCGAGCCTCGCTCGGGGTGAGAAAGTCGGGGAAGTACGGGCCGGGCGGCGTCAGTGCGGACAGCACCCGCAGGCCGGGACGCAGCTTGTCCGCGTCGTCGCGGACGCCGCGCAGCCACGGGGTGAGCACGCTGCTCCTGCCCTGGTCCCCCTTCCTGAGGCGCAGCCGGCTGAACACCATCTCCCAGAGCGGGTCGACGGAGGTGACGAGGCAGGTGCGGGCGATGTCGGCCGCGGTGAAGTGGATCCGCAACATGTTTCCCCCAGAGATGCGGCGACCCGAAAGAGATCCTACGTGGATGTGGGAACCGCGGCCGGTGGGTTCACCGCCGGCCGCGGCGGACTCACTCAGAGGTGGCAGAAGCCGTCCGGGTTGAGGGCCTTCCCCCACGTGTTCGGGCCGACCTCGCCGTCGACGCCGAAGCTGCCCAGCGCGACCTCCTCGCACACCTGCAGCCACAGGACGCCGGCCAGCGTGCGCTTGCCGAAACCGCCGTCCTGGCTGACGAAGAAGTCGTAGGCGGTGTTCTGGTTGAGCAGGCACTGCAGATAGGTGACCCACGCGCCGCTCGACCCCTCTCTGAGCGTGGGTCTCGTGCCACCCGGCTGCGAACACGCCTGGGCCGACACGTCCGGCGCGCCGATCTTGCCCGGCTGTCCGGCTGAGGTACTCGGGGCCGGACCGCCGGCCGCCGCGGCCGACGGGACCGCGAAACCGAGGGCGAGAACGGACGCCACGGCAGCGGTGACGGCGGCGAGACGAAGCTTTCGCATGAGCTTTCTCCCCTGAAGGTGTGACGATGACTCGCCAACCTTCGTGCCGCTCACCCGTCCGGCTCAATACGTTTCAAACAGGGCTCAATGGCTCCACATCGACTGATCGGGACCCAGCCGCATGTCGTGCGTACGAATCGATTTGAAATCCCGGATTCGGGCGATCTTCAGGCACCCGCCGCCGGGCGGGACGTGTTGATCCGGCCCTTGATGCTGTTGATGTACGGGAGGATTCCGGTCGACCACCGCTGCGGTGCGCCGCCGGTCCAGGTGTTGTGCAACCACACCATGTGGTTGGCCCGCATGGTGCCGTCGTAGTAGTCGAAGATCTCCTTCGGTGTCTGGGTGAAGCGGGTGCCGAGGCCCATCGCCTGCACCTCGCCGGTCCACGGGATCGTGCCGCGCAGGTCGGCGCCGCCGTCGAGGCCGCGGAAGACGCGGTTGGCGGTGATGAACCGGGTGATGCTGGGCAGCGGCAGCTCCGGGTCGGGGCCGCCGACGGTGACGCCGCCGCCGCTGGCGCAGGACGTGATGAGGTCCCGCATGGCCTCGTCGTTGCTGATGAAGTTCGCGTTCAGGCGCAGGTAGGTGTTGGGCCACGCCTTCTTGCTCTCGGTGAACCACCGCTTGAGCTGGGTGCGCCACGCCTCCGTCGAGAAGCCGTGCTTCCCGGGCACGCCGAGCGCCGTCTCACCGAGCGAGAACTGCTCGAGCCGCGGGTGCCGGTCGTAGCGGGCGGCGACGGCGCGGGACAGGGCGATGAGCCGGTCCATGACCGCCGGCTGCCACATCCTGGCGGCGGTGGCCAGGCTTCCGCTCCAGCTCTCGCCATCCGGTCGGGTGACCACCCATCCGTTGTCGACGACGTACTGCGGGTAGACGCCGGACGTCGTGTTCCCGAAGGACCGCTCGTTGACGTGCACCATCAGGTACTTGCCGACCTCGTCGAGCTTGTTCAGGTAGGCGTCGAGGATCCGGAAGCCGGGTGTGTAGTCACCCTTCCCGCCCTCGAAGCACGACCAGTGAAAGCCGATCTTGATGCCCTTGACGTACGGGTTCGCGGCCACGGCGTCCAACGCGGCGAAGTGGCTCTTCTGCACGTCCGCCGACCAGTGGTTCTGTGACGGCCAGAAGTAGTGCCCCGGATTCCACTTCCGCCCGGCGGCGAAGGCCGCGGACGGCGCCAACACCGGCACGGCGGCCGCGGCGACGAGTCCGCGGAGCAGCGTCCTGCGCGTGATGGTCACGACCGCGGAGGATGGCACCGACCGCTTTGGTACGACGTTGCTCGCGCTTGGGTGTGCTGGTCAGGGCAGGAGCCGCGCGTTCAGGGCCCGCAGGTAGTCGCGGCCGTAGGCACCGTTCTCCAGGTCGCGGTACAGCGCGGCCGGGAGGTCGTTCTCCACCTCGGCCGAGCGGGCGGCCGCCGCCAGTGCGATGGTCGCCACCGTGTCGACGTCACCCGTGTAGGCGACGCACTGGTGGAGGAGGGCCTTCATGGAACGTGCCGAGGACAGCGCCGTGAGGGCGGCGCGGACGCTCATCTCCCCCTTCGAGCCGACCTTGCCTCGCCACGGGCGGGTCCAGTCGGCGTCCAGCTGGTCGGAGATCCACTTGGTGAGGCCGGCCAGCGGCCCGAGCCCGTGGTGGCAGTAGTGCACGGCCAGTGCCGCCGCCTCCGCGGACGACACGCCGCCCGGGGTGTCGTGGGTGACCCGGGCCTGCACCGCGGCGTGGTGGCGGACCTCGGCCACCGTCGGCAGCAGGCCCACCGGGGCGACCCGCATCGCGGCGCCGCTCTTGTCGCTGGCCGGGCGGATGCGGTCGAGGAACTCGCGGCCGGAGGTCACCGATCGCAGGAAGGCGTGGAAACCCCCGGCGTACCCGACCCTCGGGTCCCGGTGGAACACCTCGACGAAGCGCTCGGCCAGGGTGAGCGGCGTCCACGACGCACCCTCGGCGAGCAGCTCCGCGACGGCGAGCGTCATCTGCGTGTCGTCCGTGTAGTTCCCGGGGTCGATGCCGGTGTGCGTGGGGTGCCGCAGATATCCCTCGACCGTGTTGTGCCGCGCCACGAACGTGGCCGGCACGTACTCGAACGCCGCCCCGTAGGCGTCCCCGACCGCCAGCTCGACCATCATGCCGCGCACGGTATCCCACGAGGGCCTTTTCGCTCAGCCGAAAAGGGGTGTCCCCGCCCGCTCTCGCTCGTACGATCCCCTGTTACGCCAAGGAATGTTGGGGGCAACCATGCGTAAACGACTGTCGATCCTCGTCGGGCTTCTCGCTCTCGCCGCCGTCATCGCGCCGCCCGGTGCGGACGCGGCACCGGGCGTCCGTGCGGCACCCGCCCACGCCGCCGCGGTCAGGACCGGCTTCGCGCCGCCGTCGCGGCAGGCGCCGGCCAAGGTCCTCCCGCCCGGCTACGACTTCTGGAACCTGCAGCTCAACCTCTGCAACAGCGGCTTCGCCGGCTGCTTCGACGGTGGCCAGTCGGTCCCCGAGGCGCGGGGGGTCATCGCCAACGCGGCGCCGGACGTGGTCACGTTGAACGAGGTGTGCCTGCCGGACGTCCGCGACCAGCTCTTCCCCGAGATGCTCCAGACCTGGTCGAGCGACTGGGTCTTCTGGGCGTTCATGCCGGCGTGGAACGTCGGGCAGGACGCGCCCTTCCAGTGCGCGAACGGCCGCGGCGAGTACGGCAACGCGATCATCGGGCACGTCCTGGCCGCGGACTGGGCCGGCGTGGACGCGGTCGGCGGCATCTACCAGTGGCAGGACGCCAACACGAACGAGTGGCGCTCGTGGGTGTGCGCCTACGCCGTCGACAACTACTACGGCTGCGGCACACACCTCGCGAGCGGCAACGCGACCGCCGCGGACCTGCAGTGCAACGACCTCCTGCGCGACATCGTGCCGGCGTTCCAGTCGTCCGAGGGCGCCTACCGCCCGACGGTCGTCGGCGGTGACTTCAACCTGAAGTTCCAGGGCAGCCCCGACATCCAGGCGTGCGTGCCGTCCGGCTGGTACCGCAAGGGCGACGGCGACGTGCAGCACTGGTTCATCACCAACGACCTGGCGTTCGACTTCAGCCAGGAGATCGGCATGGCCCACACCGACCACCCCGGCTGGCTGGTGGCGACGAACGTGTCATGACCGGTCGAACCGGAACGGGGTGAGCACGTCCGGGCGGTGGCCGGTGCGGACGAACTCGGCCATCGCCCGCCCCGAGGCGGGGCCCAGGGTCACCCCGAGCATGCCGTGCCCGGTGCTGACGAAGGCGTTGGCGAGCCCGGGGAGGTGGTCGATCACCGGGAGGGTGTCCGGCAGCAGCGGCCGGCCACCCACCCACGGGTCGCGGATCAGCCCGGGCAGCTCGTCGACGTGGGTGAACCAGTCGCCGAGGTAGTGCCGGCTCGCCCTGGCCAGTGCGACGACCCTGCGCCAGTTCAGTCGGTTGTTGTTGCCGCTCAGCTCCATCGTGCCCGCGATCCTGGTCGTGCCCCGCATCGGCGACGCGACCAGGTTGTGGTCGCCGAAGTACAGGGCGTGCGCCGGCGCCGGGGCGAGGTCCACCGTGAAGCTGTAGCCCTTGCCCGCCTGCACGGGCAGCGCCCGGTCCAGCCGCCGCAGCAGACCCGGTGACCACATGCCCGCCGCGATCACCACCGCGTCACACGCCAGGTCGCCCTGGCTGGTGCGCAACCCCACCACGGACCCGTGAGGGCGCTGGA
>Ga0081539_10006057_pt1 | contig 11842 bp, 9 predicted proteins | sample TabmetS4T2R2_FD_71023 | JGI IMG/M metagenome (GOLD analysis project Ga0081539, IMG submission 71023) | Tabebuia heterophylla rhizosphere microbial communities from the University of Puerto Rico - S4T2R2 | ecosystem: Host-associated > Plants > Roots > Rhizosphere ...
TGTCAGTCCGTGCTACCCGGGATCGTCCGCGATCAGGCGGGAAGTTTGATCGCGGGGGAACTGGAAATGCTCGATCAATTCCTTGATCTCATGGGCGAAGCTGGCCGCGCCTGCGCCATTCACCACTCGATGATCGAAGGTCAGCGAGAGGGTGATGACTTCAATCGGCTCCATCTTCTTTCCGTTAGGCGAGAGTTCTCGATGCGCCATCCCGACAAAGAGCGTCCCGACCGACGGCGGGACGACAATCGGCGCCGCCGCTTTCACCCCAAAGGCGCCCAGGCTGCTGATGACAACCGGCGCGTTCATCGCATCAACCTGACCGCCGCGGGTAGCCTCGACCGTTTCGTGATAGCGCCTGACGAATTCAGGCCAGACAAGGGTGTTGGCGTTTTTGATCACCGCCGTTGCGAGCCGATCGCCTGCCAGCGCCACCGCCATCCCCAGATCGAAATTTTCCTGCTCGATGATTCGATCGTCATCGAGAACGAGGCTGCGGAAAGCCGAATGCTTTTCCATCGCCCTAACGACCACCCATGCAATCATGACCGAGGGTGACGCGGCGTTTTTGCCATCGCTCTTTTTCGCCGCGGCGCGCGCGTCGCGGAGCGCATCCCAGCGCGCGTCGATTTGCAAATTCGCCGGGACGACCCGGCTCAGTTTGCGGGTGATCGTGGGCGAAAGCGCGGGCTCCCGTGAAGCAGGTTCTTTTGCCGCGATGGGTGCCGCGGTTTCGCGCGGGGAGACTTCTGTGACCGCTTCCAGTTGGTCCTCGAAATCTCCCGAATCGGTCAGGATAGTGCCGAGTTCCTGGCCGATTTCGACTACATCGTCGACCTGGGTTTTCCATTCGCCCATCGTGCCGGCGAAAGAGGACTCGATCGGATAAACCGCCTTGTCGGTTTCCACTTCGCAGAGTGCGTCGTCCAGCTCGATTCGGTCGCCGGGATGCTTGAGCAGAGCGACGACTTTGGCCGAGCGAATGCCTTCGCCCATGATCGGGACCACGATCTTGCGCAGGCCGGTGTAGGCGCGGGCGCGTCGCGCGCCGGGCTCGGCCTCTGGCGCCGGTTTGGTTTCGAGTACGGGTTTCGATCCTGCGGCCGACACGGCCGCCTCTACAGCGCCGCCTCCGGCAACCGCGCGCTGCGTCAGCAGCGTAGCCACGCGCTCGATCGCCCGGACGATGCGCTCGACATCCGGCAGGGCGGCATATTCGTAGATCGGGTTGTAGCCGATCATGACGTTGGCTTTGCTCACCAGAATCGGCGGCGCGATCATGGTTTGCCAAAGATCGCTCTCGGTCGTTAGGCTGGAGATGATCATCTGGCCGACGCTGCAATTCTCCGTGTCTTCCTGCACGACCACCAGCCGGCCGGTTTTGCGGACCGACTCGGCGATGGTTTCTTTGTCCCAGGGCGCAATCGAGCGCAGATCGATCAGCTCGACGCTGGTCTGGTCCCCGATCTGGCGGAGCGCTTCGATCGCTTTTTCCATGGTGTTGCCCCAGGCAACGACCGTGACCTCGCGGCCGGGTTGATGGATTCGCGCTTTGCCTAACGACACTGCACGAATCGGCTGCGTGTATTCGTGTTCCGCCCAGAGCAGATGTTTCGGGATGAGAACAAAGGTCGGGTCTTCGCAATGCATCGCGCTCCAGAGCAGACCGGCTGCGTCCTCGGGATTGCTCGGGATGACGACATTGAGACCAGGGTAATGGGCGAGGGGAGCTTCGTTCGCCTGACTGTGCCAAAGGCTGCCGCCCGGTAGGTAGGCGCCGTAGGGAGCGTAGATCACCAGCGGGCAGGTCCAGCTTCCGAAAGAACGCCAGCGCAGGTTGCAGAGATTGGTCACGACCTGGTTCCAGCCCGGCCCGATAAAGTCGATAAATTGCAACTCGAACACCGGCCGCCGCCCATAGGAAGCTAGCCCGCAACCGACGCCGATGATGGTCGATTCGGCTAGCGGCGAATTGAAGACCTGCTCCTTGAACTCGCTCGAAAGCCTTTGCGTGAGACGAAAGACTCCGCCTTTTGGATCTTCCACGTCTTCCCCGAAGATCACCCGCCGGGAGTCTTTCGTTAGGCCGAGGCGCAGGGTCTGATTAATCACATCGCCGATTCGATACTTCCCTGGCGGGAGAAGCTCGTCGTCGAGGCGCGGCAGCTTGCCCGTAACTTCGATTTCCAGTTCGCTGGCGGAAGGATCTTCGTCGCGCTCGGCCTCTTTGAACTCTTTACGGGTTCGTTCCTTCACTTCGTGGTCGAGCTTGGTGAACTCCTCTTCGCTCAGGTCGCCCTCGGCGATCAATCGGTCGCGCCATTTCGTCAGCGGATCGCTCTGCGCGAGCTTGGCGAGGTCTTCCGTGCTGCGATAAAGCTTGTGGTCATCCGAGCTGGTGTGACTGGAGAGGCGCTCCATTACGACCCAGAGGAAGACCGGCCCTTCACCTCCGCGCAAGTGTGGGATCGCCTGCTCGGCCGCCGCGTGGACGGCGGCGACATCGCTCCCGTCCACCTGTTGCCAGTCGTTAGGCTGGAGCACGTCGAGGGCGAGCGGATTGGTTTCGCGCGTGGGGCTGCTGATCCCGTAGGCGTTGTCCTCGACGACAAAGAGGACCGGGAGCTTCTTTTCTTTCGCGAACGCGATCGCCTCGTAAAAATCGCCCTGCCGGGTAGCGGCGTCGCCGACCGTGGCGACGACAAGGTTCGGTTTGCGATCGAGTTTCAGACCCCAGGCAATCCCGCAGGCCGGAAGAAGCTGCGAACCAGTCGGGGTGGGAACGCTCCAGATGTTCTTTGAAGCGTAACTGTAGTGCGACGGCATTTGCCGCCCGTGACTTTGACCTTTGCGCTTGGCGAAATAATCGAGCGCCAGCTCGGCCGAGGTGACGCCGCGGCCAAGAACGAGCGCCCGGTCGCGATAATAGCCGCAGATGTAGTCGCCCCGCTCGGTCTGGAGGGAAATGGCGGCGAGCGCTTCGTGACCCATCCCCGAGACATGGAAATGCCCTTTGCCCTGGCGATTGAGGCTCTGTTCGCGCAGATCACCGTGCCGGCTTTCGAGGAGAATGGTGAGGAGGCGGAGTTTATCTTTTTTGCCAAGAGCCATCGTTAGGGTGTTGAGAATTGAGAATCGCGATTTGAAAGACGAGACCGAAACAGTCCCGACCGCGACTTTCAACCTCGAACGTCCGGGCAGCAACCTGGTTGTAGCTCGGGGGTTGACCCCGGCAGACGCTCAACATCTGTTTCCAACGTTCTTCTCGTTCCCAAGTTGCACTTGGGAACGAGAGGCGGACTTGGGAATGAGGAGGGATTGCACTTGCTACTGGAGGCACTCCTCCAGGCTAGCCGGCACATCATCGAGAAAGGCCAGCGCTTCCCCGGCGAAATGGAGCGAGCCGCAGACCAGGATCGGAGCCGGATCAGCCTGCGCGTCTCTCCAAGCGTCGGCGAAGGAAGACGTGGTGGCAACCGCGCAATCGGGCAGCTCGTCGAGCATGATCAGGCGAAGCTCTTCCGGCGGGAGGGCGCGTTCGCTCCGGATCGCCGGGAGAAGGGCGCGGTGCATGATCGGCCCGAGCGCGCGGCAAATCGCGGCTGCGTCTTTGTCCTGCAAAACAGCAAGGATGAGGGTGGCACGGCGATCGCCAAAAATCTGGCGCCATGTCTCGGCCAAAAGATGTGCGCCGCCGGGGTTGTGCGCGCCGTCGATCACGGTGCGGGCGTCCCAGCGTTGGAAACGCGCCGGCCAGATCACCTCAGCGAGCCCGCGCTCGATCGCGCTCTCGTTTGCTTCGATCCCGGCGGTATGCAGGGCAGAGATGGCGAGCGCGGCGTTGGAGCGCTGATATGCTCCGTTAAGCGCGACCGGAAATCGGTCGAATGGTTGCCGGACGAAATCGAGCGGCGCCTGGCATTCTTCCGCGCGAGTCCGAATGACCGCGGCCGCTTCCTCCTTTTGCAGGGCGGAAACAACCGGCACGCCCGGCTTGATGATGCCGGCCTTCTCAAAGGCGATCTTTTCCAGGGTCTCGCCCAGCCATTTTTGATGATCGAAATCGATCGGAGTGAGAACGGAGACGGCGGGTTGGAGGGTGTTGGTCGCGTCGAGCCGGCCGCCCATGCCGGTCTCGAGAATCATGATCTCGACCTCGCGTTTTCGGAAATAATCGAGCGCGAGAGCGGTGGTGATTTCAAAGAAGGTCGGATGCGGTTCCCAATCGGCGATCAGCTCTCTGATACTCGTTAGGCCGTCGGCGGTTTCCTCTTCGGAGATCATTTCACCGTTAACCCGAATGCGCTCACGAAAGCTGATGAGATGGGGTGAGGTGAAGAGCCCGGTGCGATAACCGGCGGCGCGACAGATCGAATCGAGCAGGGCGCAGGTCGAACCTTTGCCGTTCGTTCCCGCGACGTGAATGATTCGCGCTGTCGCAGGGGGCTCCCCGCTCGTGCTCGTACTCGTAGTCGTGCTTGGCGTTGAGAAGTTTGGATTACGAGCAGTAGGAGGCGAAAAGCTCGGAAGCCCTGTTGTCGCCGGGGGCGGTGACCCCGGCTGCGGCAAAACCCCGAGCGCGCCAAGCAAGCGCCGGCTGTTCTCCAGCCCGAGCTTGATCCCAAAACGCTGGGTTTGGAAAAGCCAGCCTAAGGCCTCCCGATATGTCGCTCTGCTCGTGCTCATGCTCGTAATCGTAATCGAATTTCGCCGAGGACGAGCACGATTACGAGCAGGAGTAGGAGGCGCCTAACGACTAGTGCGAAGTCGAGAAATAGGCGAGCAGTTGCGTAAGCTGGCCGCGCATTTCGCGGCGATGAACGATCAGATCGATCAAACCATGATCGACGAGGAATTCCGCGGTCTGAAAGCCCTTCGGCAAGTCCTGATGCGTCGTTTCCTTGATCACGCGCGGGCCGGCAAAGCCGATCATCGCTTTGGGTTCGGCCATGATGACGTCGCCTAACGACGCAAAACTCGCCATCACTCCGGCGGTTGTCGGGTTGGTCAAGACGGAGATGAACGGCAGCCGCTCGGTCGCGTGGAGGGCGAGCGCGCCGCTCGTCTTGGCCATCTGCATGAGGCTGAGCATCCCTTCGTACATGCGCGCGCCGCCCGAGGCGGAAACGATGATGACCGCAGCCCGATGCGCGGTCGCATATTCGATCACGCGGGTGATGCGTTCGCCCACGACCGAGCCCATAGTGGCGGCCAGAAACCGGAAATCCATCACCGCCATCCCGACCTTGTAGCCTTCGATCAGGGCGTGCCCGGTGAGGACCGCGTCGACCAGCCCAGTGGTGCCCTGATATTTGCGGAGCCGATCGTTGTAGCTCGCCATGCCTTGAAACTTGAGGGTGTCGATCGAGCTAAGGTTGGCGTCGAGCTCGACAAAACTGTCCGAATCGCAGAGAAGCGCGATCCGATCCTTAGCCGAAAGGGTGAAGTGATAATCGCACCGCGGACAGACCCGATGGTTTTCGTTCAGCTCGATCTCATGAATGACTTCGCCGCAGCCTTCACATTTTGTCCAGAGCCCCTGGGGAATTTCCCGCCTTTTGTGTGGGTCGGCGGTGAGCCTCGGTTTTTTGAAAATGGCCATGACTCATCCGCGGGCGGCAGTGACGGCGTAGACCGAAACCGCGCCCGCTTGTTTCAGGACCCGGGCGCACTCACTCAGGGTCGAGCCTGTCGTTAGAACATCGTCCACCAGCAGCATCCGCAAACCTTGCACGTCGCAGCCGCGCCGTAAACGAAACGCGTTTTTGAGATTCTCCATTCGTTCCTGCCGATCGAACTGCGTCTGGGTCGTCGTATAACGGATTCGCGAAAGAAGGTCGCGCAGCTCAATCCCGCTCGCTCCTCGCAACTCGCGCGCGAGCAGCTCGGCCTGGTTGAAGCCGCGCTCGCGTTTCCGCGCCGGATGCAATGGCACCGGGACAATGCAATCAAAGCGGCGACCGACCAGCCGCGGATCATCGAGCGCTTGAGCCAGCCAGCGGCCGACGAGGCGACGCAGATGAACCCGACGGCCGTACTTAAAATCGTGAATCACCTGGCGGACTTCGCCGCGGCTCCGGTAAGCCGAGACCGCGGCATCGAAATGGAGCACCCGGCCTTCACAATTTGCGCAGGTAAAAATATCGGTGATCGCGCCAAAGAACGGCTGCGAACATTTTCCGCAAAAGGGCGGTCGCACCCGTGGAGCCCGACCCTCGCAAACCGGACAAAGACTTTGGCCAGGCTCGACCGCTTTGGTGCAGACTGCACAGAAGGAGGGATAAAAGAGACTAACGAGTCCGCGAAGTGGAGAGCGCAGCGCGAGCGTCGGCATGGCGGAGCCAGCCGCGCACAAGCAGCCAGCTGGCAAGAGCGAGGATAAGAGGCACGATTCCGACGAGCAAGTCTTTCCCCAGCCAGGGAAGGGCGAGCAGTTCGCGGTGGGCGGTTTTGCTGAAGGTGCCGTTGGCGAAAATCCAGCCGGCATGCAGTCCGATCGGGAGCCAGAGCGATCGCGTCGTTAGGCGGGCATCGCCCAAAATGCAGCCGATGACAAAAAGGGTGAGGAAACCGGCGGCGAGGAGAAGGGGATCACCAAATTGCCAAAAGGAATGAGCAATCGAGACAAACCCGGAAAACCAGCGGACCGCCTCGGCAGGCGTAGTCGTTTCCGGCGCTTTCAGGAAATGGATGATGGAAAACAGGGCGGAGGTGAGAAGCAGCGCGCTGGTTCGCGAAAAACTGCGCTGCAAAACGCCAAGAATGAACCCGCGAAAGAAGAGCTCTTCCACGACCGGGACAACTGTTGCCGCGGCAAGGACGGTCGGCATTTTCGACCAGAGAACGGCCGACCGGAGGGAATAAATGTGCATCGCGATGAGGAGCGCGCCGAAGCAGAGCAGGGGAATAGCAGCGATCGCAAATCCCGCAAGAAGGTCGACCCCAGCCCGGCGATTCTTCTCCAAACCGAGATCCTTCCAATGCCGGATGTCGAGCATTCGTAAGAGCGGCCAAAGGAGAGCGATCGCGGCGAGGAGGAGCGCACGATGGAAATAAGTTTCGAAGTCATACTCCGCCAGGCGATGTAAACCAGCCATGCTGTGAGCCAGCCAAAAGAGCGGCGGGGCCGCGAGCGCCCCGAGGACGAGAACCCCCGCAAGATAAAGCAACAGCCTGACCGGATCTTTGGACATGCAGGGTGGCGTGAGCTTCCAGCTTGCGCAGTTGAGCCGCTAATGTAAGGAGCCGGAACGATGCGCAGTCAACACATATGGACCAAGCGCGACGAGCAAGGCCGCAAACGCGAAGTGCGGGTAACCAAGTTTGGCCGCCAATGGAAATTCCAGGCCAAATACCGCGACGAAGAGACGTGGACCTATTATGCGACGCCGCTGCTCGAGGATTTGCGCGAACTGCGCGAGATCATTTTCCGGAAATATCAACGGCGCCGCGCTTCGGCCGAGGATCTGGCGGAGGTGGACAAACTGCTGCACGACCCGCGGCAATCAAGCCAGGCGCGTTTCGAGTCAGAGTAGTGCAAATGAAGCTCTTAACCGCGTTTTTTATTTCCTTATCGTAAACCATGGCGAGGGGGTCTCGGCTTGATCAGGAGCTTGTTCGTCGCGGTTTCTTTGAAACCCGGCAGCAGGCCCAGGTCGCGATCATGGCCGGGGAGGTGCAGATCGACGGTCGCCGTGCCGCCAAGGCCTCCGACCGGGTTTTGGGTGAATCTCAAATCGCCGTCGCCGCCAAAAGCCGTTATGTTGGCCGCGGCGGTCTCAAGCTCGAAGGCGCGCTAAACTACTTCGGAATCTCCTGTCGCGACGCGGCTGCGCTCGATATTGGCGCCTCGACCGGCGGGTTTACCGATTGCCTGCTCCAGCACGGCGCGCGCAAGGTTTATGCAGTGGACGTCGGACAGGGGCAGCTCGCCTGGAAAATCCGAAACGACCCGGCCGTGATCGTCCTGGAAAAAATCAACGCCCGGCAGCTTTCCCGCGAGCAAATTCCCGAACCGATCGACCTTTGCGCGATCGACGTCTCTTTTATCTCGCTGACTTTGATCTTGCCGAACGCCTTTGCCTTGCTAACTCCAAACGGTGTGATCCTCGCGCTGATCAAGCCGCAGTTTGAACTCGCGCGCGGCGAGATCGGCCGAGGAGGAATCGTGCGCGATCCGCGCCTGCACGACCGCGCGCAGCAAAAAATCGCGACGTTTGCGAGTGAGATGGGCGCCCGCGTCGAGGGAATCGCTCCTTCCATCATCACCGGCGCCGACGGCAACCAGGAATTCTTCATATGTCTCCAAAAACCATCGGTCTGATTGCCCACACCGGGAAAACCGGCGCCGCGGACCTCGTCCGAGCCGTGATCCAGGAGTTTTCCAGCCAATCGGTGTCAGTAAAAGTCGAAGCCGACACCGCGCGCCTCGCGGGTGAGCAATCCCGTTTTTCCGTGGGCGACCTCGCGCGGGAAACGGAGCTCCTGGTGGTCTTGGGCGGCGATGGAACCATCCTTAGCGTCGTCGGGAAACTGGATCACGACATCAGGCCAATTTTCGGAATCAACATCGGGTCGCTGGGTTTTCTCACCTGTGTCGCCTCCACCTCTTACCGCGAAGCGGTTGCCAGCATCATTAGCGGAAAGATCGAATTCAGTGATCGTGCTCTGCTCGACGTCCAGCTCGATCCCCAGGGTCCGGAAACCCATCAGTCGCTGCGTTGTCTGAACGACGCCGTCTTCAGCCGCGGCGAAATCTCGCGCCTGATTCGTTTGACGGTGCGGGTCAACGGGGAAGCGCTCACCGAGTTCAACGCCGACGGCCTAATTCTCGCCACTCCGACAGGTTCGACGGCCTATTCGCTGAGCGCGGGCGGGCCGATTCTTGCGCCCGAGTCCGGAGCGCTGGTCATCACCCCGATCTGTCCGCACACTCTCTCGAACCGCTCGATCATCATTGACGATTCAGCTATCGTAGAAGTGGAAGCAACCGAGCGCGAGTACCCGGTTTTTCTCACGGTGGACGGGCGCAGTCCAGTGCATGTCGAACCCGGCACCGTCGTCACTGTGCGCAAAGCGACCCAAACCCTTCCGCTGGCAGTTATGCCGGGGGTTTCTTTCTTTAGTGTGGTCCGGCAGAAGCTGAGATGGCGCGGGAGTAACGTCTAAGGAAGTTTCCCGGCAGGTCCGGTATTGTCGAAAGCATGTCATGGTGGGTGCGAGGTTCTCCGACGAGCTTCGGAGTGGGAGGCAGCGTTACCGATGAATCGTCAACCAAAGCGGATCAAAAGAGTCCGACTGCTTTGCAGCATAGGGCTCGGCGTGGTGCTTGCCTTGGGTGGATGCTCTTCCAATCCCGCGCCCAAAAGCGGAGTGCCTGGCTATGTGCTCCGCGACATCGCACCGGTGAGCGGTGGGCCCGCAGGTCCACACCCGAATTTTGAGCGCTGGCATCCTTGAGACTCGCGCAACTGAACCAGAAGCCGGGACAGGATTAGAACCTGATACTATTTGGCTTCTAGAAGTGTGCGGGCTATGACTTCTACCATTTTCGACAGCTCCAAAACCGCTTCAGCAATTTTCTTCGAACCTTCGTCTTTCGTGAGACGATAGCCGCGTTCTGCGAGGCGACCTGCAGAATTGGAGGCACGTTTTACATTTTCGAGAGCTTTCCTCTGAGCGTCAGTCATGAATGAATTAATGCGCCGAAGATATGGCGCAATCAATCTCGAACTGCATATCGGCAGCCGTTCTAAAACCAGCCAGCCGCCAGGACGATCGAGAAGATCGCCGGCAGTGAGTCGGTGCGCGGCGAGATCTAGGGGCGAGCGAGACGCTAAAGCAAGCGAAGAAGCGCCTCGATTGGGACAAGAAAAAGTTTAGATTTTATCTGCGTCCACAAATCGCTCGGAACGACGCGCCCAGTCGCCGCGGAATCGAGGAAGAGCCTTGGGGTTTAGAAAGGGGCCGCCTAGATCACGGAGGGATATCTGCGGCCGAAAGCAGGAGGCTGTTTTCGACTATTCGAGAGTTTTTTGGCCAGTTCGAATTTCCATTCTCAAACCCGACCAACCCCATTAGATTGGTAACGAGTGACGCATTGCTAATTGCCCAAAACTGTAATTGGTAAACCTAAAGGAAACTTCCGTGAAAACCAACGCTGCTTCCCGATCTGCTTCCTTCGTTCGATCCTTAGTGCGCGGCCCTCGTTCCAACCATCGACCCTTTTTGCAGCCACTCACAACGCCACTGCTTCTGCTTAGCGCGGGACTTCTACTTGTGCAGCCGTGCGCGGGTCAGAGTGGGACTTGGGCGATCACAGGCAGCCTGATCACCGCTCGCCATGCTCACACGGAGACGTTGCTGCCTAACGGCAAGGTGCTGGTCGCAGCTGGTTACAACCAACGTGAGGGCGTTTATCTTTCGAGCGCGGAACTCTACGATCCGGCGAGCGGGACCTGGGCCGCTACTCGTAAGCTCGCGTCAGCACGCGCTAATCATACGGCGACGCTACTGCCCGACGGCAAGGTGCTCGTCGCAGGGGGCTATGGCAGTGACGGTGCCCGGCGCGCGGAACTCTACGACCCGGCCAGCGGGACGTGGTCAGTGATCGGCCGCTTCAGCGACGCACGCATACGCTCTGAGCACACCGCGACTCTGTTGCCGGACGGCAGAGTGATGGTTACAGGCGGAGTGGCAAACAACGACCATTTCCAGGTTCTCGTCACCACGCAACTCTACGATCCGGCGAGCGGGAGTTGGTCACGCGCCGGCAACCTCAACATCGGCCGTTGGGCTCACACGGCGACGCTGTTGCCCGACGGCAAGGTGCTCGTCGCAGGCGGTTACAACTTTGCTTCCACTGGCCCTCTCGCGACCGCGGAGCTTTTCGATCCAGCGAGCGGCCGCGGCACTTGGTCGATGACAGGCAGCCTCGCAGAGAAACGCTCTGATCACACGGCCACCTTGCTGCCCAACGGCACAGTCCTTGTGGCGGGCGGTTTTAGCGATAACAGTCTCTCCCTCCCGACCGCGGAACTCTACGATCCGGCGAGCGGGACCTGGACTGCTACCGGCCGCCTCGACACCGCGCGCCGGAATCAGACGGCGACGCTGTTGGCCGACGGCAAGGTGCTCGTTGCGGGCGGTTCTAACGGCAACAGCTTGGTTTTTTTTAGCGCCGAACTCTACGATCCGGCGAGCGGGATCTGGAAGCCCACCGGTCACCTCAACCGGAGACGCGAGGTGCACACGGCGACCCTGTTGCCCGATGGCAAAGTGCTCGTCGTAGGCGGATTCGTCGGCGTAGCTCTTGCGAGCGCGGAACTCTATGATTCGGAGGGGGACTGACTTTAGAAGCCGCGACGGTCGAGAGTAGCGTCAGAACGCTGTGATTCGGCTTGACTTGTCACAGCGGGGCGGTCGAAATGGCAGAATGAAACACGCTGTTCTCGCCCGCGATTCGGGTTTTTCGTTGCCATATCGCTTACTTGTTTGCTCGCGTACCAATCGGGTCAGGCGGGCAGCGCGACGTGGAAAGTCAATCCGATCAGCAGCGACTGGAATACTGCTGCCAACTGGACTCCGGAAACCGTGCCGAACGGACCGGGAGATGTGGCGACGTTCGAGATTTCGAACCAGACTGCCATTTCGGTTTCAGCTGATACTGAGGGGGCTCAGATCATCTTTAATCCAGGCGCAAGTAAGTTCGTCATAACCGTGGGACCCGACATAACGTTAACCGTTAGCGGTATGGGTGTGACCAACAGTTCAGGCGTCCCACAGGAAGTGGTGCTCGCAACTGACGTGTCTGGCGCAGGCTTCATAACATTCAGAAATAATG